>Ga0081538_10001012_pt1 | contig 29986 bp, 31 predicted proteins | sample TabmetS5T2R1_FD_71022 | JGI IMG/M metagenome (GOLD analysis project Ga0081538, IMG submission 71022) | Tabebuia heterophylla rhizosphere microbial communities from the University of Puerto Rico - S5T2R1 | ecosystem: Host-associated > Plants > Roots > Rhizosphere ...
GCGGGCGGCGCGGCGCCGGAAGCGCTCCACCCGGCCGCCGGTGTCGACCAGCTTCTGCCGCCCCGTGTAGAAGGGGTGGCAGTTCGAGCAGATCTCGACGTGCAGCTCGGGCTTCGTCGAGCGGGTCCAGAAGTCGTTGCCGCAGGTGCAGCGCACGTGCGACGGACCGTAGTCGGGATGGATGTCGGGCTTCATGCTTGCTTCGAGTATAGGGTCCGCGCGCATGACCCACGCGGTGGTCCTGATCAAGGCCGACCGGGAGGCGATGCCCGTGCTGGGGGGCAAGCTCGCCGACGTCGAAGGGGTCGCCGAGGCCTATTCGGTGACCGGAGAATGGGACTTCGTCGCGATCCTGCGGGTGGCCCGCCCGGAGCAGCTGGCCGAGGTCGTCACCGGGCGGCTGGCCCGGATCCGGGGCATCGAGGACACCTACACCATGGTGGCGTTCGAGGTCTTCTCCGAGCACGACCTCGAATCGATGTTCTCGATCGGCGGCTGACCCAGGCGCTCCGCCACCGCGCCGCTGGCCGCGTGGCCGCTCATGACCGCCAGGGGGTGGGAGATCGCTCACGCACTGGCGGTCCTAGGTGAACTGATAGTTGGGGCCGTCGCCGCCCTCCGGCGGCGTCAGCCGACCGCCCTTTGCGGTGATCGCCCCGCACTGCACGCAGTTGGAGGGCGTGATCTGCAGCCTGACCTCGCGTTTGCCGTCGAGCTGACCGTTACCGTCCCGGCGCGCCGCCTCCAGCTCCTCCTCGGGCACCTCGTAGACCGCGGCCGGACACATGTTCTGCCACATGAGGGCCAGCTCGAGCGGCACGCTCTCCTGCACCCGGATGTGGTTCGGGGCGTCGTCGCGCGTGGCGTTGCCGCTCAGGAACACCGACGAGAGCTTGTCGAAGGTGGTCTTTCCGTCCGGCTTCGGGTAGTCGCGCTCGTCGCCCAGGAAGACGTCGACGGTGGCGTCGTCGTGCGTGGCCCAGCGCCCCCCGGGAAAGCGCCCGCCCGAGAGCTCCATCATGTTGGCGATCGCCCCTCCGACGAAGAACCCCTTGGTGAACGGCTGGCGCATGTTGCGCGATCGGTAGGTGTCCGTGCGGATCTCCGACGCCGCGACCTTGGCGGCGTAGTTGGACAGGTCACGGCAGTCGCCGCCGGCCCGCAGGCGCTCGTAGATCGCCTCGGCCGCGAACATGCCGGCGAACAGCGCGTAGTGGATGCCCTTGAGCGTCGGCACGTTGACCATCCCCGCACCGTCGCCGGCGATCGCCATCCCCGGCGCCCAGAGCTGCCGCGGCTGCGCCCAGAAGCCGCCCGAGGGGATCGTCTTCGCGCCCCAGGCGACCCGCTTGCCGCCCTCGATCAGCGGGGCCACGAGCGGGTGCCCCTTCAGCTCCTGGAGCGCGTCATGGACCGAGAAGGTGGCGTCGCGGTAGTCGAGCCCGGCGACCAGGCCGAGCGTGATCCGGTCGGCGCCCATCGGGTAGATGAAGGAGCCGCCGAACTCGCGGTAGCGGGGGCCCAGGCGCAGCGGCCAGCCGAGGGTGTGGATCACCGCGTCGAGCGGCCGCTCGACCTCCCAGACCTCCTTGACCCCGAGCTCCCACTGCTGCGGATCCTCGGAGCCGAGGCCGAAGTGGCGGATGGCCGCCCCGGTCAGGTGGCCCTGCGTGCCCTCGGCCAACACGGTCGCGCGGGCGATGACGTCGGCGCCGGGCTCGAAGTTCGACAGCTCCTCGCCGTCGCGACCGCGGCCCTTGTCGCCGGAGCGCACCCCGACCACCCGGCCGTCATCTACCAGCAGCTTGGCCGCGGCGGTCTCGCCGAGGATGTAGACGCCGGCCTCCTCGGCCCGCTCGGACAGCCAGCGGCCGAGCTGCGCCAGCGACGTCACGTGGTTGCCGTGGTTTCGAAACGGCGGCGGGGTCGGCCGCAGCGGGATCGCGCGCCGGCGCGTGAGGGCATAGACGCGGTCGTTCTCCACGGTGCCGTACGTGGGCCAGTCGCTCTCGGATACGTCGGGCAACAGCCTGCGCAGGGCCGACGGCTTCATCATCGCCCCCGACAGCAGGTGCGAGCCGGGGACCTTGCCCTTCTCCACCAGCGCGATCGGAACCTCGCCCAGCGACTCGGCGAGCGCCTCGTCCTCGGCGAGCAGCTGCGAGAGCCGGATCGCGCACGCGAGCCCCGCCGGGCCCCCGCCCACGATCGCGACCCCCACCTCGATCCGTTCGTCCTCGGGATCGACCGGTGGGCCGACGAACTCGCGCGCCGAGTCGACGGGCGGCAGGTACTCGACCGGAGCGGTCGTCACCTCAGCGCTCCTCGGTGAGGAGGCGGGCGAGCGCGACACCGGGTGAGGCCGCGAGCACCTACTGCTAGCCCTTCCTGGCCTTCACGGCCTCGGTGAGCTTGGGGATGATCTTGTTCAGGTCGCCAACCACTCCGAGATCGGAGAACTCGAATATCGGCGCGTTCGGATCCTTGTTGATCGCGACGATGTTCTCGGCGTTCTGCATGCCGACCTTGTGCTGGATGGCCCCGGAGATGCCCGCCGCCAGGTACAGCTTGGGCGCGACCGTCTTCCCGGTCTGGCCGATCTGCGCGGCGTAGGGGTACCAGCCGGCGTCGACGACCGCGCGGGTGGCCGCCACGGCGCCTCCGAGCGCGCCGGCCAGCTCCTCGCAGAGCTCGAAGCCCTCGGCCTTGCCCAGCCCGCGGCCGCCGGCGACGAGGACCTCGGCGTCCTCGATGTTCACATCAGCGCCCCGCTGCTCGCCGCGCCGGACCATCACGGCCTTCGTGGAGTGCTCCCGCAGCTCGACGTCCACGTCGACGACCGCGGCGGCCGAGTCGCCGGATTCGACCGCGTCGAACGCGTTCAGGCGGCCGATGATGATCCCCGGCTCGCCGGCGTAGCCGACGTCGACCACCGCCGAGTCCTGCAGGATCGGCCGCTCGGCAACCAGCTTCCCGTCCTGAGCCTTGACCGCGGTGACCTCCATGGTCACGCCGGCGTTGAGGCGGGCCGTGAGCCCGGCGCCGATCTCGAAGCCGAGCAGGCCGCCGCCGAAGAGGGCGTACCGGTAGCCGTCGTCCTGGATGACCCTCTCCATCACGTCGACGACCGGCTGGGCCAGCCCCTCCGGCCCCCGCGCCCGGTAGACCTTCGTCGCCCCGTAGCGGCCCAGCGAGGCGCACAGCTCGTCGGTCAGGTCGCTGCCCTCGCCGACGACCACGGCCGCCGCCTCGCCGCCGAGCTCCTTCGCGAGCCGGGCGCCCTCGGAGACGGCGCCGAGGGAGTTCTTGTTGAACTCGCCCTCGTAGTGGAGGGCGTAGACGAGGACGGTCATGTGATGTTCCTTTCGTGGCCGGCGTGGCCGTGGGGGCGCGCCAGGCCAAGCAGATCAAGGACGCAGGGTGAGTGCGAGCATGGAATGCCCGGACGAACCCGAGGACGCCGAGATGCGCCGGCATGGCGCGTCAGCCACGGCTGCGGCGGTCGCGGAAGGGACATCAGGTAAGCAGCTTCCTTTCCTCCAGCCAAGCGACGATGCGCTCGACCGTCTCGCCCGTGTCCTCGTCCTCGATGATCTCGCCCGCCGCCTTCTGCGCGGGAGGATTCACGCCCAGCACGGCGGTGCGCGAGCCCTCCTCCCCGACCCGGTCGGCCTCGATCCCCACGTCGCCGGTCGCCTTCGTGTCGAGGGGCTTCTTCTTGGCGCCCATGATCGCCTTGAGCGAGGGGTACCGCGGCTCGTTGATGGCGTCGCCGACCGAGATCACGGCGGGCAGCTCTACCTCCACCGTGTCGTAGCCGTATTCGGCCTGGCGTTCGCAGCGGAGCTTTCCGTCCGCGACGTCGATCTTGATCACCTGCGTGAGCGAGGGCATCTGCAGGTGGTCCGCGACGACGGCGCCGATCGTGTAGCACTCGCCGTCGTCGGACTGCTGCCCGAGCAGCACCAGGTCGGGCGACTCCGACTCCAGCACCTTGCCGAGCGCGTAGCCGGTGGCGCAGACGTCGGAGCCCGCCAGCACCTCGTCGGTCAGGTGGACCGACCGGTCGGCCCCCAGCGAGACCGCCTTGTGCAGGGCCCGGAAGGCCGACTCGGGCCCCATCGTGACGGCCACGATCTCGTCGACCTCGACCGCGCCGCCCTCGCGAATCTGCATGGCGGCCTCGATCGCGTGGGTGTCGAACGGGTTGAGGTTCTTCTCGCCCGAGCGGTCGAGGCGCTTGGTGCGCTCGTCCATGCGCTTCTCGACGGCCGCGTCGGGCACCTCCTTGACGAGGACGCAGATCTTCACGAAACCCTTCTCCTTGGTTCTCTGAGCGGGCAGACAGCGTCCGGCCCGCGGCGGCCGAGATTCTATCTACCCCGTTGACTGATGGGTCAATCGGCCCAGCGGTGCCAGAATGCGAGGTCCGGTCGCCGGTCCCGCGGCGGCTCGACGCGTTTCCCGGTCATGGGGGGTAGAACGCGTCAAGCCCCGGCGAGCTGAAGCGGCGCCGCCGGGCCCCAACGGGCGGAGCCGGCCCCGGATGGGGCCGGCTCCGCCGCGACGTCGGGGGTGCGGTTCGCCGGGGCTGTGCCCGGCCGGCCGCGATTCAGGCCGGTTCGGGCACCGGCTCCCGCTCGAGCTGCGGGGTGTGCACCTCGACCGGGTCGCGGTCGATGTCGCGCTCACGCACGAGCCAAAGCGCGACCAGCGCTGCGGCCAGCGCCATGATCCCGCCGAGCAGCAGGACCTCGTTCAGCCCTGAGATGAAGCCCTGGCCGGCGGCATCGGCCACCCGACCGCGAGCGCCGGGCGGGACCGACGCGAGCGCCCCGTCGAGGTTGCCCGACGAGGTCGCTTCGATCAGCTGGCGCGGCCGCTCGCCCGTGGCCCCGGGCGTGCCCGCGAGCAGCTCCTCGACCTTGGCGGCCCCGCGGCTGAGGAAGATGGCTCCCCAGGCCGCGATGCCGATGGCGATGCCGACCTGCCGGAACGTGTCGTTGATGCCTGCGGCCATGCCGCTCTGCTCCCTGGGGACCACGCTCACGGCCACGTCGGCGATCACGGGGTTCAGGAGACCCGTCCCCGCGCCGGCCAGCAGGAAGCCGCCGAGCATCGCGGTCCACTCGTCGGCCGGATCGAGTCCGCCCATCAGCAGCATGCCGACGCCGGTCATGGCGAGCCCTGTGGACATGATCACCCGGGCCGGTAGGCGGGCGAGGAGCGCCCCGCCGGCGGCGGCCACGAAGAAGTTGATCACCGTGAAGGGCAGGTACATCAGCCCGGCCTCGAGGGGCGAGTGCCCGAGGTGGTTCTGCAGGTAGAACGTGATGTAGAGAAACAGCGCGAACATCGACGCGGAGACGCCCAGGGCCGCGAGCTGCACGCCGGTGAAGGCGGGCTTGCGGAACAGGCGCAGCGGCAGCATCGGCTGCTTGATCCGCGCCTGGATCACCACGAAGGCGACCAGCAGCGCGCCCGCCGCGGCGAACAGCGACACGATCAGCGGGCTGCCCCAGCCCTCCTCGTTGCCCCGCAGCAGCGCGAGGACGAGCAAGAACAGCGCCGAGCTGAAGGTGGTGACCCCGCCCCAGTCCACGCGCGTCGCGTTCGGGTCGCGGCTCTCCCGCAGCTTCAGGTACGTAACCGCGATCGCCGCGATGCCGACCGGGACGTTCAGGAAGAACACCCATTCCCAGCCCAGGGAGTCCACGAGCGCCCCGCCCACGAGCGGGCCGATCGCCACCGAGACGCCGATCGTGGCGCCGTAGATGCCCATCGCCGTCCCGCGCTCACGGCCCGGCGCGAACTCCTGGGCCACGAGGGCGAGGGACACCGCGAACATGATCGCCCCGCCGATGCCTTGGATCGCCCGCGCGATGTTCAGGAAGGTCGGGTCGGGCGCGAGCCCGGCGGCGAGCGAGGCCGCCGAGAAGATCCCGAGGCCGATCGCAAAGAGGCGCCGGCGTCCCAGGCGGTCGGCCAGGGAGCCCGCCGTTAGCACCAGCGCCGCGAGCGACAGCGTGTACGCATCGATCACCCACTGCAGCTCCGTGAAGCTGGCGCCGAGGTCCTCCTCGATCGCCGGCAGCGCGGTGTTCACGACCGTGATGTCGAGCAGAAGCATGAACGTCGCGACGCTGACCGCGAGCAACGTCCACCATTTCCGTGCCATCTCGATTCCTCCTAGCTTTCCCGCCGCGCGGGGCAAGCGCCCCGCCCAGCGGAAAAGGTTCGTGTCTCATCCCTTTTCTCCCAGGCTGGAGGGCGGTGAGGGCGGATCTATTCCCGATCGGTCCCCATCCGCTTCCCCGCCGCCCCTCGATTGGACAGAGGGAGAAGAGGCCGATATCATTTGGTAAGGAAGCCTTGTCAGGCGACCTTACCATGAGGTCAGGCTTCCTTACAAGTTATTCTTCTGTGAATTCCGTCCTCGAACAGCCCCGCCCCACCTCCGCGCAGCCGAGTGACTCGTACGTCCCGCTGCCGGCGCTCCTGGGGGAGCTCAAGGAAGCCGTCCTGGACGAGCTGCACGCCCGGCTCACCACGCTGGGGTTCGCCGAGATCCGCGCGGCACACGGGTGCGTGTTCGCCCACGTCGACGACACGGGCTCGCGGCTCACCGCCCTGGCCGACCGGGCCCGGCTGACGAAGCAGTCCGTCGGCGAGGCGGTGGCCGACCTAGAGCGACTCGGCTACGTCGAGCGCGTGCCCGACCCGGATGACGGCCGGGCGAAGATCATCCGGCTGACCACGCGCGGCGCCGAGGCCCGCGCCGCCGCGATCGAGATCTTCGCCGACATCGAGCACCGCCTGGCCTCCGCGATCGGCGAAGAGCGGTTCGCCCGGTTCCGCGAGACGCTGACCGACCTCTACGAGCGCACGCGCTAGCGGGCGCCGGCGCCGCGGGCCACGCACCGGCTCGCCGCGGCGCTCAGGCCGGGACCGCCTCGCGGATGAAGTCGATGATGCCCTGGACCGGCGCTCCGGGCGTGAACACCTCGGCCACGCCTAGCTTCTTCAGGTCGGCGATGTCGTCGTTGGGGATCGTCCCGCCGACGATGAGGATCACGTCCTCGGCCCCCTCGTCCCTCAGCAGCGATGCGATGCGGGGGACGAGCGTCATGTGCGCACCGGACAGGATCGACAGGCCCACCGCGTCGGCGTCCTCTTGGAGCGCCGTCTCCACGATCTGCTCGGGCGTCTGGTGCAGGCCGGTGTAGATCACCTCCATGCCGGCGTCGCGCAGCGCGCGGGCGATGATCTTCGCCCCCCGGTCGTGGCCGTCCAGTCCGGGCTTGGCCACGACGACGCGGATCTTCCGGCTCGCCATGGGGCGCGGAGGTTAACCCCTCGCGCGAGTCACTCCTGGCCGCGCCCCCGCAGGCGCAGCCCGACGCCGGCCGCGAGCATCAGCACACCGACCAGCGCCACCAGGCCGGCGTCGCGCCCGGTGGCCGGGAGGCTGTCGGAGGTGCCGGTGTCGTCGTCCGTCGTCGAGGCCGAGCCGTCGGACTCGGTCGCTCCCGCGCTCCCCGAGCTGCCGTCGCTTCCGGAGTCGGCGTTGCCCCCCTGCGACTGCCCGTTCACGCTCGCGCCCTCGACCACGACCGTTCCCTTCATGTTCGGGTGGGGGGTGCAGTAGTAGGCGAAGCTCCCGGCCTCGTCGAAGGTGACCGAACGCCGCTGGCCCTCCGAGAAGACCTCGGTGTCGAAGCTGCCGTCCTCCGCCGTGGCCGAGTGCGGCGTCGGGCCGTCGTTGGTCCAGGTGACGGTGTCGCCTCGGCTGATCGAGATGGTCGGGGGCGTGAACTCGAAGTCGGAGATGGTGACGTTGGCGGTGGCGGCGGCCTTGGCGCGCACGCGCTTCGTGCGCTTCGGCTGGTCGAGGTAGCGGAGCTCGGGCGGCTCGGCCTGGGTGGTCCGGTCGTTGGCGGCGGCGGCGGGCGCGGGCGCCGGCTCCGGCTCTGCGGCGGCCGGGGGAGCGGCCTCGGGGGCCGGCGCGGGGGCCGGGGGCGCCGCGGGCGCGGTGGTATCCGGCGTCGCCGGCGCCGCCGGGTCCTCGCCGGCCGGCGCCGCCTCTTCCGCAGCGGGCTCCGCCGGATCCTCGCTCTCCGGGGCGGTGGCGGTCTGGGCCGTGGGGTCGGCGGCGTCGGGCGGGTCCGAGGCGAACAACGAGCTGGGGAGCACCAGCGCGACGAGGACCGCATAGAGGCCGGCGAGCAGGACCAGATGCCTCATCGAGTTATCAGCCTACCCGCTGGCCCTCCCCGGCGACGAGGTTAGAACACGGGCGTCTCGGTGTACGTCCCGAAGACGCGCTGCAGCGACGCGACGATCTCGCCCTCGGAGCAGTGCGCCCGGGCGGCGGCGAGCAGCGGCTCCATCAGGTTGCGGTCGGACGCCGCCGCGGCGCGCAGCTCGGCGAGCGCCCGCTCCGCCTCGCCCCCTTCGCGGCGAGCGCGCACGGCCTGGACGCGGCCGATCTGCTTGCGCTCCAGCTCGTGGGGTATGCGCAGGATCTCCGTCTCGGTGGCCTCGGGGTGCAGGTAGCGGTTGACGCCCACGATCAGCCGCTCCCCGCGCTCGATCTCCTCCTGGAGCCGGAAGGAGGCGTCGGCGATCTCGCGCTGGGGGTAGTTCTGCTTGACCGCCTCGACCATCCCGCCCAGCTCGTCGATCCGCTCGAAGTAGCGGTACGCCTCGGCCTCGAGCCGGTCGGTGAGCGCTTCCACGAAGTACGAGCCCCCCAGCGGGTCCACGGTGTGGGCCACCCCGGTCTCGTGCGCCAGGATCTGCTGGGTGCGCAGCGCCACGCGCACCGCCTCCTCGGTGGGCAGCGCCAGCGCCTCGTCGTAGCTGTTGGTGTGCAGCGACTGGGCGCCCCCGAGCACCGCCGACAGGGCCTCGGTGGCGGTGCGCACGATGTTGTTCAACGGCTGCTGAGCGGTCAGCGACACCCCCGCCGTCTGGGCGTGAAAGCGCATCAAAAGCGAGCGTTCGTCGCGTGCCCCATAGCGGTCGCGCAGCTCCCGGGCCCAGATCCGGCGCGCCGCCCGGTACTTCGCGATCTCCTCGAAGAAGTCGATGTGGGCGTTGAAGAAGAACGAGAGCCGCGGGGCGAAGGCGTCGACGTCCAGGCCGCGGGCGACGGCGTGCTCGACGTAGGTGAAGCCGTCCTTGAGCGTGAACGCGAGCTCCTGCGCGGCCGTCGAGCCGGCCTCGCGGATGTGGTAGCCGGAGATCGAGATCGGGTGCCAGCGCGGCATCCGCTCGGTGCAGAACTGCACCATGTCGGTCACCAGGCGCATCGCCGGATCGATCGGGAAGCACCACTCCTTCTGGGCGATGTACTCCTTGAGGATGTCGGTCTGGATCGTCCCCCGCAGCCGCTCCGGCGGTACGCCCTGGCGCTCGGCCGCCACCACGTAGAAGGCCAGCATCACCGCCGCCGGGGCGTTGATCGTCATCGACGTCGACACGGCCCCCATGTCGATCGCCCGGAAGAGGGTCTCCATGTCGTCGAGCGTGTCGACCGCCACCCCCTCCCGGCCCACCTCGCCCTCCGAGCGCGGGTGGTCGGAGTCGTGCCCCATGAGGCTCGGCATGTCGAATGCCGTCGACAGCCCGGTCTGACCGTGATCGAGCAGGTAGCGAAACCGCTCGTTGGTCTCCTCCGCCGTCCCGAAACCCGCGAACTGGCGCATCGTCCACAGGCGCCCGCGATACATCGACGGGTATACGCCCCGGGTGAACGGAAACTCGCCCGGAAACCCGATCGCCTCGGGGGCGGGCAGATCGTCCGCCGTATACAGCGGTTCCACCGGCACGCCGCTCAGCGTCGAGAACAACGCCTCGCGTTCGCCGGCCGGCGCGTAGCGCTCGCGGTACCAGCGCTCGGCATCGGTCATGGCGCGCGGCTCGACTGCCATCGAGCGACAGTCTAGGGCGCCGCGGCGGGCCCCCCGCCGGCGTCAGGCCGCTGCTCGAGCGCCGGCCGCGCCGTCCGCGGAGTTCAGCTCGCGCAGGGTCAGCGCCGCGGTCCACGCGAAGTCGCGCGCCCCGAGCCCGCGTCCCGAGTCGGGTACGAAGTACTCGCGCATACCGCCGCCGTCGACCGCATGGAGCATCTGCCGCCGCAGGGTGGCGGCGGCGGTGGATTCGCCCCGGCGCTCGAGGCCCCAGCGCGCCAGCCAGGTGACATTCACCCAGACCGGCCCGCGCCAGTAGTTGCGCGGCGAGCGCGCCGGATGGTCGCGGTCGAGCGAGCGCACACCGTAGGCCGACCCCAGCGGCCCGTCCGTGACGAGGCGGCTCGCCGCGCGGACCTGCCCCTCCGAGAGGCCGGGGGCGAGCACCGCGAGGGCGGAGCCGGCGCTCGTCACCTCGAGCGGCGACTCGTCGGTCATGTCGAGCGCCCGGATGAGGCCGTCGGAGCCCGCGCGGGCGCGCAGCGCGGTGGCCACGCGCTCGCAGCCGGCGTGGCTCTCCTCCGCGATCCGCGGCTCGCCGACCCGCTCGGCCAGCCGGCCGAGGTCGTGACAGGCCCGCGCGAGGATCGCGCTGAAGCCGGGATCGAGCACCCGGAACGGGCCTCCGCGGGCGAGGCGGGTCTGGGCCCAGCCGCCGTCGGTTCCGCGCCGCACGAGCGTCAGATAGCGCCGGTAGTGCTCGTCCGACGGACGTTCGGCGGCATCCACCGAGTCGAGGTCGCGCCGATGCAGCACCGAGACCTGCGGCATCACGCGCCAGAGGGGGGCGTCCCATTCCACCGCGTTGTCGCGCCCGGATTCCCAGGGATGGATGAGGACCGGCTCGCCGGTGCCGCGCGGGTCGCGATCCTCGAGCAGAAAGCGGTGCCAATGGAGCAGCGGCCGCAGGAGCGCGCGGGCCCGTTGCTCGTCCGGATGCTCGTCGAACAGCAGCCGTGCGCAGGTGGCGGCCAGCGGCGGCTGGGTGATGCCCGAGATGCGGCGGCCGTCGGCGCTGAAGCGCTTGCCCCACCAGCGCGGGCCGGGGAGGTAGCGGGCGTAGGGACGGGCGACCGTGGTGAGCATCCCGCGCAGGCGGCCGTTGACCCGGTCGGGGACGCGGGTGTGGAAGGCGATGTGGGGGATCATCCCCTGCTGGTCGCGGGCGCCGGCGAGCGTCTCGAGCTCCGTCCAGGCCCGTGCCGGGTCGAGCTCGGCCCACCCGAGCGCGGCCAGCGCGGAGTCCCAGTTCCACTGGTGCGGGTACGTGGCGCGGGAGGGCACCGTATAGCCCCCGGTGTCGTTTCCGCGCAGCACGGTGGCAGCGCTCCGGGACAGGTCGGATGCGGGGAGCGGAATGACCTGGCCTCTCAGTCGATGTCGTGGCCGATCCCTGACGATCGTGACCCGCGGGCCGGGCGATCGGGACGGCAGCATTGTCGAATCCATCCGGTCCACCGTAGCCAGGTCGCCGCGATGGGGATTGGGTTCAGCGGCGCAGGCGCGCGAAGCGGCGCGGCCGGCGCACGCGGGCGGCGACGAAGCCCGCGCCGCCGGCCACCAGGCCGAGCCCCGCGACGGCTCCGCCGACCTTGAGGCGCCGTCCGAGCTTGTCGAAGCGCATGATGCGCCAGCCCTCGGCCCGAGCCACGCGCTCCAGCTCCGCGTCTGGATTGACCGCCACCGGGTGCCCGACCGCCCTCAGCATCGGCAGGTCCGACTCGGAGTCAGAGTACGCGTAGGACTCGGCCAGATCGATGCCCTCCCGGTCGGCCAGCTCGCGAATGGCCTGCGCCTTGCCCTCACGGTAGGTGAAGGGACCGTCGGCCCGCCCGGTGTAGACGCCGTCCCGCACCTCGCTGCGCATGCCGATGCCGCCGTCGAAGACGAGCACGTGGGCCAGGATTTCCGCCAGCTCCTGCGACGCCGCGGTCACGATGTACGCCGGCCGCCCGGCGTCCTGGTGGGCGTACGCCTCGGCGAGTACCTGGTGGTAGAGCAGCGGCAGGATCCCCACCAGCACGTGCGTTCCGAGGCGGGCCATGTCGACCACCCGCTGCCCCGCGATCGCGTCGAGGATCCGCTGTTTTATCTCCTCGGTGCCCTCATCGGTCGAGCCCTTGAGGCGGAACCTGAGGTTGGCCCAGACGTCTCCGGCCAGCTCGCGCCGCGACAGCATGCCCTCGCGGTAGGCGGCGCGGGCGAAGTGGAGGCCGCTCGAGCCCTCGATGAGCGTCTTGTCGAGGTCGAAGAAGGCGGCGCCGCGCGTGGTCACCACCGAAAGTACGGTCGATGATCGGGCGAGCTAGCAGCCGCTCCGGGGGACAGCTTGCGCAATCCCCCGTCGCGAGAGACGTCGCTCGCGGGCGCAGTCGATGCTGGAAGCATGCGGATCCGCGCGCAGCCGGCCGAGCCGGCTGCTTGCGACTTGGGTGGGCGCCGCGGGTGACGCCAGGCGCGCTGCTGGCCGTCCGATCGCGACCGTAGTTGAGGTGGTGACCAACACTCACCCGCCATTGACGTCGATGATCACGGCGTCGCCCTGGCCGCCGCCGGAGCAGATGGCGGCCAGGCCCCGCCCGCCGCCCCGGCGCCGGAGCTCGGCCGCGAGCGTCATCAGGATGCGCGCGCCCGAGGCGCCGATCGGGTGCCCCAGGGCGATCGCGCCGCCGTTTACGTTCACCTTCTCCTCGTCGACGCCCAGCATGCGCATGGAGTTGAGGGCCACGGAAGCGAACGCCTCGTTGATCTCGAACAGATCGATGTCGTCGACCTCGAGTCCGGCCTGGGCGAGCGCCTTGCGGGCCGCGTTCGCGGGCGTGCGGGCCAGGTAGGGGAACTCGTCCGCCACCGCCGCCTGGGCGACGATGGTCGCCACTGGGCCGCGCCCGTTTCGCTCCGCCCACTCGTCCGAGCTCAACACCAGGGCGCCGGCGCCGTCGTTCACCCCCGGGGCGTTGCCGGCGGTGTGCGCGCCGTCCTTGTGGAAGGCGCCGCGCAGCTTGGCGAGCGCCTCCAGGGAGCTGTCGCGCCGGGGCGCCTCATCGACCTCCACCGTGCTGTCGCCCTTCCGCGAGCTGATGGTGACGGGCACGATCTCCTCCGGCAGGCGCCCCTCGTCGGTCGCCTGCACGGCCCGCTCGTGGGACCGCAGCGCGAAGCGGTCCATGTCGGCGCGGGTGATCTCGAGCTCCTGGCCGACCTCGTCCGCCTCCTCGCCCATGTGCTTGCCCGAGAAGGGGTTGCGGAGGCCGTCCTGGATCATCGCGTCCAGCGCCTGCGCGTCCCCCATCCGGAAGCCGAAACGACCCTGCTTCAGCAGGTACGGCGCGTTCGACATCGACTCCATGCCCCCGGCTACCGCCACGTCGAGGTCTCCGGCCCGGACGGCCTGATCGACGATGCCCGCCGACCGCAGTCCCGACGCGCAGACCTTGTTCACGGTCTCGGAGGACACCTCCTTGGGGATCCCCGCCTTGACCTGGGCCTGACGGGACGGGATCTGGCCCTGGCCGGCCTGGAGCACCTGCCCGAAGACCACGTGCTCCACCTGCTCCGGCGCCACCTCGGCGCGCTCCAGCGCCGCCGCGATCGCCTTGGCCCCGAGCTCGGTGGCGTCGAGCGGCGCCAGGGCGCCGCCCATCTTCCCGAACGGCGTGCGCGCGGCACCGAGAATGACGGTCTTGGGCATTGGCTCTCCTTGGCTTGCGGGGGCGGCGTCGAAAAACTGTATCGACGGGGTCTGGGGCGCTGACGGGACTACACTGGCGCGGCCATGGCCGGCCCAAGCGTCAGCGCCCGCCGCGGCGCCCCGGAGGACACCGCCGCCGACACGCGCGTGGTCGGCCTCTTCGAGGACGAGCCGCCGGCCGAGCCCAGCGTCAGGCGGCTCGTGCGGCTGGGCGAGGCCAAGCCCGGCCTGAAGAAGGTGGCCGTGACCCACGAGCCCGCCCCCGGCGGCGGCGAGCGGCGCGTCCTGGTCGCCGGGCTGGGCCGGCGCGCGGAGTTCGACGCCGAGCGGGCGCGCGTGGCCGCGGCCGCCGCCGCCGCGCGCGCCAAGGAGCTCGGCGCCGTCTCGTTGTCCTGGGCCAACCCCGGCGGCCACGGCGTGGCCGGGGCACTGGTCGAGGGCACGCTGCTGCGCCTGTACTCGTTCGACCGGTTCAAGTCCGGCGGTGGCGGCGACGACGACGAGGGGATCGAGTCGCTCGAGATCGCCGGTCAGGCCGTCGATCCCACCGAGGTCGAGCGCGCCGGCGTCGCCTCCGGGGCCGCGAACGCCGCCCGCGACCTGCAGAACCTGCCGGCGAACGTCGCCACCCCGTCGTTCCTGGCCGAGCGGGCGACCGAGATCGCGGCCGAGCACGACGCGCTGGAGGTCGAGCTCCTGGACCGCGACGCGATCGTGGCCCGCGGCATGGGCGCGTTCGCCGCGGTGGCCCAGGGCGCCCACTCCGAGCCGCGCCTGATCATTCTGCGCCACCGCCCCGCGGGCGCGGCGGGGCCGCACCTCGGCTTCGTGGGCAAGGCCGTGACCTTCGACACCGGCGGGATCTCCATCAAGCCCAGCGCGAAGATGCAGGAGATGAAGTTCGACATGTCCGGCGGCGCCGCGGTCATCGAGGCGATCGCCGGCGTCGCCAGGCTGGCGCTCCCGCTGACCGTCACGGGCTTGGTGCCGGCGACCGAGAACATGCCGAGCGGCCACGCGGTCAAGCCGGGGGACATCGTCACCGCGCAGAACGGCACGACGATCGAGGTGAACAACACCGACGCGGAGGGTCGCCTGATCCTCGCCGATGCTCTGTGCCAGGCCGTCGCGGAGGGGACCGACCGGATCGTCGATCTGGCCACCCTCACCGGGGCGATCGTCGTCGCGCTCGGCAACACCTACGCCGGCCTCTTCTCGAACGACGACGACTGGTGCGCGGAGGTGGCGGCGGCGTGCGCCGCAACGGGCGAAATCGGGTGGCGGATGCCGCTTCACCCCGAGTACCACGAGCTGACCAAGGGCGAGTACGCCGACCTGACGAACTCCGCCGAGAAGCGGGTCGCGATGTCCTGCTACGCGGCCGAGTTCCTGCGTCAGTTCGTGGCCGACAAGCCGTGGGTGCACATCGACATCGCCGGCACCGCGTGGGGCCTGAGCCGCAACTACACCGGCAAGGGCGCATCCGGCTTCGGCACCCGCGCGCTCATCGAGCTCGCCCGCCGCGCGGCGGCCTGAGCGCCTAATCCCCGTTGTGTGATATCCGTCACACAATGTTTGGCTTCCGCTGACCCTGGCTAAGGTCGCGTGAGTTAGTCGGAAGCCGGCCCCGTCCGCGTGCTCAACCTCGCCGCGCGGACGCGGCAAGCCCTGGCGGCGCACTCGCGCCTGCCGGGCAGTTGTCACCCGGAGGTGATCTGCTCTGTCCCCAAGACGAGCGATCTTGGCGTGCGCCTGCGCCGCGACCGCGGCGATGACCGCCCCTGCCGGGGCGGAGGCGCGGCCCGCCGAGCAGCTCTTCGTGTCGGGCCCGGACGGGTTCGTGTCGGCATCGAAGCTGCCGCACGCGGAGCTGCAGCGCCGGTACCAGCGCCTGCACGAGAAGGCGGAGCGGAGGGGCGCCGACCCCGGCCGCGACCTCCTTCTCCGCGGCGTGAAGGTGCGAGACGGCGATGTGCGAGCGGCCACGCGCGCTGAGCTGCGTCGCTCCAGCGCCGATCTCGAACAGTTGACCACAAGCGCGGCCGTGCCACCGGCGGCGAGCGAGACGCTCGAGTCGATCGGCGCATGCGAGTCGGGCGGGAACCCGACCGCGGTCGGCGGCGGCGGGCTCTACCGAGGCAAGTACCAGTTCAGCTACGAGACATGGCAGTCCGTCGGCGGCAGCGGCGATCCCGCCGCCGCCCCGGAGGCCGAGCAAGACCGCCGTGCGGCCATGCTCCTCGCCCGGGAGGGCGCGGGTCACTGGCCGGCCTGCGGCGGCTGAGAGACAGGGGGAATCCATGAAGAGGACGGCAGCGATGCTGCTGGCATGCGCGGGCGCGCTCGCGTCGGCCGGTCCAGCGCTCGGGCAGCAGGAGGCGGTCGGCGACGGCCCGACGACGACGGAACCGACCGCCCGCGGCTCCGCGCCGGCGCATCCGGCGAGCGCGCGGCTTCAGCGCTCGTACCGGAGCACGCGCCGCGAGCTTCGCCGCTATGGCGTCTGGCGCGGTCGCGACCTGGTGGAGGTTGCGCGCAGCGCCGGGCGCCCGCCGAGCGCGGGCGACCTGCGCAAGGCGGTTCGGCGCATGGAGCGGCGCCTCCGGCGGTTCCTGGTCAGCGCGGAGGGACGCGCGGTCCACTACCGCTTCAAGCTTCGGCGCATCCCAGCGTGGGGGCGTCGTCATCTGCGCTCCATCGCCGCCTGTGAGTCGCGCCACAACCCGCGGGCGATAGGCGGGGGCGGGATCTTTCGCGGGATGTACCAGTTCACGTTCAGCACGTGGCGCGTGGTCGGCGGCACCGGCGACCCCGCGGCCGCGCCGCGCTCCGAGCAGACCTGGCGCGCGTGGCGGCTCCTGAGCCGCCACGGCTCCCATCACTGGCCGGTCTGCGGCTGACCCGGGGCGGCGCCGCCGCGGCGGCGGGGGCGCCCCCGGGCCGCGCGGGGCTGGACGGCCCGAGTGCGGCGGAACGTGGTGACGCCGGCGGCTCAGCGCTCGGTGCGGCGCGAGCGAGCGTCCTCCCCGCGATCTCCCTCCCGCGGGACCCCGCGGTCCCCTCGATCGCGCTGGGCGTCCGGCCCCGGGTACTCGCCCTTGGTGTCCGGGTCCACGTCGTGGGCAAGCGCGCGCCGCTCCTCGGCCTCGCGCCGGTGGACCTGCGCCTCGGCGGCCTGCTCGCGGGCTTGGGCCTCCTCCTGGCGCGCGCGGGCGGCGCGCTCCTCGGCCTCGGCGGTCACGCGGTCCGCCCGCGCGCCGTGCACCTCGGCCTCCTGACGAATCTCGCGCGCCTCGCCCCGGCGCACCTCGTGCCGGCGCTCGCGTCCGCGCCTGCCCGCGAGCACGACCAGGGCCAACACGATAAGCACCGCGATGACGATCACGATGATCAGTCCGGTACTCACAGCTCCTCCTCCCTCGGGGTCTTGGCGTCCGCCTACCCCCGGGGACGCGGCGTACTCCTACTTCGACGCGCCGGTCTGCTCGGGCTCGAGCGCACGCAGCTCGCGCTTGAGCACCTTGCCGGTCGCGTTGCGCGGCAGCTCGTCCAGGAACACGATCTCGCGCGGCACCTTGTAGCGCGCGAGGTTCGACTTTACGTACGACCTGAGCTCGTCCTCGCTCGCGGTCTTGCCCTTGTCCAGGACCACGAAGGCGCGGAGGCGCTGGCCGAAGTCCTTGTCGTCGACGCCGAGCGCCGCGGCCTCGGCCACGGCGTCGTGGCGGGCGAGCGTGTCCTCGACCTCCTTCGGGAAGACGTTCTCGCCGCCAGAGACGATCATCTCGTCGTCGCGGCCCTCGACGAACAGGCGACCGCCGTCGTCGAATCGGCCCACGTCGCCGGTGGCCATCAGCCCGCCTATCTCGTCCTTCGACCCGCCACCGGTATACCCCTCGAACAGCACCTCGTTGGTCACGAAGATCCGGCCCGTCTCCCCCGGCTCGACCTCGCGGCCGTTCTCGTCGAAGAGCCGGACCACGGTGCCGCGCGGCGGCTTGCCCGCGGTTCCGGGCGCCGCCCGCATGTCCGCGGGGGTGGCGATCGACGCCCACGCCACCTCGGTCGAGCCGTAGAGGTTGTAGAGGTTGTCCCCGAACGCGTTCATCCAGCTGATCGCGAGGTCGCCCGGCAGCGCCGAGCCGCTCGCCGCCACGACCTTCAGCGACGAGACGTCGTACCTTCGCCGCGTCTCCTCCGGCAACTCGAGGATGCGCTGCATCATCACCGGCACCACGACCAGCGAGTCGCAGCGGTAGCGCGCCACCGTGGCGAGGGTCTGATCGGGATCGAACCGGCGCCCCAGCACGTACGTGGAGCCGAGGATCATCCCCAGCGTGTAGTGGGCGAAGCCCCAGGAGTGGAAGAGCGGGGCGGCGATGTGCGTGACCTGGCGCGTCTTCAGCGGGATCTTCGAGAGCAGGGAGACGGCCGGCTCGAGCGACTGGGGGTTGCTCCGCGAGGCGCCCTTCGGAGCGCCGGTCGTGCCCGAGGTGAGGATCACGGCGCGTCCCTCGCGCTTGGGCGGGACGACGTCCTCCGGATCACCGGTCGCGATCAGCTCGTCGAGGGTGGGATCGGCGGTCTTCTCGGCGTCGTGCCAGGCCACGAAGCGCTTGCGCCGGCGTCCCGCGTCCTTCAGCAGCTCGGTGAACTCCTCGTCGAAGACGATCGCCCTGGGCTTCTCGCGCTTGACCACGTCGGCGAGCTGCGGACCCGCGAAGGCCGTGTTCAGGTAGAGGGCGTCCGCGCCCAGCTTCGACACCGCGATGGTGGCCTCGATGAAGCCGCGGTGGTTGCGGCACATGATCCCCACGCCGTCGCCCTCGACGATCCCGGCGTCGGCCAGCGAGTGGGCGAGCGCGTTCGTGCGCCGGTGCACCTCGGCGAACGTCAGCGAGCCGAGCTCGTCGACGATCATCGGCTCTTCGGGGTAGCGCGCCGCCAGTGAGATCGCGCCCGCGGCCGGGCTGCGCCCCCACCGCTGCAGCGTGTGGATGACACCCCACAGGCGGTCGGGCCGAATCGGCCGGATCACCCCGGCGTCGACGAGGACCTTGACGCTCCCGGCCAGGTGGGCGGTGCGCCCGGCCAAACCGATCGCCTCCTGCCTTACGTCCACGGCGTCTCCTTCCGTCTCGAGCTCACGCTTCAGATTCTGCAGAGTCCGCTCGAGGTTTCGCGTCACGATCGGCCGGGACACCTGGTCGGAGAGCACGCCCAGCAGCCCGCCGGGGGAGCCGTACGAGAGTCGAAGCATCACGCTGGTGGTGCCGGCCTCGGTCCCGCGCAGCCGCCAGCGCCCGCGCTGATCGATCCCCGTGATCGAGGTCCAGGCGAGATCGCCCGGCGGGTCGAACTCCACCACCTCCACCAGCCCGCCGATGTCCGCCGAGCCCACCCGCATGTGCATGGTGAAGCGCGCGCCGCGCCCGCGCTCGATCTCGCCGCGCCGCTCGAAGCGAGTGATATCGCGCATGAACGATCCGTACCGTGTGGGGTCAGAGACCAGCTCCCAGACCCGCTCGCGCGGGGCGTCGATCGTGGCGTGGCGCTCGATCCGCATCAGCCCAGGACCGGCAGCCGACGCTCCGCCTGCAGGGCGTGGAGCGCCTCCTGCATGCGGGCGATCACCAGGTCGTGGGCCGCGTCGATCTCCATCTCGCGTACGTCGATTGCCGGCAGCACCTGGATCGTGATCTTCGCGGGCAGCGGGAGGTGACCGAGCATGTCGCCCACGTTCAGCCCCCAGGGCAGCGCCAGCGAGATCGGCAGCACCTTCAGGCGGAACATCCGGTCGAGCCCGAGCAGCCGGGCGAGGCCCTCGCCCCGGCTGATGAAGATCGCCGTCTCCTGCCCGCCGATCGAGACCACCGGCACCAACGGCACGCCATGGCGCTGGGCCACGCGGACGAAGCCGCGGCGGCCGCCGAAGTCCACCTTCGCGGACTCCCAGCTCGGTCGGTGCACCTCGTAGTCGCCACCGGGATAGACCAGCAACGCGGCGCCCGCCTCGAGCGCGCGCCGGGCGTTCTCCGGATGGGCCGCCACCGTGCCGTACTTGCGCAGCCGGCTGAGTCCCGGCATCGAGAGCACGAGGTTGTGCGCGAGCTGATGGAAGCGGCGCTCGACGCCGAAGTAGGTCGTGAACGCCAGCGTGAACACGTGCGTGTCCGGGGTGACGTTTCCGCCCGAATGGTTGCCCACCAGCAGCACCGGACCGTCCTCCGGAATGCGGTCCAGGCCCCGCACCTCGGCCCGGAAGTAGAGGCTGGCGAGCATCCAGAGCCCCGGGAGCGACTCGCGAATGTAGTCGGGGTCGCGCTCGTCGAGGTCGGCCGTGGGCACTCGGCTCCGCGCCTGCTCGGCCACCGAGCCGATCACGCGAGCTGCCACGCCTCCGAGCGGGCCGGCGACGCCGGCCATCACGCGCCTCGCGCGGCCCGGAGCGCGGGCCAGGTCGACGCCGGCCCGGGCGGGCGCCGGATCACGTGCGGCTCACCGCGGGGCAGGCCGGCGAGCACGGCCGCCACGGCGGGGCGGCGAACGTGCTCGACCACCGTCCGCTGCGCCGTCTCGATCACCTCGTGGCGGCGGTCTCCGTTCATCCAGTTGGCCCCCATGACGGCCCGGTCCGCGCCCGTGGGCTCGACGATCAGCACCTCCGTGCCGTAGCTTCGGACCTTGCGCTCCTCGTGCTCGACCCGGCGCCGGTTGGCCCGCCGCATGGCCGCCGGCAGCCAGTCGAACGGCCCCGCGCCCGCCTCCTCGAGACCCGAAAGGGGATTGAGGCAAACGACGAGGTCGAGCCCGCGCCCCGCCACCAGGTCGAGGTTGGAGGGCGAGCACACTCCGCCGTCCACGTAGCGGCGCCCGCCGATCTTGACCGGCCGGTAGAAGCCGGGGATCGCGCACGAGGCCGCCACCGCGGCGGCGATCGGCGCTCGGGGCGCGTCGAGACGGCCGAACGGCGTGCGGCGGCCGGACCGGTAGTCGCAGGCGACGGCCCAGTAGTTGGGGTGGTCGACCCAGCGCCCGGGAATGGCGCGGCGCACCGGGTCCTCGAGCGCCTCGGTCGAGATGATGCCCCCGGGCAGCCAGCCCGCGAGCAGCTGGAGTGGGGTGTGGCGCAGCGGGTTGGCCAGCGTCGTGAGCGCCATCCGCAGCGATCCCGGCCCCAGCGACGGCAGGCCCCGGTGCACGCGAAAGACCGCGCCGGCCGATCGGTCGGCCTCGGCCGCCGGGCGCCCGTCCGGGCCGAAAAGGCCCTCGAACACTTCACCGCGGGAGTGCGCGACCATGAACCAAGGCGGGACCCCGGCCGCCAGGAGCGCCCCGACCATCGCGCCGGCGGACGTGCCCACCACGTACTCGGCGCTGCCCGGATCCCACTCCGTTTCACGCGCGATCGCGTGCAGCGCGCCGGTAAGCCACGCGCCCCCCAGGACGCCCCCCGCGCCGAGCACGAGGCCGACCTTCATCGCGGCGCCGCTGCCCCGATTCGCCCCCTCACAAACAGATCCACGGCCTGCGCAGCCTAAACCGGTCGCGTACCGAGCGGCGAAGGGGGTACCAGCGAGGCGTGAGAGCGTTGGTGCTCAGCGCCCTGGCGGCGGCGGCGCTCCTCGCCGGCTGCCGCATCCCCGACGACACCGCCGGCACCCTCGACCGGGTTCAAGGAGGCTCGATGCGGGTGGGCGTGACCGACAGCGACCCCTGGGTTCTGCTCGACGCGGACGGTCGCCCGACTGGAGGCGTCGAGGTCGCGCTCCTGCGCCACTTCGCACGCGAGCTCGACAGCCGCGTCGAGTGGATCGACGGCCCCGAAGAGGAGCTCGTCGCTGCCCTCAAGGAGGGGTCGCTCGACCTGATCGCGGGCGGCCTGACGAACGAGTCGCGCTGGAACAAGGACATAGCGTTGACGCGCCCGTACGCGGAGAGCCGGACCGTCGTCGGGGTCCCACCGGGAAGCTCCGTGCCGGGGGACCTGGACGGTGTCCCGGTGGCCGCCGAGCTCGGGAGCGAGGCCGAGGGACTCCTCGAATCGAAGACCGCCGCCGACGTGCGAGCGGTGACCGATCTGGCCACGGCTCGGGGAGAGCCGGCGGCCGCCCATGACTACGCCCTCGACGACCTGGGGCTGGACGAGACCGGTGAGCTGAAGAAGGACAAGCACGTGATGGCGGTGCGGCTCGGCGAGAACGCCTTCCTTGTGCGGCTCGAGCGCTTTCTGTTGAACCGGGAGGATCGAATCGAGCGCCTCGTCCGTGAGCGGGGGCGTCCATGAACGACGGCGGCGGCCGGCGCGCGCAGGGGTTCGAGCTGCCGGAGAGGCTCCGCCCCGTCCACCGCAAAGCCCTCCGGCTCGAGTGGCTGACGATCGCCTACCTGATCAGCGCGGTCGTGCTGTTGGCGCTCACCCTCGGCCAGTCCCAGGCCATGAAGGCCGCCTGGATCGAGGACATGCTCAGCCTCCTTCCCCCGACGGCCTTCCTGATCGCCAACGCGATCAGCAGCCGGGCCCCGGGCTCCAAGTTCCCGTGGGGCTACCACCGGGCGGTCTCGATTGCCTACGTCTTCGCCGCGCTGGCGCTGCTCGTCATGGGCACCTACATCTTTTTCGACTCGGCGTTGACGCTCGTCATGGCGGAGCGCCCGCCGATCGGCGTGCTGCCGCTCTTCGGCCACGAGATCTGGCTCGGGTGGCTGATGATCGGCGCGCTGTTCTACAGCGCCGTACCCGCCGTGTTCCTCGGGCGCGCGAAGCTGAAGCTGGCCGACCAGCTTCACGACAAGGTCCTCTACGCCGACGCCAAGATGAACAAGGCCGACTGGATGACCGCGACCGCCGCGATCGTCGGCGTCCTGGGCATCGGGGTCGGCCTCTGGTGGGCCGACGCGGTCGCCGCAATCTTCATCTCGCTCGACATCGCCCACGACGGGTGGAAGAACACACGGGCCGCCGTGCACGACCTAATGGACGCCCGCCCGCGCCGCCACGACGCCCGCGAGTTCCACCCCATCGTCGACCGCATCAACGTCGAGCTCACGAAGTTCGACTGGATCGAGCGGGGGGGCGTCCGCCTCCGCGAGGAGGGTCACGTCTTCACGGGCGAAGTGCTCGTCGTACCGGCAACCGAAGACGACCTGGTCGAGCGCCTCGCGCGCCTGGCCGATCACCTGCTCTCGCTCGAATGGAAGCTCTACGACATCGTCGTGGTGCCGGTGGAGGACCTCGCCATCCCCACATCGCGGGCGGATGGCGCGCGGGAGGGAACGGCGAGCCGGGCGCCCGCGTCGCGCTGACGGGTGCCCTGCCCGGGCACGCGGCCCGCGCGCCGCCGGGCCCAACGGGCCTGGGCCGCGCCGCCGGCGACCAAGCCGCGCGTTAGGTGCTGCGCTCGCTGGGGCGCGCAGCACCCGGCCAGGGGGTCGCAGCTGTTCTCCGCAGACGGTGACCTCAACCGCTACGTCAACGTCTACCTGAACGACGAGGACGTACGGGTGCTGCCGGGGCTCGGCACCGCGCTGGGCCGGGGCGACACGATCGTGATCCTGCCCGCCATGGCCGGCGGCTGAACCGGGCGCTCTGAGCGCCGTGCGGCCGGCGCGGGAGGCCTCGGCGCCTCCGCGCGCCCGCCCGCGCGTGGGAGGGCCACGGCGCCTGGCGGGCCCGGCCCGCCCGCAGCGGCCGCGGCCCCTCGTCCGCCTCCCCCGTTGGCGGCCGCGTGGCAAACCTCACCCAGAATCTCGCTCCCGCGGGCACGGAGAGGTTCGCCACCCCCTGGGGGGCAAACCTCATCGAGACGTGGGAGATCGCCGTCAGGGTGAGGTTTGCCACCGATTGCCGGCGAGGCCGCGTGGCGGTGCCGGGTGCCCGCCGCGGGCCTGGTGCGGCGACTTATGCCGCCGGCTGGGTCCGACCCTCCGGGCTCGGGCGGCCGCCGGACGGATAGCCTCCCCGCCGTGCGACTCCTACACCTCGACCGGGTCGAGCCCTTCACCACGTTGGACGGCTCCGCGATCCGCGAGGTGGCCGGCCCGGCCACCGGCAACGCCGAGAACCAGAGCCTCGCCGAGGCCAGCGTCCCGCCGGACGGCCAGACCGACGAGCACTACCACCGCACGACCGAGGAGATCTATTTCTTCACGCACGGGCGCGGGCGCATGCGCCTGGGCGAGGACGAGCGCGAGATCGTGCCCGGCGCCTGCGTGGTCATCCCGCCGGGCGTGCGCCACAAGCTGTGGAACACCGGCGCCGAGCCCCTGCGCCTGTTGTGCGCCTGCGCGCCGGCCTACTCGCACGACGACACGGTGATCACCGAGGGCTAAGTGCTCCCCGCCGCAAGTACCGCCGCGTTTGGCGGCTGCAAGCCTTCGCCTGGCTTCGTCCTCGCTCGCTCGCGTGCTTTTCAAGCACGCCACGCCTGCTGCGTCCTTGCCATGCTCGGCTTTCGCTCGCCAATCCGCGACGGGACTTACGCCGGGAAGCACTAGGCGCGTACCCGAAACGCGCCGCGGACTACACTTTCTGAAGTGCTCGAGCCGGGACTCGACACGAAGCCCTGTGGGGGGAAGTACGGCGACATCGTCCAGGCGATCGGCAATACGCCCCTGGTCGAGCTCAAGCGCCTGAGCCCCCGGCCCGGCGTGCGGATCTACATCAAGCTGGAGAGCTACAACCCGACCGGCTCCGTGAAGGATCGGGTGGCCCGCTCGATGATCGAGCACGCCGAGGAGGAGGGCCTGATCGGCCCGGGCCAGACCATCCTCGAGCCCACGTCCGGCAACACCGGGATCTCGCTCGCGATGATCTGTCGCCGCAAGGGCTACCCGCTGAAGGTGGTCATGCCGGACAACGTCACGCGCGAGCGCACCGAGCTGCTGCGCATGTATGGCGCCGACATCGTCGCCTCGCCGGGGGAGGAGGGCTCGAACGGCGCGGTGGCGAAGGCGCTCGAGATGGCCGAGTCCGACGCGTCGTACTACCTGCCCTACCAGTACGGGAACCAGGCCAATCCCGACGCCCACTACAACGGCACCGCGGTGGAGATCCTCGAGGAGCTCGACGAGGTGACGGCGTTCGTGGCCGGCCTCGGCACCGGCGGCACGCTCATGGGCAACGCCCGCCGACTCAAGGAGGAGGACCCGGACACGCTGATCGTCGCCGCCGAGCCGTTGCAGGGCGAGCGCGTGCAGGGACTGCGCTCCCTCGAGGACGGCTACATCCCGCCGATCCTGGATCTCTCGCTGCTCGACCGGAAGATCTTCGTCTCGAACCGCGACTCGGTGGTCTGGACCAAGCGCCTCTTGGACGAGGAGGGGCTCTTCGTGGGGGTCTCCACCGGCGCGATCGCCGCGATCTGCGTGCGGGTGGCCGAGGAGCTGGACGAGGGCAACATCGTCTTCGTCGCCCCCGACGACGGGTGGAAGTACCTCAGCTCGGGGGTCTACACCAAGTCGATCGAGGCGCTGGAAGCCGAGGGCGTCCTCGAGACGGCGTCCTTCTGGTAGCCCTCCTCAGGAGGTCTTCGTCGGCGTGGTGCGCTCGGCCTCGAGCTCGGGCTCGTAGTCGTCGTAGGGGTCCGGGTCGTCCCGTCCCTGCATCGAGTCCCTGAGCTCGCGCATCCCCCGTCCGACCGAGCGGGCCGCCTCCGGCAGGCGCTTCGGCCCCAGCACGATCAGGGCGATAACGAGGATGACGAGCAGCTCGAGCGGCCCCGGGGCGGAGATGAAACCCATGGCCGTCAGGCTACACCCCGAGCAGGGGTTCTCCCAGTGAATCGCGGAGCGCCACCTCGTGCTGCGCCTCGCTGGCCATGATGGCTCCGAGCCGCTCGCGCACGCCCCCATCTCCCACCCCGGCGGCGGCCGCGACGTACGCCTGGACCGCGCGGCGCTCGAGATCGAGGGCGTAGCGGGCGAACGCCTGCCGATCGCGCAGTCCGCGCGTGAGCCCGGGATCGCGCACGAAGGCCTCGGGGGAGCGCCGTCCGCGAGCGTTCAGCAGAAGCTCCAGGCCCCGCGCGTGCTCGCGTTCCTGTTCGAGCAGCCTTCGCCCCAGCCCCTCGGCGACTGCGTCCCGGCGCAGCGCGGCGTCGTAGGCCTCCTCCAGCCGCCGCTCGAGGCCGAGGAGCTCCTCCAGGACCTGGCCGTCGGATCGGGGCGCCGCCCGCGCGCCGACTGGGAACGCCGCGACCCCGCCCGCCACGATCAGACCCCGGCGCGTCGTCCTCACGCCGTTCCCGTGACGAAGGCGGCCGGGGCCGCCGGCGCGCCCCGGAGGAGCCCCACCACGGCCAGATGGGCGCCCTCGTCCGCACCGATCCGGGCCGCCGCCGTCCGAAGCCCCTCGTCCGGCAGGTCGGCCAGCGCCTCGAGGTAGACGCGCACCAGCCGCTCCTCCAGGTCCTCCGCGAGCCGCAGGGCATCGTCCGCGGTCGACAGACGGGGAAACGAGCGGGCGTACTCGTCCGCGGTGCGCGGGCGGGCGCTCGGGGCACCCAGGTCGCGGATCAGGCGCTCTAGGGTGCGCACATGCTCGCGCTCGCGCCGCTCGATCTGGCGCGCGTAGCGCAGGGCATCACCGCGCAGCAGCTCGATCCCGACGCCGTAAGCCGCGACCACGGTGTGCTCGATCACGAGGATCGAGTTGAGGAGGCCCGCTCCCGACCCGGGGCGGGCGCCCGATCGGGGCGGCTCGTCCTGGGAGGCGCAGGAGGCGAGGGCCGCGGCCGCGCCCCCCAGCGCGGCCCTTCTCGTCAGAGAAAGCGGCATGACCGGCACACTAGCCTTCGAGATGTGCGGATCTCACGGGCCCAACGGGACGAGCTGGTAGCGCACGCGCGCGACGAGGCCCCCAACGAATGCTGCGGCTACATGCGGGCCAAGGACGGCGTCGTCGAGGAGGTGGTGCGCGCCGTCAACGAGCGCCACTCCCCGTACGGCTACGAGCTCGACCACCGCAGCCTGTTCGCCGTGAACGAGCTCGACGAGGCGGGGTTCGACGTCGCGATCTACCACTCGCACCCGCGCAGTCCGGCCGAGCCCTCACAGACCGACATCAACCTCGCCTCCTATCCGCACTGGACGTACCTGATCGTGTCGCTCCAGAACGGGAACGCCCCCGAGGTCCGGGGGTGGCGAATCGCCGACGGCCGTGTCCGGGAAGAGCCCATCGTCATCGACGGGTGAAGGGCTGCCGCTCACCTGCCCGGCGTGCGGCCTCGAGCACGACACCGACGGGGTCTTCTGCCGTCGCTGCGGCATGCCGCTCACGCCGCCCGGCGCCGAACCCCTCGACGAGCCGCTGAGCGAGGCCCACGGGCGCGCCCGCAAGATCAACCCGCTCTACACCGAGGGCGAGCTCGTGCGCGTGGCCGGCGGCCGCAACCAGGCGGAGGCCGAGCTGATCCAGGGCCTGTTGCTCGAGGAGGGAGTGCCGAGCGTTCTGCGCCGCACCGCCGGCTTCGACGTGCCCGACTTCCTCGCGGCCGGACCGCGCGACGTGCTGGTCCCCCAGGCGGGCGTCGACGCGGCGCGCGACGTGCTGCTGCAGGCGGACCTCGCCCCTACCGAAGGCGCCGCGCCCGGTCCACGGCCGCTCACCCTGGTGGCGGCAGTGCTGCTCGGCGGGGCCGGCGTGGCGCTCGTGGCCTGGCTGCTCCAGGGCGGCGCCTGAGCGCTGGATCGCCTAGGCTCCGCGCCCTCATGGACTTCACCCCCTCGGACCGCGTCGCCGCCCTCGTCGAGCGCGTGCGGGGGTTCATGGAAGGGCACGTCGATCCGGTGGAGCGGGAAGCGGTCGAGGCGCTCGACCGCGAGGTCGGCCCCGGGGTGGCGTACCCGGCGATCCTGGTCGAGCTGCGCGAGCGGGCCAAGGCGGAGGGGCTCTGGAACCTGTTCCTGCCCGACGAGCGGTACGGCCCCGGCCTGACCAACTGGGAGTACGGGATGGTCTGCGAGCTCATGGGCCGAAGCGCCGTCGCGCCCATGGTCTTCAACTGCGCCGCGCCCGACACCGGCAACATGGAGATCCTGGCCGAGCACGCCACCGCCGAGCAGGCCGAGCGCTGGCTCACCCCCCTGCTCGAGGGCGAGATTCGCTCCTGCTTCTCGATGACCGAGCCCGAGAGCGCCGGCTCGGACCCGACCCGGCTCGAGACCAACGCGGAGCTCGACGCGGACGAGTGGGTGATCAACGGGCACAAGTGGTTCACCTCGGGCTACAACGGCGCGGCGGTCGCTATCGCGATGGTGGTGACCGACCCCGAGGCGCCCCCGCACCGACGGGCGAGCATGATCGTCGTGCCGGTGGAGACGCCGGGCTTCGTGGGGGTGCGCCCGGTCCCGGTGATGGGCCACGACGAGGGCCCCGGGCACTGGGAGGTGCGCTTCGAGGACTGTCGCGTACCGGCCGCCAGCCTCCTGGGCGAGCGCGGCGCCGGCTTTGCGATCGCCCAGGACCGCCTCGGACCGGGGCGCATCCATCACTGCATGCGCGCGATCGGGTCGGCCGAGCGCGCCTTCGAGCTGATGTGTCGCCGGGCCCACGACCGCGACGCGTTCGGCGGCCCGCTCGCCGAGAAGCAGTTCGTGCAGGACTTCGTGGCGAAGTCGCGCATGGAGATCGACGCGGCCCGCCTCCTCGTCCTGCACGCCGCCTGGAAGATGGATACCGAGGGCAAGCGGGCCGCCCGTCAGGAGATCTCGATGATCAAGGTCGTCGCCGCCCAGACGCATCAGCGCGTCCTCGACCGGGCGATGCAGGTGCACGGCGCGCTCGGGATGTCGGACGACACGCCGCTAGCGGCCATGTGGCGGCAGGGGCGCTGGCTGCGGATCGCCGACGGCCCGGACGAGGTCCACAAGATGGTGATCGCGCTGCGCGAGTTGAACCGCTTCAAGCCGGGGGAGGCGGAGCGGCGCGGCGCGGCGACGGCCTCCGTGGCCGTTGGACAAGCGCCGGGATCGTCGTGATCGGCGGCCTGGCGGACGAGCAGGTCGCGCTCGTCGAGGCCCTCCGCGACTTCGCGGCGCGGGAGCGCTTCGACGTGCCCGAGGGGGACGGCCACTCGGACGAGGTCGCCGCCCGCATGGGGGAGCTCGGCTGGTACGGGCTGCAGATCCCGGAGGAGTACGGGGGCTCGGGCGGGAGCTTCCTGGACGCGACGCTGTTCCTCGAGGAGACCACGCGCGGCCGGATCCCGGTCGGCGCCTACGGCGTGACGCTGATCGTGGTCGGGGCGCTCAACCGGTTCGGCTCGGACGCGCAGAAGCGCGACCTGTTCGGCCGGGTGGTCAAGGGCGGCACGCTGGCGATCGCGATGTCCGAGCCCGAGGCGGGCTCCGACGTGGCCAGCCTGCGGACGCGAGCCCGCCGCGACGACGGCGAGTGGGTGCTCGACGGGGCCAAGATGTGGTGCTCGTACGCCCACAAGGCCAGCCACGTCCTGATCGTGTGCCGCACCGGCCCGGGCGAGCGCCACGACGACATGTCGATGATGCTCGTGCCGCGGGACGCCGCGAACATGACGATCACGCCGATCAAGACGCTCAGCGGCGAGGAGACGAACGAGATCCACCTCGACGGCGTCCGGGTGCCCGAGGAGGCGCTGCTCGGGACGGAAGGTGGGGGCTGGACCCAGCTCATGGCCGGGCTCAACTACGAGCGCACGATCCTGGCGGCCACCGCGCTCGGGCTGGCGCAGCGCGCCTTCGACGACGCGCTGGCCTATGCCAAGGAGCGGCGGCAGTTCGGCCGGCCGATCGGCTCGTTCCAGGCCATCTCGCACCGCTTCGCGGAGCTGGCCACCGAGCTCGCGCAGGTGCGGCTGCTGGTGCGCTGGGTGGCGAGCCTGACCGACGAGGACCCGCAGCGGATGCTTCCCCAGGAGGCGTCGATGGCGAAGCTGGCGGCCACCGAGCTGGCCAAGCGCTGCGCGCTCGAGGGCGTCCAGATCGCCGGCGGCTACGGGTACGCGCTCGAGTACCCGATGGAAGGCAACCTGCGCGCGGCCGTGGTCACCACCATCTACGGCGGGACGTCGGAGATCCAGAAGAACATCATCGCCCGGACGCTGGGGCTGTAGTCCTATCCGGCCCGGAGGCCGTCCAGCTCCGCCCGCCAGTCGCGCTCCACCTCGGGTGAGCGGCGGCCGAAGGCCTCACCGAGCAGCGATCGGGGTGACCGGTCGAGCGGGCTGGTCGCCAAGTACGCCGCCGCGGCCCGACCCTCGAGGCGCTCGAGCAGCGCGAACAGGGTTCCGCCGAGGAGCATGGCGTCCGCCGGGCCCGGCGGGGAGGCCGGGCGCCGGCCGTC
>Ga0081538_10001013_pt1 | contig 29981 bp, 28 predicted proteins | sample TabmetS5T2R1_FD_71022 | JGI IMG/M metagenome (GOLD analysis project Ga0081538, IMG submission 71022) | Tabebuia heterophylla rhizosphere microbial communities from the University of Puerto Rico - S5T2R1 | ecosystem: Host-associated > Plants > Roots > Rhizosphere ...
GGCTCATGTGCCGGCTGGAAGAGGTTTGTATGTCAGGTTAAGTGTTCCAACAGTGCTAGATTGCCCTTATTTATTATGGACATTCGTGTGGTGAGGTACGAAGAATGAATTTAGCTGAGTTAAAAGAGAAAACCGTTGCCGACCTGAACACGGTCGCCAAAGAGCTCAATGTCACAGGGACCAGTGGACTTCGCAAGCAGGAGTTGATTTTCAAGATCCTTGAAGCACAGACCGAGAAAAACGGTCTGGTCTTTGGGGAAGGCGTATTGGAAATCCTCCCCGACGGATTCGGATTCCTACGGGCTCCGAGTTCCAACTATCTGCCGGGTCCGGACGACATCTATGTCTCGCCTTCCCAAATTCGGCGTTTCGACATGCGCACCGGCGATACCATCTCCGGTCAGATCCGTCCGCCGAAAGAAGGTGAGCGCTATTTCGCCCTGCTCAAGGTGGAGGCGATTAACTTTGAGAATCCCGAGCTCGCCAAAGATAAAATCCTCTTCGATAACCTGACGCCGCTGTATCCCGACCAGCGCGTGGGGCTCGAGCGGGCCGATGGCGACCTGTCGACACGCATTATGGACCTGTTGACGCCGATCGGGATGGGACAACGGGGCCTGATCGTCTCGCCGCCGCGCACCGGCAAGACGATGCTGTTGCAGTCCATCGCCAACAGCATCACCGCCAATCATCCGGAGATCATCCTCATCGTGCTCCTCATCGATGAGCGGCCGGAGGAGGTGACCGATATGCAACGGTCGGTCAAGGGCGAGGTGGTGAGCTCGACCTTCGACGAGCCAGCCCAGCGCCACGTGCAAGTGGCCGAGATGGTGATCGAGAAGGCGAAACGACTGGTTGAACACAAGCGCGATGTCGTCATCCTACTGGACAGCATCACCCGCTTGGCGCGCGCCTACAACACCATTCAACCGGCCAGCGGTAAAGTCCTCTCCGGTGGTATCGATTCGAATGCCCTGCAGCGGCCGAAGCGCTTCTTCGGCGCCGCCCGCAATATCGAAGAGGGGGGCAGTTTGACGATCATCGCCACCGCCCTCATCGACACCGGCAGCCGCATGGACGATGTCATCTTCGAAGAGTTCAAGGGCACCGGCAACATGGAGATCCACCTGGACCGTAAGCTGGCCGATAAACGCGTCTTCCCGGCGATCGATATCACGCGCTCGGGCACGCGTAAAGAAGAGCTCTTGCTGTCGGAGAAGGAATTGAACCGCGTCTGGCTGCTCCGTAAGGTGTTACAGCCGATGGGGACGGTAGATGCGATGGAATTCCTGCTCGAAAAAATCCGCCAGACGAAGACCAACGTCGATTTCCTGGATTCGATGAATACATGACGAGGGTGCTGAGTCTTAACGAGTCAGGATAACGGGGACATCGCTCAGCACGCATGGGTTGTCTCAACCTCTTTCGAAGGGAGCGTAGCATGAAGGCGGAGATCCATCCTCAGTATGTCGACTGCACGATTATCTGTGCCTGTGGCGAGGTGGTCCACACGCGCTCGACGCGCCCACAAATTCGCGTGGAGATTTGTTCCAAGTGCCACCCCTTCTACACTGGTAAGCAGAAGCTCGTCGATACCGCCGGGCGGGTGGAGAAGTTCCAGAAGAAATATGGCTTGGAGCCAACCTCCCAGAACTAATGTCGGCGGCAACACAGAGGGCTGACCATGTGGGACAAATTAGACGCCCTGGAACGACGCTTCACCGAGCTAGACGAGCTCATGAGCCGTCCGGAAATCTTCGGTAAGGCGGCTGAGTACCAACGGTATGCGCGGGAGCGGGCGGAGCTTGCCAAGATCGTCGACGTATACCGGCAATTTACACGCGTCATCCAGGAAAAGGCTGGGGTGCAGCGCCTGTTGGAAGAAGCCGGCGATGATGTGGAGATGAGCCAGCTCGGCCACGAGGAGCTGACGCAATTAACCGAGCAGGAGCACAAACTGACCTATGAATTGAAGACCCTCCTGCTACCTGCCGATGCCGACGATCAGAAAAACGTCATCCTGGAGATCCGCGCCGGTACAGGAGGGGAGGAGGCGGCCCTGTTCGCGGCCGATCTGTTTCGCATGTACGGCAAGTATGCGGAGCGTCAGGGGTGGCGTGTGGAGTTCTTGGAGGGCCATCCGACAGGCATCGGTGGGTTCAAGGAGATCATCGCCTCGATAGAAGGACGCGGCGTATACAGCAAGCTCAAATACGAGAGCGGCACGCATCGAGTCCAACGCGTGCCAGTGACCGAATCACAAGGCCGCATCCATACCTCCGCGGTGACGGTGGCGATCCTGCCCGAAGCCGAGGAGGTCGAAATTGCCATCAATCCGGAGGAGCTCCGCATCGACGTGTTCCGCTCCTCCGGCCCCGGCGGGCAAAGCGTCAATACCACCGACTCTGCCGTGCGGGTGACCCACCTGCCGACTGGGATCGTGGTCAGCTGCCAGGATGAGAAGTCGCAACACAAGAATCGCGCTAAGGCGCTGCGCGTCCTGCGCGCCCGTCTGCTGGATATCGCCAAGCACGAACAGCAAGAGAAGATCTCCCGCGAACGGCGCTCCCAAATCGGCAGCGGCGACCGCAGCGAGCGGATTCGGACGTACAATTTCCCCCAGGGACGCGTCACCGATCACCGGATTAACCTGACGCTCTATAAACTCGGGTCGGTTCTCGAAGGGGAGCTCGACGAAGTGCTCGAGGCCCTCCAACAGGCCGACCAGGCCGAGCGGCTCAAGGAATTCGACAAAAGCGAAGTGCAGCCATGACCGTCACATGCGCTGAAGCGTTGCGCTGGGGGGGGGCCTATCTGCAGGCCAGCGGCATCGAAAGTGCGCGACTGGACGCTGAAGTCTTGCTGATGCACTGCTTAAGGTGGGAGCGCACAGCGCTGTACCGCGCGCGCGACTATCAGCTGACGGCCGAGGAGGATGCACGCTTCCACGAACTGGTAAGGCAGCGTAGCGCACACGAGCCGATCGCCTACCTGACTGGCGAGCGCGAGTTCTGGTCGCTGCCCCTTGCCGTCCGGCCTGGGGTGCTGATCCCGCGCCCTGAGACCGAATGGGTGGTTGAGGCGGCGCTGCGATACGCGCCGCGGTTGCTCCGTTCGCGCCCGCGCTGCAAGGCCCTCGATATCGGCACCGGAAGTGGGAATATCGCCATCGCTGTGGCCGCTGGCTTGGCCACAGTCGACGTCACGGCCATCGATATTTCCGCTGAGGCCCTGGCGGTAGCCCGGCTCAACGCCCAGGCCTGCCAGGTGGCCGAGCGTGTCCATGTCGTCTGTGGGGATCTCCTGAGTCCGTTCCATCCCAGCCGCGTGCGCTTCGATCTGCTCCTGTCCAATCCACCATACATCGCTGCCGAAGAGTGGCCGGCGTTGCCGACCACGGTTCGCTGTTATGAGCCGCGTGAGGCGCTCGATGGCGGCAGCGATGGCCTGTTGTTTTACCGCCGCATATTTGCTGAAGGACTGCCGGTTCTGGCAGATGATGGCATCGCAATCGTCGAAGTGGGGCATCGCCAGGCAGGCGATGTGTCGCGCCTATTGATGCAGTCGCAGCAGTGGGAGTTGCTTGAGATCATCAGGGATTACAGCGGCATTGAACGTGTGGTGGTGGCGCAGCGTAGGCGAGGGGGAGCGGCGCAGCATGGATTGCATCGAAATTGAAGGTGGGGTCCAGCTTCACGGGCACGTGCGCGTCAGTGGGGCGAAAAATGCCGCCTTGCCGATCATGGCGAGTCTATTGCTGACGACTGGGGTGACGCGCCTGCGCAATGTGCCACGCGTGCGCGACGTCGTGACCTTTGGGCAGGTTCTGCAGGCCCTCGGCGCCAAAATTAGCTTCGATGCGTCCGAGCTCATCATCGACACGACCGCCATCGACCGCTATGAAGCTCCCTACGACCTGGTTAAAACCATGCGCGCCTCCTTTTTGGTGTTGGGGCCGTTGCTGGCGCGCTACGGGCAGGCACGCGTGTCGCTGCCTGGGGGGTGCGCTATCGGCGCCAGACCTGTCAATCTTCATCTGAAAGGTCTGCAGGCTCTCGGCGCCCGTCTGGAATTGACGCAAGGGTATGTGCATGGCTACGCCGATCAACTCCGGGGTGCCGCCATTGTATTGCCCTCTGCGACGGTGACAGGCACCGAACATATCATGATGGCGGCGGTGCTAGCCAAGGGTACGACGATCATCGACAATGCCGCCTGTGAGCCGGAAGTGGTGGATCTCGCCACAGCCTTGACCCAGATGGGTGCTCTGGTGACAGGTGCGGGCAGTTCCCGTATTACCATCGAAGGGGTGCCGTGGTTGGAACCGGCGGCGCACGACGTCATCCCCGATCGGATTGAAGGGGGAACGTTCCTGGTCGCAGGTGCGATAACCGGCGGCGACGTCACCATCGATAACTGCTGCCCGGCGCACCTCGGGGCGCTGCTGGACCATTTGTGCGCCACTGGCGCCGCTGTCGAGGTGGGGGATGATTGGGTTCGTGTCATCGGCAGCGAGCGCGCCCGCCCAATCGATCTCGTGACGGCTCCCTATCCGGGCTTTCCCACCGACATGCAAGCCCAGATGATGGCCTTGCTAGCCCGCGCCAACGGGCGCTCGGTCATCTCTGAAACGGTGTTTGAGAATCGCTATATGCATGCCGCCGAGCTCAGCCGTATGGGCGCCGACATTCACCTGGAAGGGGCCGATGCCATCGTCGTGGGCGTCCCCCACCTCCATGGGGCTCCAGTCATGGCAACCGATCTGCGCGCCAGCGCCAGCTTGATTCTGGCCGGACTTGCCGCGCAAGGTATCACTACAGTGTCGCGGGTGTATCATCTGGATCGCGGCTATGAACAGATCGAGGCCAAACTCGCCGCGCTCGGCGCGAAGATTCGGAGACTGCCGTGAGACCGGGATTGACCATTGCGCTTCCCAAAGGACGACTGTTTCGAGGATCTGTGACGCTGCTCGAGAAAATTCACTGCAGTGCGGAAGGTCTGGGCGAAGGCCGGCGCCTCGTCTTTGAGGATGCCGAGCAGCAGACACGGTTTTTGATCTTGCGACCTGTTGACATTCCCACGTATGTCGAGTACGGTGCTGCGGATGTGGGGGTCGTCGGCAAGGATGTGATCGACGAAGGGGATCGCGACGTCTACGAACCTCTGGACCTCAAATTCGGCCGCTGTCGCCTGGTGGTCGCCCAGCCGGGGAGCGTGCCGCAGGAGCAGTCGCTGACGGATTGGTCGTATATCCGTGTCGCCACCAAATTCCCGCGCATCACCGAACGCTACTACAATGGCAAAGGGGTACCGGTGGAGATCATCCGTCTGTCAGGATCGATAGAGCTCGCTCCCCTCGTAGGGCTGTGTGAACGTATCGTGGATGTGGTGGAAACCGGACGAACATTGGCAGAAAATGGTCTCGTTGTGGTCGGCGAAGTCATGCGGGTGTCGGCCCGTCTCATCGTCAATCGTGCGAGCCAGAAAACGAAATATGAGCAGGTCACCGATCTCATCAGCCGCTTGAAGCAGGTGATCTGAGACAGTCTGCCGTCAGGGTCCCGTATGCTCGATGAGACTTTCTTCTCCCCTACACCCTACCGGGTAGAGGCGGATGGCGCAAAATGCTACCTCTGCTTACGACCACCGATGCGGATTTTCCCTCGCAGTTCCAGCACCTGCTAAGTCGTAGTGATGAGGCTGAATCAGCGGTCGTCTCCCAGGTGCACGCGATCCTCACACGTGTGCGGCGCGACGGAGATCGTGCCCTACTGGAGTTGACGGCCCAATACGATGGCCTCGTTCTCACACCTGATACCATCCGCGTGTCGACATCTGAGATCGCCACGGCTTACGAGCAGTGTTCGCCCAGGGCGCTTGCCGCGTTGCGTAGCGCTGCTGAGAACATTCGGCACTTCCACCGCCACCAGCAGCGCCGCTCCTGGATGTTGGACCTTGACGATGGCAGTCGCTTGGGCTTGCGCATCACCCCATTGCGGCGCGTAGGCATGTACGTGCCTGGCGGCAAGGCCGTGTATCCGTCAACGGTGCTGATGTGCGGCATCCCTGCCCAGGTCGCGGGCGTACCGGAGCTCATCGTGTGCACACCGGCGTCAGAGGGTAGCATCAACCCCCTCATTGTGGTGGCGGCGGACCTGGTCGGGGCGCAGGCGATCTATAAGGTCGGGGGTGCGCAGGCGATAGCGGCCTTGGCCTTTGGCACCGCGACCATCCCGAGGGTCGACAAGATTGTCGGCCCCGGTAATCAGTATGTGGCTACGGCGAAGCGCATGGTGTTCGGCGAGGTGGGGATCGATCTGATTGCCGGACCCACAGAGCTGGTGATCGTCGCCGATGACTCTGCCAACCCACAGTTTGTCGCTGCCGACGTGCTTTCCGAGGCGGAGCATACGGGTGCCGAGTGTGTCGTCTGCCTCACGCCCTCATCCAGGCTCGTGGGCGCCATTCAACAGGCGGTGTCGGACCAACTCGCCAACCTCCCACGACGCGAACCGGCAGCGCGATCATTGCGCGGGCATAGTGCGTTGATCCGTACGCGCAATCTCCAGGAAGCTATGACGCTGGCTAACGCCATCGGTCCGGAGCATCTCGAGCTTATGGTCGAGGAGGCCGAGCGCTGGCTGGAGCAGGTCACCTGCGCCGGGGCGATTTTCCTCGGACATTACTCCCCGGCGGCGATCGGTGACTATTACGCCGGACCGAATCATGTATTGCCGACCGGGGGTACGGCGCGCTTCTCCTCGCCGCTCAGCGTCGATGACTTCGTCAAGAAATCCAGTGTGATTCACTATACGGCAGAGCGCTTGCGCAACGATAGCCCCGCCGCCAGTACACTGGCCCGGCTGGAAGGGTACGAAGGGCATGCACGTGCCATGACGATCCGTGCCCAGCCTGAGCCACGAGGATGACATGAACCCAACCCGACACGCTCTGATCAAGCCGGCAGTGGCACAGCTGCAGGCCTATGATCCACACAAACGTCCGGGACAGGTGAAGCTCGACGCGAATGAGCATCCATTCACGCTGCCTCCAGTGGTTCAGGAAGCCGCGTTACAGGCGCTGACCGCCGTGTCCATCAATCGCTATCCCGATCCCGAGGCCGAAGGGCTGCGGCATACACTGGCGAAGATGCTCGACGTCACCCCCGACATGCTGCTCCTGGGTAACGGCTCGGATGAGTTGGTGCACATGGTCCTCATGGCTTGTGGCGCCCCCGGTGCCGCGGTACTGACGCCGACCCCGACGTTTTCGATGTACGGTTTGGGCGCACGGATGCTCGATCAGCGAGCTGTGGAAGTGTCCCTGGCGGCGGATTGGGGACTCGATATGCCCCAGATGCTGGCCGCCATCGCACGCGAGCAGCCGCGAGTGACGTTTCTCGCCACTCCCAATAATCCCACCGCCAACTGCTTCGCTGGCGCTGCCGTGCGCCAACTGATCGAGGGCGTGCCGGGTGTGATTGTCGTCGATGAGGCGTATTATGAGTTCAGCGGCCAGACGGTGTTATCGCTGCTGCAGTCCTATCCCCACCTGCTGGTGTTTCGTACGCTCTCCAAGGTAGGCATGGCGGGCTTGCGCGTCGGCATTCTGGTCGGCAACCCCGAATTAGTGTATGAGATCAACAAGGTCCGCTTGCCGTACAACCTGAGTGTCTATTCCCAGGTGGCCGCGGCGGTGGTGCTGCAGCACTGGGAGATGCTCGTGCCCGAATTTCGCACGATCATCCATGAACGCGAGCGGCTGCGTGAGGGTTTGGGACGCATTCCGGGCGTGACGGTCTTCCCCAGTCAGGCGAATTTTCTCCTGGTGCGCATCGACGCTGGTGCGGCAAGGGTGTGGGAAGCGCTGGCAGCGCAAGGGATCTTGGTACGCCATTTTCCGGGGTCGCCAGCCTTGCAGGATTGCCTGCGTATCACGGTCGGGACGCCACCCGAAAACGAGCTCCTGACCACCACTTTACAGACCATCGTCGCCACCTTGCAGCCGTTGATTCGTACATGAAGGAAACATGATCATGAGCACTCCGCGCACCGCATCGGTTTCACGCACGACCAAGGAAACAGATGTCCAGATCGCACTGACGCTCGAAGGCACGGGGGTCGGCGACATTCACACCGGTATACCGTTCTTCGATCATATGCTCACCGCGTTCACGCGCTATGGGTTTTTTGACCTCGACCTCCACGCCCGCGGCGATCTCGATGTCGATTTCCACCACACCGTCGAGGACGTGGGCATCTGCCTTGGAGAAACGTTTGACCAGGCTCTGGGGACGAAGGAAGGCATCCAGCGCTTTGGCCATACGGTGATGCCGATGGATGAGGCGCTGGTGTCGGTCGCGCTCGACATCTGCGCCCGGCCGTATCTGATCTATCATGCCGCCTTCCCAGGCCCGCGCATCGGCACCAGCTTCCCGTCGGAGCTCGTGCAGGAATTCTTCCAGGGCTTTATCCGACGCAGCGGGCTCACCTTGCACATCAACCTGCAATACGGCACCAATAGCCATCACATCGCCGAGGCGATTTTCAAAGGCGTCGGCCGGGCGATGGGCCAGGCCTGTGGCCTCGATCCGCGCATTCATGGCGTGTTCTCGACGAAGGGAGCGTTGTAGCCCATGATCGCTATCGTCGATTGTGGCATCGGGAATCTACGCAGCGTGCACAAGGCGTTCGAACGTGTCGGACACGCGGCACACATCACGCAGAACCCCCGGGACATTGGCCGCGCGCACGCCGTCGTCCTCCCAGGGCAGGGGGCCTTCCGGGACTGTATGGCACAGCTTGGCGCGCATGATCTGCTCGAACCTGTGCTGGATTTCATTCGTTCCGGACGCCCATACCTGGGGATCTGCCTTGGCTTGCAATTGTTGATGACCGAAAGCGAAGAGTTTGGCTGCCATAAAGGCATGAACGTTCTGCAGGGGCGCGTGCGGCGGTTTCCTCACGGTCTCACCGACAGCCAGGGGCAGGTCCTCAAAGTCCCCCATATGGGCTGGAATCAGGCACACGTTGCCCGATCAGCGCCGATCTTCGAGGGTATCCCCGACCATGCCTATTTCTACTTCGCGCACTCGTTTTATGTGGAACCGCTGAGCGATGCAACGGTGGCGACGACCACCGATTACGGCGTACGCTTTGTCTCTGGCATCTGGCACGACAACATGTTTGGCGTACAATTCCACCCCGAAAAGAGTCAGGCCCATGGCCTGCGAGTCCTGAAGAATTTTGGCGATATCGCGCGGTGCTGACCCCCTGTGCACCCTGGCGTGTCAGTCGGTTTTCCCCTGGATGAGGTGTGGTGGCGGTCGCATGCTAGTCATCCCTGCGGTGGATCTCAAGAACGGTCGGTGTGTACGCTTATGGCAGGGACGCATGGATGCCGAGACAGTCTACTCCGATGATCCGGTGGCCATGGCGCAGGGCTGGGTGGATCAAGGGGCGGCCTGGCTGCATGTAGTGGACCTCGACGGGGCTGTTGAAGGAGAACCACGTAATCTCGCAGTGATCCAGCGGATCGTCAAGACGGTGCCGGTGCCGGTGCAGGTGGGGGGTGGGGTTCGGACCGTTGACCGCGTTGAACGCTACCTTGGAGTCGGCGTCGCGCGCGTCATTATCGGCACGCTGGCGATCGAGCGGCCGGTACTTGCAGCCGACATCTGCCGCCGCTTCCCTGGGCGCGTGGCGGTAAGCCTTGACGTGCGGGACGGCAAGGTCGCCTCGAAGGGATGGCAGGAAAGCGCGGCATTAGATTATCTGAGTGTCGCGCGTCAGATCGACGCCTGGCAGCCAGCGGTCGTGATTTTCACGGCCATTCAGCGCGACGGCACGCTTGAGGGCCCCGATCTGCCGCGGTTGAAGGCGCTGTTAAGGGTGGTCAGCCTACCTGTGATCGTCGCCGGTGGCATCGGGCATGTCGAGCATCTGCAGCGCTTGGTGCCACTCGCGATCGACGGGCTGTCTGGGGTGATCATCGGTAAAGCATTGTACGAAGGCGCGGTGGCGTTTCGCGAGGCGCTCGCCATCACACAGAGGGCCTAGCCCATGTTAGTGAAACGCATCATCCCCTGCCTCGACGTGCGTGAGGGAAGAGTCGTGAAGGGGGTGCAGTTCGTCGATATTCGCGACGCGGGCGATCCGGTCGAAGTCGCCCAGGTGTATGACCGCGAGGGTGCCGATGAACTCGTCTTTCTCGACATCACCGCTTCCCACGAACGGCGTAAGATCATCCTCGACGTCGTGGCCCGCACGGCCGAACAAGTCTTCATGCCATTGACCGTGGGAGGAGGGATAGGCTCGATCGCGGATATGCGCAACCTGCTCAACGCCGGCGCCGATAAGGTCTCAATCAATACCGCTGCGGTGACGGATCCGGGGCTGGTCGAGCATGCAGCGCTGCGTTTCGGTAGCCAGTGCATTGTTGTGGCCATCGATGCGCGGCGTGTCCGGGGCAGTCTAGGGGGCACAGCCGCTGTACCCCGCTGGGAGGTCTATACCCATGGCGGGCGCACCCCGACTGGCCTCGACGCGGTGCAATGGGCCGTCGAGATGGAGCGTTTCGGCGCGGGCGAGATTCTCCTCACCAGTATGGATCGCGACGGCACCCAGGAGGGCTATGACCTGGAACTGACCCATGCCGTGTCGGCAGCAGTGAGCATCCCGGTGATTGCTTCGGGCGGGGTTGGGACCCTGGAACACCTCTACGAAGGCCTAACCCGGGGGAAGGCGGATGCCGTCCTGGCGGCATCGATCTTTCATTTTCGCACGCACACCGTGCAGGAGGCCAAGGCCTACCTGGCGATGCGCGGGGTGCCGATGCGTTATCCAGTCTAGGGATGAGGGACCTGCATGCCTGCGGACTTGAATGTCCTCCGATTCAATGAACAAGGGCTGATTCCCGCCGTCGTGCAGGATATTGCCACCAGGCAGGTGCTGATGCTGGCTTACATGAATCGTGAGGCCCTCGAACGGACACTGGCCACAGGTCTCGTCCACTACTGGAGCCGCTCCCGTGCAACGCTCTGGCAGAAGGGGGCAACGTCGGGCCACATCCAGCACCTACGCGACCTGCGCTATGATTGCGATGCTGACACACTGCTTGTGATCGTTGAACAGGAGGGGGTTGCCTGCCACACCGGCGAACCCTCCTGCTTCTTCCGGCGCTTTTCGGAAACCTCCGAGCCCTTGCCGCCGCCTGTCTCTGAGGAACTTCTACAGCGGATCTATGCGGTGGTGCAAGAACGCAAACGGCACGCCCCGCAGGAGTCCTACGTGGCCACATTGATGGCGCGCGGCCAGGATCAGGTGCTGAAGAAGGTCATGGAGGAAGCTGCAGAGGTGTTGATGGCGTCGAAAGACGGACACGCCGAGGCGGTCATCTACGAGATGGCCGATCTATGGTTCCATACGATCGTCGCCTTATGTTGGCATGGCCTTTCCCCCCAACAAGTGCTTCAGGAACTCCAGCGCCGCTTTGGAAAATCCGGCCTCCGTACCAACCAGGTCCCACCCTCGCACACATCTCCCGGGCAAAGTGCTTGACGATATTGGCTTTTCATGCTAGATTAAGTCAATAAGAGCCTTTTTAAGGTGTTAAAGCTGCCAATAATTGTCACGGGTTATCATTATGGTAAATTCTTAGCAGAGGGGGTAGTGTATGCCTGGGGTCAAGGTACGGGAGAATGAGCCCTTCGAAAACGCCTTACGACGATTCAAGAAGCAGTGCGAGAAGGCGGGTGTGCTCTCCGAAATCCGCAAACGTGAGTACTACGAAAAACCCAGCGTGAAGCGTAAGCGCAAGTTGCTCGCCGCGAAGAAGAAGGCTCTCAAAGCTAAGCAAAATCAGATGGTGTAACCGATCTGGGCGTCATGCCTGGAGCGGTCGTGTCCTGTCCATACTGCTGACCTCGTCACCGGAAGGATAGCCTGAGGGAGATGGCCATAGGGTGACCTATTGTTTAGGAGGATCAGCGGTGGTCCCCGGTTCATCCGAGGTTTAGGCCGATGGAGCACCCCACACAAGGACGGGGCATTGAACTGGATTGACGTGATCATTGCAGTGGTGCTCTTGGGCTTCGCCATCCGAGGGCTCATGCGTGGGTTTCTGCGAGAGATATTGTCGCTGGTTGGCTTATTCTTGGGGTTATGGATCGCCCTCCTCCAGTTTGTGCCACTGGGTGAGTGGGTGCAGAACCAATTCCCGTTGACTGAGCCCCTGCCATTTCACATAGCGTTTCTGGCGATTTTCTTGAGTGTGGCCGGTCTCGCCGGTATCCTAGGCTATCTGTTGCATCGAGTTGCCAAGGGGCTGTTGATGGGTTGGTTGGATGCAATCGTGGGCTTGGGCTTCGGCTCCGTCAAGGGTATAATGATCTTAACGGTGTTACTGTTCTTGCTGGCGCATCTCCCCCTCGCCGAATCGATCAAGACTCAGTTCCGAACTTCTACCCTCGTCGAATATCTTGAACTCTTCAATCCATTTCTTGCGCGATCCGTTCAAGCATACCGGCGATTGGGGGGTGAACGCCTATGGGAACAATTTCGCGCGCCGGCGGCGAACCGGCCTCCTGCGATGAGTGAGGGAAGGAGGGCTGGCGATGCCTTCAGGCGTTAAGTCAGACGTATGACCCTACGTCAGAGTGAGCAAGTCGCAGGCGAACATGCCTTGCACGTCCTCGAGTTCGGCGCTATCCGCCGTCTGCTTGGTCGCGGGATGAGCTCCGCTCTCGGCCGCTCGCTTCTGCCCACCATCGTTCCGCTCGCCGAGCTACCGCTGATTCGTCTCAAGCAACGCCAAACGTCGGAAGCCAAAGCCCTACTCATCGCTGACACTCCGCCTTCTCTCCAGCAAGTCGCGGATCCTCGCCCCCTCCTTGATCAAGTGGCGCAGCAGGGGAAGATTCTCGAGCCGCAGGAACTGCTCGATCTGCAGTTTTTGCTCGCCACGGCGCGGCAGACGAAACGTTTCTTTGGCCGTGTCGCGGAGCAATATCCACTGCTCGCGGCGCTGACTGAGCCGATGCTCTTCCCTGAGTCGATTGAACGGCGGATCGGACAGGTGGTGGACCCGCGTGGCGATATTAAAGACAGTGCGAGCCCACGGCTGCAGGAGATTCGCAGCGAGCTCCGTCAGACGCGTGAGCGGGTCCGGCGGCGACTGGATGGGCATCTGACCCAACATCGAGATGTGGTGCAGGAGCCGCTCATCACCCTCCGCAATAATCGCTATGTGATTCCACTCAGGCCGGACTATCAGCGCCTGCTGCGCGGCATCGTGCACGATCACTCCAGCAGCGGGGCGACGGTCTTCGTCGAACCTCTCGATGTCTTGGATTTGAACAATCGCCTGGTGGAGTTGACGACAGCGGAAGCCGCTGAGGTGCATCGCATCCTCCGGCAGCTGACCACGGAGGTCTGGGAGGTGCAGACGCCGATTCGCCAGATCGCCGAGGTCTTGGGGGAGGTCGATTATATCCTGGCTCGGGGGCGCCTCAGCCAGATGCTGGATTGCCATGAGCCGGAGTTCAGCCCGGATGGTCGCATCGCTCTGCTGCAGGCGCGGCATCCCCTCCTGGTCGAGGCAGCCCAGGGCCGTGGTGGCGTGATTGTGCCCGCCACGCTGACTGTCGATCCCGAGACCCGCACCTTGGTGATCACCGGACCCAATACCGGTGGCAAGACTGTGCTGCTCAAAACTATTGGCCTGCTCACCTTGATGGCCCAGGCTGGTTTACATATTCCGGCCAAGGAGGGGAGCACGCTGGCTCTTTTTCGACAGGTCCTGGTCGACATCGGCGATGAACAGAACATTGCGCAAAACCTCAGCACCTTCTCTGGGCATCTGCAGCACATCGTCAGTTTCCTGCACCATGCCGATGAACACTCGCTGGTCCTTTTGGATGAGCTTGGGGCAGGCACCGACCCCGCTGAAGGGGCCGCCATAGGCATCGCCGTCCTGGAGCACCTCTACCGTCAGGGTGCGCAAACCTTTGTCACGACACACCATCAGGCTATCAAGTTACATGCTCATGCCCACCCGGCCATGGACACGGCGGTGATGGAATTCGATGCCGAAACGCTACTCCCCACCTTTCATGTGCGCATGGGCCATTTTGGCGGGAGCAATGCTTTTGCCATCGGCCGGCGCTTAGGCATGCCACCCGACGTGTTGGCCACAGCCCAAATGCATATAGACGCCGATCAGCAACGGCTGATGGAAGTCGCTGATCGCTTACAAGGCGAGCTCCAGGCGCTCGAGCAGTCGCGCCGCGAGGTTGAGCGTGATCGCCATCTGGCGGCTCAGGTGCGCACCGACTACGAGACCAAAGTGGCGGAGATCGACGCGGAACGACGCCTCCAGCTGGCGTATGCAGCTGACGAAGCGAGTCAACTGCTGGCAGACGCCCGACGGCGCCTGGATGAGGCCATCCACCAGGTGCGCCGGCAAGGATTCACGCCCGAGGTGGAGCCAGCCCGGGCGTTGGTACGGCAGGTGGCGGCTGAGCTTGAGCAGATGATGGCGCAGACGTCGCCGCCTGAGTCCGAGGTGCGACCAGTGCCGGCAGGCGCAATAGTCTGGCTCCCGAAATGGCGGGTACGCGGTGTGGTCCTGAAGTGGCCTGAGGCGGGAGATCTGGTCGAGGTCCAAGCCGGACAAATGACGCTCAAGGTCCCTGCCGCTCAACTCGAACCGCTCAGCACACGCGAACCACCGCCACCTGCACCGCGCTCCTCACCGCCCTATGCCAGTCGTCACGGCGTGCGGGATATCTCTCCAGAGCTCAATCTCATCGGTTGGCGGGTACCCGATGCCTTATCACACCTTGATAAGTACCTAGACGACGCGGTGGCAGCTGGTTTGCCGCGCGTGCGAATCATTCACGGCAAGGGGAGCGGGCGGTTGCGGGCCGCTGTGCACGAGCTGTTGACTTCCCATCCTCAGGTGAAAGCGTATGGGCCCTGTACGCCTCAAGAGGGTGGGTGGGGCGCGACGTCGGTGGAAATGCATGCCTGAGTGTTAGACGGCTGATCGGCCAACGAGATGGTCATGAGCGGGTATTCCGGGAGGTCTTGTGGCTGACCATATCCCTCAAGATAACATTGAAGAGATTCGTCGGCGCAACGACATCGTCGAGGTGATCGATGAGTACCTCCCGCTCAAGGGCAGCGGTGGAAACTTCAAGGCGCTGTGCCCCTTTCACTCTGAGAAGACACCTTCCTTTACGGTCACCCGTCAAAAGCAAATTTTTTATTGCTTTGGTTGTGGCGTGGGGGGCAATGTCTTTCACTTTATCATGAAGTATGAACATATGAGCTTCCCCGAAGCAGTGGCCTACCTGGCCAAGCGGGCCGGAGTCAGCCTGCCGAAAAGTCGGTTCTCTGCGACGTCATCGCCGCTGGAAGCGCATAAGGAGCAACTCTATCGCATGAATGAGCAGGCGGCGAAATATTTTCACCAACTGCTTCTGAACGGCCAACAGGGAGAGAAGGCCCGCAACTACCTACGCACACGCGGCATCGCTCAGCCCTCGATCGAACGCTTTCAGCTCGGCTATGCGCCAGCGGCATGGGATGGCTTGGTCCGATACGGCGCGGAGCACGGGTTTCCACCGCAGCTGCTGGCGGAAGTCGGATTGGTCAAAGCGCGCGACGATGGCCGCGGGTTTTATGATCGCTTCCGGGATCGCCTGATGTTCCCCATCTGCAATGTCATGGGGCGCGTTGTGGCCTTGGGAGGGCGGTTGCTGGACAATCTGCCTGAGGCCCCGAAATACCTGAACTCGCCCGAAACCGCCATCTACAAAAAGGGCACGCTGCTGTATGGCCTACAACTCGCCAAACAGCCGATCCGAGCCATGGGGCGGGTGCTCATCGTCGAGGGCTATCTCGATCTGATCAGCCTATTCCAGGCCGGCGTCGAGCATGTCGTGGCAACGCTTGGCACCGCTCTGACCCGGAGTCATGTGCAACTGCTCAAGGCCTATGCGAAAGAGGCTGTGCTCGTATTCGACGGCGATACGGCCGGACGATCCGCGGCGTTGCGCGGCAAGGAATATTTTCTCCAGGGGCATGTGCGCTATTTCCTGCCGAGCACCCATGTTTCGTCACTGCAAGGAGCACTGGCCGGGGATCTGCACGTTAAAGTGGTGCAGCTGCCCCAGGGCTATGACCCCGATACGTTCGTCCAAGCGGAGGGACGCGATGCCCTGCTCGCCAAAGTGCAGGAGGCACAGCCGTTTATCGAATTCCTGCTGGACGCTGAGGCCGCAGGATACGATTTGGCCTCTGTGCAAGGCAAGCTCGCCTATGTGCGCAAGCTCTTGCCCTTGATCGTCAACCTGGGCAATCAGGTGGAGCGCACGGAGTATTTGTCAGAGCTCGTCAAGCGTACCGGCGTCGCACCGGCGGCGCTGGCTGCCGAACTCCACAAACTCAGGCGGGGGACACCGGCGTCTGAACCAACGACCGAAACGCAATATTTCCCGCGCCTTGGGCCGGAACGTTTGCTCGTACAGCTGTTGTTGCGCCATCGTACGTGGATTCCCCATGCCCGGGCGCGACTGCCCTACGACCGAGTACAGGAACCGCATCTTCGAGCCATACTCCAAGCCTTGTATGCGTTGGCTCCAGACACCGGTGAGATCGGGGTGGCGGCTTTGCTGGAGCGCTTGCCTGATGAACAGCATCGTGATCTGGTGGCTCGATTAGTCCATGAACCGCTGGGCGATGAAGGGGTGCAACAGCAGATCGACGATTGCCTCACAGCCATCCAACGGCGCGACATCGAAGCTCAGCTCACAGGCTTGAAGGAGGAGATGCATGAGGCAGAACGGCAAGGCGACATGTTGCGACTGGCTCACTTGCAGCGGCGGTTCGCCGAGCTGCGCAGGACCCTGATCACACGGGTTCAACCGGCAGCGCAGCGCCCGGAAAAATCTGGTGCCTGAGGCAATGCGCCACAGATTTAAGCAACGGCGATAGCAGCGCAATGGCAGGACGCGGAGGGAGGTGTGAACAGTTATGGCAAAGCGAGGCAAAAGCTCGGACGTGAAGATGCTGATCTCCATGGGGAAGGAGAAGGGGTACCTAACCTATGATGAGGTCAATGACATCTTGCCCCCGGATGTCGTCTCACCAGAGCACATCGATGACTTGATGGTCCTCTTCGGCGAGATGGATATCGAGCTGGTCGATACCGACCATGGCGAATCCGGCGTCGAGGTCGTCAAGGTCGACGACAAAGAGCTGCTCGAAGAGGAAAAAGCACTCAGCCTGCGTGAGACCGGAGGAGGACATACCGATGACCCGGTTCGCATGTACCTGCGCGAGATGGGCTCGATTCCTCTGCTGACCCGAGAGGGTGAGGTTGAAATCGCCAAACGCATTGAGGAGGCCCAAAACCAGATCCTCATGGCCGTCATCAGGAACCCACTGGCCACCAAGGAAGTGCTCCATCTTCGCGATAAGCTCAATCATGGCAAGCTCGGTCTGGATGAACTCGATACCCCTACCGGTGCCGATGAGGAGGACGATGATCTTGAATGGCGCGCCCAGGGCCGTCATCAGCTCGGCGAATTCATCGATCAAATCGCCGCCTGCGACCTCCAACTGAAGCGCATCAAGAAACGGCTGGGTCAAAACACCCTGTCGGAGAACGTCCGGCGCGAGCTGCTCGCCGAGGAGAAGAAGATCCGCGCCAAGATGGCTCGTCTGATCAAAGAGATCAATCTCCAATCGGGCCATCTCGATCGCATCGTGCAAAAACTCAGCTGTCTGGTCGAACGTATCCGACAAGCCAAACAAGAAATCACTGAATACTTGCAGGAACTCCAGATGTCCGAGGATGAACTCAAGAGAGTTCTCCGCCACTTGCGCAACGGTGAGTCTCACAGCGCCTTCCCCGGTCGGCGCATCCCGCATTCGCTCGACAAGCTTCAAGAGTATGAGAAAAAACTGCGCAATATGCGACGTCGAACCCGCCGGATTGAGCTGGAAGCTGGGGTCTCCGAAAAAGAACTGATCGAAATGCTGGAGTCGATTAACGAAGGACGCACCAAAGATAAAGAAGCCAAGCGTGAACTTGCCGAAGCGAATCTGAGACTGGTGGTCAGTATCGCTAAGAAATATACCAATCGCGGTCTGCAATTCCTCGATCTGATCCAAGAGGGTAATATCGGGCTCATGAAGGCAGTGGACAAATTCGAATATCGCCGTGGCTACAAGTTCAGTACCTATGCGACCTGGTGGATCCGCCAAGCGATCACCCGCGCCATCGCAGATCAGGCCCGGACCATTCGCATCCCTGTGCACATGATCGAGACCATCAATAAGCTCATTCGCACCTCGCGCTATCTCGTGCAAGAAATGGGGCGCGAGCCTACCCCCGAGGAGATCGCCGAGCGCATGGAAATGCCCGTTGAAAAGGTGCGCAAGGTGCTCAAGATCGCCAAGGAGCCGATTTCCCTGGAGACGCCGATCGGCGAAGACAAAGATAGTCATCTGGGGGATTTTATCGAGGACAAGAAGGTGATCTCGCCGTTAGAGGCGGCGATGAAACTCAATCTCAAGGAGCAAACGCTCAAAGTTCTGCAGACCCTCACACCGCGCGAAGAAAAAGTGTTACGCAAGCGCTTTGGCATCGGCATCGACAGCGAACATACGCTTGAAGAAGTTGGCCAGGATTTCGATGTGACCCGCGAGCGCATTCGACAGATAGAGGCCAAAGCGCTGCGTAAGCTGCGTCATCCGAGCCGTAGCAAGCGACTGCGTAGCTTTGTGGATAATGTCTGATATGTACCAGCCTGTGGCACTTCTGTTCCCATCTGATGCCTGAGCCCTCGGCCATGCGTGAGATGGGAACAGGGCGACCACGTAGCCCCTGACGAAGCCACACGATGCACCGTGTGGTCAGGGGTCTTTACACGGTGGGTGCCTCTCCGAAGCAAAACCGCCGCAGCGGACCATGCCTCGTCCCATACCCTTCCGGGAACACGGTCTGGTTGCCTGCAGTATAGGCAGCCACTACGGCCTTCCCAACTGCTATCGCTGCGCGTGATGGGCCCGCGCCGCAAGTTCCCGGATTCCGTGCCATCATGGTCTAGTCGACGTCTCTGCCGGCTTTACGACAGTTGACAGGCGTCAGCCATTTTCCTATATTACGCCCCTAAATCGAGGGTAACCATCGGGGCAACGAGCTGAGGGGTGTCCGCCAGCGCGGCACATGGGGCGGCACAAGCTGCCGCTGTTCCAAGTGATGATCACCTTGGCGATGAGGCGGCGATATGACGACAACACTGCGTCAGGAGCTACAAACATATCTCCTCGAGTATTCGCTCCGCTTTGGCGATTTTACGCTGACCTCGGGACGTGTAAGTGACTATTACATCGATGGCAAGCAGACGACCTTGCGCTCGCGCGGGGCGTATCTCGTCGCCCGACTCATCCTTGACGAACTGCAAGGGACAGGGGTGGATGCCATTGGCGGGCCGACCCTGGGGGCTGATCCTGTGATCGGAGCGGTGATTGCTCTGGCCGCGCTCGAGAACGTCCCATTGATTGGTTTTATCGTACGCAAGGAAGCCAAGGGACATGGGACGCAGCGCCTGATCGAAGGCCCGCTCCAGCCCGGCATGCGGGTCGCCGTCTTCGATGACACCGTGACGACGGGGGGGTCCCTGAAGCACGCCATCGATCAGGTCGAAGCCGCTCAGTGTACCGTGGCCAAGGTGTTAGCCGTCGTCGATCGGCAGGAGGGAGCGCGGCAAAACTTTGCGCAGTGGGGGTATCCATTTCATGCCTTGTTTACCATCGAGGCATTGAAAGCTGCGCGAACCCCTGAGCTCTCCCCCTGACCCCCTGCCATGCAGTTGGCGCACGTCGGTGCCAAAAGGGAAAATACCCCGGAGTCTCGTCTGACGCATGCCCATGCACTAGCTGCGTTGGTGCGAAGACATCGGATAGAAGAGGGAGACGCAGCATGCCTCAACGGCGGGCGCGCAGTACCGATGAGCAGCGCTTATTGGACAAGGCCAAGCGTTATCTGCCAGGGGGAACCCTGGGCAATACACGGTTTGCAGACGACGTGGCGTTTGTGGTAAAGGCCGGGCAAGGGTCAAAGATTTTCGATATGAGCGGCCGTGCGTATATCGACTATCTTCTGGGATCGGGGCCCATGATCCTTGGCCATGCGCACCCGGCCGTCGTATCGGCGGTGCGGGAGTACCTGGAGCGTGGTTCGACATACTTCACCTTGAACGAGCCGGCGATCCAGCTGGCGGAGGTGATTTGCCAGGCAGTACCGTGTGCCGAGAAAATCCGTTTCTGCTCCACCGGCTCCGAGGCCACGTTTTTCGCCCTGCGTGCGGCCCGCACCTTCTCGAAAAAGGATAAGATCCTGAAGTTCGAGGGAGGATATCACGGCAGCCACGATTATGCGCTGATGAGCAGCAGCCCGAGCGTTCCGAAGGACTTCCCCCAGGCGGTGCCCGACTCGGCGGGCATCCCGCGCGTGCTGGAGAATCAGGTGCTCATCGCGCCCTTCAACGATCTCGAGACCACGAGCGCCATTATCGAACGGCACCATTACGAGCTCGGCGGCGTCATCGTCGAACCCTTCCAACGCATCATCACGCCACGCCCGGGCTTCTTGCAGGGCTTGCGTGTACTCACACAACGGTTTGCGATTCCGCTCATCTTCGACGAAGTGGTCACCGGCTTCCGCCTCGCCTGGGGCGGGGCGCAGGAGTATTACGGCGTGGTGCCAGACTTAGCCGCCTTTGGCAAGATCATCGGGGGGGGCTACCCACTAGCGGCCGTTGTGGGGCATGCCGACCTGATGGAGGCCTTTAATCCTGATCGTGAGGCATCGGGCGATTTCATCGCCCAAATCGGCACCCTGAATGGGAACCCTGTTGCGGCTGTAGCCGGGTTAGCCACCCTCCAGCAACTGAAACAAGACGGCACGTACCGGCACCTGTTTAGCACAGGCCATGCGCTGCGCCAGGGGCTGTCTGATCTATTAAGGCAGTACAACATACCTGGCCAAGTGGTGGGTGAAGATCCATTGTTCGACGTAGTGTTCAGCGATGAGCCGGTCAACGATTATCGGGGCGTGCTGAACCAGAATCGAGAGCTGTTGCGCCGGTTCAATGGCGAATTGCTCGCGCGCGGCATCCTGAAGGGGAGCTCCAAGATGTATCTGTCGCTGGCGCACACGTCAACCGATGTGGAGCAGACGCTAAGGGCAGTGCGGGAGTCGTTAGAGGTGATGGCTAAGGCGTAGTGTCCGATCTCGGAGAGGGGGAAAATGATGATTCAGTTGACTCAGCAGATGCGTGATCTGATCGACCCAGCGCTGGCGAAGGGTACCCCATGCCTGGTGGCGACCGCGTCAAAAGATGGGACCCCGAATATCGGTTACAAGGGCAGCGTCATGGTGTTCGACGACGAATCGCTGGCCTATTGGGAACGCACGCTCCAGGGGACCCAGCACAATCTCGAAGAGAATCCGAACGTCATGATCCTATTTCGCGATCCGGCCGCCCGTGCGGCCTGGCGTTTTGTTGGGAAGGCTACCGTCCACAAAGAAGGGCCGCTACGCGAGCAGGTCATGGCGCGGACGGTACAAGCCGAGCTCGATCGAGACCCGGAGCGCAAGGGGTATGCGGTGATCGTCAAAGTCGATAAGGTACTGCCCGTCACCGGTCAGACGCCGATCCAGAGTCGCGACAGCTAGGACAGTCCGGCCCAAAGCGGCCCACGGTTTGTCACGCCGAGCGCCGCGACGCTTCTCGACGTTGCCAGATCGAAACATGCGCTGCGCTCAGGGGCACCATCATCATGTGATGGCCGCCGGGCGCTACCAGGGTATGTCCTTGACATCGGCCGTCGCGACACCTCCCCGGTCATCAACTAGGCCCGACGACGTCTATGTGCGCTCAGCCCCTCAGTGATGTACTGCACCACTATGTGGTGCCGTGGCTACAGGCGGATTGGCCTCTCGACTGGCAGGTGCTTTGCGGTCGCACCGCCCCACTTGTGGTGGAAATCGGGTTTGGCAACGGTCTGTTTTTGATCCGACAGGCGGAGTGCCATCCTGACGTCAACTTGGTAGGCATTGAGCTCTCGTGGGGATGGGTGCAGCATCTTGCCAGACGCCTCGACGAGGCCGGGCTGACACATGTCCGCTTGATCCATGGCGAGGCTCAGGTGGCCTTGCAACACCTCTTTCACCCCGATAGCATCAGCGAGATCTTCATCAATTTCCCGGATCCATGGCCCAAGAAGCGGCATCACTCGCGCCGATTGATCCAAACAGAACTGGTAGAGCTCCTGCACGATCGGCTTGTGCCAAGCGGTCAAGTGACGATTGCCACGGACCATGCAGACTATGCCACGTGGATCGCCGCTATTCTTGAACGGCAGACAGCCCTGCAACCACGTTTTTCCACCACGGCCGTGCAGGAGTTGACCGGCCGTACGCTGACCAAGTATGAACAGCGAGCGCTCGGGGCCAATCTGCCGATCTCTTACTTCGTTTGGCACAAGCCCTGCGGTTCGCCTTCGGCGGCACCCGTGCAGAGAGGGGAAGCTATGCCACACGTGGTTCTCGAAGGCCCGCACGACATCGAGAAGGCCCTGAGGACCTGCACATCCAGGACTTGGCATGAACTCCAACAAGGGGTCTCGGTCTCCACGACCCTCATCCGCGCCTATCGCGAGCTCACCGACGACTCCTGGTTAGTGGAGCTGGTGGTCAAGGAAGGCAAGCTCTGCCAGCAGATCGGTGTGACGCTCGTCCCGCGTTCGCAGGCGCAGGTCCTGCTCAAACTCTCGGCCATGGGCTTCCCCCGGCCGACATGGGGGGTGCAACGTGCCGTCTGGCATGTGGCCCGCATGCTCCAGGAGCACAATCCGCAATTGCGCATACTGTGGATGTCGATGGGGGCGGGCGAGCAGGACACCGGAGATAGGCGCGCCAGGCCGGCGCGACGCGGCGCGAGCAAACGCCCGTCGGTCGCATCGGAGCCGTGACGCCGGCGTATCCGGCGAGCGGAAAGCGGGGGGAAATCGCCGCGCACTGCCGGCGCGCCGATCACCGTCGCGATGAGATCGGGCTATGCCGCCACACACAAGACGTGCGTTGGCACAGGCCGCTCACAGAGGAATCAGGGTGGCAGTGCGCTCTCGATGCCAAGTGGTGTCGCCGAGGAGGACTTCCGAACTCTTGGCACGCTTAAAATATAGGTGCATATGGTGGTCCCAGGTGAAGCCGACGCCGCCATGCACCTGAATCCCATCCGCCGTCACGCGGCTATACATTTCACTGCAATAGGCCTTAGCCATCGAAGCGGCTCGGGCGCCGTCGGGGGCGTCGCGATCCACTGCCCAGGCCGCGTAGTAGACCACCGATTTGGCATTCTCTACCCAGACCTTCATGTCGGCGATTTTGTGCTTAACCGCCTGGAAGCTGCCGATTTGACGGCCGAATTGCACCCGCGTTTTGCCGTAGTCGACGCACATCTCCATCGCCTTCTCGGCCCCACCCACCATCTCTGCACACAGGGCCACCGTGGCCTTGTCGAGGGCCCGTAACAGCGTAGGCCAGGCCGCATCGCGCTCGCCTAGCATGGCATCCAGAGAGACGCCGACGCGCGCGAACGACACCTCGCAGAGCCGACGGGTTTGGTCTATGCTCAGCAACGGCGTACAGGTGATGCCCGGGGACGTCATGTCGAGCACGAATAGGCTGATGCCAGACTCCGGATCGCGGCCGCCGCGGGTGCGGGCCACGCAGATCACGTAATCGGACACCTGGGCGTCGACGACGAAGAGCTTGGTGCCATTGAGCGTCGCCCGATTCCCCCGGATACTCGCGCGCATGGAGATGCCACGAGGGTCGTAGCGCCCGTCAGCCTCGAGCAGGGCCACGCAGACCTTGGCCTCCCCCCGTGCCAGGCGGGGCAGGATCTGCTGGCGTTGCTCGTTGCTGCCGCTTTCAAGGAGCGTTAACGCGCCCAGGGCAACCGACGAAAAGAACGGGGCGGGGAGCAGGACGCGGCCCATCTCCTCCATGAGAATGGTCAGGTCGACAAGACTCAGTCCCGACCCACCATACGTCTCGGGAAGCACGAGTCCCATCCAGCCGAGCGCGGCCATTTTCTGCCACAGGTCCGGGGAGTAGCCCTGCGGTTCATCGCTCCAGCGGCGTACCATGTCGGGGGGACACTCGCGCTCGAGAAATTGGCGCGCCGAGGCTCGTAACAGATCTTGCTGCTCGCTGAAGGCGAAGTCCATGATGGCCCCCTTTAACCTTTGGGCAATCCCAGCACGCGCTCGCCGATGATGTTGCGCAGGATCTCCGACGTCCCTCCGGCGATCGTATCGGCGCGCGCGCGCAAGAATTGATAGGACCAGTGGCCGCTGTCGACAGCCCACTTCGAGCCTTTCACCAGTTGCCCTCGCGGCCCCAGAATTTCCATCGCCACCTCGAACAGGCGCTGCGTTGTTTCGCTCCAGAACAGTTTATCAATGGAGCCTTCCGGTCCAGGCCGTTGGCCGCGCTGAAAGCGCGTGATGCTCCGATACGTGGAGAGGCGGAGGATCTCGACATCGGTGTAGATTTGCGCCAACTTCTGCCGGATGAGCGGGTGTTCAGTCGCCGGACGGCCATCGCGCAGGGTACGCCGGGCGGTGTCGATCAGCTCATCGAGGGCGATCTTGGTTTGGATCTCCAGGAGCGAAGCGGTGTTGAGGCGTTCGAACATCAGAGTGGTAATCGCCACGTTCCAGCCGTCATTGACCTCACCCACCAGATTGGCCCGCGGCACGCGGACATTGTCGAAGAAGACTTCGTTGAACTCTGCGTCGCCGGTGATCTGGCGCAACGGCCTCACGGTGACACCAGGGCTTTGCATGTCGATGATCAGGGCGCTGATGCCCTTGTGTTTGGGGAGGCTGGGATCGGTGCGCACCAGCAACAGGCAGTGCTGGGCCATGTGGCCGTAGCTATTCCAGATCTTTTGCCCATTAACCACGAATTCGTCACCGTCGAGGCTGGCGCGGGTCGCCAGCGAGGCCAGGTCCGATCCCGAATTGGGCTCCGAGAAGCCCTGACACCAAATCTCCTCGGCGTTGAGGATTTTCGGCAGAAAACGCCGCTTCTGCGCTTCGGTGCCATGGACCATCAAGGTCGGGCCGGCGACGATGATGCCCAAGACATTGATCAGCGGCGGCGCTTTGGCGCGCGCCATCTCCTGATTGAAGAGGACTTGCTCCATCAAGGTTGCGCCGCGTCCACCGTACTCTGGCGGCCAGGCGAGGCCGACCCAGCCCCCGTCATAAAGCGTCTGCTGCCACGACTTCAGGAAGGCGATCTCCTCGGCAGGAGTCAGGGCTTCACGGAACGCTGCGTCGTGCCACTCCCGCGGGACATGGGTGGCGAGCCATGCCTGGCACTCGTCGCGAAATCTTTCTTCGGCGGGCGTCAATGTCAAATCCATCAAAGCCCCTCCTCTACAATGTCTTTGTAGTTGAGAGATCAAGCGCCCCTGGCGGGTGACAACAACTCGCGCGAGGAAGGTGTGCAGGCGCTCTTTATGCATCACCGTGTCGGCAAAGCGGCCATGCGATGAGCACTGACACCTCAGCGACAGCTGTAGACATGTGACAACCAATGGCCGGATTATACACCAACGTCCCAGTAAACCCCAACGTCTGACCCGTCGTCCGTCGACCAAAATCACGCCGCTATCTGAGGTGGTGGCTCACCGCCGCGCGGGTGCTTGACAGGACCCGCCACATTCGTGATACCATTGGTTTTAGAGGGCGTTCGCCGATGATCACCTGTCGCCCAGTGGGATCGGCATGACGACGGTTCAAAATGTGTCCTGACCGTGATGACGACGGTTGAGGAGACGTGCGGTGCGGTGGCCGATCATCGGCGTAGAGGCCTCTTGCCGTCAGTGTTGAGGAAATTGTCGAACAGTCAAGAGCGACGCCCGCGTGTACCGGGCACGCTGGGTGAAGAGTTTCGCCCATGTTTAAGGCGGTGTCAGAGAGGGAGGCCAAAGCATATGGCAGAAAACGGCTTCGATCGCACGACACAAGATGTCGGGAACATCCTGTCGATGGAGCATGTCAATGTCACCGTCCCCGACCAGCAAATGGCGCAGACCTTCTATGCGGCAGGCCTGGGCTTGACGCGTGATCCCTACATGATGGTGGGCCCCGAGAACATGTGGATCAACGTCGGGAAGCAACAATTTCACCTGCCGACACGTGAGAAACCCATGGTGTTGCGCGGCACGATCGGCCTCGTCATGCCCGACCTGGAGGCGTTAAAGCAGCGTTTGGTGTCGGTCATGCCTCGGCTGGACGGCACCAAATTCGCCTGCCAGGCCGAGAACGGCCATGTCGACGTCACCTGCCCGTGGGGCAACCATTTCCGTGTGCATACGCCGGGGCCGCAGTTCGGCGACATGATCTTGGGCATTCCATACGTCGAGTTCCTGGTGCCGCAAGGGACGGCGTCGGGCATCGGCCAATTCTACAAAGAGGTCATGCATGCGCCGTATACCTTGACCCAGGATATGAACGTGGCCGTTACCAAGGTGAAGGTTGGCCCCATGCAATGCTTGATTTTCCGCGAGACCAGCGAAGAGATTCCTGAGTACGACGGCCATCATATCGCCGTGTACGTCGCCAATTTCTCCGGCCCCCATGCCTGGCTGAAGAAACATGGCCTGGTCACACAGGAGAGTAGCGCGTATCAATATCGCTTCGTCGATATCGCGCACCCCGAGACGGGCCGCAAGCTGTTTGCCATCGAGCATGAAGTCCGGAGCTTCACGCACCCCATGCTCGGGCGTGAAATCCTGAACCGGAACCCCCTGCAAAACATGGGCGGCTATGCACGTGGTCGCGACGCGTTCGTGACGGTAGCGTAGCATCCTTGACGGTGAAGCGTTGCCCGTAGCTGTCTTCCCTTTAATCGGCCCCCTCCCCTGACCTAGGGGGAGAGGGCCTTGGCCATCCTTGTCGCTGTCTCCACGCCTTGCGAAATCGGCACACATGCCATGGGTACACCTGTGTTGGCAGTGGCTAGCCAAATCGCGTCACAACATCCTATGCATGAGCGCGGAACGATGCCGGCTCGCCATGACGATTGCTTCGAAGACAGTGCACCGAAGGTGGCAGATTGGCCTCGATCCCTATGCCAGATAGCGTCCTGTGAGTGCTTCGCGCGGCAGAAGGTAAAGGAGGGCTGAGCGATGGCGAACGAGGAACATCTCGCGCGGTTGCAGCAAGGGGTGGAGGAATGGAATCAATGGCGGGCGGCAATTCCGACCCTTAAGCCTGAGCTTGAGGGGGCGGACCTTGCCTGGGCAGATCTTTCGCAGGCGAACTTCACTGAAGCAAACCTCTTTCAGGCAAACCTTTTCGATGCGAACCTCACTGAAGCAAACCTCTCTGGGACATATCTCACCGAGGCAAACTTGAGGGGAGCCTTCTGGTTGTCTTCGGCGGAATAATGGTTACCATGGTGAGCCATCTCCAAAGTGCGCATGAAAAGGAGACTTTGCGAAGGTCGCTTCAGACCACCCAAGGAGAAATTGCAGAAACCCGCCAAGGATTGACACAAGCCCAGCAAAAGCAAGCGGCTGCAGAGCAGGCCCTGCGCGAAGTCCGAGCCCAGCAACGAGCACGGACGTTAACTCAGGGACAATATCGTGCGCTCGTAGAGCAGTTGCAAGCGGGGCCGAAGGGAAGGGTCCGCATTCAATTCCCTGTAGGAGATGCCGAGGCGCAGCGCTATGCTAATCAGTTCTATGAGACCCTCCACACTGCGGGTTGGACTGTGGAATCACTTGGCCAAGTACAACGGATCTTTGGGGAACTTCCGGTAGGGCTTGAGCTTGCTGCAAGTCGGCCGAGCAGGACAAGCCCCGCTGAGATGCCCCCTTATGGGGAGTTTTTGCTGCGAGTTCTCCGCGATGTTGGGCTCGAAGTCTCGTTGGGCATTCCTCATTTAGATAGCGTACCTACAGAGGTGGTGTACCTTGTCGTCGGCGCAAAATCTCAACCGCGCTAGCTTCAATGCCGAGCTGGTAACAGATGTGTTGGGTTTGGGCCAGCTGAGAAAAATTTCCGCAGCGAGGCAGCCTGGATCGGGCCAGGCGTCGCAATCACCGGCAGAGGACGCCCATGGGGGGGCGGGGGGAGTGGAGATCGTTGCGCCTGGAGGCGGCTAGGGGGGGAGAATGGGGCGGCGCCACATAACCCCAGAGGCGAAAAGCTATCTGCGCGGCAAGCTCTACAACCTGGAGAAGCGGCAAGGAGAGCGCACGGACCTGACTTCTGGCACAAACTGCCAGAAGTCAGACACGACAGCTGAGGCGCTCGCTGGGGTATGTTCGGGATACGTGTAATTTCCGGCCACAGGGAAGTCAGTCCAGAAACGTAGACCTTCTCGGACAGCAGATGCATGACGCGTAACGCCTGTAAAAACAGTCTGTTGTCTCTCCGCTTGGCAGGACCATTCTCGGACACTTGCTTCCGCACGTATCGGGGTAAGTCGTGAGCGAACGCACACCTGAGTCACAGTGCAACCAGCTGTTTTCCCTACACCAAAATCTTTAGCAAAGTTCTTGTGACCGATTTTTACACGAATTCCGAACATACCCCAATTAGTTGCGATCTTCATTGGGTCTCCTCGCACGGTCCTTCCGTGACCCCATGTCCGTCCAGTGGTCACGTCGTACAAATGACGAGCGAGGTGTCAAGCTGGGCTACTTGCCGAATATGCGCGAGCCAGGCGTTGACCATGCCCCACTTGACCTTCGTGGCCAAAGGTGCCATGCTCGATGACAGCGGCGAGGGCTTCCATGTGGCGTCGGAGCTTCCGGCCCAAGCCGGTGGCACGAGGAATTCATTGGCCTTTGCGGTGCAGGAGAGAGCCGTGAGTTTTCTCAACGCATGGACAGGGGAAGTCACGAGGACGTCTGCAGGATGCCCCAGGTCCACGAGGGGTGAAGCCGCCCTCGCGGCGAGAGGCCGGGCATCACGCCAGGTCACGAGCCGGCACCCTGCTCGCACACCCGTGGCGCGGCGTGCGGCCGCGGAAGGCGAGAGGCAGGCCACCCGTCCAGCCGCGTGCCCTGCCGCGAACCTGGCGGGGGCCTGGGACGATTCCTGGGAGCGACGCCTCGGGAGCCCGGCGTCGCCGAGGGGTCTGCCCGTGACCGCGGAGCAGCCGCTCCCCGTGTCAGGCCTCGCGCCGCAGGCCGCGGGGTTCACGCTGCTCGAGGTGGTGATCGCCATCGGCATCCTGGGCACCATTTTGGTGATTTTGTTCGGGACCTACGCGGCCGTCGCCGAGCGCGCGACCCGCACGCGCGATCTCTCGCAAATCTATCATGAGGCGCGGGTCCTGCTGCAGTTGATGGCCGATGACGTGCGGTTGGCCTTTGTCAAAACCGCCCCCACACAAGCGCAACAGGTAGCTCAGCAAGCGCCCCAAGGTGGTCTGAGGGTTGACGTGCCGCTCCCAACCTTTGTCGGGGAGCATCGCACGGACGAGAACCAGCCGGCCGACACCCTCGCCTTCGCCACCATTATACCGGTGCAACGCCCTGACGTCCCCGATACCGAGTTGTGCCGAGTCACCTATAGTCTCGAGCCGGTGATCAACCACCCCGAGACCCTAATGTGGGTCCGAGCGGCCTCCCAGCATCCAGATCCTGCGACGGCGCCCTCCCCGCCTCGGGGGGTATTCCGCCGCGTGAATTGTCGTGTCGATCCCACCGCCACGACTGAGGACCGCCTCGACCTGCTGACCGAGGCCGCGCGCGGCCTCGAGTTCAAGTACTATGATGCGCAGGGGACGGAATACCTCGACTGGAACTCCCGACAACCCCGTGGGGGGGCCCTCTTGCCGGCATGGATCAAGATCACCCTTCTGTTGGT
>Ga0081538_10001014_pt1 | contig 29973 bp, 21 predicted proteins | sample TabmetS5T2R1_FD_71022 | JGI IMG/M metagenome (GOLD analysis project Ga0081538, IMG submission 71022) | Tabebuia heterophylla rhizosphere microbial communities from the University of Puerto Rico - S5T2R1 | ecosystem: Host-associated > Plants > Roots > Rhizosphere ...
CATCCGGATACGCCACGTCGAAGGACAGGCCGGGGAGATACCGGGCCTGAAAGCGTCGAAACTCCTTCTCGTGGCGCAGCCCGCGCAGGTCGGGATCCTCGCTGCTGATCCAGGATCGGATCCGCGAGAGCTGATCGCTGCCGGCTAGGAGAGCGGCCTCGTTCAGATGCTTAACGCACCAAACCACGGGGTCCGCCGTCCTGGCCTGGTCGCCATTGCCGGAAGGGTGGATGAGTGAGGTGAGCGCATAGATACAAGCGGCGTTGTAATGGTCGAGCCATTCGGCGGATCCGCCGCGGCGCATCGTGCGTCGAACATCCCTTCTGAGGTCTTCTCTAAGTTGTTCGCGTCGGAGCGGCAGCGGGTAGCGAGTGCGTTGCTTGCCTGCAGCGTGTAGGAACCTCAGGATCCCGCCGACTTCGGACGGAGGGGGATCTTCCACGGCCGGTTCTGTTTCGTTCAGGGCCCAGGCGAGTCGCAGCTCCGTCCAGATGCCGAACAGCGACCGGGAACGCCTGGTGAGGCCGACCTCCTTCCGCCACCGCGCATCGCGGAAGCGGGCGCGGAGGCGCTGGGCCTGGTCTCGTGCCATCAGCTGGAAGATAAGCCGGAGCGCATGCTGGGCGGCTTGCTGTTCCTGCTGCTCTGGTTCCCAGAGCGGCTTGAGCGGTTCCCGGCGTCCATCCATGAGGCCCTTGTAGAGCCGTCCACGCCGCAGGTGATCGGTGATCGTCTCCTGCAGGCGCTCGCGCACCTCGAGGAGCTCCTTGGATCGCGCCGATGCCGGACCGGCCGTGCTTGCTTTCTCGTCCGCGCTCAGCCATTGCTCGCTCAGCAACTCACCCCAAGCGAGGGAGACGGTGTAGCGGTACTGGGCAGACAGGAGGGCCCGGCGAGCCGCGCGCCGCTGCACCCGCAACCGTCGGGTTGGCACCAGCCGCCAGCACTCGAGCAGTTTCGCTGCGCGAGGACGACCACATGCCGGTACATCTCCAAGGCATCGAGCCACAGAGCCAGCTTCTGGTAGAGGCCGGCGACCTCGAGGCGGATCTGCAGGTTCGCCGGGTCGATCCGGAGCGCTTCCCGGTAGGCGCCCAGCGCCTCCTCGTAGCGGCGCTCGTCTACGTGTCCCTTGGCACGCTGGTAGGCACCGAGCAGCGCCTCCGGCAGCTCCTTGTTCATCCAGTCGGCCCAGGGTGCCTCGCGGCACCAGCGTGTCCACGGCAGGATCTCCGCGGCCACCGCATGGGCCGCCTGCTGCAGCGCAGGTTCCCACGCCTCTGCCCAGCAGATACGCGGCTGCGACATCCAGCGTGGCCGCAGCAGGACTTGCACCGAGACACCGTACGGCGCCTCCGGTTGGTCGCGTTGCAGTAGGCTGGCGTGCACGCGATACGCATGCGAGGGAAGCACGGTCAACAGGCCGGCCAGCGTTCCCAGGAGGTTGCGCGGGTTGCTCGTGGCCGACTGCACCAGCGCAACGAACTCCTGTGGAGGTGCGTTGCCCGGGATAAGGGACGGCGGGTAGAGGCGGACCGTGGCGAGGTCGCGGCGCAACTGGAGGGTTAGCTCCTTGACCGGGACGTCGTCAGCCAAGGTCGCGTTGTCGACCATGGGGATCTCGACAGGCCCCGGGCGGCGGCCGAGATAGCACAGTCGCAACCGGTAGACGCTATAGAGCGCGAGCAGCAACGCCGCAGCCGCGAGGGCCGCCGCGGCTACGGGCGAGCGAATCGGCTGAAGCCATGGCGGACTCTGGTTCTGTGCCGGCTGCTGGCCGCCCCCTGCGACGAGCAACAGGCCGGCGGCTACCGCCAGGCCGCCGGACCAGCGCAGGTAGCCACCACCAGGAAACGGTTTGGCGGCACCCAGGACCACAGGTCTCGGCGATCGCATCCTTCTGCCGAAGACCACGAGGAGGACGAGCCCGACCAGGGTTCCCGCCACGCCGGAATCTGAGGGGAGATCGAGGTCCCAGAGGCGAGACGAAGGGCGGAGGCCCGCCCGCCACAGCCAGTAGGCGCAAAGGGCCAGGAGGGTGGCAGTGAACAGCGCCGACCAGGGAAGCCGCAGACGTCTCCAGCGGACCTGGGTATTGGACATGTAATCGCTGCGCCAGGCCATCGCGCCCCCCGCGTGTCGACCGAAGGCGGTTATCCTCGCCTAGCGCTCATATCAGCGCAAGAGGCCCTTGACGCGACGAATCCCTCCAGTTGCTCCCTCGGCGGATTGCGTGGTCGATTCGGCGACCCGCGCGATGGCCGCGGTCGCGCGGCAGGCAGAGGCCCTGGCACTCAAGTCCAAGGCGACCAGGTCGAGGTAGTCCTCGATCCAGAGGTCCACGCCGCCGCGGGCATCAGCAGCACCCGGTCGGGCTGGAAGCTCATGCCGAGTTCCGCGGCCAGCTGCGGGGACCAGGAGGACGGGCGGGGACGGTGGTGGCTGACTACGGATCGGGCGGTTGGGGCTTGCATCCCCTGGCGAGGAAGCGGGAGAACAGCAAGATGGAGGACGCGAGGGCGGACCAGGACCCGGGTCGGCGTCGGGACCGGCCAGGTGTTCGCTGGCTGGTCGATGGCATGAACGTGATCGGCTCCCGACCCGACCGCTGGTGGAACGATCCGGACCGGGCGGTCCGGCGGTTCATCGGGGAGCTGGAGCGTTATGCCGCTGCGACCGGGGAGGACGTCACGGTGGTGTTCGACCGCCAGCCTCCTGAGGTTCCACCCGGCGCGCACGGGGCGGCGGTGGTGGTGTTTGCCTCCCGGCGTGGGCGCGATGCCGCCGACCACGAGATCGTCCGGATGTTGGCCGAGGACCAGGTCCCAGCGTCCGTCAGGGTGGTGACCTCGGATCGGCGGCTGGTGGAGCGGGCCCGGCAACTGGGTGCCGAGGTGACGTCCTCGTCGTCGTTTCGGCGCCGGATGGACCAGACGCTCGCGGTCGCGCCCACCGAGGGTACGTGAACCGGCTTGCGCCTGTGGGCTGGCAACCCAGTCGTCGGCATCCGATCGCACGGGGGTGCCTTCACGGACGCAGTACAGTGGACCCACGCCGGTCGCCATGAGCAGCGGTCGGGCTGGGGCAAGGCGGCGGCCGCAAGGTCGGGGAGGCCCAGATGGCCACACGACTGGACGACAATGGCGAACCGACCACCCGTAAGCGCGGCAACGGGCTCGCTGTGGCCACGCTCGTCTTCGGCATCGTTGGGCTGATCTTGGGTGCGCTGAGCCCACCGGCGCTGCTGTTGGGCCTCCTTGCCGTCGTCCTCGGCGCCAGAACGGTGGGGCAGGGGCACGGGCGGCCCAGCCCGGTGACCCTTGGCATGACCGTCGCTGGCCTGCTCGCCGGCCTGGTCTGCCTGGTGCTGACGCTGCTCTTCCTGACGGGCTTCTTCAAGCCCTGACGTGCGGGTGGACGCCCCACGTGGCCCGGAGCTGCGCTTGGCCTCAGATCCTGGCGCTCCCCCACGACCCGCGCGACCTGCGGTTTCGCGCAGCGCTGGGCGGCCCGTATGTCAGGTATGTCTTGACAACGGCCGCGCGGGCGAGCAGGCTTGCTTCCCCCAGCAGGGTGCGCCGAGGTCGGCCACGTCGGCGGCCAGCCGGCGCGTCAGGGGTTCGAGTCCCCTCACCCTGACAGCGCGGCGGCGCCTCAGGTGCGCTCCTCGATCCGCAGGATCACCCCGTGGATGTCGTCGTGGTCGCCGACCAGGGGGGTGCACGAGACCCGTACCTTGATCGGCTTGCCGCGTCGGTTGGTCGCGTCCACCAGGACCGTCTGGGAGCCGTCCCGCTCGCTCATGGACGCCCGCAGCGCCGGCCGGACCTGGTCGAGGGGCAGGCCGATGTCGAGGTTGAGGAAGTGCTGGCCCTGCACCTCCTCCTGGCGCAGCCCCCACAGGTCCTCGGAGCCGCGGTTCCAGACCAGCACCCGGAGGTCGGGGTCAAGGACGGCCACGGCGCCGCCGAGGCCGGTCCAGATCGACTCCAGGAAGGCGTTGAGCTGGTTCAGCTCGGTGGTCCGCTGGCTGAGCTCGTCGTTGATGGTCTGGAGCTCCTCGTTGGTGGACTGCATCTCCTCGTTCATCGTCTCGAGCTCTTCGTTGGTCGACTGGAGCTCCTCGTTGGTCGTCTCCAGCTCCTCCACGGTTGACTGGAGCTCCTCGTTGGTGGTCTCCAGCTCTTCGTTGGTCGACTGGAGCTCGGCGTAGGCGTCCTCCAGGCCCTGGTTGGCGTGCTCCAGCTCCTCCTTGTACCGGCGCGACCTGGTGACGTCGACGAAGTTCACGGTGGCGCCCAGGAGCACGTCGTTGCCGTCGGTCAGCGGCACGACCTGCACCTCCAGGTTGACCACCTCGCCGCTGGGGGCCGGCCACTCGACCTCGTGGACCGGCGAGGGGCGCCGCTCCACGTAGGCCTGCTGGATCTTGGAGCGCAGCTCCAGGGGCCGGTAGGAGAGCTCCAGGTCGTGGAAGGGCCGGCCCAGGTCGTCGGGCCGCAGGTCGAACAGGGCGCGGGCGCGGCGGTTGGCCATCGCCAGGGACCCGGCCGTGTCCACCACGATCTGGGGCTCGGTGGCGGCCTCCAGGGCCGCGTCGCGGATGCGGTCCTCGCGCGGCGGGGCGGGGTTGCCGGCGGGGCGCTCGCCGGCGTCGGTGAGGACCATCAGGCGCTCGCGCAGGGTGGCGCCGGGGACCTTGCGGAACACGCGCCGCTTGAGGTCCACAGAGGTGAACAGGTTGGAGTGGGCCAGCAGCATCTCGGCCTTGCCCAGGAACAGGTAGCCGCCCTCGCGCAGGGCGAAGCTGAAGCGCGCCAGCACGTGGGACTGGGTGTCGGAGTTCAGGTACATCAGGGTGTTGCGGCAGACCAGCAGGTCGATCCGGGAGATGGGGGCGTCCTGGATGAGGTCGTGGCGCCCGAAGATGACCGACCGCCGCAGCTCCTTGGAGAAGACGTAGCCGTGGCCGTTGCGGTCGAAGTAGCGCTCCAGCAGCTCCGGCGGGACGGTCTCGACCTGCTTGGCGGTGTAGCGGGCCTGGCGGGCCTGGTTGAGGGCGTCCTCGTCGATGTCGGTGGCGTAGATCTTGACCCGCTCCTTGACGGCCTCGGGGCCGAGCGCCTCGGCGATCGCCATGGCGAGGGTGTAGGCCTCCTCGCCGGAGGCGCAGCCGGCGCTCCAGACGCGGATCGGCTCGTCCGCCCCCTTGTCGGCGGCCAGCCGCGGCAGGATCTCGGCGCCGAGGTACTCCCACGCCGGCGGGTCCCGGAAGAAGCTGGTGACGTTGATCAGGATGGTGTTGAACAGGTGGGTGAACTCCTCGGGGTCGACCTCGAGGTGGTCCAGGTAGCCGAGGTAGCTGTCGGCGCCCACGGCCTGCATGCGCTTCTCGATCCGCCGGCTCAGGCTGGAGCGCTTGTAGCCGGTGAAGTCGAACCCGCGGCTGCGCCGCAGGTGGTCGAGCAGGACCTCGAGGTCGCCGTTGCCGTTGCCGTCGCTGGCGCTCATGGTCGTCTACTCCCTCGCAGCGGCCAGGCGGCCGCGAAGCTCTCGCGGTCCAGCAGCAGCCGCCGGACCAGCCGGGCGGCCTGCTGCGCCTCCTGGGCCTGCTCCTGGAAGCGCGTGGCGGTGATGGTGTGGCCGCGGCGGCGGGCGGGCTCGGCCAGCCGCTCGGCAAGGGCCGCGCGTTCCTCGAGGCTGCGCAGGGCGATCCACAGCGCCGCCTCCAGCGCCTCGCTCTGCTGGGTGAGGAGGCTCTCCGGGGACCACGCATGGCCGACACGGCAGCGGAACCGGACCAGCCCGCCGTCCTGGATCTCCCACAGGACGCCGTTGCAGTCCGGGCAGGAGAACCCCGACGGGCGGCCCGGGTTGCCGACCTCAATGGCATCCATCGAGAACCCCTCCAGCTCGACCTCCAGCTTCATGTCGTCGGGTGCGGGAGCGGACGGCTGCATGGCGGGCTCGGCGGTCAGCCTGGCGAGCGCCTCGCCGATGGCGGCGGCCGGCAGGACGTGGTCGACGTCCACGTGCATCGAGGCGTTGAGCGGCATCCCCGGGTACAGCGCCTCCTCCGGCTGCTGCACGAGCGCGACGCCGCCGCGGGACTTGATCGCCAGCAGCCCGGCGGTGCCGTCGTCCAGGGCGCCCGACAGCACGATCCCGATGACCCTGGTCGCGTGCTCCCGGGCCGCGCTGCGGAACAGCGGGTCCACCGCCGGACGGTGGCCGTTCTCGCGGGGGCCGCGGGCCAGGTGCACGTGGCCCCCGCGCAGCAGCAGGTGGTGGTCGGGGGGCGCGACGTAGATGCGCCGCCGCTCGATCGGCTCGCCGTCCTTGGCGTGGCTGGCCGGCAGGGGCCCGTGCCTGGTGAGGATGTCGGGCAGCGCGCTGCTGCCGGTGGCGGGCACGTGGAGGACCACGAACACCGACGCGGGCAGGTCGGCCGGCAGCGAGCCCGCCATGCCGGTGAGGGCCTCGACGCCGCCGGCGGACGCGCCGACGACCACGATGTCGCGGTCGGGCATGCATGCCTCCTGCGTGGTTGTGCGTGGGATCGGGGCCGATGTGGTCGCAGTGCCGCCGCGGTGCCGGCGCCATCATGCGCGTTGCTGCTGCCCCCCGTCCACGGCCGCACCCTCCCGGATGGCGAGGGTGCGGCGCGTCCGCTCGATGGCCATGCCGGTCCGTCCGGCGAGCTGCTCGATGGCCACGGCCTGCTGCTGCGCGGCCACCGCGCGGCGCTCGGCCGCGATCGCGCGGCGCAGCGCCGCGGTCAGGCTGGCCCGGTTGGCGTGGGCCTCCTCCAGCAGGCAGATCCGCTTGAGCGCCTGCGCGCAGTGGCCGGCCAGGGCGAGCAGGAAGCGCCGGTCGTGCTCGGGGAACCGCCGCGGCGTGTTGAAGCTGAGGGCGAGCACGCCGAACGCCTGGCCGTCGGCGGCCAGGGCGACGGCGGCGTGGGCCTGGTGGCCGTCGGGCACGGCCAGGCCCGGGTAGGCGGCCTGGAGCCGGGCCCGGTCGGGCAGCCAGATCGCGGGCTCCCCGCGCGCGGCCTCGACCAGCGGCACGTGGGCGTCGGCGGGCAGGCGCCGCCACGGCGCCAGCTCGCGGGGGTCGTAGCCGGTCCAGGCGGCCAGCTCGACCGTGCCCTGCTGGTCGAGGAGCCCGACCAGCCCGGCCGACGCCGCCAGGGCCTGCACGCCGTGGTCGACCGCCAGGCGCGCCACCCGCCGGGCGGTCCCCGCCCTGGGCAGCTCCTCGAGCAGCGCCTGGAGGCGGGCCAGGCGGTCGCCGACCGCCGGACTGTCCTGGCCGCCCGGGGCCGCCTGCTCCCGCCTGGCCAGGGCGCGCTCGAGCTGGGCGACGCGGGCGGCCAGCAGGCTGCGCTCCTCCGCGACCCGCAGCAGGCCGGTGACCACCCCGGCGAGCTCCCGCGCCCGCGCGGTCTCCGCGTCGGTCCAGGCGTGCTGGTCCCGGCGGTACAGGTCCAGGGTGCCGAGCCGCATGTCCTGGTCCAGCAGCGGCACCGACAGGACGCTGCGGACGCTGAGCTGCCCCACCACCGCGCCCACGCGGGCCCACCGCGGGTCGGTGCCGAGGTCGGCGACGCTGACCGGCTCGCCGCCGGCATGGGCGGCCAGCGACGGGCCCTCGCCGAAGTCGTCCTGGACGTTGGCCAGCAGCTCCCCGGCGGCGTCGCTGGCCACCAGCCAGCGCCGGGGCCCGTCCTGCTCGCGCAGCACCACGGCGGCGCCGTCGCCGCCGAGCACCGCGGCCGCCGCGGCGACCGCCCGGGCCAGCGCCTCCGACGGGTCCCACGGCGCCGGCTCGCCCTGCTCCAGCTCGCGCAGCAGGCGAGCGAAGGCGCGTCGATCGGCCATGCCTCCTCCTCCGGGGCCGAAGGCGGCTGCGCGCTGCGGGGTCCGGGCGACGTCGCAGGTGGTGAAGCAAGCATAGCCCCTTGGGCGGGACAGACAAGACGGTCACCGGGCCGGGCGCGTCACCTGAGCGTCAGCCGCGGTCGGCGGCGGGGAGGACGTGCCGCTCCGGCTGGCCGACATAGATCTGGCGGGGCCGCGCGATCTTCTGCTCGGGGTCGTTGAGGCCCTCCTCCCACTGGGCGAGCCAGCCCGGCATCCGGCCGATGGCGAACAGCACCGGGAACATCTCCACCGGGAAGCCCATCGCCTCGTAGATGATCCCCGAGTAGAAGTCGACGTTGGGGTACAGCCGCCTGCCGACGAAGAAGTCGTCCTCCAGGGCGATCCGCTCCAGCTCGACCGCGATCTCCAGCAGCGGGTTCAGGCCGGTGACCTTGAAGACGTCGTCGGCGACCTGCTTGATGATGCGGGCCCTGGGGTCGTAGTTCTTGTAGACGCGGTGCCCGAAGCCCATCAGCCGCATCTCGCCCCGCTTGACGCGCTCGATGTAGGCGGGCACCCGGTCCACGGTGCCGATCTCGTTCAGCATCCGCAGCACCTGCTCGTTGGCGCCGCCGTGCAGCGGCCCGTAGAGGGCGGCCACCGCCGCCGCCGCGGCCGAGTACGGGTCGACCTGGGAGCTGGCCACCGCCCGCATCGCGTTGGTGGAGCAGTTCTGCTCGTGGTCGGCGTGCAGGGTGAACAGCACGTCGAGGGCGTGCTCCAGCACCGGGTCGGGCCGGAACCGCAGCTCGGTCGACTTCCACATCATGTTCAGGAAGTTGCCGGCGTAGGACAGCTCGTTGTCCGGGTAGGCGTACGGCAGGCCGCGGGCGTGCCGGTAGGCGAACGCCGCCAGGGTCGGGATCTTGGCGATCAGCCGCACGATCTGGCGGCGGCGGGAGGCGGGGTCGTCGATGCGCTTGGCGTCCGGGTAGAAGGTCGACAGCGCCCCGACGGTGCCGACCAGGATGCCCATCGGGTGGGCGTCGTGGTGGAAGCCGTCGATGAACTTCTTGATGTTCTCGTGGATGAAGGTGTGGTGGACGATCTCGTCGGCCCACTCGTCCAGCTGCGCGCGGGTGGGCAGCTCCCCCTCCAGCAGCAGCCACGCCACCTCCAGGAAGCTGGCGCGCTCCGCCAGCTCCTGGATCGGGTAGCCGCGGTAGCGCAGGATGCCGCGCTCGCCGTCGATGAAGGTGATCGCGCTGCGGCAGCTCGCGGTGTTCATGAAGGCGGGGTCGTAGGAGAGCAGCCCGACGTCGTCGTCGCCCGCCTTGATGTCGCGCAGCGCGACCGCCGGGATGGCGCCCTCCTTGATGGGGATCTCGTAGACGCGCCCGGTCCGGTTGTCGGTCACGCTCAGCGTGCCGTCGCCGTGCTCGCCGGTCATGCCAGCTCCTCCTGTCAGGCTCAGGCGGCCCTGCCTTGCAGGCTACCGTGCGGTCCCGGTCACGTCAGCGAAGGTTGCTCCGTTCGGCGGCGGCGGCGCGGTCGAGCAGCCAGGTGACGGTGCCGCCGGCGCGGCGGACGGTGGCGGCGGCGCGGGTGAGGGGGAGGTCGTGGTCGCCGGCGAGGGCGCGCGCGACCGCGGCGGCCTTGGCCGGGCCGGCGGCGAGCACCAGCAGCCGCCCGACGCCGGCGAGGGCGGGCAGGGTGAGGCTGATGCGGTCCGCGGGCGGCTTGGGGGCGTGGTGGACGGCGACCGCCAGCCGGTCGGTGGCCTCGAGCTCCGGGCGGCCGGGGAACAGCGACAGGCAGTGGCCGTCCTCCCCCACCCCCAGCCACAGCAGCTCCAGGCCGGGGCCGCCGCCGGGCGCCGCCGGCAGGGTGCGCAGCGCCGCCTCGTAGTCGCTCGCGGCCTGCTCGGCGGGCAGCTCGCCCCTGGGGCGGAGCAGGTGGTGGTCGGGGACCGGGACGTGGTCGAGCAGGGCCGCGGCCGCCTGGCCCCAGTTGGAGTCGGGGTGGCCGACGGGGACGCAGCGTTCGTCGCCCATGGCGAGCCGGATCCGGTCCCACTCGACCGCGGGCCGCAGGTCGTGGGCGGCCAGCCGTCGGTAGGCCGCCGCCGGGGTGGTGCCGCCGGTCAGCACCCAGGTGGCCGTGCCGCGCGCCTCCACCGCGGCCTCCAGGTCGGCGAGGGCGTGCCGCGCGGCCGCCTCGGCCAGCGCCGCCGCGTCGGCGACCACCTTGACCCGGTCGGCGCCGCCGGCGTTCACCGGGGCGCCTTGCGGCCGCTCACCCCTGGCCGGCCTCGGCCAGGGCGGCGGCCTGGACCAGGGCCTCCTCGAAGACGCGGTCGCGGCCGAAGACCTGCAGCTCGTCGCCGAGGCCGACCGGGTCGGCGCCGCCGCCGCTGCGGCCGACCTTGCGCCGCCCGGTCGGCTGGCCGGGCGCCTCCACGGTGGCGACCAGGTGCCCGGGCGGCGCCTCCACGCGGACGCTGGCCGGCCCGTCGGCGGTCTCCAGCTCCAGGTGGACCCGCTGGAGGTTGGCGGAGCCGATGGCGCCGACCACCCGCGCCTGGCAGGCGCCGTTGGCGTGGCGGTAGGCGGCGAACCGCTCGTCGCCGCCGACCCGGGCCTCCTGCAGCTCCCAGCCGAGGCGGGACGCGAACCAGCCGACCAGCTCCATGCCGGCGGTCGGCTCGACCGCGTCGACCCGCAGCCAGCGGACGTGGTGGACCGCGTCGCGCAGCGGCGGCCCGCCGAACGGCGCCGCCAGCAGCTCCCGCCAGGGCGTGAGCCGGCCCCAGGCGCAGTCGGACACCGCGGCCTCCAGCACCGCGGCCGCCTTGGCCAGCCTGGCCAGGTCGGCGTTCGGGTCGGCGAAGGCGGTGGAGTCGACGATCAGCCGGCCGGTGACGGAGGTGAGCTCGTCGAACACCTCGTCGGCGAACGGCGGCGTGCCCACCCACCAGGTGAACACCGGCAGGTCCGGCAGCAGCAGCGGCAGCACCACCGCGGTGAGGTGGCGCGGGTGGACGTTGGTCTGGACCACCACCTCCTCCCAGACCAGCTTCGGGCCGGCCTCCGGCCGGCGCTGCACCACCCGCGCCCAGGCGCGGACGCTGGGGCGGCCCTCCGGCGGCTCGGCGATCAGCACCACGCAGCGCGACGGCGCGCGGGCGCCGAGGCCCTCCACGGTGGCCAGGGCGCGCTGGCCGGCGGCGCGGTTGGCGGTCACCACCACCAGGTTGGCGACGCTGACGCGGACCACCATGCCGCCGCCGTTGTCTGCCTCGCGCCGCTGGCGCTCCAGCGCCTGCTCGATCTTGGCGGGGGCGACCTCCTCGAAGGCCCGCCCCTCCGCGATCCCCTGACTCACCGGGGCACCCCCTTGGGGTTCCCCGGACCCCTCCCGACCCTCCGGGGCACCCCTTCGGGGTTCCCCGGACCCCTTCCGACCCTCCGGGGCACCCCTTCGGGGTTCCCCGGACCCCTCCGGGGCGTCATGGCCGCCGCCAGCGGCGGCCCGGCTGGTCGCGGGCGATCAGCTCGTCGGTCTCCTTCGGCCCCCAGCTGCCCGCCTCGTAGTTGGGGAACTCCGGCGGCGGCACCTCGGCCCAGCGGTCCAGGATCGGCTGCACCACCTGCCAGGCGTGCTCGACCTCGTCCCAGCGCGGGAACAGCGTCGGGTCGCCGAGCATCACGTCCAGCAGCAGCCGCTCGTAGGCGTCGGGCAGGTCGTCGGAGAACGAGGTGCCGTAGGAGAAGTCCATGTTGACCGAGCGGACCTCCAGCGACGGCCCCGGCACCTTGGCGCCGAACCGCATGGTGATGCCCTCGTTCGGCTGGATGCGCAGCACCAGCGCGTTCGGCTCCAGCCCGTGCTGGGCGGCCTCCCCGAACGGCAGGTGCGGGGCGGCCTTGAACTGGACCACGACCTCGGTGGCCCGCTTGGGCAGCCGCTTGCCGGTGCGCACGTAGAACGGCGTCCCGGCCCAGCGCCAGTTGTCGACCCGCAGCTCGACGGCGACGTAGGTCTCCACCACCGAGTCGGGGTGGACGTCGGGCTCCTCCCGGTAGGCGGGCACCTGGACGCCGTCGACCCAGCCGTGCCCGTACTGGCCGCGGGCCACGTGGCGGTCGACCGCCTCGCCCCGCAGCGGGCGCAGCGCCTTCAGCACCTTGGCCTTCTCGTTGCGGACGTCCTCGGGCTCGAAGGTGGCCGGCGGCTCCATCGCGGTCAGGGCCAGCACCTGCAGCTCGTGGTTCTGGAAGATGTCGCGGATCGCCCCGGCGGTCTCGTAGAAGTTGCCGCGGTGCTCGATGCCGAGCGACTCGGCGACGGTGACCTGGACGTGGTCGACGTAGCGGTGGTTCCAGACCGGCTCGAAGATGCCGTTGGCGAAGCGGAAGGCGATGATGTTCTGGACGCTCTCCTTGCCCAGGTAGTGGTCGATGCGGAACACGTTGCGCTCGGGGAAGACGTGGGTGACCAGGTCCTGCAGCTCGCGGGCGGACGCCAGGTCGTGGCCGAAGGGCTTCTCCACCACCACCCGGGAGAAGCCCCGGTCCCAGCCGCGGCCGCCGATGCCGGACTTGCCGATGCCGCGGATGGTGTCGGGGAACAGCTTGGGGATCAGCGACAGGTAGAACATGCGGTTGCCGTCGGTGCCGTGCTCGCGGTCGATGTTGTCGAGCAGCTCGCCGACGCGGTCGTAGGTGGCCTGGTCGCCGGAGGAGCCGGTGACGTAGTACAGGCGGGCGGCGAACGACTCCCACACCTGGGGCTGGATCGGCTGGTTGCGGGAGAACTCCTCGACCGCCTTGCGCATGTCGGCCCGGTACTCCTCGTGGCTGAACTCGGTGCGGCTGCTGCCGACGAAGGCGAAGTTCTGCGGCAGCAGCCGGTGCAGCTCGAGGTTGTACAGCGCGGGGACGATCTTGCGGTGGGCGAGGTCGCCGGAGCCGCCGAACACCACCATCGCGGTGGGCGGCGGGGTGGCGCGGACCCGCTCGCCCACCTGCAGCGGGTTGTCGGTCACAGACGGGCCCGCTTGGCCTCGATGGTGGCGACCGCGCCGTTGTAGCTGTCGGCGAACTTCTCCACGCCCTCGCGCTCCAGGCGCCAGCCGACGTCGCCCTCGTCGATGCCGAGCGCGGCCAGGTCGTCCCAGAGCCGGTGGGCGCGGTCCATGCCCTGCTTGACGGTCTGGCCGCGGACCTCGCCGTGGTCGGCGAACGCCTCGATGGTCTCCAGCGGCATGGTGTTGACGGTGTCGCGGGCGACCAGCTCCTCGACGTAGAGGACGTCGCGGTAGGCGGGGTTCTTGGTGGAGGTCGAGGCCCACAGCGGCCGCTGCACGCGGGCGCCCTCGCGCGCCAGCTCCTGCCAGCGTGGCCCCTGGAAGGCCTGCTCGAACACCTCGTAGGCGAGCTTGGCGTTGTCGATCGCGGCGGTGCCGAGCCGCGCCCTGGCCGCCTCCGCCCCCGGGCCGCCCTTGTCGACCAGTGCCTGGAGGTCCTTGTCGACCATGGTGTCGACCCGGCTGACGAAGAACGACGCGACGCTGGCGACCTCGACCAGGTCGCCGCCGGCGTCGGCCAGCTCCTCCAGCCCCGACAGGTAGGCCTCGATCACCTCCCGGTAGCGGGCGATCGAGAAGATCAGGGTCACGTTGACGTTGATGCCGGCGGCGATCGACGCGCGGATCGCGGGGACGCCGGCGGCGGTGGCGGGGATCTTGATGAACACGTTGGGCCGCGCCAGGGCGTCGAACAGCCGCCGGGTGTCGCGGATGGTCGCCTCGGTGTCGTCGGCGATGTCGGGCGGCACCTCGAAGGAGATGCGGCCGTCCACGCCGGCGGTGCGCTCCCAGACCGGCTCCATGTCGGCGGCGGCGGCGCGGATGTCGTCCAGCGCCAGCGCCTCGAAGCTCGCCCGGGCGTCCAGGCCCTGGCGGGCCAGGCGGGCGATGTCGTCGTCGTAGAACGACCCCTCCCCCATGGCCTTCTGGAAGATCGTCGGGTTGGAGGTCACGCCGACCACCTGGTACTGGTCGCGGAGGCGGCGCAGCTCGCCCTTCTGGATCCAGTCGCGGGCGATCGAGTCCACCCAGACGGCGACCCCCTGGTCGCTGAGCTGGCGTAGTCGTTCGGTCATGTCGGGCTCCTCCTGCGTCAGGCGGGCAGGTCGTCGAGCGGCCCGTTGCCGTGCCGGCGGCCCAGCCGTCCCAGCAGGGCGCGGGCGCGGTCGGCGACGTTGTCGGGGGTGAAGCCGAACTGCTCCAGCACGGTCGCGCCGGGCGCGGAGGCGCCGAAGTGGTCGATGCCGACCACCTCGCCGTCGTCGCCGACCCAGCGCTCCCAGCCGAAGGTCGCGGCGGCCTCCACCGCGACCCGGGCCCGCACCGACGGCGGCAGGACCTCGTCGCGGTAGCCCTGGTCCTGCTCGGCGAACAGCTCCCAGCACGGCATCGACACCACCCGGGTGGCGATGCCCTCGGCCTGGAGCCGCTGGCGGGCCTCCAGCGCCACCCAGACCTCGGAGCCGGTGGCGATCAGGATCAGGTCGGGCGGGCCGCCGGCGTCGTCGGCCAGCACGTAGGCGCCGCGGTGCAGCCCGCGGGCGCCGGCGTGGATGGTGCGGTCGATCGGGGGCAGGTCCTGGCGGGTGAGCGCCAGCGCGGTCGGGCCGTCGCTGCGCTCGATCGCCGCCCGCCACGCCTCCACGGTCTCCGGCGCGTCGGCGGGGCGGAACACCCGCAGCACCGGCATCGCGCGCAGGCTCGCCAGGTGCTCGATCGGCTGGTGGGTGGGGCCGTCGCCGCCCAGCCCGACGGAGTCGTGGGTCCAGACGTAGACCACCGGCAGGCCCATCAGGCTGGCCAGCCGCACGCTGGGCCGCATGTAGTCGGAGAAGATCAGGAAGGTCGCGGCGAACGGCCGCAGGCCCCCGTGCAGCGCCAGCCCGTTGGAGATCGTGCCCATGCCGTGCTCGCGGACGCCGTAGTGGAGGTTGCGGCCGACCTCGTCGGGCCCCATGTCACCGGCGCCCTCCAGGTCGGTCTTGTTGGACTCGGCGAGGTCGGCGGAGCCGCCGAGGAAGACCGGCAGCCGCCTGGCGATGGCGTTCATGACCTTCTGCGACGCCGAGCGGGTGGCCAGCGTCTTCGGCTCGGCGAACAGCCCGTCCAGCTCGGCGTCCCAGCCGTCGGGCAGCTTGCCGGCGATGCCGGCGCGCAGCTCGGCGGCCAGCTCCGGCTCGGCCTCGTCGTAGGCGGCCAGGCGTTCCTGCCAGGCGGCCCTGGCGGCCTGGTTGGCCGGCACCCGCGCCCGCCAGCGGTCGTAGACCCCCTCGGGCACGTAGAAGTGCCTGTCGGGGTCCCAGCCGTAGGCCTGCTTGGTGGCGCGGACCTCGTCCTCGCCCAGCGCCGAGCCGTGCGCCTTGGCGGTGTCCTGGGCGTGGGGCGCGCCCCAGGCGATGTGGCTGCGCAGGCGGATGAAGGTGGGCCGGTCCGGCTCGTCGATCGCCGCCTGGTAGGCGGCGGCGATCGCCTCCAGGTCGTTGGCGTCCTCGACGGCGACGGTGTGCCAGCCGTAGGCGCGGTAGCGGGCCTCCACGTCCTCGGCGAAGGTGATCTCGGTGCGGCCGTCGATGGTGATGTGGTTGTCGTCGTAGAGGAAGGTCAGCTTGCCGAGCCGCAGGAACCCGGCGATCGAGGAGGCCTCCCCCGACACGCCCTCCATCATGTCGCCGTCCGAGCAGAACGCCCAGGTGCGGTGGTCCACCACCTCGTGGCCGGGACGGTTGTGGCGCTGCGCCAGGAAGCGTTCGGCGATGGCGAGGCCGACCGCGTTGCCGACCCCCTGGCCGAGGGGGCCGGTGGTGACCTCCACGCCGGGGGTGAGGAAGTGCTCGGGGTGGCCGGGCGTCCGCGAGCCCCACTGGCGCTGCTGCTCGAGGTCGTCGATGCCGAGGTCGTAGCCGGTGAGGTGCAGGGCGATGTACTGCAGCACCGAGGCGTGGCCGTTGGAGAGCACGAAGCGGTCGCGGTCGAACCAGTCCGGCTCCGTGGGGTCGAACGTGAGGAACCGGGTCCACAGCACGTAGGCGGCCGGGGCGAGCGCCATCGCCGTGCCCGGGTGCCCGTCCCCCGCCTTCTGGATGGCGTCCATCGCCAGGGTGCGGACGGTGTCGACGGCGATGGTGTCGGGATCGTTCGGCTTGGCGGTGTCGGTGGTCACGGCGGCTCCTCGGACGAGCGGCGTGTGGTCGGTTCGGTGCCCCGACCGCAAGGCTACCCCCTCGTCCGGGGGGCTACCGCTCAGGCCTGCTGGTGGCGCTTGCCGCCGGAGCGTGCCTCGACCCCGCGGCGCAGGGCCAGCTCGATCAGGGTCTTGTGGGTGGCGACCGGCCGCTCGCCGTCGGCCGGCTGGCGGCGCTGCCAGCTGCCGTCCTCCGACAGCTCCCAGGCCTGCACGTTGTCGGCCAGCATCACGTCCAGGACCTCCTGGAGCCGGCCGGTCAGGTCGGGGTCGGTCACCGGGGTGACGACCTCCACGCGCAGGTCGAGGTTGCGGGGCATCAGGTCGGCGGAGCCGATGTAGTACTCGCGCCGCCGGCCGTTGGCGAAGGTCCAGATGCGCGAGTGCTCGAGGAAGCGGCCGACGATCGAGCGCACCCTGATGGTCTCGCTCACCCCGGGCACGCCTGGCCGCAGCCGGCAGATGCCGCGCACGACAAGGTCGATCTCGACCCCGGCGCGCGAGGCGGCGTACAGCGCGCGGATGCAGGCGGCGTCGACCAGGGAGTTCATCTGCATCACGATGCGGCCGGGCCGGCGCGGCGAGTGCCGCTCGGCGGTCCGCTCGATCAGCCCGACCACCTGCTCGCGCAGGCCGCGCGGGGCGACCAGGATCTTGTGGTAGCGGCCGCCGCGGGCGTAGCCGGTGAGGGAGTTGAACAGGTCGGTGAGGTCGGCGCCCAGGTCCTCGTCGCAGGACAGCAGGCCCAGGTCGGTGTACAGCCGGGCGGTCTTGGCGTTGTAGTTGCCGGTGCCGATGTGGACGTAGCGGCGGATGCCGCCGCGCTCGCGCCGCACCACCAGGGCGGTCTTGGAGTGGGTCTTGAGGCCGACCAGGCCGTAGGCGACGTGGACGCCGGCCTGCTCCAGGGCGCGGGCCCAGCCGATGTTGGAGGCCTCGTCGAAGCGGGCCTTGACCTCCACCAGCACCGCCACCTGCTTGCCGGACTCGGCGGCGTGGATGAGGGCGTTGACGATCGGCGAGTCGCCGTCGGTGCGGTAGAGGGTCTGCTTGATGGCGAGCACCTCGGGGTCGTCGGCGGCCTGCTCGATGAAGCGCTGCACCGAGGAGGAGAAGGCGTCGTAGGGGTGGTGGACCAGCAGGTCGCCCTCGCGCAGGGTGGCGAACAGGTTGGTCCCGTCCTCCTCGGTGGCCAGCAGGCGCGGCTGGGTGGTGCCGACCCACGGGTCGTAGGCCAGCTCGGGGCGGTCCAGCGACGACACCAGGCCCATCAGGTCGCCGAGGTTGAGCGGCCCCTCGACCGTCACCACCGAGTCGTCGTCGACCTCCAGCTCGCGCTGCAGCAGCCGCACCACGTGGTCGGGCATGGTGGCCGCCACCTCCAGGCGCACCACCGCGCCGAAGCGGCGCCGCCGCAGCTCCTGCTCGACGGCGATCAGCAGGTCGTCGGCCTCGTCCTCGGCCAGCTCGATGTCGGCGTCCCTGGTGACCCGGAACGGGTGCGCCTGCACCACGTCCATGCCGGGGAACAGCTTGTCGAGCTGGCTGGCGACCACCTGCTCCAGCGGCACGAAGGTGGCGCCGTCGCCGAGCGGGACGAACCGCGGCAGGATGCCGGGTACCTTGACGCGGGCGAAGCGGTCCCTGGTGGTGCCGGGGTCGCGGACGGTGACCGCCAGCGACAGCGACAGGTTGGAGATGTAGGGGAACGGGTGGCTGGGGTCGACCGCCAGCGGCGTCAGCACCGGGAAGACCTCGCGCTGGAAGTACTCGCGCACGAAGTCGAGCTCCTGCTTGCCGAGCTCGGCCATGTCGGCGATGCGGATGCCGGCCTCCGCCATGGCGGGGCTCACCTGGTCGAGGAAGATCCGCACCTGGTGCTCGATGGCCGGGGCGACGTGCTTGGCGATCGCCTCCAGCGTCTCGCTCGGGGTCCAGCCGTCCGAGCCGCGGGTCACGATGCCCGCCTCGACCTGGTCGCGCAGCCCCGCCACCCGGACCATGAAGAACTCGTCGAGGTTGCTGGAGTAGATGGCCAGGTACTTCAGGCATTCCAGCAGCGGCACCTCGGGGTCGGCCGCCATCGCCAGCACCCGGTCGTTGAACTGCAGCCAGGAGATCTCCCGGTTGATGTACAGGTAGGGGTCGAACAGGTTGCGTTCGTCCGCGGTCTCGTCCGCGGTGGACGGAGCCGACGTCTGGACCACGGCGCTCTGCTCCTGGGTCGGGGCGTGCTGGCGGTGCAATGCACATGGTGGCATCCGAGCGGGAGCTTGCAAAGCGCCCACCGGCGCATGTCCGGCGTCTGTCAGGTGCCGTTCACCGATCCTCGGTCCGCGGGGGCGGCGGGGCCGGTTCCTCGAGGGTGCCCGCCATGAGGCCGAGCGGCGGCGACCCGAGCGCCAGCAGCGCGGCGTGGAAGCGGGCGTGCGAGTAGCCGCCGCCCCAGCGCCGCCTGGCCTCCTCCCGCAGGCGCAGGATCTCGAGCTTGCCCCAGGTGTAGCGGCCGTAGGTGGGGTCGAAGGTGGCCCGTGCCGCCTCCGCCCGTGCCGCCGAGCCGTACAGGAACGCGTCGGCCTCGAAGCGGGCGGCGGCGTCCTCCACCGTCATCGAGCCGGCGTGCATGCCGATCGAGACGGCCAGGCGGGTGACGCGCTGCAGCGCCTCCAGCGCCACCCCGGCGGCGAAGCGCGGGTCGCCGGCGCGGAAGCCCTCCTCGATGCAGAGCTCCTCGCCGTAGTGGGCCCACCCCTCGATGAACGCGGTGGAGTGCAGGGTGCGGCGCACGTCGGCGGTGACCCGGCGCAGGTAGCGGCCGTGGGCGAAGTGCCCGGGGGCGACCTCGTGGACGGTGATCGCCGGCAGGGTCGCGCGGCTGAAGACCTTCAGCCAGTCGTCGCGCTCGGCGGCGGGCCAGTCCGGCTCCGGCGGCGAGACGTAGTAGCGCGACGGCGCGTCGGGCTCGTACGGCGCGGCCCACGACATCATCGCCATGGCCCAGCGGCGCGACTTGGGCGCCGGGGCGACCAGGCACTCGCCGTCCAGGCCGGGGACCAGGTCGCGCTCGACGGTGAAGGCGATCGACTCGGCGGTGGCGTCCTGCGCCTCGGCCATCACCCCGTGGGCGTCGGGGTGGTCGCGGAGCAGGCCGGCGACCACCCCGGCGGTGGGCCGGCCGGGCGCCAGCCGCCCGCAGGCGTCCTCCAGCAGCGCCCGCAGCCGGTCGCGTTCGGCGTCGGCGCGTTCCTCCAGGCGGCCGAGGTCGACGGCGATCGCCTCGCCGGTCGCCAGCAGCCGCTGCAGCGGTCCCCGTCCCAGCGCCGCGGTCGGCTGGCCGTTGCCGGCGGCCCGTTCCAGCAGCTCGACCAGGCGCTGGTGGGCCGCCCTCGCCCGGGCGGTGACCGGGTCGGCGTCGGCCGGGTCCAGGTCGGCGACCAGGCCGCGGGCGGCGGGCAGCAGCGCGTCGGCGACCGGGGCGCTGACCCGGTCGAGCGCCTGGACGGCGGCGTCGACCGCGTCGGGCCAGGCGGCCAGGTGGTGGCGGCGGGCGTCGGCCCGCTCGGCCGCCGGGGCGTACTCGCGGTCGTAGCAGGAGACGTCGAGCGCGGCGATGTGGTACAGCGGGTTGGACCGGTGCAGCTCCAGCTCGCCGAGCTCCAGCGTCGCCAGCCGTTCGAAGGTGGCCAGGTGGGCCTCGTCGTGCGGGTCGGGCTGCGGCGGCCCGCCGAGGCGCGCCAGCCCGGCGCGCACCCCTTGGGGGGAGAGGTCCTCGACCCGGCCGTCGTACTCGTGCAGGCCGACGTACTCGCGCGCTGAGGCGGCGAACAGGTCGCAGATCGCCCGCAGGCGCCGGTTGGTCACCGCCAGAGCCTATCAGGCCAGCCGGTCGGCGACGCCTTCGGCGGCGCGGTGGGCCAGGCCCATGATCGTCAGCATCGGGTTCACGCCGGCGGCGGTCGGGAACACCGAGGAGTCGGCCACGTAGAGGGACTTGACCTCGTGGCTCTGCTGGTCGGGGCCGACCGCGGCGGTGGCGGGGTCGGTGCCCATCCGGCAGGAGCCCATCTGGTGGTAGGAGGCCAGCGTCGCCCGCCCGGCCCCGAAGCCGGCCTGCCTGGTGGCCTCCGCCCACGCCCGGTGGGCACCGGGGCTGCCGGGGCGGAAGGCGAACCGCTGGCGGTGGAGGCTGAACACCTCGGTGGCGCCGGCCGCGGCCAGCACCTCCCCGGCGGCCGCCACGCCGGCGGCCATGCGGTCCTCGTCCTGCCGGTTGAGGCGCCAGCGGACCCGCGGGTTGCCGTCGCGGTCGACCCGCACCCGGCCCTCGCTGGTGTCGCGGCACAGCACGCCGACCAGCGACAGGTTGGCGGACCGCTCCATCAGCGCGCGGTGCTGGGCGGCCGACTGCCACGGCAGCGCGGTGGCGGCGCTGCCGGGGTGCAGCGGGACCGTCTCGAGGACCGGCGCGTAGGGACCGAGGCGGTCGCGCAGCCCGGCCGAGTAGCGGGCCTGGGTGGTCCCCTCCCACCAGCGGACCGGCTGGTCGAAGCTGGCCATCGCGGCGGTGCCCGGGTGCAGGTGCAGGTGGCGGCCGACCTGGCCGCGCAGGCCGGAGCGGAGCAGCAGCGCCGGCGTCTCGATGGCGCCGCCGGCGGCCACCACCGCCCGGGCGCGCACCCGCAGGCGGTGGGGACCAGCCCGCGCCTCGACGCCGACCGCCCAGCCCTCGTCGACCAGCACCCGGCGGACGTCGGCGCCGACCACCAGCCGGGCGCCGTGCGCGGCGGCGTCCTCCAGGAAGGTGACCATGGTCGACTGCTTGGCGCCGAGCCGGCAGCCGAACCCGCACCAGCCGCAGCCGGCGTCCTGGGCGCACCCGCGGACGTTGCGGGGCAGCGGCCCGACGTGCCAGCCGAGCCGCTCCAGGCCCTGCTCCATGAGCGCGTCGCGGACGCCCGGGCGGCTCTGCGCGGTGGTGACCCCGACCCGCTCGGCGACCGCGTCCAGCGACGCGGCGACCTCACCGGAGGCGAAGGCGTCGACGCCCGACACCCCGGCCCACTCGGCCAGCACCCGGTCGGGGGTCTTGAAGGAGGTGGTGTAGTTCACCACCGTGCCGCCGCCGAGCGTCGACCCCGCCAGGATCCGGCAGGCGAGGTCGTCGGTGGTCAGGGTCACCCCGTACAGGTACAGGTCGCGGTAGGCGTCGCCCTCGACGTGGTGGAAGTCGCGCTCGGCCGCGTAGCCGCCCTTCTCCAGCACCACCACGTCCAGGCCGCGCCGCGCCAGCTCGGCGGCGGCGACCCCGCCGCCGGCGCCCGAGCCGACCACGACCACGTCGCAGGCGAGCTCCTCGTCGCCGGTCGGCTCCAGGGGGGCCAGCCGCCTGGGGGCGTCGGGGGCCGGGCCCAGCGGCCCCGGGTAGCCGGTGGCGTCCCTGGCCGTTCCCGGCCAGCCGTAGCCGGCCAGCAGCGTGAGGCCGGCGAGCCCGGCGGCGAGCCGGCGCAGCGGCGGCACGCGGCTGCCCCACCACCGCTGCAGCAGCGCCTCCGCCGCCGCCGGGGAGCGCCCGGAGAGCCGCACCGGCCGGCCGGTGAGCGCCAGCGCGCCGGCGCGGGAGTCGAGCGCCCGCAGCGCCCCGAGCAGCTGGTCGCGGTCGCGGCGGCCGGGCATGCGGTCCAGCAGCGCCAGCACCCGGGCGGGCACCTCCGGGTCGTAGCCGGGCCCGAGGAGCCCCGAGGCCAGGGCCGCCAGCGCCCCGGCCGCTGGCTGCCCGGCGGCGCTGCCGGTGCCGCTGGCGGTCGCTGCCGACGTCATGCCCGAGTTGTACCGCATTGGGGTCCTCCGGGACAGGGCGCCGCGGTCCGGTGTCGCCGGCCCACGGCCGCCGGGCGGGGGGACGTACGATGGCGCTGCCGGTCCGACCGGAGCAAGGAGCCAGCGTGGCCGACGAGCTGCTCGCCTACCGCGACCGCTTCCCGACCCTGCGGCGCGGCCCCTACTTCGCCGCCCACACCCTGGGGCCGATGCCGGACACGGCCCCCGCCGCCCTCGCCCGCTTCGCCGAGGAGTGGGCGGCGCAGGGGGTGGTCGCCTGGGACGGCTGGCTGCGGCAGATCCGGGAGACCGCGGCGATCCTGGAGGGGCTGTTCAACGCCCCCACCGGCTCGGTGGTCCTCGGCCCCAACGTCTCGGTGCTGGCCGGGCAGGTGCTGTCGTGCCTCGACTGGTCCGGCCCGCGCGGCCGGCTGGTCACCACCGACCTGGAGTTCCCCACCTGCGACTACCTGTACCGCGCCCAGGAGACCGCCGGCGCCAAGGTCGACGCCGTCCCCTCCCGCGGCCTCGCCTTCGACCTCGACCGGCTGCTGGACGCGATCGACGAGCAGACCGCGCTGGTGGCCGTCACCCACGTGGCGTTCCGCTCCTCGGCGCTGCTGGACGCCGCCGCGGTGGTCGCGCGCGCCCACCAGGCCGGCGCGCTGGTGCTGCTGGACACCTACCAGTCGGCCGGGACGGTCCCGCTGGACGTGCGCGCCCTCGACGTCGACCTGGTGGTCGGCGGGTCGGTCAAGTGGCTGCTCGGCGGGCCGGGCACCGGGTACCTGTACGCCAAGCCGGAGGTGGCGGCGGGCCTGGCGCCGCGGCTGCTCGGCTGGTTCGGGCACGAGGCCCCGTTCGCGTTCCGGCCCAGCCCGATCGCGTACGCGCCAGGCGCCGGGCGGTTCGTGACCGGCACGCCCAACGTGGCGGCGCACGCGATGGCGGCCGAGGGCTACCGGATCGTCGCCGAGGCGGGGGTGGAGGCGATCCGCGCCAAGTCGCAGCGGCAGGTCGCGCGGCTGATGGAGGGGTTCCTGGCGCAGGGGGCGGTGGTCCGCGGCCCGGCCGACCCGCGGTGGCGCGGCGGCAGCGTGGTGGTCGACTTCGACGACGCGGAGCGCGCCACCGCCGAGCTGATCCGGCGCGGCTACACCTGCGACTACCGGCCGGGCGCCGGGCTGCGCCTCGGCCCGCACCTCTACACCACCGACGACGAGTGCGACGCGCTGGTCGCCGAGGTCGCCGCGATCCGCGCCGGCCGCTGAGCCTCCGGTTCAGCTCACCGGAAGCGGCGGAAGAACGCCCGCACGTCGCCGACCAGGAGGTCGGGGACCTCCATGGCGGGGAAGTGGCCGCCGCGGTCGAACTCCGACCAGTGCTGGATCCTGCGGTCGGGGTCCATCACCCGGCGGAGGAGGTCGTCGCCACCGAACAGCGCCAGGCCTTGGGGTGCGGGTGCGGTGGTGGGTGGCGATCCCCAGTCGGGGCCGGAGTGGGCGCCCTCGTAGATGAAGCGGGCCGCGGAGGCGCCGCTGCGGGTGAACCAGTACACGCTGACGTTGGTCAGCAACTGGTCGCGGTCGACCGCGTCCTCGGGCAGCTCGGCCTTGTCGTCGGTCCACTCCTTGAACTTCTCCACGATCCAGGCGAGCTGGCCGGCGGGTGAGTCGGTGAGGGCGTAGGCCAGGGTCTGCGGCCGGGTGGACTGGAGGTCGAGGTAGGCCTTTGCCTCGGCCCACGACCGTTGCTGCTCCTCGACCCGCGCCCGGTCGGCCTCGGCGAGGTCGTCGGGGAGCGGGAAGTACTGGCCGGCCAGGGCGACCGCGCGCGCGTCGGCGGTGGTGTGGGTGCCCACGACCCGGTCCGGCAGCGTGGCGCCCAGCATGCCCGACACCCCGGCGCCGATGTCGCCGCCGTGGGCGCCGTAGCGGGCGTAGCCGAGGCGACCCATCAGCTCGGCGAACGCCCCGGTGGTGCGCGCGACCTCCCACCCTTGCTGGTGGACCGGGGTGGAGAACCCGAAGCCGGGCAGGGAGGGCGCCACCACGTGGAAGGCGTCGCCGGGGTCGCCGCCGTGGCCGCGAGGGTCGGTGAGCGGCCCGATGACCTCCAGGAACTCCACCACCGAGCTGGGGTAGCCGTGGGTGACCAGCAGCGGCAGCGCGTCCGGTTCGGGCGAGCGGACGTGCAGGAAGTGGATCGGTTGGCCGTCGATGGTGGTGGTGAACTGCGGGAACCGGTTGAGCCGGGCCTCCTGGGCGCGCCAGTCGTAGCCGTCGGCCCAGTGGGCGGCCAGCCCCTCGAGGTAGCCCAGCGGCACGCCCCGGCTCCAGCCGACGCCGGGCAGCTCGTCGGGCCAGCGGGTGCCGGCCAGCCGGGCACGAAGGTCGTCCAGGTCGGCTTGGGGGATGGTGACCTGGAACGGGCGGATCTGGGTCGCGTCGGCCACGGGTGCTCCTCTCGCCTGGGTTCAGGGCGAGAGGGACGCTACCAGCCATTCTGGAAACCTTTGTTCCACAATTGCTGGCATCCTTGGGAAATGTTGCCGACCTCGGCGCGGCTGCTGCGCCTGCTGTCGCTGCTGCAGGCGCGCGCCCACTGGTCCGGCCAGGAGCTGGCCGAGCGGCTCGGCGTCACCGCCAGGACCGTCCACAACGACGTCCAGCGGCTCCGCAGCCTCGGCTACCCGGTCAACGCCAGCCGCGGCGTGGGCGGCGGCTACCGGCTCGGCGCGGGCGCGGCCATGCCGCCGCTGCTGCTGGACGACGACGAGGCCGTCGCGGTCGCCGTCGGGCTGCGCACCGCCGCCAACGGCAGCGTGACGGGCATCCAGGAGACCTCGATCCGTGCGCTGGCCAAGCTCGAACAGGTGCTGCCGTCGCGGCTGCGCCACCGGGTCCGAGCGGTGCAGGCCGCCACCGTCGAGGTCCCTGCTCCCGGCCCCACCGTCGACCTGGAGGTGCTGGCCGCCGTCGCGGGCGCCTGCCGCGACCACCAGCAGCTCCGGTTCGACTACCGCGACCACGACGGGTCGGCGAGCGTCCGCACCGTCGAGCCGCACCGGCTGGTGCACGACCGCGGCCGCTGGTACCTGGTGGCCTGGGACGCCGACCGGCGGGACTGGCGCACCTTCCGCGCCGACCGCATCCAGCCCCGCACCCCGACCGGCCCGAGGTTCGCCCCTCGCGACCCGCCCGACGGCGACGTCGCGACCTACCTGCTGCGCGGGGTGGGGGCGGCGACCTGGCGCTACCGGGCCCGGGTGCGGGTGCGGGCGCCGGCCGCGCTGATCGCCGGGCGGCTCCCGCCCGCCGTGGCGGTGGAGGCGGTCGACGACCATACCTGCATCGTCCACGTCGGCTCCGACACCCCCCAGATGCTCGCCGCCTACCTGGGGATGCTCGACGCCGACTTCGACGTCGACGGGCCTGCCGAGCTCGTCGACCAGCTCCGGACGCTGGCCGACCGCTACCGCCGCGCAGCCACGACGACCGGCTCCCCTGGCGGGTCCCAGGCGACGGCTGGTTCGGCGACCTGAGGCAGACCAGCGCGCACGCCAGGGGGAGCGGTAGCGGCTACAGCCTGCCGGCCAGCCTCCTCCCGGAGGACGGCGCCGTCCCGGCGCCGGCGCGGGCGGCGGCCGCTCCGGCGCCGCCGCGGCCCGCCCGGGCGCCGGCGTCGCGGGGGATGAAGTCCTCGACGCCGAAGGTGGGCAGGAACCGGGGCGCGTGCCTGACCCTGGTGCCCTGCTCGAACCCGTGGGCGAGCTTGATCAGCGTCGGCTCGCTCCAGCGGCGGCCGATGAAGTTGATCCCGACCGGCAGCTCCCCGAAGGAGAACCCGGCGGGGACGGTGAGGTTGGGGTAGCCGGCGACCGCCGACGGGGTCGAGCTGGCGGTCAGGAAGTGGTCGCCGTTGACCAGGTCGGTCGTCCACGGCGGGCTGTTGGTGAGGCTGACGATCGCGTCCAGGTCCAGGCGGTCCAGGGTCCCGTCGATGCCCTCCTGCATGAGGCGCTTGGAGGTCCGCAGCGCCTCCAGGTAGGCCGGGTCGTCCAGGCCGGTGGTCTCCTCGGCGAGCAGGAAGATCTCCTGGCCGAACCAGCGCAGCTCCTGCTCGGCGTGGGCGTCGTTGAAGGCGATCAGGTCGGCCAGGGTGCGCATCGAGGTGCGCTCCAGCTCCGAGAGGTAGGCGGCGATGTCGGCCTTGAACTCGAACAGCAGCACGGTGAACTCGGGGTCGAAGGCGTCGGCGACGTTGGGGATGTCGGCGGGGTCCACGACGGTGGCGCCGAGGCGGCTCAGCTCGCCGATGGCGGCCTCGGCGACCGCGTCGGCCTCCGGGCTGACCCCGAAGACGCCCTCCCGCCACACGCCGATGCGGGCGCCGCGCAGCCCCTCGGGGTCCAGGAAGCGGCGGTAGTCGCCGAAGGCGTGGCCGCGGCTGTCGGCGGTGGCGGGGTCGCGCGGGTCGACCCCGGTCATGGGGCCGAGCACGGTGGCGGCGTCGGCCACGGTCCTGGCCATCGGGCCGGTGACGTCCTGGCTGTGCGCGATCGGGACGACCCCCGAGCGGCTGGTCAGCCCGAGGGTCGGCTTGATGCCGACCAGGGCGTTGTGCGAGGAGGGGCAGACGATCGAGCCGTCGGTCTCGGTGCCGAGGGAGGCGGCGGCGAGGTTGGCGGCGACGGCGGTGCCCGACCCGGAGCTGGAGCCGCACGGGTTGTGGTCGAGCACGTAGGGGCTGAGGCACTGCCCGGCCCGCGCCGACCAGCCGCTGGAGGACTGCAGCGAGCGGAAGTTGGCCCACTCCGACAGGTTCAGCTTGCCGAGGATGACGGCGCCGGCGCGGCGCAGCCGCCGGATGACGAAGGCGTCCCGCGGGACCCTCGACCCGAGCAGCGCCAGGGACCCGGCGGTGGTCTCCATCCGGTCCCTGGTGGCGTAGTTGTCCTTGACCAGGATCGGGATGCCGTGCAGCGGGCCCCTCGGGCCGCTGCGGCGCCGCTCGCGGTCGAGCCGCTCGGCGGTCTCGAGCGCGTCGGGGTTGACCTCGATGACGGAGTTGAGCCTGATCCCGGACAGGTCGATGCGGCGGATGCGGCGCAGGTAGGCCTGGGTGAGCCGGCGGGAGGTGAGGGTCCCGGCGACCATCGCCGCCTGCAGCTCGGCGATGGTCGCCTCCTCGAAGCGGAACGGCGGGACGCCGTGGTCCGCTCCCGCCGGCGCCGCCGCGGCGGGTGCGGCCGTCCCGGCCGCGGCGGCCGCCGCGCCGGTCGCGGTGGAGTACCGGAGGAAGCTCCGGCGGCTGACGCGTCCCTGCATCGGTCCCTCCTCGAGCCGGCGCTGCGACGCCGGGAATCACACTCCAAACGACGAACCGGTGCAATCCCGGCGTTTGCGGGCAGGTCAGGGCGTCGGGTGGACCACCAGGGCGCTGCCGCCGCCGCGGCGGGCCGGCTCGGCCGCGGCCTGCAGCACGCCGCCGCCGAGGAAGGCGATGCCGGTGGCGGCGCCGATCTCCGGCGGCAGCGGCGGCGTGGCCGGGGCCACCCGGAACTGCTCGCCGAAGTCCTGTTGCAGCACGGCGGCCTCCCGGGTGGCCAGGAACGCCGGCTCGGCGTCGCCGGGGTCGCTGTTGCGCTGCGAGGCGCGCGGGGCCGCGATCGCCGCCGGCAGGCTCCGGCCGCGGTCCAGGTGCTCGACCAGGACCTGCAGCACGGTGGTGATGATGCTGGCGCCGCCGGGCGAGCCGAGCGCCACCAGCGGGCGGCCGTCGGCGAGCACGATCGTGGGGCTCATGCTGGAGCGCGGCCGCTTGCCGGGCGCCGGCAGGTTGGGGTCGGGCACCCCCGGGAACAGCGGCGCCGGGTTGAAGTCGGTCAGCTCGTTGTTGAGCAGGAAGCCGTGGCCGGGCACCACGATGCCGCTGCCGCCGGTCTGCTCGATGGTGAGGGTGTAGCTGACCACGTTGCCCCAGCGGTCGGCGACGGTCAGGTGGGTGGTGCCCTGGCGTTCGCCGGCGGCCCCGACCTTGGCGGCGCCGGCGGGGCAGCCGGGCCCGAAGGGCGGGAACGGCTCGCCGGGCGGGACCGGGCTGGCGTTGGCGCGTTCCCCGATCAGGCAGCGGCGCTCGTCGGCGAACCCCTGGCTCAGCAGCCCGCGCAGCGGCACGTCGACGTGGTCGGGGTCGCCGACCCAGCGGTTGCGGTCGGCGAAGGCCAGCCGGGAGGCCTCCAGGTAGTGGAACAGCGCCCGGGCGCGGGGCTCCCCCGCCAGGTCGAAGCCCTCCAGGATGTTGAGGGCCTCGCCCACGGTCGAGCCGCCGCTGGACGGCGGGCCCATCCCGAGCACCCGCCGGCCCCGGTAGCCGACGCTGGTGGGGGCCCGGTCGACGGTGCGGTAGCCGGCCAGGTCGGCCCTGGTCATCAGCCCGGGCCGCACCGGGACGGTCGCCTCGGGCGCGACCGGTGGCTGGCGCACGGTGTCGACCATCGCCTCGGCGATGCTGCCCTGGTAGAAGGCGCGGCCGCCGGTGCGGGCGAGCAGCCGGTAGGTGCGGGCCAGGTCGGGGTTGCGGAAGGTCGAGCCGACCGGCGGCGGCGCCCCGCCGGGCAGGAACAGCTCGCGGGTCGGGACGATCGCCCGGAAGCGGTCGGCGTTGGCGGCGGTCTGGTCGTGGAAGGTCTGGTCGACCACGAAGCCGTCGGCGGCGACCCGGGTCGCCGGCTTCAGCAGCTCGGCGAGCGGCATGGTGCCGAACCGGTTGGCGGCCCGCTGCCAGGTCCGCAGGGTGCCGGGCACGCCGACCCCGAGGCCGCTGGTGACCCGCTCGGGGAAGGGGATCGGCTGGCCGGTGGCCGGGTCGATGAAGCTGTCCTCGCGGAAGGCGGCCGGCGCGGTCTCGCGGCCGTCGATCGTCACCGCGCGGTGCTGGCGGGCCAGCCAGACCACCATGAACCCGCCGCCGCCGATGCCGGCCGAGTAGGGCTCGGTGACGCCGAGGGTGGCGGCCGCGGCCACCGCGGCGTCGACCGCGTTGCCGCCGCGGCGCAGCACGCCGACGGCCGCGCGGGAGGCGTCGAGGTCGACGGTGGCGACCGCCCCGCCCGTGCCGGTGGCGACCGGCCGCTTGGCGTCCACGGCCGCGGGCGCGGCGGTGGTCGGGCCGGCCAGGGTGGCGACCAGGGTCAGGGTGAGGGTGACGGCGGCGAGCAGGGCGCTGGTGCGACGCTTCACGGCGGGCTCCTCCCCTGGGCGGCTCCGCGGCGGCCCCTGGAGTCTAGTCCACCATGTCGCGATCAGCTTGGTTTGCGGCGTTCGTCACTGACTCAGAGCAGGTCGTCGAGGGACTTCTTGGGCTTCTTGTCGACGTCGGCGACCAGGTCGTCGAAGCTGGGGCCGCGGCGGCGTTCCTGGAGGGCGTCGGCCAGGGGATCCTTGCCGCCGAGGTCCTTGCCGGCGGTGAGGAGGTCGTCCAGGGAGGCGCGCTCCTTGCCCTCCAGGCGCAGGCGGATGGCGGTCAGGGTGGCCGACTGGTCGGGTTCCAGGCCGTGGCGGTTGTTGACCTGGGTCAGGGCCAGCTCGGCCCGGACCAGCAGCTCGCGGTCGATCGCGGTCGGGGTGTCCTCGGGCATCGCCTGGTGCCTCCTACAGCTTGCGGGCGACCAGCTCGGCGACCGGGCTGCGCTCGCCCTTGACGAGGGTGACGTGGCCGAACAGCGGCTCGCCCTTGAGCCGTTCGATCAGGGCGGCCACCCCGGAGTCGGGATCGACGTAGGGGTGGTCGACCTGGGTGGTGTCGTGGCAGAGGACCAGCTTGGAGCCCTCGCCGAGGCGGCTGGCGAGGGAGCGGAGCACCCCGTACTCGACGTTCTGGGCCTCGTCGAGGATGGCGAAGGTGCGCGCGAAGGTGCGGCCGCGGATGAAGGTGAGCGGCTCCAGCTGGACGGTGCCGTCGTCAAGCAGGCCCTGGACCAGGTCCTGGGTGTAGCTCTCGCGCCGGTCGCTGTCGTG
>Ga0081538_10001015_pt1 | contig 29959 bp, 30 predicted proteins | sample TabmetS5T2R1_FD_71022 | JGI IMG/M metagenome (GOLD analysis project Ga0081538, IMG submission 71022) | Tabebuia heterophylla rhizosphere microbial communities from the University of Puerto Rico - S5T2R1 | ecosystem: Host-associated > Plants > Roots > Rhizosphere ...
GCGCCGCCCGCCGGCGGTCCCGGCGGGGCGGCGGGCCCCCGCGGTCCGTGTAGCGACGCGCACGGCCGTCCGGCCGCCGCACACGCCTCCACCCGTGCCCCGTTCGTACCGGCCGCCACGGTGCCGTCGCCGATCGATCCGCCCACCGAGCCCGAGCCGCCGGCCGGGGCCACCGACCCGTCGGCCGATGTCGAGAGCTGCTCGACCGGCGCGGCGCCGCCGCCCACGATGTCGAACGCCGCGTCGGCCGTGCCGGCGGCGAGTGGGAGCGTCAAGGCGCAGCCCGCGACGATCGTCATGGAGCGCCGGCTGAACAGTGACATCGTCGACCTTCCTGTCGGAGTTGTCATGATTGGACGAGGCGATACGACATGATCCGTACGCTTTCGCCCTAGGACGAGGTCGGGGTCCCCGAGGTTACGTACGCCGGGGTACTACGCCAGCGCCGACCGGAGGGCCGCCAGCGCCGACTCGACCGCCGACGGCGAGAGCGGGCGACCGGCGTCGTCGACCAGATAGAACACGTCCACGGCCTGCGGACCCAGCGTGTCGACGTGCGCCGAGCGGACATCGACGCGGGCGGCCGCCAGCGCCCGACACGCCCGCCACAGCAGGCCTCGGCGGTCCTGCGCCCGGATCTCCACGACCGTCGCCGAAGCCGCGGTCTCGATCGGCTCGATCCGCGGCGGCTGCTGCTCCGGCCCCGACCCGGCCGGCAGCCGCTCATCGAGGTCGACGGCGCGGTCGAGGACCCGACGCAGCCGCTGCGCCAGCGCGGCCGGCTCCACCGACGGCGTGCCGACGTCCCACTCCGACACCGCGTGGCCGTCGACGGCGTACGCCCGACCGCCCCGGATGACCAGGCCCGCCCACGCCAGCGCGCCCACGACGTCGGCGAGCAGCCCGATCCGGTCGCCGCCCACGACCCGGATCCGGGCACCGTCCGCCCTGGTGTCGACGAGCAGCCGGACCGGGTGCCCGGCCACCGGCACCCCGCCAGACGGCACCGACCGCGACTCGACCGGGGCCGGCGACTCGACCGTCGGAGGTTCACGCAGCCGCTCCCGACAGGCGTCGACCAGCCGCCCGATCAGCCCCGCCCGCCAGGTGCTCCAGGCCGCCGGGGCGGTCGCTCGGGCGTCGGACTCGGTCAGCGCGGCCAGCAGATCGAGCATCGCCGAGTCGCCCACCCGAGCCGCTACGACATCGACGGTCGCCGGGTCGTCGAGATCCCGTCGGGTGGCGACCTCCGGCAACAACAGGTGCCAGGCCACGAGATCGGCGATCCGGTCGACGTCGTCGGCGTCGAAGCCCATCCGGGTCGCCACCTTCCGCGCGATCTCGGACCCCACCGCGCTGTGGTCGCCAGGCTGGCCCTTGCCGATGTCGTGCAGCAGGGTCGCGACGACGAGGAGGTCCGGGCGCGACACGGTACGCAGCCGACCGGATGCCTCGACGCAGGCCTGCACGCTGTGCCAGTCGACGGTGTACCGATGGATCGGCGCCTCGGACGGCAGATGCCGCACCGCGGGCCACTCCGGGAGCCAGCGCTCGACCAACCCCGCCTGGTCCAGCTCCTCCCACACCGGACCGAGGGCCGGACCGGCGGCGAGCAGCCGGACGAACGTACGCCGGATCTCCTCGCTCCACGGCTCGGGCAGCGGACCGCATGAGCGGGCCAGCCGAGCGGCGGTCGACGGCGCCACCAGCAGACCTCGCTCGGCCGCCTCCGCGGCGACCCGCAGGCCGAGCGCCGGGTCCTCGGTCGACATGGCCCCGGAGGTCAGGACCACCTCGCCACCCACCCGCGCCACGCCTCGGCCCAGCGGGATCAGCTCGGGTCGTCGCGTCGGCGGCCGGCCCGGGCGCCGGCGTCGGGGCCGATCGACAGCCTGGTCGACGCGGCGCCAGGTCAGCTGCGACAGGTGCGCGACCCGGCGGCCGAGGACCCGAACGTGGCGGGCCAGCCCCTCCGGTGTCGCGGCCAACGCCTCTGCGAGGTCTGGCAGAAGCTCCAGGGCCAATCGGTTCGTTCGACGGCCCGCCACGTCGTGCAGCGCGTCCCGGATGTCGAGCAGCGCCGCCCGGCACCGCTCCGACTCGGCGTGCGGCACGTCGACCAGCCAGGTCGCCACGAGAGCCCGTAGGACCACGCCGTCGCGCAGGCCACCGACCGACTCCTTCAGGTCCGGCACCGCCGCGTGCGCCAGCTCACCGAACCGCTCGGCGCGATCCCGCCCGGCGGCCCGGAGCTCCGGCAGCCGTCGGCGAGCGTCGCGCCGCCAGTCGCTCAGCGCCGCGGACCGCAGCGCATGACTGACCTGCTCGTCGCCGGCGACATGCCGCAGGTCGAGCATGCCGATCGCGGCCCGCAGGTCGCCGGCCGCCGCGCCTCGCATCTGGTCGGTGTCGCGGACGGCATGGTCCAGGTCGACACCGTCGTCCCACAGCGGGTACCACACCCGCTCGGCGACTCGCGCGACCGTGGCCGTCGGGGTTCCCGGGTCGTGCACGAGGACGACGTCGACGTCGCTGTGCGGTGCCAGCTCGGACCGGCCGTAGCCCCCGACCGCCACCAGGGCCAGGCCGCTGGGCCTGTCGGTGGCGGCCGCGAAGAGCTCCCGCAGCCGGCGGTCCATGGCGGTCGAGCGGCGCCGCCGACCATCCGCCGCGCACGCCCCGAGACCCATGGCTCGCACCTAAAGCGCCGCGTCGTCCTTCTCACCCGTCCGCACCCGGACGACCGTGTCGACGGCGGAGACCCACACCTTGCCGTCGCCGATCTTGCCGGTCTGGGCCGACTTCACGATGACGTCGACGATGTCGTCCGCGTCGGCGTCCTCGACGACCAGCTCCACGCGGACCTTCGGCACCAGCGCGATGTCGTACTCCGCGCCTCGGTAGACCTCGGTGTGGCCCTTCTGGCGCCCGTACCCGCTGGCCTCGGTCACCGTCATGCCGGTGACGCCGAACGCCTCCAGCGCCGCCCGGACGGAGTCCCACTTGTGCGGCTTGATCACCGCGGTGACGAGCCTCATGCCGACACGCTCCCTTCGGGTGTCTTGGCCGGCGCCGCGACCGCTGCTCCGGCGCCGGTACGCACGCCGCCGCCCGCCGCGGTGTGCAGCTCGTACCCGGTCTCGGCGTGCTCGGCCAGGTCGATCCCGGCCACCTCGTCCTCCTCGTCGAGCCGGAAGCCGACCAGCCTGTCGATCACCAGGGCGATAATCAGCGCCAGCCCGAAGGAGTACGCCGCGACGGCGAGCACCGCGACGGTCTGCTTGCCGAGGAGCTCGGCGTCGCGACCGTCGTAGAACAGCCCACCGGTCAGGCTCAGGAAGCCCAGCGCGATCGATCCGAAGGCACCGCCGACCAGGTGGATGCCGACGACGTCGAGCGAGTCGTCGAAGCCGAACCGCCACTTCATGCCGACCGCCAGGGCGCACAGCGCGCCGGCGAGGGCGCCGATCACCAGCGAGCCGACCGGGCTGACGAAGGCGCAGGCGGGCGTGATCGCGACCAGGCCGGCGACCGCCCCGGAAGCGGCGCCGAGCGTGGTCGGTTTGCCGTCCCGGACCCGCTCCACGACGAGCCAGCCGCACACCGCCGCCGCGGTCGCCGCCTGCGTGTTGACGAACGCCGTCGCGGCCGTCCCGTTGGCGGCCAGCGCGGACCCGGCATTGAAGCCGAACCAGCCGAACCACAGCAGTGCCGCGCCGAGCAGCACGAACGGCACGTTGTGCGGCCGCATCGGGTCCTGCCTCCAGCCGACGCGCCGGCCGAGGACGAGGCAGACCGCGAGCGCGGCGGCGCCGGCGTTGACGTGGACGGCCGTGCCGCCGGCGAAGTCCTGGACTCCCCAGTGGACCAGGAACCCGGCGCCGTCGCCGGCGTCGCCGTCGTACCCGAAGTCGAACACCCAGTTGGCCACCGGGAAGTAGACGACCGTCGTCCAGATCACCACGAACGCGACCCAGGCGCCGAACCTGGCCCGGTCGGCCAGCGCGCCGCTGATCAGGGCCGGAGTGATGATCGCGAACATCAGCTGGAACGCGGCGAACGAGAGGTCGGCGCCGCCGCTGACGCCGTGCAGTCCGAAGTTGTCGAGGCCGCCGAAGAGTCGACTGTCCGATCCCCCGAAGGCGAACGAGTAGCCGTACAGCACCCACAGGACGGTCACGACCGCGATGGTGACGAACGACATCATCAACATGTTGAGGACGCTCTTCACGCGGACCATGCCGCCGTAGAAGAACGCCAGACCGGGGGTCATGAGCAGGACCAGCGCCGCGCTGATCATCACCCATGCCGTGTCGGCGTGAACCATGGGCCGGCTCCTCCTGTGCAGTCGGGCGACGCCGATCGGCGCCTCGCTGCTCAGGCTTCCCGCGTCAGGTTTCGCCGCTTGGGCACCGGTGTTGCGGCGATGTGACAGATCTCCCGACTGTGTTACGACGGCGTGAACTGTGCGGTCTCACGGCTCCCAGACGGCCGCATCGTGGGCGAAGTACACGCGGGCCGGATCGAGCTCGAGCAGGCGAGGCAGCCAGGCCGGGGCCGACGGCAGCGGCTCGTCGAACCCCTCGCGCTGCGCCGCCACCGCCCGGACGTCGGCCGCGAAGTCCGACGCGGTCTCGTGCGACTGCCCGGCGAGCACGACCGTGCCGTCGCCACAGCGGACGACCAGCGACTGGTGCCCGTCGACGTGGCCCGGCGTCGGCAACACGTACAGCCCGGGCAGCAGCTCGGTCTCCCCGTCGATCTCCTCGTACGTCACGTGCGGATGGTCGATCAGCTCCGGCACCGTGTAGTCGGTCGTCCGCGCGGTCTCGAGCTCGCGGCGCTGGCACACGATCGGCCGCCCCGCCAGCAGCGGGTTGCCGCCGCAGTGGTCGAAGTGCAGGTGGCAGTTGACGACCACGTCGACGTCGTCCATGACCCGGCCGACCGTGGCGAGCGCCTCGGGCAGTGGGATCCGGCGCGGTCGATACCACTCCTCGGTCTCCTCGTCCGCCTCGCCGATCCCGGTGTCGAGCAGCACGAGTCCTCGATCGTGGCGTACGAGATAGCCGAACACGTCCTCGACCCGCGGCCGTCCGGTCCCGGTCTCGGCCGGCGGCCGCACGAACCGACCGAGATGGAGTCGACGGACATCCTCGCGACGCAGCACGGGAACAGCCTAGGCGGCCGGGTTTGACATCGACCCGATGACAAGTACGCTTGACATGACAAGTGACCTTGACATCGTCGAACACGCTGGGAGTTGATCACGATGCTTCGCCGAGCCCCCCGACTGGTCGCGGTCGCCGCGGTCGTCGCCGTGGGATCGACGACGACCGCCGGCGCCACGCCCGCACCGCCGGCCGCGACGAGCGCGAGCGGACCGCCGCTGAGCCAGGTGCTGCGCGCCGAGCGGACGGAGCACCGGGTGCCGGGGATGCAGGCCGCGTACGTCGACGGCGTCTCCATCACGACGGCGACGGCCGGCGTACGCAAGCTGGGCAGCGGCGACCCGGTGCGATGCGACCACTACTTCCATCTCGCGTCGCAGACCAAGGCCGTGACGGCGACCGCCATCGCGAGCCTCGTCGAGCAACGCCGGCTGCGCTGGTCGTCGACGCCGGCCGAGGTGTTTCCACGACTCGCGGCGTCGATGCATCCCACACTCCGCGACGTGACCCTGACGCAGCTCCTCGCGCATCGGGCCGGCATCCGCCCGTACCTCTACCCGAAGGCGTTCGACGCGCTGCCCGACTGGACCGGCACGCCGACCGAGCGGCGCCGGGCTTTCGCGCTGTGGCTGCTGCGGCGACCGCCCGCGTACGAGCCGGGGAGCTTCCACTACTCGAACGCCGGCTACACGATCGCCATGGCGATGGCGACGCGAGTGAGCCGGCTGTCCTGGAAGACGCTGCTGGTCGACCGCGTCCTCGAACCGCTCAGGATGTCGTCGTGGCGTTTCGGCTGGCCGGCCGGGTCCGACCCGCGCCAGCCGTGGGGGCATCTCGCGGTCGACGGCGCGCTGCATCCCCTCGACCCGCACGCGTACCCGCGGTTTCGCCTGTACGTCGGGCCGGCCGCCGACCTGAGCCTCACGGTGGCCGACTACGGCCGGTTCCTCCGGATGCACCTGCTCGGCCTGCGGGGCCACGACACCGTGCTGCGCGCCGACACCGTACGGCGGCTGCACGAACCGATCGGCCACTACGCCCTCGGCTGGGGCGTCACCGAGGTGGACGGCGTCCCCACGAGCACCCACGCGGGCACGATGGGGTCGTTCTACGCCGAGGCGGTCATCCAGCCGTCTCGAGGCGTCGCGGTCGCGGCGTTCGCCAACGCCGGTGAGCCGCGGGGTAGCCGGGCTGCCACGGACGTCATCCTGCGGATGCTGGACCGACCCTCGGCCTAGACGGGTGCGGCTAGTCCCCCAGCAGCGCGTCGACGAAGGCATCGGCCTCGAACGGGGCGAGGTCGTCGGCCCCTTCGCCGAGCCCGACCAGCTTCACCGGTACGCCGAGCTCGCGCTGCACCTGGATCACGATGCCGCCCTTCGCGGTCCCGTCGAGCTTGGTGAGCACGATCCCGGACACGTCGACGACCTCGGCGAACACCTTGGCCTGGGTCAGTCCGTTCTGGCCCGTCGTCGCGTCGATGACGAGCAGGACCTCGGTGATCGGCGCCTGCTTCTCGATGACCCGCTTGACCTTGCCCAGCTCGTCCATGAGGCCGGCCTTGGTATGCAGCCGGCCGGCGGTGTCGACGAGCACGGTGTCAACGTCCTCGTCGACGCCCCGCTTGACCGCGTCGAAGCCGACGCTCGCGGGATCGCCGCCCTCCGGCCCGCGTACCGTCTCGACGCCGATCCGCTCTCCCCACGTGGTCAGCTGATCGACCGCGGCGGCGCGGAAGGTGTCGGCCGCCCCGAGCAGGACGGACTTGTCCTCTGCCACCAGGACGCGGGCGATCCGGGCCACGGTCGTCGTCTTGCCGGTGCCGTTCACGCCGACGACCAGGACCACACCGGGCCGGCCGTCGGAGCCGTCGACCCGCAGCCCGCGGTCCATCTCCGGGTCGACCAGCGCGATCAGCTCCTCGCGCAGCGTGGCCCGCGCCCAGTCGGGGTCGGCCACGCCCTCGGCGCGGAGGCGGGCGCGCAGCCGCTCGACCAGCTCCTGGGTGGGCGCGACTCCGACGTCCGCCGTGAGCAGGGCGTCCTCGATCTCCTCCCAGGTCTCGTCGTCGAGCCGCTCCCGGGACAGCACGGCCAGCAGGCCGCGCCCCAGCGACGACTGGGACCGGGCCAGCCGCGTCCGTAGACGGGCCAGTCGACCCTCGGGCGGCGCTGGCCGCTCGACGGTGGGGGCCGCCGGCTCCTCGATGGGAGCCTCGACCGGTGCCTCGACGGCCTCCTCGGTCGGCACCGGGGGCGCTTCGGTCGGCTGCCGTCGCCGACTGACCACCAGGCCGAACCACCCGACCGCGCCGAGGACGAGGACGGCGACCGCGACGATGACGTAGACCACGAGATCCGACACGAGACGCATCCTTCCAGAGGTCGGCCCGGTGACGACGACCGCCGGAGGCGACGGAGGACCGGTGTGTACTACGGACTGTAGTTACGATGGGAACGTGGTCAGACAACCGATGCCGCGACTGGGCGACCTCGAGCGCGAGGTCATGGACCGGCTGTGGGATGCCGACGGCCCGCGAACCGTCCGGGAGGTGTACGACGACCTCGTCGCCGAGCGCGATCTGGCCTACACCACCGTCATGACCGTCCTGGACCGGCTGGCCGGCAAGCGGATGGTGACCCGGACCCGCGACGGTCGGGCGTACCGCTACTCCCCGACGCACAGCCGCGCCGAGCTCACCGCGGAGCTGATGCACGAGGCGCTGTCGGTCGAGCGGCTGGACCGGACCGCCGCGCTGATCCACTTCGCCGGCCGCGTCACGCCGGAGGAGGCGGCCGCCCTGCAGGAGGCCCTGGCCCGGCTGCAGCGGGAGAACGGGCCATGACTCCGGCGCTGCTGGCCGTCCTCGGCCTGCTCCTCGCCGGCCCGGCCCCGGCGCTGCTTGGCCGCGCCACCTGGCCGCTGCGGGCGCCACGCGCCGGCGTCGTGCTCTGGCAGGCGCTGGCGCTGGCGGCGGTGCTGGCGATCGTCGGCACCGGGATCTCGGCGTCGTTGTGGCTGATCCAGGTCGAGGATCCGAGCTGGTGGCGCATCCTTGGCCACTCGGCGCTCATGGCCCTGACCCTCGTCGTCCTCGTCCGCCTGGCCTGGTCGACCGCCCGCGTGGCCCGGGTGACCCGAGCCCGACGGCGGCGGCATCGGGAGCTGGTCGACATGCTGGCCGACCGGTCGGGGACCGAGCCCGAGCTTCGCATCCTGGCCGCGCCGACGCCGATGGCGTACTGCCTGCCCGGCGTACGCAAGAACCGGGTGGTGGTCAGCCGAGGCGCGATGAGGCAGCTCGACCCGGCCGAGGTCGCCGCCGTCCTGGCCCACGAGCACGCGCACGTGCGGGCCCGGCACGATCTCGTGCTGGAGTCGTTCGCCGCCCTGCACGCCGCCTTCCCGCGCGGCACCCGGAGCGAGGTGCCGCTGCGGCAGTCCCAGCTGCTGGTCGAGCTGCTCGCCGACGACGCCGCCCGGGCTCGGACCGGTGCCCTGCCCCTGGCCCGGGCGCTCGTGGCCCTCGCCGGCCAGACCCCGCCCGCCGCGGCGCTGGCCGCCGGCGCCGACGCGTCGACGACCCGACTCCGGCTGGAGCGGCTCGCGACCCCGCGCGGCGGTCGCTGCGCGGCGGTCTGTGCCTATGTCGCCGCCGCCGCGATCCTGGTCGTCCCGACGCTCTTCGCCGGCATCCCCGTGCTGACCCAGATGTGGGCCACGCTGCGGTGACCCGACTCGATCGGACCTACGCCGCCCTCGCACTCACCGACACCGCCCTCGCCGCCCACGGCGGAGCGGCACCCATCCGCCGGCTGACCAAGCCCGCGCTGATGCCTCTCCTGATCGCCAAGCTGGGTCGGGCCGAAGGCGCCGGCAGGTCGACGCTGCGCGCCCGGACCCGCGCCGGCCTCGCCCTGTCCTGGGCGGGCGACGTCGCCCTCCTCGACGAGTCGGACGGCGCGTTCGCGGCCGGACTCGGCTGCTTCGCGGGTGCGCACACCTGCTACGCCGCGGCCTTCGGCACCGCGCGTCGACCGTCTCCCCCACGGGCGGCGGTGCCGGTCGGCGCGGCCGGCATCGCGCTCGGGGGCGGCCTGGCACGCCGCGCCGGTCGCCTGGGTCCACCGGTCGCCGGCTACGCCACGCTGATCACGGCGATGGCCGTCCGCGCGCTGGGGATCGACCCGGACCGCGTCGGGCGCTCGGCGGCGACGCGCGTCGCCGCCGGCGCGGGGCTGTTCGTCGTCTCGGACAGTCTGATCGGCCTGCGCAGGTTCGGACTCCCACCGACGATGCCCCGACCGGTCCGATCGGCGATCGACGCCGCGGTCATGGCGACGTACGCGACCGGACAGTGGCTGATCGCGGACGGCGTCGCGCGGGCCGTACAGACCGACGGCGGGCTGGGAGGGTCGGACGCGGACGTAGGCGTGGCGCGCTAGAGGCGACTCTTCGGGCGGTCGGACTCGCTCTCGTTCATCCCGATCCGATGGGCAGCACGGTTCAGTACCGAGCCGAGGCGAGGGAACCGGGGGACGGATCGGCCGCGCTGCGGATACGCGAAGTACGTCACGACAAGTACGGCAGCAACCACGATCAGAAGCATCGTCAGGCTTATGACGAGCATTTCCGCCCCCTCTTCCCCAACGAGCGTCCGAACCACGGTCTGTTGTGTCCATGATGTCACGCCCAAGATGGACGTCACATGCCGAATCGATAAACACTTCCTGAGCTTCGCCGCCCGCCGACGGGCGGTTCGACTACCGGCGCGCCGTCGACAGGCGAGTGGGCGCCGTCGCGGCCGACTTCGAGGGCGGGGACGCGCCGGACTCCGGCCGGAGCACCGGTGGGAGCGGGACCTCGCACTCGACACCGACGCAGCCGCGGAGGCGATCGAGCACCCGAGCGAGGGCACGGACCCGCTGCCGATAGCGAGGATCGCCCGCGACGTTGTCCATCTCGTGGGGGTCGACCCGGAGGTCGTAGAGCTCGCGATACCCGCCGGCGCTCTCGATGTACATGAGGCCCTTGACCCGGACGCCCTGGATCGGGCTCAGGGCGTTCGGGCGGTCCTCGTCATACCGGATCGGCGTCCCGTCGGGTCGAAGGGCGTCGCGAACCCGGCGGGGTCCGGTCTCGGTCAGGATCGGCCGGCGCCACCCGCGGTCGCCCGACCGCAGCACCGAGAGCATCGAGACGCCGTCGGTCGGCAGGCCGGCCCTGGCCTTCGCGAGCTCCAGGATCGTCGGCGCGAAGTCGACCATCGAGAACGGGTCGGTGCGGACCTCGCCGGCCGGGATGCCGGGCCCGCGGATCAGCAGCGGGATCCGCAGCGACGGCTCGTAGGGCAGCGTCTTGCCCAGCGGGAGCCGGTGCTCGCCCAGGAAGAACCCGTTGTCCGAGGTCAGCATCACGACGGTGTTGTCGAGCTCGCCGGACCGGCGCAGGGCGGCGATCAGTCGCGCCACCTGGTCGTCGACGATCGACTCGGCCTCGTAGCGCTGCCGGGTCAGTTCGAGCAGTCCGGCTCGCTGCTCGCGGGTGAGCGGGTCGCGTCGGCTCAGATAGCCGGGCTTGCCGGCGCTGTCGAGGTCGCTCGCGAGATCGACGCCCGGCGGCCGAGTCACCAGGTGGTCGTAGCGGCCGCGACGGTCCTTCGGCACCGCGGGCGTCCCGCCGATGCGCGGATCCTCGTCGGCCAGCAACGGGTTGGCCTGCCCGAAGGTGCAGCCGACGTCGTCGCGCTCACAGGGCCGGCCGGTGTGCGGCGCGGTGAAGTTGAGCCAGAAGAAGAACGGGTCGGGCTTGGCGGTCCACCGTTGGATCATGGCCGCGCCGATCCGCCCGTACGCCCGGGTCTGGTACTGCCCGGCGAGCGAGCGCGACCGGCCGTTGTCGTTGAGAGTCGTGCCCCAGTAGTCGTACGTGCCCTGGAGCCCGAGGGCACCCTTCCAGTCGGTCCAGCCCGGCGGGACGTAGTAGGAGCCGGGGACCTCGCCGGCGTCGGGGTCCTGACCCTGATAGCCGTTGAGGTACTTGCCGAGGAAGGCCGTGTTGTAGCCGGCGCGCCGCAGCCAGACCGGCAGCGTCTCCGCGTCGTCGAACGCGGGATAGCCCCACGGCGCCTCGTGCTCCCAGACGCCGTGGTTGTGCGGGTACTGCCCGGTCAGGAACGACGACCGCGCCGGGCAGCACAGCGGCAGCGGTACGAACGTATTGGCGAACCGGACTCCCTGCTCACCGAGGAGACGACGGGTCTGGCGCATCCACGGACCGTCGAGGTCGTCGGCGCGCATGTCGTCGAGCATGATGACGACGATGTTCGGCTGGCTGCGGCCGACCTGGTCGGGGCGGCCGGGCGACAGCGACCGCGGATCCGGCTGGCTGGCGTCCGGTGAGTCCGAGCCGACGGTGTCGCTGGCGGGGCCGGGCGCCATCCCGAGCAGGAGCACCGCCGACAGCAGCGGTGGCACTGACCACAAGGCGCCGGCGACGATCCCCCCACCCGGCGCTCGACGCCGGCTCGCCCAGTCGAACATCTTTCGGCCCACCCCAGTCGAATCGGTGCTCTCACGGGTACAGACGCCTCCACCCCACGGGCAGTTGCCCCTCGGTCGATGCCAGTACGGTCGCTCACCCGGGCAGATCACCCAAGGGCGCCCGGACAGTGGTGGATCAGGCCGGCTCGGCCTCGCGCAGTCGCTGACTGATGACCGCGGACACGCCGTCGCCGCGCATCGAGACGCCGTACAGCGCGTCGGCGATCTCCATCGTGCGCTTCTGGTGCGTGATGACGACGAGCTGGCTGTGCGAGCGCAGCTCGTCGTAGATCTCGAGCAGACGACCCAGGTTGGCGTCGTCGAGCGCGGCCTCCACCTCGTCGAGGATGTAGAACGGGCTCGGCCGCGCCTTGAACAGCGCGATCAGGAAGGCGACCGCGACCAGGGACCGCTCGCCGCCGGACAGCAGCGACAGCCGCTTGACCTTCTTGCCCGGCGGCCGGGCCTCGACGTCGATCCCGGTGTTGAGGAAGTCGTCGGGGTCGGTCAGCACCAGGCGTCCCTCGCCACCCGGGAACAGTCGGGCGAAGACGTCGCGGAACTCCCGCTCGGTGTCCTCCCAGGCGGCCACGAAGATCTGCTGGACCCGTTCGTCGACGTCGCGGACGATCTCGAGCAGGTCGCGCCGCGTCCGCTTGACGTCCTCGAGCTGCTCGCTGAGGAACTTGTGCCGCTCCTCCAACGCGGAGAACTCCTCCAGCGCGAGCGGGTTGACCTTGCCGAGCAGGGCCAGCTGCCGCTCGGCCGCCCGCAGCCGCTTGGCCTGCTCCTCGCGCACGTACGGCCGGGGGTCGACCGGCGTTCCGTCCTCGGCGTCCGGCTGCGGTACGGCGACGTCGGGACCGTACTCGGTGACCAGGCTGTCGACGTCCAGGCCGAGCTCGTCGGCGGCCCGCTCCTCGAGCTGCTGGACCCGCAACCGCTGCTCGGTGCGGGCCATCTCGTCGCGATGGACCGAGTCGGTGAGCTGCTCCAGCTCAGTCGACAGCTCCCGATGCCGAGTGCGTACGGCGGAGAGCTCGCGCTCGTGGACGGCCCGCTGCCGCTCGATCTCGGTGCGCTCCTCGCGGGCCAGCCGCAGGGAGTCTTCGATGCGGGCCAGCACGACCTCGGCGGCCGCCACCACCGCTCGGGCGACCTCCGCCTCGTGTCGGCGCTGCTCGCGACGGGCGGCGGCGCGCGCGATCGCCTCGCGCTCGGCCTGCGCCGAAGCCCGCAGGTCCTCGGCCCGACCGGCCATCGCCCGGGCCCGCTCCTCTGCGGTCCGCAGCGCCAGCCGAGCCTCCATCTCGGCCGCCCGAGCGACTCGGGCCGCCTCGGCGAGCTCGTCGAGCGTGGACTCCTCCGGCTCGGTCTCGCCGTTGGCCTCGGCGTCGCTGAGCCGGCGCTCGAGCTCGCCGAGCGTCGCGACGTGCTCCTCGCGGCCGGCCTGTGCCTTCGCGATGGCCTGGGCCAGCCGATCGGCCTCGGCCCGGGCGGACCGGGCGGCGGAGCCGAGCTGACCGAGCTCCTCGGCGACGGCGGCCAGCGTGGCGTCGGACTCATGCAGCTTGGCCAGCGCCACGTCGACCCGCTGCTGAGCGGCCTGGCTCTCCTCCTCCAGTCGGGCCACCTCGAACCGAAGTCGCTCACCCTCGTGGGTCGCGGTCTCGAGCGCGGCCCGCGCCTGGTCCAGCGCGGCCTGGACCTCGATGAGACTCGGAGCGGAGGACGAGCCGCCGCTGGCGAAGTGGTTGCCGAGCACGTCACCGTCTCGCGTCGCCGCCACGATGTCGGGCAGCTCGCGCAGCACCGAACGCGCCGCAGCCAGATCGTCGACGACGGCCACCTTGAAGAGCAGCCGGCGCAGCGTCGCCCGCAACCCTCGCGGGGCGTCGATCACGTCGACCGCGTAGCTCGCACCGGCGGGGAGCCCCGGCCAGGTCCGGTCGTCGATCTCGTCGACGCCGAGCACGAGCCCGGCCCGGCCCAGGTCCTCGGTCCGCAGGTGCTCGATCGCGTCGATCGCCGAATCGATCCCCGACACGGCGACCGCGTCGGCGGCGTCGCCGAGCGCCGCGGCGACGGCGGCCTCGTAGCCGTCGCGCACCGACAGCAGGGCGGCGACCGAGCCGAGCAGGCCGGACACCTTGTCGGTGGCCGCCAGCAGCGCCCCGGCGCCGTCCTTTCGCGTCAGGCCGAGCTCGAGGGCCTCGACCCGGGCCACCAGGGCGGCGCGCTCCCGCTCGGCGGCCTGCGCCTCGTCGCGTCGCTTGGCCAGGAGGTCGGCCACGTCGTCCAGCGCGGACTGCGCGCCTTCGTACTCCGCGTCGAGGCCGCTCTCGCCGGCGTCGAGGCTCGCGACCTGGGTCTCCAGTGCGGTGAAGTCGTGCTCGGCCCGCTCGGCCCGGCGCTCGACGTCGGTACGGGCGGACTCCAGCCGACCGATCTCGTCGTCGACACCGTGGATGCGGCTTCGCATCGCGCCGACCTTGCCGGCCAGCCGGGCCAGCCCCTCGCGTCGGTCCGCGGCCGCGCGAACCAACCCGGCGACCCGGCGGTCCTCCTCGGAGTGCCGTCGCTCGGCGTCCCGACGCCGCTGTACGGCCGCGTCCAACGCGGACTGCCGCTCGGCCACCTCGGTCTGGATTCGCTCCTCGGCCTGGAGCGCCTCGACCGCCTCCGCCTCGAGCGCCTCGGGGTCTCGGGTCGGCGTCACGTCGTCGGTCTCGCTCGTCGCGAGACGTACCCGCTCAGCCGCGAGGCCGGCGGTGCCCCGGATCCGCTCCCGAAGGCCGGACAGGTGATACCAGGTCTCCTGGGAGCGGGCCAGCGCCGGCGCGTCGGCGGCCAGCTGCTGCTCGAGGTCGGACTCGCGCTGCCGCGTCTCGGCGAGCGACCGGTCGACGCCGGAGCGGCGATCCCGCAGGGCCTGCTCGTCGGCCAGCTCCTGCTCCAGGGACGACCGCGCCTCGACGATGTCGTCGGCCAGCAGCCGCGCCCTGGAGTCGCGGACCTCGGCCTGGATCACGGCGGCCTTGCGGGCGACCTCGGCCTGTCGACCCAGCGGCTTCAGCTGGCGTCGGATCTCACCGAGCAGGTCCTGCAGCCGGGTCAGGTTGCCCTCGGTGGCGTCGAGCTTGCGAAGCGCCTTCTCCTTGCGCTTGCGGTGCTTGAGGACCCCGGCGGCCTCCTCGATGAAGCCACGGCGGCCCTCGGGCGTGGCGTGCAGGATCGAGTCGAGCTGCCCCTGGCCGACCACGACGTGCATCTCGCGTCCGATGCCCGAGTCGGACAGCAACTCCTGGACGTCGAGCAGCCGGCAGGTCTGGCCGTTGATCGCATACTCGGAGCCACCGCCCTGGAACATCGTCCGCGAGAGGGTGACCTCGGTGTAGTCGATCGGGAGCGCGCCGTCGGTGTTGTCGATGGTGAGGAGGACCTCGGCCCGACCCAGCGGCGGGCGACCGGCCGTACCGGCGAAGATGACGTCGTCCATCTTGCCGCCGCGCAGCGACTTCGCCCCCTGCTCGCCCATGACCCACGCAAGGGCGTCCACGACGTTGGACTTGCCCGATCCGTTGGGACCGACGACGCAGGTGATCCCTGGCTCGAAGCGAAGCGTCGTGGACGAGGCGAACGACTTGAACCCGCGGAGCGTCAGGCTCTTCAGGTACAACGTGAACTCCTCGCTGCTGCGACCCGGGAAGGGAATATCTCGGACAGCCTAGCGGCGGTGAGCCGCGATCAAGGTACGCACCGCCGCGCGGGCCGCATCCATCGTGGTGTCGAGCTCGGCGACCGACGAGCCCACGAGAGCCCCCTCGTGGATCAGGAGCAGCTGGTCGGCGAGGTCACGCGGGTCGCGTAGCCCGATCGCCTCGGCGAGCTCGACGAACAGGTCGCGCAGCCAGAGCTTCTGCGGGGCGAGCAGCCGCCGAGCGGGATGGTCGGGGTTGGTGATCTCGGCGCCGGCGTTGATCGCCGAGCAGCCACGGCGGGCGTCCCGCTCGCCCCACTCCTCCATCGCGTCGAACACCGCGAGGATCCGTTCCGCGGGCGGTCGCCGGTCGACGTACGCGCTCACGAAAGCCTGCCAGCGCTGCTCGCGACGCTCGAGGTACGCCGCGACCAGCCGGTCCTTGGAGCCGAACCGGTCGTAGAGCGTCTTCTTGGTCGTCTCGGCCGCCTCGGCGATGGTGTCGACGCCGACGGCCCGGATGCCGCGCGCGTAGAAGAGCTCGCTGGCGACGCTCAGGATCCGCTCGGCCGTCGGGGTCATTCGGATGTCGTCCATACACTGCGAGTATACAGACCGGTATGGTTACCTAGTCGGCATGTTCCGTACTCGCGGTCGTGCCGTCGACCTGGCGCTCGCGGCCGGCCTCGTCGTGTGCTGGAGCTCGGGCTTCATCGGGGCTCGGCTCGGCACCGAGGACGCCTCGGCGACCACGCTGCTCGCCTGGCGGTTCCTGGCCTCCGGCACCCTGGCGGTCGGGTGGCTGGCCTGGCGCCGCCATCGGCTCGAGGCGAGGACGGTCAAGGCCCACCTCGGTCTCGGCCTGCTGACCCAGGTCGGCTACCTGGGCGGCGTCGTCGGCGGGGTCGGGGCCGGCGTGCCGGCGGGGACGACCGCGCTGATCGCCGCCCTGCAGCCGATCGTGGTAGCCGTGGCGGCGGCGCCGCTGCTACACGAGCCGATCCGGGCCCGGCACGCGTGGAGCCTCGGACTCGGCCTCGCGGGCGTCGGGCTGGTCGTGATGGGAGACGTCGGCACCGGGTCGGCCGCGCTGTGGGCGTACCTCGTGCCGGTCGCGGGGATGCTCTCGCTGAGCGCCGGGACCGTGCTGGATCGCCGGGCGCCGTCGACGGCGACGGTGCTGGACGCGGTCGCCGTGCACACGGTGGTCGCCGCCGCATGCTTCATCGGCCTGGCCGCGGCGACCGACAGCCTCCGGCCGCCGAGCGAACCGGGCTTCGCCTGGGCCGTCGCCTGGGTCGTCGTCCTCAGCACGATCGGCGGGTACGGGTGCTACCTCGGCGTCCTGCGGCGTCTCGGGCCGACCCGGACGAGCACGCTGCTGTACCTGACGCCGCCCACGACGATGCTCTGGGCGTACCTGATGTTCGGGGACCCGGTCGGCCCCTCGACCTGGGTCGGGCTGGCGCTATGCGCGCTCGCGGTCGCGGGCGTGCTGACGGGCCGACCGGCATCCGGCCGGCCGGGTCGAGCGGCGGCGAGTCAGCCGAGTGCGGGCTCGAGGTCGACGAGCCGCTGTGGAGTCAGAGTCTCCGCGTCGGGATAGTTGGCCACGAGCGCGTCGTTCTCGGCCTTGAGGCGGGCGACTTCAGCCTCGAGGTCGGCGACGCGCTGCCGGAGTAGCCAGGTTTCACGGGTTGCGCGGGGGTCGGTCCCAGCGAGATGGCCCAGAAGTGCCTTGGCCATGAAGTGTCCTCCACGATGAGGTCTCGATGCGCCCGTTGGCGATAAGTGGACCGCCCGCGCGCCGGTGAGGCGCTCGGTCCAATGGGGTCCGTCTTCAAGAGTCCCACTGTCGGTCGCAATGGTCAACTTGGCGCATGGAGTTAGTGGGGTGAGTCGACGGCCGCCGCCTCACCAATGGGGTCGCCGGGGCCGCGGCTGGCACCGGGGACATGTGAACGACGAACGGTTCATGAATCGGTCACGGCGGATCGGGCTGCCGCATCGGGAGCACGGCTCGCCGGCCCGGTCGTACGCCTCGAGCGAGCGCGTGAAGTAGCCGCGTTCGCCGTCGACGCCGACGTACAGGGCGTCGAACGACGTCCCGCCGACCGCGAGTGCCGCCGTCATCACCTCGCGCACCGCGGCCAGGACCCGACGCGCCTCGGCCCGGCGCAGCGTCGCGGTCGGCCGGGCGTAGTGCAGTCGGGCCACCCACAGCGCCTCGTCGGCGTAGATGTTGCCGACGCCGGAGATCAGCGACTGGTCGAGCAACGCCCGCTTGACGTTGGTCCGGCGCCGCCGCATCGCGTCGACGACGGCGTCCTCGTCGTACCCGGCCTCGAAAGGATCCGGTGCGATGTGCGCCAGCTCCGACGGCAGGATGGCGCCGCCGGCGCTGACCGCCATGCTGCCGAAGGTCCGCTGGTCGACGAATCGCAGCTCGCGCCCGTCGTCGAGGCGGAACCGGATCCGCAGGTGCAGCTCGTCCGGAGTGCCCGGCGGCTGCACGCGCAGCTGGCCGGACATCCCGAGATGGGCCAGCAGGGCGGCGTCGTCGTCGAGGGCGAGCCAGAGGAACTTGCCGCGCCGCCGGGCCGCCGTCAGGGTGCGGTCGCGGACCCGGTCGACGAAGTCGGGCGCGCCCGGCAGGTGCCGGCGGATCGAGCGGCCGGTGAACACCTCGGCGTCGACGATCGTCGCGTCGAGTACGTGTCGCTCGAGCCCCCGCCTGACGACTTCGACCTCTGGCAGCTCGGGCACGGTCAGGCGGTCGCGTTGGACCCCGGTCGGGCCGCGGTCTCGTCGCCGCTCAGCCCGTACGCGCTGCGGATCTCCCGCCAGGCGGTCTCGGCGGCCTGCTGCTCGGCCTCCTTCTTGGATCGGCCGACACCGTGCCCGTAGACCTGCTCGCCCACGCGTACCTGAGCCGTGAAGGTCTTGGCGTGGTCGGGCCCGCTCGCGCCGACGAGGTACTCGGGGACGCCGAGCCCGAGGTCGGCGCTGAGCTCCTGCAGGCTGGTCTTCCAGTCCAGGCCGGCGCCGAGCTGGAACGCCGCGGCGATCAGCGGGTCGAACAGCGAGCGCACGACGTCGGCCGCCCGGGTGAAGCCGGACTGCAGGTAGATCGCGCCGATCACGGCCTCGACCGTGTCGGACAGGATCGACGCCTTGTCCCGGCCGCCGGTGGTCTCCTCACCGCGTCCGAGTCGTACGTAGGGACCGAGACTCAGCGTCCGGGCCACGTCCGCGAGCGCTCGGGCGTTGACGACGGCGGCCCGCAGCTTGGCCAGCCGACCCTCGGACAGGTCGGGATAGGTCTTGTAGAGCCGGTCGGTCACGACGAGGCCCAGCACCGAGTCGCCCAGGAACTCCAGGCGCTCGTTGGTCGGCAGGCCACCGTTCTCGTAGGCGTACGACCGGTGCGTCAGCGCGTGGATGAGCAGGTCGTCGCCGAGGTCGGGCGTACCGAGAGCAACACGCAGATCGTCGTAGTCGGACGTCAGGGCACCATGGACGGCCGCCTCGTCGGCGTCGTCGGCGCTGGTCTGCGTGCCCGGCTCAGTCATGGGCGACTAGAGGACCTGGCGCCGGTCGCCTCGCGGACCGTACTGCCCGCACTCGGGGCACGCCCGGTGCTGCAGGTGCTTGGCCCCGCAGGCCGGGTTGGTACAGGTCACCAGCGCCGGCGCAGTGGCCTTCCACTGCGACCGACGGTGACGGGTGTTGCTCCGCGACACCCTGCGCTTGGGAACCGCCACGTCTCACTCCTTGTCGGGACCGGAGGCTTCCGGTCGTCCTTCGGCACCGGCCAGGCGGCGCAGGGCCGCCCAGCGCGGATCGATCTCCGCCTCGTGTGCATGTCCGGGAGCGTCGGCGAGCCGTACCCCGCACTCGGGGCACAAACCGGCGCAGTCGGGCGCGCACAGCGGTTTCATCGGCAGTGCGAGCACTACCTCGTCCCGCAGGACCGGCTCGAGGTCGAGCAGGTCGTCCTCCAGCCGCCGGGTCTCGCCGGATGTGTCACCGTCGGCGCCCAGGTCGCCCCCGTCGTACGCGTACAGCTCCTGGAAGTCCACGTCGAGCGGCTCCTCGACCGACTCCAGGCAGCGCACGCACTCGCCGACTGCGACGACACGAGCCGTCCCGGTGGCCAGCACGCCCTCGATGACAGCCTCGAGCCGTACGGTCAGCTCGATGGTGCCGCCTTCGGGCACGCCAATCACGTCGATACCCAGATCCGCCGGCGCCGGCGCGGTGAACGACACCGTCCGTTCGGACCCAGGGCGGCGACCGAGCTCGCGAGTGTCGAGCACGAGCGGCGCTCTGGGATCAAGACTGGACAGGGGTCCCTCTCGTTGTCGGGCACAGCAGATTGTCCGGCCCATGGTGGGCCGACGCACAGGTTAGCGCGTTCCACCCCCAAGATCACAATCGGGCGGCTTGTCAGGCTGGTCACCGGCGGGTCGGCGACGCGCGGCCGGGGCGACGCGCGGTCGGGGCGGCCCGGGCGACCAGCTCCCCGACCTCACGCCGCCGACAGGCCCTCGACGCTGTGACGGCAGCGGCTCCTGGTGCCCCAGTGACCGCTTCCCTCCATCTGCCGTCAGACAGGTCCGACATGTCGGGCGCAAATCGACAGCAACAGGAGGGAAGCGGTGTGGGTACGGGTGGGCGGCATCGGTGCGGGTGACGGGCGGTGGCCGAACGTTGGTACGTGACAGATGCACCACGCGAGGCAACGACGTGGTGCATACGTCACGTACCAACGACTCAGGGACGTGTTGCTGGCGCCAGGAGACGGTGGCCGGCGGGCGCCCACCGCGGTGAGTCAGTCCGCGAAGGGGTCGGGCAGCGGCTGGGCGGAGGCGGGGTCGCCCCAGGCCTCGTCGAGGTCGCTGCGGCCGCGCAGTCGGTCGCGGCCACGGGCGACCGCCTCCATGGTCTTCTGCAGCGTGAGCTCGAAGTTGGCGAGCCGTTCGTCGACGTACGCGTCGGTCTCGCGCCGCAGCTCCTCGGTCTCCCGACGCGCGGCGGCCAGCAGCCGATCGGCCTCGCTCTGGGCGGCCTGGTAGACGGTCGTCTCGGAGGCCCACGCCTGTCGGTCCGACAGCGCAGTCGCGATGAGGTGCGACAGCTCGTCCAGGTGAGCCAGCATCTCGGCCCGGTTGATCACGGCGGACGCCGACATCGGCATGGATCTGGCGTCGGCGACAAGCTGCCGGATCTCGGCAACCTTGGCCTGAGCGTCCACCTTGGTGTTACCCCTCTCGTCGGCACGCTGCGTCGATCTCGACCAGCCTCCAAAAGATACCTGGACGGCGGGCCGCAATCGATCGGCCGGGTCGCCTACTCGCCGGGGGACGGGGGCGCGAGGCGCTCGAGGAGCCGCTTCTGTACCGGCGGCGGCAGCAGCCCCTTGACGTCGCCGCCGAGCGACGCCACCTCCTTGACCAGGCTCGCCGCGACGAACGAGTGCTCCGGAGAGGTCGGGATGAACACGGTCTCGACGCCGGCGAGCCGACGGTTCATCTGAGCCATCTGGAGCTCGTAGTCGAAGTCCATGACGGCCCGCAGGCCGCGAACGATGGCGCCGATGCCCCGATCGCGGCAGAAGTCGACGAGCAGGCCCTCGAAGCTGTCCAGCCGTACGTTGGGAAACTCCGCGGTCACCTCGGCCAGCATCGCCAACCGCTCCTCGACGCTGAACAGGCTCGTCTTGGACGGATTGACGACGACCGCCACCGTGACCTCGTCGAACAGCCCGGAGGCCGTGGCGACGATGTCGAGATGCCCGTTGGTGACCGGGTCGAAGGATCCGGGGCAGACGGCGTTGTGCACCGAGACGCCTCCTAGCTCGTGTCTCCCGCCCGGCGACCGTACCAAAGCACCGTGTCCCCGTACCGACGGTCGCGGAGCGCCTCGATGCCCTCGGGCCACACCGGGCCCGGATCGCGGCGGGACCGCTCGACGACGACGTAGGCCTCCGGCGCCAGCCAGCCGCGCCGCACCACGTCGGTGAGGACGCGGGCGAGCTCCTCGCCCGAGAGCGCGTACGGCGGGTCGGCGAACACGACGTCGAACGGCTCGGCCGCGCCGGCCCGGACGTACGCCGTCACCGACTCGGCCACGACCGTCCACCCGGTGAGGCCGAGCGATTCGGCGTTGCGCCGGATCAGTGCGGCCACCCGGCGTCGACGCTCGACGAGGACGGCCCGCTCGGCGCCGCGTGACAGCGCCTCGAGCCCGACCGCGCCGGAGCCGGCGTACAGGTCGAGCACCTGGCGACCCTCGAAGGAGCCGAGCGCGGACTCGAGGGCCGAGAACAGCGCCTCCCGTACTCGCTCGGTCGTCGGTCGGGTGTCGTCGCCGGGCGGGGTCTGGATCCGACGACCGCCGGCGACGCCGGCGACGATCCGCGTCATGCCTTGTCCAGGTAGTCGGCCTGGTCGGACTCCTCGAGCCGCCGGACCGCGGCCGCCAGCGCCGGCTGGGTCGCGAGCTCCGGGTCGGCGCGGACGGTCGTATCGGCCTCCTGGCGCGCGGCCTCGATGACCTTGACGTGTTTCAGCACCGACAGCAGCTGCAGGCTGGACCGCCGGCCGGACTGGCTCACGCCCAACACGTCGCCCTCGTGTCGGGTCTCGAGGTCGAGCTGCGACAGCGCGAAGCCGTCGGCGGTCGCGGCGACGGCGTCGAGCCGCTCGCGGGCCGGGCTGTCCGCCTCGACGTCGGTGACGAGCAGGCAGAGACCGGAGTGGTCACCCCGGCCGACCCGACCACGTAGCTGGTGCAGCTGGGACAGGCCGAACCGCTCGGCGTCCATCACGACCATCACCGTGGCGTTGGGGACGTCGACGCCGACCTCGATGACCGTCGTCGAGACGAGGACGTCGACCTCGCCGGCCGCGAAGCGGGTCATCGCGTCGTCCTTGGCGTCCGCGCCCAGCCGGCCGTGCAGCAGCTCGACCCGCAGGTCGGCCAGCGGGCCGGAGGTGAGCTCCTCGAAGAGCTCGACCGCGCTGTGCGACGGCCGTCGGTTGTCCGCGGCTTCGGTCTCCCGGTCGTCGGCGCGGTCGCCGATGCGGGGGCAGACGACGTACGCCTGGCGACCGTCGCGTACCTCCTCGACGATCCGCTCCCAGATCCGGTCCCGCCAGGCCGGCCGGTCCTGGGTCGGCACCACGGTCGTCTGGATCGGCTGCCGCCCCGCCGGCAGCTCGGTCAGCGTGGACGTCTCGAGGTCGCCGAAGACGGTCATCGCGACCGTGCGCGGGATCGGTGTCGCGGTCATGACGAGCACGTGCGGCCGGGACTCCCCGGACTTGCCGGCCAGCGCCGCCCGCTGCTCGACGCCGAACCGGTGCTGCTCGTCGACGACGACCAGGCCGAGATCGGCGAACTGCACCCGCTCCTCGAGCAGGGCATGGGTGCCGACCACGATGCCGGCGCCTCCGGACGCGGCGTCGGCCAGCGCCTCGCGGCGGGCGGCGGCGCCGAGCGACCCGGTGAGCAGCCGCACCCGCGTGCCGTCCTCGGCGCCGCCCAGCATGCCGCCTTGGGCAAGGTCGCCGAGCAGCTGGACGATCGAACGGTGATGCTGGGCGGCGAGCACCTCGGTCGGCGCCAGCAACGCGGCCTGTCCCCCGGCGTCGACGACCTGCAGCATCGCCCGCAGCGCCACCACCGTCTTGCCGGACCCGACGTCGCCCTGCAACAGCCGGTGCATCGGGTGGTCGACCGCCAGCTCGGCGGCGAGCAGGTCGCCGACCTCGCGCTGGCCGGCGGTGAGCTCGAACGGGAGCCGGGCCTCGAACCGCTCCCGGATCCCACCGTCGATCGGCTCCCGCGGGACGGCGGCGAGATGCTCGGTGGCGAACCGCCGCTGGGCGAGGACCGTCTGCAGGACGTACGCCTCCTCGAAGCGCAGCCGCGCGAGCGCCGCGTCGACGTCGGACCGCTCGTGGGGCCGGTGGATCCGCTCGAACGCCTCCGACAGTCCGAGCAGGCCGTGGCGGTCGCGAAGCTCGTCCGACAGCGAGTCGTCGAGCGCGCCGAGCTGGTCGAGGAGGAGCTCGACACAGCGGGCGATCTTCCACGACGGGAGCTTGCTCGCGGTCGGGTAGATCGGGATCAGCCGCCGGTTGAACCGCTGCATCCGGTCGGCGTCGTCGCCGATGTCGTCCTCGTCGAGCAGGTCGAAGTCGGGGTGCAGCAGCTGCCGCTGCCGCCGGAACCAGCCGACCTTGCCGGCGAACAGGCCGAGCTTGCCCGGCTTGAGGACGTACGTCAGGCGGGGCTGGTTGAAGAAGGTCAGCAGCAGCCGGTCGCCGTGGTTGTCGGCGACGATCACCTCGACCCGGGTGCGCTTGCGGCCGCGACTGCGGTCGAACCAGTCCCGCGTGTTGACCTCGAGAACCTTCGCCATCACGGTGACCGGCTCGTCCTCCTCGAGCTCGGCGATCGTGGTCAGCTCGCCGCGCTGCGCGTAGCGCCGAGGGTAGTGCCGGAGCAGGTCCTCCACGGTGCGGATGTCGAGGTGCGTGGCCAACGGCTTGGCGGACCGGCCGCCGAGCAGCGGCTCCAACCGGGAGTCGAGGGTGATCTCGGGCATGGCGTACGCCTCACTCGACCGCGACCAGGAGCGGATAGCGCGGCTGGCCGCCCTGGTAGACGACGACGTCCACCTCGGGCCGCTCCTCGGTGATACGGCGCTCGAGCCGCTCGGCGAGGTCGTCGGGCGTCTCGTCGCCGGTCACCAGGGTCAGCAGCTCACCGCCACCGCCCAGGAGCCGGTGGACGACCTGGTCGGCGACCTCGTGCAGGTCGCTGCCGACGATCGCGAAGTCGCCCTCGACGACGCCCAGCACGTCGCCAGGCTCGCACGGCCCGGCCGACGTCATCGCCTGGCGGGCGGCGACCGTGACCGCGCCGTGCCGGGCATGTCCCGCGGCGGTCGTCATCGCCACGACGTCGTCGTCGAAGCTGCGACCGGGCTCGTGGACCGCCAGTGCCGCGAGACCCTGGACCTGGACCCGGGTCGGGATCACCGACACCCGAACGCCGTCGTCGCGAGCCTGCTGCGCGGCGGCCTCCGCGACCGCGATCGAGTCGCCGTCGTTGGGCAGCACGATCACCTCGGCGGCCCGGCAGGCCTGGATCGCGTCGAGGAACTCCCCCGTCGAGCAGCGATGGCCGACTCCCCCGGCGACGACCTGGGCGCCGGCTTCGCCGAACAGCTGTCGAAGGCCCGGGCCGGCAGCCATCACCACGACACCCCGACCGGCACGGACCGGCTGCCGGCCGGCTCTGGCGGCTTGTTCGGCGAAGTGGGTCACCGCGATCCGATGCGGCCGGCCGGCGGCGATCCCGGCCTCGATCGCGGCGCCGACGTCGTCGACGTGGACGTGGACGTTCCACAGCCCCTCGCCGCCGACGACGACCAGGGAGTCGCCGAGCGGGGCCAGCCGGGCTCGCAGGGTGGCGATCGCGTCGTCGGCGGCGTCGAGCAGGTACATCACCTCGTAGGCCGGACCGTCGGCCGTCAGGTCGCCCTCGATGACCGGGGTGGGGATCTGTTGGACCCCCAGCACCGGCTCGGTGCCCGGCTGCCAGCGTCCGGTCAGCGCACGGACGCTCGCGTCGAGCACCACGCACAGCCCTCGTCCGCCCGCGTCGACGACACCGGCCTTGCGGAGGATGTCGAGCTGCTCCGGGGTGCGCGCCAGGGCGAGCCGGGCGGCGTCCGCCGCCGCGGTCACGACTCGCGCGACGTCGGGGTCGGCGGCGGCCGCCTCCACCGCGGCCTCCGCCGCCGTCCGCGCCACGGTGAGGATCGTGCCCTCGACGGGTTCGCCGACCGCGGCGTACGCGGCGCTCGACGCCTTGGTGAACGCCGCGGCCAACGCCGTACCGTCTCGACCGGGCGACTCGGGGAGCACCGGCGCGACCGCGGCCCGCAACAGCTGGGCCATGATCACCCCGGAGTTGCCCCGGGCACCACGGAGGGCGCCGTCGACGAACGCGCGTACGGTGCCGTCGAGGTCGGCGTCGGCGGCCCGGGCGGCCGCCGTTGCGGCTTCGAACGTCAGGAACAGGTTGGTGCCCGTGTCGCCGTCCGGCACCGGGTAGACGTTGAGCGCGTCGATCTCCTCGCGGGCCGTGCCGAGTGCCGAGACGCAGGCGTCGCACCAGCGCAGGAAGTCCGCGACCTCCGTTGCTCGGCCCATCGCCTTCCTCTCCACGCACTGGCACGGGATGCTGCGCCAGCGTAGTCCGCGGCGGCGACCACTCCGTCTCGATTGGCCTCGCTTCACGCCATCGGATATCCTTCCGTGGTTGCCCGCACAGCTCGCGGGCGCCGTTCGGGCGTCACCGGACGGGACGATTTCACGACAACCCTTGGGAGTGTGCGCCGTGGCTGCGGTCTGCGACATCTGCGGCAAGAAGCCTCGCTTCGGCAACAACGTGCCCTGGTCGCGCAAGCGCACCCGTCGGCGCTTCAACCCCAACATCCAGCGCGTCCGCGCGGTCGTGAACTCGACGCCGAAGCGGCTCAACGTCTGCACCTCGTGCCTGAAGGCCGGGAAGGTCACCACCGGCTGAGTCCGGCGCCTCCGGCAGCCCTCGTCGGAACGCCCGCGGAGCTCAGCGCGTCGGGAGATAGCTACCGCTTCGGACCGCGTTGAAGGCGAACATCGTCGTGTAACGCTTGACGTTGGGCGCGTCCTTGAACAACCGATCCGCCAGCTCGTTGTGACGAGCCATGCCCACCGTCGCCAGTACGACCACGTAGTCCCAGTCGCCCGAGACGTCGTACACCTGCTGCACCTCGGCGACCGACAGCAGCCGGCTCTGGAACGCGTCGTGATGCGCGCTCGACTCCCGGTCGAGGGTCACCAGGACGATCGCCAGCACGATGTCCGCGGTACGCCGTGGGTCCAATACGGCGACGTTGCCGACCAGCACGCGCGCCGCTCGATAGCGGTCGAGCCGCCGCTGGACGGCGCTGGCCGACAGGCCCACCAGGTCGCCGAGGGTACGCAGCGACCGCGTCGCGTCGCGCTGGATCTCGTCGAGCAGTCGATGGTCGGTCTCGTCGTACGTCAGCCGTTGTCGAGGCACGCAACATCGTTGCGCCGATCGGCCCGAAGTCGCAACGGCGACCGGCCCGTCCGGCCCTACGGTCGAAGCCGAGACCGAACGACGTAAGGACCGACATGCCGACGACAACCACCCTGGACCTCGACCCCGCCAACATCGCCGCGGCGGTCGACGTCATCGACCCCGTGTTCCTGAACAGCCCGCAGTACGTCGACCCGATGCTCGCCGAGGCGCTCGGCCGATCCGTACTCCTGAAGGTCGAGACCGCCAATCCGCTGCGCAGCTTCAAGGGGCGCGGGGGCGAGCTGCTGCTGCATCGACTGGAGTCCGAGGGCCGATCCGCGGATCGACTCGTCTGCGCGTCGACCGGGAACTTCGGGCAGGCCATCGCGTACGCCGGACGTCGCCGGGGCAAGCACGTCACGGTGTTCGTACCGTCGGACGTCAACCCGACGAAGCGGGAGCGGATGATCCGGCTCGGTGCCGAGGTCGTCCGTACCGACGGCGATGGCGACGACGCCGGCGACGCGGCACGCGCGTTCGCGGCCGAGCGGGACGACCTGCTCCTGATCGAGGACGGGCACGAGACGGCGGTCGCCGAGGGCGCCGGCACGATCGGCATCGAGCTGCTCCGCGATCCGGTCGACACCATCGTCGTCCCCGTCGGCGACGGCGCGCTGATCACCGGCATCGGTTGCTGGGTGAAGGCGCACGCACCGGACGTCCGCCTCGTCGGGGTCTGCGCCGCCGGCGCGCCGTCGATGGCACTCAGCTGGCGGTCCGGGGCGCCGGTCCCGACCGAGAGCGCCGACACGATCGCCGAGGGCATCGCGGTGCGCGACCCGGTGCCGACGTCGGTCCCCCGCATGCGCGCGGTGGTCGACGACATGGTGCTCGTCGACGACGCGGACCTCGTCGCCGCCATGGACCTCGCGTCCAGCTGCGTCGGGATCGCGCTCGAGCCGTCCGGGGCCGCCGGACTGGCCGCGCTTGCCCTGCACGACATCCCGGGCCATCGGGTCGCCACCGTCCTCACCGGCGCGAACCCGCGTCCCTGACGGATCTTGAGGGGTTGGGGTAGCGATGGCTACCCCAACCCCTCAAGATCCGTCCCGCGCGGCTACCCGAAGTGGGTGTGCCCGGCGGACCCTTCGTACGGCTCGCCGTCGACCGTCACGCCGCTGCCGTCGTCGACCCGACCGACCTGCCGCCAGCCGTCCGGGATCGCGCCGACGTCGAACGTCGCGACGAGGGCGTGGTCGTCGCCGCCGGTCAGGCAGAACCGGAGCGGGTCGACTCCGACGGCCGCGCCGACCGCCTCGAGCGGCTCGGCGATCTCGAACGCCGCCGCCTGGACGTCGACCGCCACGCCACTGGCCGTCGCGACGTGACCGAGGTCGGCGAGCAGTCCGTCGCTGACGTCGATCATCGCCGTCGCCCCGGCCGCGGCCGCCTGCGGGCCCGCGTCGTACGGCGGCTCCGGGCGCCGGTACGCATCCACGACGGCGCGTGGCGATCGGAACCCGCGACCGAGCACGGCGAAGCCTGCGGCAGCCCACCCGATCCGGCCGGCGAGGGCCACGACCTGACCAGGCCGGGCACCGTCGCGTCGCACCGGCCGGCTGGCCGTCTGGCCGAGCGCCGTGACGGCCACCACGATCTCGTCGGCGGCGGTGAGGTCGCCCCCGACGACGGTGGCGCCGACCAGACCGGCCTCGGCCGCCATGCCCTCGGCCAGCTGCCGGGCCCACTCGACCGGGAGGTCCGCCGGTGCCGCCAGACCGACGACGAGCCCGGTAGCGGTGCCGCCCATAGCCGCGATGTCGGCGAGGCTCGCCGCGACGGCCCGATGGCCGACGTCGGCCGGCTCGCTCCAGTCGCGTCGAAAGTGTCGCCGGTCGATCAGCAGGTCCGTCGTCACCAGCACCGGCCCGGAGGTGGCGACGTACGCGGCGTCGTCGCCGGGCCCGATCAGGACGGCCGCCGTGGCGGGAAACGCCGGCGTGACGGCGTCGATCGTGGCGAACTCGCCGATGTCGGCGAGCGTACGTTGGTCAGCCGCCATGGCCGCCATCCTCTCTCGAACCGGAAACGGCAGTACGGTAGGTGCCACCCTGTAGCCTGAGCAGCGACCGAGTGGAGGGTGTCCATGGTGGTGCAGGCGTACGTGCTGATCCAGACCGAGGTCGGCAAGGCCGCCGATGTCGCACGCGAGGTCGCCGGCGTCAGTGGAGTCACGCTGGCCGAGGACGTGACCGGCCCCTACGACGTCATCGTGCGCGCCGAGGCCCAAAACGTCGACGAGCTGGGCCAGCTCGTCGTCGCGAAGGTTCAGAACATCCCCGGCATCACCCGGACGCTCACCTGCCCGGTGGTGCACATCTGAGTCGTTCCGTACGTCTGGCAGCAGCCGCCCTCCTCGTCACGTTGCTCGGCTGCGACGCGGGGAGCTCCGATCCGGTCGACGTCTCGGCGCCCGCGCTCAAGGGTGCGGCCGCCCGCGAGTGTGCCGCGCTGCAGGGGGAGCTGCCGTCGCAGGTCGCCGACCTGTGGTCTCGAGACGTCACGACCGACGGCGTCGCCTCCGCGTGGGGCGCACCGGCGATCGTGCTGCGCTGCGGCGTGACCGACGCGGCCGGCCTCGGACCCGCGTCCCGCTGCGACATGCTCGACGGCGTCGGTTGGTACGCGGAGGACCTCGGCGACGGCTTCCGCTTCACCACCATCGGCCGGTCCGTGCCCGTCGAGCTCACCGTCCCGGACGACTACGCCCCCGAGGCCGACGCGGCCGTCGACGTGGCCGCCGCCATCAAGCGCACCATCCCGCTGCGCCAACCCTGCGTCTGACCGCCCGGCGGCGTCGGTTCAGCGTCGGCCGGCCCGGTAGAGGTCCCGGAGTACGCCGATCTCGCCGCCGTGATGCATGGTCTCGCGGCTGACGTGGAGCACGAGCGCCGCCATCGGATCGGCGGCGTAGTACGCACCCTTGGGGCCGACCGGTGCGGCCAAGGCGTCGTCGTCCAGTCCCGAGATGCCGTCGCGCCACCTTCGGTAGACGTCGGTCAGCAGCGCGATCGCGTCCGACGCGGTGCCGGGCACCGGCGGCCGGTGTCGCTCGTCGAACATGTCCGCGTCCTCGGGTACGGAGCCGTCGCCGAAGAAGGCGGAGGCCCGCGTACCGATGTTGCTGACCGCGATGTGCGCGAGTCGCCAGCCGATCGTCGTCACGGGCGGCGGATCGGGCTCCGGCTCGGGCCAGGACGAGTCCATCTGCCACCGCTCGTCGGCGCCTCGACGCACCGACCAGCAGCCAGCGACCGGCTCCCAGGCGAACTCGTCGTCGCTCAGCCCCGCCAGTCGCGGCAGCAGATGAGCTTCCAGGTAGAAGCCGAGCTGGTCGACCAGCAGCCGGCTCCAGACGGCGGCCATGACCGGTCGCT
>Ga0081538_10001016_pt1 | contig 29948 bp, 28 predicted proteins | sample TabmetS5T2R1_FD_71022 | JGI IMG/M metagenome (GOLD analysis project Ga0081538, IMG submission 71022) | Tabebuia heterophylla rhizosphere microbial communities from the University of Puerto Rico - S5T2R1 | ecosystem: Host-associated > Plants > Roots > Rhizosphere ...
GGCGGGCAGCGTGATCGCGCTCAACGGTCGCAACGCCGCGATGGCCGTGATTGAAGATGCGCGAGTTCAGGCTCGGCCGTCGAGCCACTCGCGCATCGAGACCTGATGCTCCGAGTGCTCGCCTGAGCCCAGCTCGCGCCGGATCTCGCCCACCAGCCCGAACCGCTCGGCGGTCACGTTGTGCTGGTGGATCGTCTCCAGGTTCTCCTGGCGGGCGGACAGGAAGTGCCGGTCGGTGAGGACCGGGAACTGCTGTATCACGCCGCGCACCATCTCGCGCACGCAGTCCTCGACGAATCGCGGGCGGCGATGCGCCTTCTCGACCACGGCGCCCTCGTCGGAGCGCTTCATCAGCTCGTAGATCTCCGACGACATCGAGTTCTCGACGATCGCCAGCAGCGTCTCGGCGTCGATGTCGGTGTCGCAGTCCTCCGGGCAGCCGATGTGGAGCGTCCCGAGCCCGCGCTGGTTGTGCGTCGCCACTGGGACCGCCTGGAAGATCCGCTCGATCTCGGCGCCGCTGAAGCCGTCCTCCAGCAGGCGCTCGCGCGAGTGCGCCTTGACCAAGGTCTGCGCGCACGGGCACGCCGTCATCCCCTGGGCGCGGACGCCGACCAGCCGGCGGGTGCCCGCCTCGCTCGCGACCGCGGCGCCCAGCAGCGAGTAGATCTCCTGCGTGGCGATGCCGGACTCGGGCGCCGGCTTGTGCTCGGGATAGCGCGCCTCGATGTGCACCTCGGCGCGGCGCGCGCCCTGGCGGTCGCGCACCTTCTCGGCGATGTGCTGGGCGAGCGTCTCCGCCCGCAGCGCGGACTCGCCGATCACCACCTCGCCGATGGCATCATTCACGACCTCCTCGAAGCGCGACATGTGCGCGCCCTTCTGCTGAGGTCCGAGATCGACGAAGCAGTCGAGCCGGGCCGAGTACAGGTGCTCGGCGCCGTTGGCCTTGATCCGGATGACTTTCTCGACGTTCGTGCCGCCCACGCGCGAGAGCGAAATCGTGAGCGCAGGGACCTGCGACTGGACGTCCTCGAGTGTGATCTCCGACATCGCGCTATCAAGGCTAGTACCCCGGGAGACGCCCTTGCGCCCGTCAAGAATCTGAAAAGACGACACCATCGGGAGAGGACAAATCGCGTATCGCGTGCTACAAAGCCGGTTCAGAGAGGCAACGGACGGCCTTGAGCCCCGGCCCATATCGCGACTCCAGTCGCGGCGCGCAGCGAGGCTGCATCAAGACATAGTTGTAAGGAGCTGCCCTGGAGGTGGGGTTTGCTTGACGTAATCGTCTCGAAGGATCGAGGGATTTGGGCACCAAGACCGAAGCACTGCTCGCGAGCGACGTGTCGATAACCGAGATCGACGAGCTTCGCCCGCTGATCCTTGAGGGTCAGGAGCGGGGGTTCCTGACCTTCGAGCAGATCACCTCTTGTCTCGAAGAGGTGGAGGTCACCAAGGAGCAGGTCCTCGAGCTGCACGCCTACCTGGAGGACCAGGGCATCGACGTCGTGAACGCCGAGGACGGCCGCCCGGCGATCGCGGAAGGCGGCCGGTTCGAGCCGGCGGCGCCCCAGGGCAAGATGCCCGACGCGCCGCGCAAGCCGGAGATCGACCTCACCGTCGAGCCGAGCCTGGATTCGCTGCGGCTCTACCTGCGGTCGATCGGCCGCGTACAGCTCCTGACGGCCGACCGCGAAGTGTCACTCGCCCAGCGGATCGAGCGCGGCGACCTGGTGGCGAAGCAGGAGATGGTCGAGGCGAATCTGCGGCTCGTGGTCTCCATCGCGAAGGGCTATCTGGGTCGCGGCCTGTCGTTCCTGGACCTGATCCAGGAGGGCTCGCTCGGCCTCATCCGCGCCGTCGAGAAGTTCGACTACCGGCGCGGATACAAGTTCTCGACGTACGCGACCTGGTGGATCCGCCAGGCGGTGACGCGGGCGATCGCGGACAAGGGCCGCACGATCCGCATCCCCGTCCACATGGTGGAGAAGCTCAACAAGGTCGTGCACGTGGAGCGCCAGCTCGTCCAGCAGCTCGGCCGCGAGCCGCTGCCGGAGGAGATCGCGCGCGAGCTCGAGTGCTCGGCGCGCGAGGTGCGGGACATCCTGCGGATGGCCCAGCAGCCGGTGTCGCTCGAGAAGCCGATCGGCGAGGAGGAGGAGTCCGAGCTCGGCGACTTCGTGGAGGACGACTCCGCGATCTCGCCGTTCGAGATGGCCTCCGAGAACCTCCGCAAGGAGAACGTGCGCCGCGCGCTCGACGCCCTGCCGCAGAGGGAGCGGGAGGTCATCGAGATGCGCTTCGGGCTGACGGGCGCACGCCCGTACACGCTCGAGGAGGTCGGCCGCGCGTTCAACGTGACGCGCGAGCGGATCCGGCAGATCGAGAACCACACGCTCAAGAAGCTCGAGTCGCTCCCAGAGGCCCAGCGCCTCCGCGACTCGGCCTGAGTCTTGCCTGACGTGGCGGCGGTCGCCTGTCGGCGCCCGCCGCCACTCCATGCGGCGGGCGATCCGGCCCGCCGCGCCGCGCTAGACTTTCGCGCCGCCCGGCGGGGTTCCCGAGCGGTCAAAGGGGCTCGGCTGTAAACCGAGTGGCTAGTCCTTCGCAGGTTCGAATCCTGCCCCCGCCATTCACTCGCGCGCCTTAACGAGGCAGAGCCGCCCGGGAGGAGGCGGCTCGTATCTCTGGTTATCGGCAGCGGCCGGCGAGACCTTGAGCGGTCTCCGGAAAGCTGGCGCGTCGCCACTCTGCAATTTCGAAACGAAACCCTTGCGTTTCGTTTCTCGATGCCGTACGCTGCGCTCGATCAGAAACGGAACCGATTCGTTTCGTAACTCCCCAGGAGCGCCCGTATGAGCCATCACGACGACACGCCGGATCCGCGCCGCTGGTGGGCGCTCGGCGTCCTCTGCCTGTCCCTACTCGTCATCTCCCTCGACAACACGATCCTCAACGTGGCGCTGCCCACGCTCGAGCGCGACCTTGGTGCATCGAGCTCGCAGCTCCAGTGGATCGTCGACTCCTACATGCTCGTCTTCGCCGGCCTGCTGCTGACCGCCGGCGCGCTCGGCGACCGCTTCGGCCGCAAACGGGCGCTGACCTTCGGCCTCGTCGTGTTCGGCCTCGGCTCGGCGCTCTCGGCGTTCGCCGACACGGCCGAGACGCTCATCGTCACCCGCGCGCTGATGGGCGTCGGCGGCGCGTTCATCATGCCGTCGACGCTCTCGATCCTCACCGCCACGTTCCCCGCCCGCGAGCGGGCGAAGGCGATCGGGATCTGGGCCGGCGTGTCCGGCCTCGGCATCGCGATCGGGCCGCTGGCCGGCGGCTGGATCGTCGAGAACGCCGACTGGAGCTGGGTCTTCCTCGTCAACGTCCCGATCGTCCTCGGCGCGCTGCTCGCCGGCCGCTGGCTCGTCCCCGAGTCGCTCGACGCGTCGGCGCCGAAGCTCGACCTGCCCGGGTTCGCGCTCTCGACGGCGGGCCTCGTCGCGCTCGTGTGGGCGATCATCGAGGCGCCGAGCTCCGGTTGGACCAGCCCCGCGATCCTCGCGGGCCTCGGACTCGCTGCGACGATGCTCATCGCCTTCGTGGCCTGGGAGCGGCGGACGCCGCACCCGATGATCGACGTGGCGCTGTTCCGCAACCGCCGCTTCTCGGCCGCCAGCGGCGCGATCACGCTGTCCTTCTTCGCGATGTTCGGCGCGATCTACTTCCTCACCCAGTACCTGCAGCTCGTGCTCGGCTTCTCGCCGCTCGAGGCGGGCGTGCGCATCCTCCCCGTGGCCGCCGGCCTCGTTCTCGGCGGCCCGCTGTCGGCCAAGCTGAGCGAGCGGATCGGCGCGAAGGTCGTCGTCGCCACCGGCCTCTCGCTGATCGCCGGCGCGCTGATGCTGATGGCGCAGTTCGAGGTGGACTCGGGCTACGGCATCGTGGCCGGCGCGTTCGTCCTGCTCGGCATGGGCATCGGCATGGCCATGACGCCCGCGACCGACGCGGTGATGGGCAGCCTCCCGCTGGCCAAGGCCAGCGTCGGGTCCGCGGTCAACGACGCCACGCGGACGACCGGCGGCGCGCTCGGCGTGGCGATCATGGGATCGATCATGTCCAGCGTCTACCGTGGCGACATGGACGCGATCGGCGCCGGCGCGGCGGCCCACGACTCGCTCGCAGGCGCGCTCGCCACGGCCTCCGGCCTCGGCGGCGAGGCCGGCGCGCGGCTCGCGCTCACTGCCCAGGAGGCGTTCGTGAGCGGGATGCACACGGCCGTGCTGGTCGGCGCGGCGATCGCGCTCACCGGCGCGCTCATCGCGGCGCTCTTCCTGCCGGCGCGCGAGGCGGCGTCCGCGCCGGTCGTCACGCCCGAGCCGGTCCCGGTGCCGGCATGAGCGTCGAGGCCCGGCGGCCCGGCCGCCCCCGCTCGGTCGCCGCCGACAGCGCGATCATGCAGGCGACGCTCGAGCTCCTGCTCGACACCGGCTACCGCGGCCTGACGATGGAGCAGGTGCACGTGCGGGCCGGCGTCGGGAAGGCGACGCTCTACCGCCGCTACGGCTCGAAGGAGGAGCTGGTAGCGGCGGTGGTCCGCCACCTCAATCAGCACATCCCGGTCCCGGACACCGGAAACGTGGGCGACGACTTCCTCGCGGTGGCGGGCTCAGTGCTCGCCGCCGCGGCGCGCGTCGGGGCGGCGACGTTCATGCCGCGCATGCTCGCCGAGTCGGCCGGCGACCCGGAGATGCACGCGATCTTCTACGAGAACCTCGTCGCGCCGCGCCGCGCGGTGATGGCCGAGGTGCTGCGCCGCGGCGTCGAGCGCGGTGAGCTGCGCGAGGACCTCGACGTCGAGCTCGCGATCGACGTGCTCACCGGCCCCTGGGTGTACCGGCTCCTGATCTCCGGCGGGGAGATGCCGGCCACCGACCCCCGGAGCTTCCTCGACCTCGTCCTGCACGGCATCGCGTCACCATGACGACATGGGAGAACGACTCGAGGGAACGGTCGCGCTGGTCACCGGCGCGAGCAGCGGGATAGGCGAGGCGACCGCGCGCACGCTCGCGCGCGCCGGCGCGAAGGTCGCGGTGGCGGCGCGGCGCAAGGACCGGTTGGATGCGCTCGCGACCGAGATCGACGCGCTGGTGATCGAGGCCGACATCGCCGACCGCGAGCAGGCGACCGGCGCCGTCACCCGCACGGTCGAGGAGCTCGGGCGGCTCGACACGGTCGTCAACAACGCCGGCGTCATGCTGCTCGGCCCGGCCGGCGAAGCCCCGCTCGAGGAGTGGGAGCGGATGGTGGCGATCAACGTCCAGGGCCTGCTCTACGTCTCCCACGCCGCGATCGCCCCGCTGCTCGAGGCGGCGCAGTCCGGGCCTCGCCGGGTGGCCGACCTGATCAACATCAGCTCCGTCGCCGGGCGCGTGCCGCGCAGCGGCTCGGGGGTCTACAACCTCACCAAGTTCGGGGTCGGCGCGTTCAGCGAGTCGCTGCGCCAGGAGTTCGCCGACCGCCACCTGCGGGTCTCGCTGGTCGAGCCCGGAGCCGTCGCCACCGAGCTCACCGACCACCTGCGCGACGGCGTCCGGGACACGGTCCGGGCCCGCTTCCGCGACATCGAGCGGCTCGCGGCCGACGACATCGCCGACGCCATCGAGTACATCGTCGGCCGCCCCCGCCACGTGGCGATCAACGAGGTCCTCATCCGCCCGACCGAGCAGAGCTGGTGACGCGGCCGCGGCCGTCGCCGGCCGTCCCCTGCCGCCTGAAGCGCATCCGTCCGCCGAAGTCGCTGGACGACAGGCGCCGCATGAGGGCTGCCGCGCGCTCGCGGCGATCGCGGTGGGGGACGCCGGTCCCGTCGAGCCGCAGCGACGCGATCGCGCCGTGCTCGAAGCGGCCGTCGCGCGCGACGCGCACGGTGATCAGCGCGCTGAGCGAGAGCACGGGCCCGCTCGTGTCGAAGTTGTGCCAGCCCGTGAGGTTGCCGAGCGAGTAGGCGATCAGGCGGTCGCGGTGGAGCTCGAGCCCGCGCAGCACGTGCGGCCCCGAGCCGAGGACGAGATCGGCTCCCGCGCGGATCGCGACCCGGGCGAAGGCGCGCAGGTCGCCGCGGTCCTCGCCGAACGCGCGCTCGCGCCCGCGCGGCGTGTGCGTGTGGGCGCTGCCCTCGGCACCGCCGTGGAAGAGCACGGCGACGATCGGGGCGCGCCGGGCGGCGCGGCGGACCAGGCGCCGGACGGCGCCGTGGTCGTTGAGCGGAGCGCCCCAGCGGTAGGGCGAGAAGCCGACGAAGGCGATCCGGATCCCGTTGCGCCGCATCACGCGGATCTCGGCCGGGGCGCCGGTCGGCTCGACGCCGGCGCCCCGCAGCGCCCGCCGCGTGCTCGAGTAGCCCCGAGCGCCGAAGTCGTAGGCATGGTTGTTGGCCAGGTTCGCCACGTCGACGCCGGCGCGCCGCAGCGACCGGGCGTTGCGCGCCGGCGCCTGGAACGCGAAGCAGCGCGGCCGGCCGGCGCCGCACTTCGACGGCCCGCCCGGAGCGAACGTCCCCTCGTAGTTGAGGACCGTGATGTCGCTCGCCCGCAGGACCGGCGCGATCGGCGCCAGCTGCGGCCAGCCGGCTCGCGGCGGCTGTCCGTAGGACGAGCCCAGCGTGACGTCCCCGCCCCAGGTCAAGGTCACGTCCGCCGCGGCCGTGGCGGGCAGGCCGAGCAGGGCCGCGGCCGCGAGCACCGCGGATCTCATGCCACGGCCTCGAACTCCGCGCCGGTCACTCAGCTCAGTGTCTCAGCGAACTGAGCCGAGCGTCTCGCTGAGCACAGCGCGATGCGTCGGCAGCGCGGACTCGTAGCGCTCGCGACCGGACTCGGTGATGCAGGCCATGATCCCGCGGCGGTCCGAGGGGCACATGCCGCGCTTGACGAGGCCGTCGGCTTCCAGCCGCGCCACCACGCGCGAGAGCGCGCTCTGGCTCAGGTGCACGGCCTCTGCGAGCTCCTGCATCCGGCGCTCGTCCGTCTCCGCGGTGGCCAGGCGCTCGAGCACCTCGTACTCGCTGACGCCGAGGGCATGCTCCTGCTGGAGCCGGCGCTCGAGCGCCGACGTCGTGCGGGCATGCCGCTCCAGGAGCGTCCGCCATTCGTCGACGAGCGCGGTGTCCACGCGCGTGATTGTACCAGTCGGCTGCATATTATGCCTTCACAAAATATCCTTAGGAATTATTTGCAGACGCATATAGTATGCCCGCATGGCTTCCTCCCCAAGCTCTGCCGCTCCCCGCTGGGACGCCCGCACCTGGGCGCTCCTCGTGGTGCTCTGCGGCGTCCTCTTCCTCGACGGGCTCGACGTCTCGATGGTGGGCATGGCCCTCCCGTCGATCCGCGACGAGCTTGGCCTGACCACGTCACAGCTGCAGTGGGTCGTCTCCGGATACGTGCTCGGCTACGGCGGCCTGCTGCTGCTCGGCGGCCGCGCCGCCGACCTGCTCGGGCGCAAGCGGGTGCTGATCGCCGGCCTCTCCGTCTTCGTGGTGGCGTCCGCCGTCGGCGGGCTCGTCAACGACGGCACGCTGCTCGTCATCACGCGCGTGGTGAAGGGCATGAGCGCCGCCTTCACCGCTCCCGCCGGCCTCTCGATCATCACCACGACGTTCGCGGAGGGCCCGAACCGCAACCGGGCGCTCGCCTACTACACCGCCACCGGCGCGAGCGGGTTCTCGCTCGGGCTCGTGTTCGGCGGGCTGCTCACCGAGCTCGGCTGGCGCTGGACGTTCCTGCTGCCGGTCCCGTTCGCGCTGGCGATCCTGCTCCTGGCGCGGCGCGTGATCCCGCGCGACAGGCTCATCCCCGGTGAGCGGCGGCGCTACGACTTCGCCGGCGCGTTCACGATCACGGCGGCGATGCTCCTGCTCGTCCGCAGTGTCGTCGAGGCGCCCGAGATCGGCTGGGCCGACCCGGTGACGATCGGCTCGTTCGCGCTCGTCGCCGCGCTGCTCGCGTCCTTCGTGGCGATCGAGCTGCGCGCCGCGCAGCCGCTCGTCCGGCTCGGCATCCTGCGCTCCGGCCCGCTGGTACGGGCGAACCTCGGCATGGCGACGATGTTCGCCGCCTACGTCGGCTTCCAGTTCGTGGGCACGCTCTACCTGCAGACGATGCACGGCTGGTCGCCGGTCGAGACCGCGCTCGCGTTCCTGCCGGGCGGGATCCTCGTGGCGCTCGGGTCGCCGCGCATCGGCCCGCTGGTCGACCGCTTCGGCACGGCCCGGCTGATCGCGGCCGGCATGGCCCTGTTCGTGGTCGGCTACGCGCTGTTCCTGCGCTTCGACGCCTCGCCGTCGTTCGTCGCGCTGATGCTGCCGACGATGCTGCTGATCGGGGCGGGCTTCGCGCTCTGCTTCCCGAGCCAGAACATCCAGGCCGTGGCCGGCATCCCCGACCACGAGCAGGGTCTGGCCTCGGGCCTGGTCAACACCTCGTTCCAGCTCGGCGGCGCCGTCGGACTGGCGATCGTGACGGCGGTGGTGAGCGGCGAGACGTCGCTCGAGGCCTTCCGGCCCGCGATCGCCGTGGTGACGGGCTTCGCCGCGCTCGGCCTGCTCGTCGCCCTGGCCGGGCTCGTGCCCGCGGCGCGCGAGCGGCTGGCGCAGGCTAGCGCCAGCTAGCGGCCAGCACGCGGCGCCAGTTGCCCGCCGCGATCCGGTCGATCTCGTCGCCCTCGAAGCCTCCGGCCTCGAGGGTGGCGAGCACGGCCGGGATCCCGGCGGCGTCGCCCACGGCGGCGGGCATCGTCGCGCCGTCGAAGTCCGAGCCGAGCGCGACATGGTCAACGCCGATGCGGTCGGCCACGTAGCGCGCGTGCTCGGCGAGCCGCTCGAGCGGCGTGTCGGGGTCGTCGCCGCCGTCGGCCCGCAGCGCGCCGACGTCGAAGTTGATGCCGACGAGCCCGCCGCTGCCGGCGATCGCGTCGAGCTGGTCGTCGGTCAGGTTGCGGCTGAACGGGCACAGCGCGTGGATGCCGGAGTGGGAGGCGATCAGCGGGCCGTCGAGCGTGCGCGCGACGTCCCAGAAGCCTGCGGCGTTGAGGTGGCTGAGATCGACCGCGATGCCGAGCTCGCCGCAGCGGCGGACGAGGTTCCTGCCCGCAGGCGTGAGGCCGTCGCCGGTGTCGGGCGAGGACGGGAAGCGGAACGGCACGCCGTGGCCGAACGCGTTCGGCCGGCTCCACACCGGGCCGAGCGACCGCAGGCCTGCCTCGTACCAGAGGTCGAGCGCCTCGAGGTCCGGGTCGATCGGCTCCGCGCCCTCGAAGTGCAGGATCACGCCGAGCGCCTCGCCGGCCAGGCAGGCGTCGAGGTCGTCGATGTCGCGGACGAGCCTCAGGCCCTCGCTCGCCCGCAGCATCCGGAACAGCCGGGCCGCGAGCGCGGTGACCGTGCGCACCGCCTCGTCGTGCGGCACGGGCGGCGGGAGCGGGATGTCGTAGCCGCCGGTCGTGCGCTCGATGTCGAAGTCGCCGACCGGCGGCAGCACGGCGAACAGGCCGGCCGCGAGGCCGCCCGCCTTCGCCGAGGAGACGGTGATCGCCGCCGTGCCCTCGTGCAGCAGCGCGTCGTCGGCGGCGTCGTGCTCGTGCAGGTGCGAGAGGACGTCGTTGTGCCCGTCGATGACCATGCGGTTGCAGGATGACGGACGGGGTAGCACCGGCCGCATGCGACGGGCATTGGCGGGTTTCGTGGTGGCGTTCTTCCTCATGCCGGCGGCGGCGCAGGCGCAGCAGAGCGAGGTGGTGTCGCTCGCCCAGGAGCTGGTGCGGCTGAACACCTCGAACCCGCCGGGCAACGAGGCGCAGGTGGCGGAGCTGCTCGCCCCGCGGCTGCGCGCGCTCGGCTTCGAGGTCGACGTGATCCAGACGCCCACGCCCGGCAAGGCCCACCTGGTCGCGCGGCTGCGGGCCGCGAACCCGACCGAGAAGCCGATCCTGCTCGCCGGGCACGCCGACGTCGTGGGCGTCGAGCCGGAGCTGTGGACGTTCGACCCGTTCGGCGGCACGCTCAGCGGCGGCAACCTGCTCGGCCGTGGCGCGCTCGACTTCAAGGGCGGCCTGGCCGCGTTCACGGTCGCGGCCATGCGGCTCGCGCGCAGCGGCGCGCCCCTGAAGCGGGACGTGATCCTGCTCTCCGAGGCCGACGAGGAAGGCGGCAGCTACGGCACGCGCTGGCTCGCCGACAACCACTGGGACAAGATCGACGCCGGCGTGTCGCTCAACGAGGGCGGCTGGATCTTCGAGCGCGGCGGGCGGCCGCGGCTGCTCGGGATCACCACGATCGACAAGAACTCGCTGTCGGTGACGGTCAGCACGCGCGGAACGTCGACGCACAGCTCGCGGCCGCTGCCCGACAGCGCGATCCGCCGGCTCGTGCGGGCGCTGAACCGGATCGAGCGGTTCGCGACGCGGCCGCGCATCATCCCGACCGCCCGGCGCTACCTGCGCACGTGGGCACGTGCCTTCGACGCGCCGCGCGTGCGGCGGCTGGCCAACACGCGGCGCGCGTTCGAGCGCTTCCGGCTCGCGAACCGCCTGCGCGACGGGCGCTACGGCGAGCTCTTCAACGGGCTCGTGCGCGACATCTACGTGCCGACCATCCTCGACGCCGGCTTCCGCTCCAACGTGCTCCCCGGCACCGCGGTGGCGACGGTGAACATGCGCATGCTCCCCGGCACGCACCCGCGGCCGATGATCCGCCAGCTGCGACGGGCGATCGGCGACCGCCGGGTGACGGTCGAGCCGATCGTGACGCCGCCGTCGACCGTCGAGCAGACGCTCGACGCGTTCGACGAGCGGGCCGAGCAGGCGCCGTCGTCGATCGACACCGACCTGTACCGCACGCTCGCCCGCGAGGGCCGCGCGCAGTGGCCGGGCGTGCGCGTGACCCCCGCGCTGTTCGAGGCCGGCACCGACGCGGTGCCGTGGCGCGAGCGCGGCATCCCCGTCTACGGCGTCTACCCGTACCCGATCTCGCGCGCCGACCTCGTGCGCATGCACGGCAACGACGAGCGCGTGCCGGTCACCGGCCTCGAGCAGGGGACGGAGTGGATCACGCGCGTGCTCGCCGACGTCGCCGCTCAGTGAGTCGGCAGCGCGACGTCGACCGCGAGGCCGCCCTCCGGCTGCGCGCGCAGGCGCACGTGACCCCCGTGGGCGGCCGCCACCGAGCGCACGATCACGAGGCCGATCCCGCGCCCGGCGCCGAGCCGCGTGGTGTCGAGCGGGGCGCCGCCTGAGGCGACCCGGAGCGCCGGCTCGCCGGTGGCGATGTGGAGCGTGCCGTGGCCGTGGCGGACGCCGTTGTCGACGAGGTTGCGGACGAGCTGGTCGAGCAGCACCGGGTCGCCGTGCACGGTCGTGGGGAGGAGCGCGGTGTCGACGTGGGCACCGTCCGCGCGCGCCTGCTCGGCGTGGCGCGCGGCCAGCTCGTCGAGACGGACCGCCTCGGCCGCGCCGCGGTCGCCGCGCGCGAGCACGAGCAGCCGCTCGACGAGCCGTTCGCTGCGGGTCAGGGTCTCGCGCAGCGTCGCGATCATCCGCTCCAGGCGCGGGGTCGGCTTCGCCTCCGGGTCCTCGAGGGCGACGTCGATCGCCGTGCGCATGACGGCCAGCGGCGTGCGCAGCTCGTGGGAGGCCGCGGCGGCGAAGCGGCGCTGCTCGTCGAACGCGCGGTCGAGGCGCTCGAGCATGGCGTCGAACGTGTCGGCCAGCTCGCGCAGCTCGTCGTACGGGCCGGTCGCCGCGATCCGGCGATCGAGTCGCCCGGCCGAGATCGCCTGCGCGGTCGTCGTGATCTGCTTGACGGGGCGCAGCGCGCGGCCCGCGAGCACGTAGCCGGCGCCGGCGGAGACGACGACGAGCCCGAGCAGGGCGAGGCCGGCGCGGGTGAGGATGCGGTCGCGCTCGGCGGCGCGGGCCGCGGACTCGGCGTCGGCGCGCGCCTGGGCGTAGAGCGCGCCGAAGTCGTCGCCGGACGTGACCACGGCCCACGGCTTGAGGACCTGGTGCGGCATCAGCGCCAGCACCTCGGCCCGCTCGCGCTCGCTGCGGACGTGCTCCAGCCGCTCCAGGACGTCGGCGGCCAGCCGGTCGTCGACCTCGTCCTGGTACGAGTCCAGCCCGGCGGTGGCCAGCAGCGTGGTGCCCGTGAGCAGGACGCCGCCGGCGAGCAGCACGGCCAGCGCGTACGCCGTGGCAAGGCGGATCCGGACCGGCAGTCGCCTCACGGCGCCACCCGGTAGCCGGCCTCGCGCACGGTCTCGATCACCGCCGGCTCGCCGAGCTTGCGCCGGAGGCGATGGACGGTGACCTTGACGGCGCCGGTGAACGGGTCGGCGTTCTCGTCCCAGGCGCGGCGCAGGAGCGTCTCGGCGCTGACCGGCGCGCCGTCGGCGGCCATGAGCACCCGGAGCACCGCTGCCTCCTTCGCGGTGAGCTCGATCGTGCTGTCGTCGCGGCGGGCGGTGAGCCGCGCCGTGTCCAGCTCCAGGCCGCCGCGTCTGAGCGTCGGCGGGAGCGCGTGGCGGCCGCGGCGGCCGAGCGCCTCGAGCCGGGCGACCAGCTCGGGGAACGCGAACGGCTTCGGCAGGTAGTCGTCGGCGCCGAGCCGGAGCCCTTCGACGCGGTCCTCGACGTCCGCGAACGCGGTCAGCATCAGCACGCTCGGCCTGGTGGGCTGCTGTGCCAGCCGTGCGCACACGACGTCGCCGGGCGTATGGGGGAGGTCGCGGTCGAGCACGACGAGGTCGTAATCGGTGACGGCCAGCGAGCGCTCGGCCTGGGCGCCGTCGTAGGCGACGTCGACGGCGAAGCCGCGGCCGCGCAGGCCCTCGGCGACGAGGTCGGCCAGGTCGGTCTCGTCCTCGGCGACCAGCACCCTCATGGCGCGACCTTACGCGAGATCGACGACCTGATCGGCGGCGGCGATGAGGTCGGTGTCGTGGGTGGAGGCGATGACGGTCGCGCCGTGCTCGTGCGCGGCGCGTTCGAGCAGCGCGACGACGTGCCGCCCGCTCGCCCGATCGAGGTGGGCGGTCGGCTCGTCGACGAGCAGGATCGCCGGCTCGCCGACCATCGCCTGGGCGAGGCCGACACGCCGCTGCTCGCCGCCGGAGAGGGAAGCCGCCGGCCGGTCGGCGGCGTGCTCGAGCCCGACCCACTCGAGCCAGCGGTCCGGACGGTCGCCGTCGCCCGCGTCGTCGCGGAGGGTGAGCGCCAGCGCCACGTTCTCGCGCGCGCTCAGGTGCCCGGCCAGCAGCGGCGTCTGGCTCAGGAAGCCGACGTGCTCGCGCCGCCACGCGGCGGCCGCCTCGCCGCGCAGCTGTCCGAACGGCTCGCCGTCGGCGGCGAGGGTGCCGTCGTCGGGCGCGTCCAGCGCGGCGAGCAGCGACAGCAGCGTCGTCTTGCCGCTGCCGGACGGCCCGGCCACGACGTGGAGCGTGGCGGCGGCGAAGTCGAGGCTGAGGCCCCGCAGCACGACCCGGTCGCCGTACGCCTTCCACACGTCCCGGAGGGCGACGTCGAGACCGCCCGTGCCCTCACCGGCCGGGGCGAGATCGCGCGTGCCCTCGTCGCCGGCCGGCACGACCACGGTGCCGGCGCGTGCCACCAGCTCGATCCCGCGTGCGGTCGCCGCGGCGTGGACGCGGCGGCCGATGCCGGCCTGCTCGCGCAGCTCGCGCGGGAGGCGGAGCCAGCCCTGCTCGTCGACCACGAGGTCCTGCTCGGCCTCGCCCTCGGCGCTGACCCGGCCGTCGCGGACGTGGACGATGCGGTCGGCTCGGCCGGCGACGGCGAGGTCGTGGGTGACGAGCAGGACGGCGGCCTCGCCGGCGAGGGCGAGCAGGAGCTCGACGACGGCGGCCGACGTCGGGCCGTCGAGCTCGCCGGTCGGCTCGTCGGCGAGCACGACGTGCGGGCGCTTGACCAGCGCCGCGCACACGGCAACCCGCTGCTGCTCGCCGCCCGACAGCTCGGCCGGGCGCGCCGACAGGCGGTCGCCGAGCCCGGCGCGGTCGAGCAGCTCCGCCGCCCGCCGCGGATCGTCGCCGCCGGCCAGCCGCAGCGGCAGCCCGACGATCTCCTGCGCGGTCAGCTCCTCCGGCAGGCTGCGCCGGAAGTGCTGGCGCACGATGCCCAGCTCGTGTCGCCGCAGCGCGGCCAGCCGCCGCGAGCCTGCCGCCTCGATCGTGGTGCCGGCCACCCGGAGGCGCCCGCTCGAGGGCCGCGCGAAGCCGGCGCACAGCGAGAGCAGGCTCGACTTCCCGGCCCCGCTCGGCCCGAGCACGGCCACCCGCTCGCCGGCCGCCACGGTCAGGTCCAGGCCGCGCAGCGCGGACACGTCGCCGTGCCCGGTGCGGTAGATGAGGAAGACGTCCTCGCCCACGATCGCCGGCGCGATCATCGTGCGGCCCTCGCGACGAGCGCGGCCACGGCTCCCGTGACCGCGAGCAGCGCGGCGCTGGCGAGCCAGTCGACGCGGATCGCGATCGGGGGCAGCGGGTCGCCGCCTCCCGCGGTGACGGCGACGAGCGCCACGACGAGCCGGAGCGCGAGCGCGGCGCCGGCGACCGCGGCGATCGCTCCGGCGGCGTAGAGGGCGAGGATCCGCAGCCGTCTCATCCGCGCCAGCGCCGCGGGCCCGGCGCCGAGCGCTCGCCACCCCGCGAGCTCGCTCCGCTCGGCCCGCGCCATGGCCGCGGCGGCGAGCAGGAGGCCGGCGGCCGCGAGCGCTCCGGCGAGCGCGGCGGTGACCGCGAGCGTGGCGCTCGCGCCGGTGGCCAGGGCGTCCCGGCGGGCGCGGGCGGTCGCACTGGCGCGCGTGACGACGGTGGCGTCCGGGTACGGCGGCCGGCCGGAGGGCGGCGATCCGTCGAACCAGGCCTCGGTGGGGATCGCCTCGCCCGGCCGCTGCGCGGTCAGGACGGTGAGCATGGTGTCGTAGTCGACGAGGACGAAGCGGTCGGGCCGCGCGGTCACGGTCGGCAGCCGCGGCGCCGTCGCCACGATGCGGAGCGGCAGCGGGCGCCCGCGGACCATCGCCGTCAACCGGCCGTCGACGGCGGTCCGCGCCAGCGCCTCGCTCGCCAGCGCCGGGAGCTCCTCCGGGTCCTCGTAGCCGGGACGCAGCAGCGGGACGTCGGACTCCGGCACATCGACGATCACGCCCTCGCGCACGGGACCGCGCTCGTAGGCGGTCGGCGCGACCCGCCCCTGGTCGCCGAACCGCCCCGCCGCGACGCGCCACTCGTGCAGGTCGTCGAGCTCTGACCACCCGTCGGCGGTGCGCAGCTCGAGCGCTCCCATGTCGAGCACCACCGGCTGCGGGATCTCGAGGCTGGACAGCGTGAGGCCGACCAGCGTCGCGCCCCGCAGCCGGGGTGGCACACGACGGCGCAGCCGCGTCCAGCGGTCCCCGAATGCGTCTCCGAGCGAGAGCCGGGCGAACGCGTCGCCGGGCAGCAGCAGCTCGGCGACGATCTCGCCCGGGATCGTGGCGCGGACCCACACGGCGAGCGCGGTCCCGTCGAGTCGCGGACCGTCCGGGCGCGCGCCGGTGCGCAGGCGCCGATCGAGGTCGGCCGGCGGGTCCCAGCCCTGCGTCGGCGGGACGGCGCCGCCGGGCAGCGCCAGCAGCGTCGCCTCGCGCGCCTCCTCGAACCGCACGCCGGGGGAGACGAGCGCCGGCGTGCGGATGGCCGGCGTCGGCTCCTCGAGCGTCAGGCCGGCGAGCCGCGTCAGCGGTGCGACGCCGCCGGGGGCCGAGACGCGCCAGCTCGTCCCGGCGGCGAACGCGGCCTGGGCGTCGAGCTGGCCCTCCAGCGTCGCGCGGTAGTCCAGCGCGAACAGCGCCCCGCCGAGCGAGAGGGCGAGGAACGTGGTCGCCGCGGCGACGATCCCGCCGCCGCGCGTGAGCGAGAGGAGCGCGAGCCGGGCGGGGACGCTGCGCCGGCGCGCGAGCCGCTCGGCGAGCCGGAAGCCCCACGGGAGCAGCCGCGCGATCAGGACGCCGCCCGCGAACAGCGCCAGGCCGGGGACGAGCACGAGCACGGGCCCGGCATCGCCGCCGGAGACCTGCGAGGCGTCGAGCCCGCCGGTGGCCACCGCCTGCCACACGACCGCCGCCAGACACGCCAGCGCCGCGACCTCGAGCGGACCGAGCGATGGTCGGCCGGCCGCGACGTGCTCGGACCCGAGGGATCCGCCGCGCGCCGGCCGGCCGGCGGCGAGGTGCTCGGCGGCGATCGCGCCCACGACGAGCGCGGCCACCAGCGCCAGCGCGTCGAGCGGCAGCGCGGCGCCGAGGAAGCCGGGGATGTCGCGCCGCGCGCCGGTGAGCGCGGCCCCTGCGGCGGCGATGACGACGGCGACCGCCGCGCCGGCGAGGACCGGGACCGCGATCTCGACGAGCCGCACGAGCCCCGGCTGCCAGCGCGCCGCGCCGAGCCCGCGGAGCTGCACGTCGAGCGCCTCCGTTTCGCGCCGGCGCGCGACCCCGAGCAGCGCGGCGAAGGCGAGGAACAGCGCCGCGCCCTGCGCGCCGACCAGCAGCAACCGCCGCTGCGCCGTGCGCGCGCGGCGGTCGATCGCCTCGAGCCGCGCGGCCGGCGTGACGACCTCGACTTCAGGTCCCGTCCGCTCCACCCGCACGGCGGTCGCCCGCATGCGCGCCGCGAGGTCCGCGATCTCGGTCCCGGGGACGGCGCCCGGCCGCAGCGCCGCCGAGGTCACGATCCACACGCCCGAGTCGCTCGCCGCCGCCTCGAACGCCCCACGATCGCCGACGAGCACGGCGCGGCCGCGCAGCACGCGGTCCGAGGGCGCGAGCTCGAGCGCCGCGCGCCCCACGACCCGCGCCCGCACCGGCCCGAGCCGGACCCGCTGGCCGACGGCAGGGCGGAACGAGAGCGTCAGGACCTCGCACCGGCGGACGCCGCACGACCGCGGCTCGCGGCCGGCGACGATCTGCGCCCCGCCGGCCTGCACCACTCGCGTCCCGCGCTCGTCGCCCGGCGACACCGGCCCGGCGACGAGCACGGTGGAGGGCTCGCCGAGCGACAGGCCGGCGAGCGCGCGGCGCCCGTCGCGGATCGCCGGCTCGAGGTCGAGGGCGGGCAACGCCACCGGGATCACGCGCGCCGTGACCTGCACCACCCGGTCGCGCGGCGCGAGGTCCGCCACCCGCCCGCGGGCGGACTCCTCGCGCGCCAGCGCGCCGAGCAGCGACACGGCGAGCAGGAGCCCGACCGCCCCGCAGACCGCGACCGCGCCGCCCAGCGCCCGCCACCGCCGCGCGCGCAGCCGGCGCCAGGCCAGCGCGAGCGGGGCGGCGAGGGTCTCCGGCACGCCCGCAAGGCTTGCGGGCGGCGGGTTACGCGGCGGTTACAGGGTCGCCAGCAGCGTGGCGAGCTTGGCCAGCGCGCCGTGCCAGCCCTGCTCGGCGTGCTGGGGCTGCTCGTACGGGCCGTCGACGAGCGTCATCCGCGTCCCGGTCCCTGCCGGGGCCAGCTCGATCCGCGTGACCGTCGCCTCGTGGATGCCGACCTCCGGCATCGGCGGGCTGGTCAGCACGAGCAGGCGGGGCGGATCGAGCTCGGCGATCTCGTAGCGCACCGGGTGGTGCGCGCCGTCACGCACCATGTCGAGCTCGTAGCGGCCGCCCGCGCGAAGGTCGACCGTCACGGTCTCGCGCGGCGTCTCGAACCCCTCCGGCCCGAACCACCGGGCGACATGGTCGGGGTCGGTGATCGCCTCCCACACCAGCTCCACCGGCGCCTCGAACTCGCGCGTGATGGTGAGCTTCTGTGCCGTCGTCATGCGCCTCTCCCTTGGATCTCACGTAGATGGTCGTCGAGCCGGTCGAGCCGGCCTTCCCACAGCTCGCGCCGCGTCTCCAGCCAGGCCGCGGCCTCGTCCAGCGCCGCCACGTTGAGCGAGCTCGGCCGCGACTGCGCCGCCCGCCCGCGCGTGATCAGCCCGGCGCGCTCGAGCACCTTCAGGTGCCGCGAGATCGCCGGCAGGCTGACGGAGAACGGCTCGGCCAGCTCCTTCACCGTCGCGTCCCCGCGAGACAGCCGCTCGAGGATGGCCAGCCGCGTCGGGTCGCCGAGCGCCGCGAATGTCTCTGGTAACGACATCGTTAAATAACAAATACGTTAATCAAGTCGTGATGTCAAGAGGGCGCTTGACAACCGCACCGGTGATGTGAATAGATTCTCCAAAACCGTTTTCGGAACCATGTCATCTGAGGGAAGAGTCACCATCCGCCGCCTGGCCGAGGCCAGCGGCGTCTCGATCGGCACCGTGTCGCGTGCGCTCAACGGCTACGCCGACGTCCGTCCCGAGACGCGCGAGCGCATCATGCGCCTCGCCCGCGAGCTCGACTACACGCCGGCGGCCGCCGCCCGCAGCCTCAAGACCCAGCGCAGCCACGTCATCGGCGTCTTCCTCGACACCGGCGAAGGCCACCCCGACCTCCAGCACCCGTTCTTCCACGAGGTCCTCGTCGGGCTCAAGAACACGATCGGCTCCGGCGGCTACGACCTCCTGCTCTTCGCCTCCGAGCACCCCGGCAACGGCTACGGCCCGCACAGCTACCTCAAGCGTGCGCAGCACCACAACGTCGAGGGCGTCGTGCTCATGGGCCTCGACCCCGAGGACGCCGAGGTGCGACGGCTCGTCCGCTCCGAGCTGCCCACGGTGGGGGTCGACGTCGAGCTCCAAGGCCCCGCCACGACCTACGTGATGAGCGACAACATGGACGGCGCATCCCGCGCCGTACGGCACTTTCACAGCATCGGCCACCGCCGGATCGCGACGATCACCGGCATGCTCGAGACCAAGACCGGCGGCGACCGCCTGCGCGGCTACCGCCAGGCGCTCCAGGCCTGCGGGCTCGCGTACCGTGACGAGTACGTCGCCTACGGAGACTTCTACGTGGAGAGCGGCCGCCGCGCGATGGCCGACCTCCTGGCCCTCGACGAGCCGCCGACGGCGGTCTTCGCGGCGTCCGACATGATGGCCCTCGGCGCCATCCGCGCCGCCGGCGACGCCGGCCTCAGCGTGCCCGCCGACGTCTCGGTCATCGGCTTCGACGACATCCAGCTCGCCGACCACATGAACCCGCCGCTCACGACCGTCCGCCAGGACAAGGCGGGCCTCGGCGCGGCGGCGGGCTCGGCCCTCGTGCGCCTGATCGACGGCGACGAGGCCGGCGAGACCGTCCTTCCCGTGGAGCTCGTCCGTCGCGGCTCCACCCGGCCCCGGGCAACGGACTAGGGGGTGCGACGCGGCAAGAGGTTCCCGACGCAGTGCCAGGCGCAATACCAAAATCGTTTTTGGCATCGAAGGAGGAGAGGATCGTGAGCAGCAGGTTCGCGATCGTCGCGATGACGATCGCAGCGCTTCTCGCCGGGGCCCTGGTGTACTCGGGCTGCGGCGGGGACGACAACGAGGGCGGGAGCAGCACCAGCGGCAACCAGGCCGCGAAGTCGGACATCCGGCCCGGCACCACGGTGAAGTTGTGGATCATGCCGAACGGCCCGGCCCCGCAGGAGGACATGGAGGCCGCGCTCCAGCCGTTCACCGCCGACACCGGCATCAACGTCGACGTCGAGGTGGTCGACTGGGGCGTCCAGCTCGACCGCATCCGCAACGCCGCCGTCTCCGGCGAGGGCCCCGACGTCACCCAGGCCGGCACCACCCAGGTCCCGTTCTTCGCCGCTCTCGGCGGCTTCCAGGACCTCAGCGACCGCGTCGAGGACATCGGCGGCGAGGGTGCGTACGCCGACGGCGTGTGGCAGACGACCCAGGTCGTCGGCCAGGACGGCACGTGGGCCGTGCCGTGGTTCACAGAAGCGCGCTCGATCTACTACCGCAAGGACGTGCTCGAGAAGGCCGGCGTCGACGAGGCGACCGCTTTCGAGAGCTGGGACTCGTTCCGCGCGACGCTGCAGGCGATCAAGGACAACGTCCCCGGCATCGAGCCGTTCGGCACGCCCGGCAAGAAGGCGTTCGACCTCGTCCACCACGTGATGCCGTTCGTGTGGGACGCCGGCGGCGCCGAGCTGTCCGACGACAACGCGAAGTCGACGATCAACTCCCCCGAGGCGGTCGAGGGCGTGACCTTCTTCGCCGACCTCGTCAACGACGGCCTCGCCGACCCGAGCCAGCTCGAGCGCGACGGCACGCAGGTCGAGAACCAGTTCAAGGGCGGCAAGATCGCCGTCTGGATGGGCGGCCCGTGGGTGCTCGCGTCGATCGACCGCAAGGACGACACCAACTGGGTGCCCGCGGCGCGCAAGAACGTCGGCGTGGCACCGATGCCGGCCGGCCCGAACGGCGACGCCTACACGTTCGTCGGCGGCTCCGACCTGATGATGTTCGAGAGCTCGCAGAACCAGAACGAGGCCTGGGAGCTGATGAAGTTCCTCTCCCAGGACAAGGTGCAGACCGACTACGCGTCGCTGCTGGGCATGTTCCCGGCGCGGACGGAGCCGCAGCAGTCCTATGGCGAGACCAACGGCGCGAACTTCCAGTCGGTGTTCCAGGCCATCCAGCAGGGCCGGACCTACGCGCCGATCCCCCAGTGGGGCGCGGTCGAGAACGCCTACAAGGGGCGCTTCGGGAACATTCTCGACAGCGCGGCCGGCAAGGGCGGCTCGTACCCGGACAGCGTCCAGCAGCAGCTCGACGAGGCGGCCAAGGAGGCTGACGGCCTCCTCGCTCAGACCACCGGCTGAGCGTTGGCGACGCAGTCCCTCCCCGAGACCGAGCCGGCCACCGTGACGGTGGTCGGCCCGGGCCCGGCGCCGCGGCGCCGCGGCTCGCTGCGCGGGTCGCGGCGGCGCTTCGTCGTCGCGCTGGTCGCGCCCGCCGTCGTCTTCATGGTGCTCGTGCACCTGCTGCCGGCGATCGGCGGGTTCTACCTCTCGTTCAAGAACCTCAACCTGTTCACGTTCCGGCAGCTGTTCGACGCCCCGTGGGCGGGGTTCGAGAACTACCGGACGATCCTCTTCGAGGACAACCCGCTCCGCAGCGGCTTCACCGGCGCGGTCCGGAACACCGCCATCTACACGTTCTGGACGGTGGCGGGCACGATCGGCGGCGGGCTCGCGGTCGCGCTCCTGCTCAACCGCGAGATGCGCGGGATCAAGGTGGTCCGCACGCTGATGCTGACGCCGTGGATCGTGCCCAGCTTCGTCGTCGCGGTGCTGTGGCAGTTCATGTGGCAGAGCGACGTCGGGATCATCAACAAGGTCCTCGTCGACTACAGCGGCGTGCTGGGCGAGCGGCCCGTGTGGCTGATCGGCGAGAACTCGCTGTGGGCGATCATCGTCCCCAGCATCTGGCGCGGCCTGCCGTTCGCGATGCTGATCTTCCTCGCCGGCCTGCAGGCGATGCCGAAGGAGCTGCACGAGGCCGCGGCGATCGACGGCGCCGGCGCGTTCAAGCGCTTCCGCTACATCACGCTGCCGCTGCTGCGGCCGCTGATCGGCGTCCAGCTCCTGTTCGGCGTCATCTACGCCGCCTACCAGTTCTCGATCCCGTACGTGATGTTCGGGAGCAACCCGGGGCCGGACGCGGACCTGATGATGACCCTGATCGTCCGCCAGTCGTTCTCGAACAACCTGTTCGGCTACGGCAGCGCCGTGTCGGTGCTGCTGATGCTGGCCATGCTCGTGTGGGTGGCGATCTGGTACCGCGCCTTCAAGCGCGACCTGGAGGTGGCATGACCCAGCGCCGGCTCGTCAACCTCGGGCTCGACGCCCTCACCTGGCTCGTGCTGCTGGTCATGCTCGCGCCGGTCCTGTGGCTGGTCATCTCCTCGCTGCAGGACGACCGCGAGCTCGCCACCGGCGCCTACGACCTGCTCCACCCGACGCTCGACGCCTTCACCGGCATGTGGCAGACGATCGACTTCGAGCGCTTCTTCGTCAACAGCCTCGTCATCTGCACGGTCGCCGCGCTGCTGGCCACCGCGTTCGCTTCGAGCGCCGGCTACGCGCTCGCCCGGTTCAGGTTCCGCGGCTCGCGGGTGTTCGGGCTGACGGTGATCGGCACGCAGCTCATCCCCGGCTCGATGTTCCTGCTCCCGCTCTTCATCGGCTTCATCTGGATCAACCAGAACGTGGGGCTCCCGCTCTACGACACCCACGTCGGGATGATCATCGTCTACACGGCGTTCTTCACGCCGGTCGCGATCTTCTTCATGCGCTCGTTCTTCCTCGCGATCCCGCGCGACCTCGAGGAGGCGGCGATGGTCGACGGCTGCACGCCGTTCAAGGCCTTCGTGAAGATCGTCCTGCCGAACGCGGCGCCCGGCCTCGTGGCGACCTTCGTCTACGCGTTCCTGTTCGCGTGGGACGAGCTGCTGTTCGTGGCCAACCTCACGCAGGACACGGCCGAGACGATCCCGATCGGCATCCGCACGTTCATCGGCAACTACCAGCAAAGGACCGCACAGCTCATGGCCGCAGGGGTCGTCTCCACTCTGCCTGTACTGATCGCCTTCTTCCTGACCCAGCGGTGGCTGGTCCGCGGGTTGACCGCGGGGGCGGTGAAGGGATGACGACGCCCGCGGTCGAGCCCGTCGTCGCCGGAGCCTTCCCGGTCGGCTTCCGCTTCGGGGTCGCGATGGCGGCGTACCAGATCGAGGGCGCCGTGAGCGAGGACGGGCGCGGCCCGTCGATCTGGGACACGTTCTGCCGGCGGCCGGGCGCGGTCGCGGGCGGCGACACCGGCGACGTCGCGTGCGACCACTACCACCGCTGGGAGGAGGACCTCGACCTGATGGCGTCGCTCGGGGTCGAGTCCTACCGCTTCTCCATCGCCTGGCCTCGAGTGCAGCCGGACGGCCGGGGCGCCTTGAACCGGCGCGGCGTGGACTGGTACCGGCGGCTGTGCTCCGGCCTGCGCGAGCGCGGGATCGAGCCGGTGGCCACGCTCTACCACTGGGACCTGCCGCAGGCGCGCCAGGCGGCCGGCGGCTGGGCGGCGCGCGACACGGCCGAGCGCTTCGGCGAGTACGCGGCCCTGATGTCGGCCGAGCTGGGTGACGTGGTCGACGCCTGGATCACCCACAACGAGCCGTGGGTGACCGCCTTCCTCGGCCATGCCGAGGGCATCAAGGCGCCGGGCATCCGCGACTGGCCGACCGCGCTGCGCGTCTCCCATCACCTGCTGCTCTCGCACGGGCTGGCGGTGCAGGCCCTTTCGGGCGCCGTGGGCATCACCCTGAACCTGGCGCCGGTCCGGTCCGACGACCCGGCCGCCCTGCTGCGGATGGACGGCTACATGAACCGCTGGTTCCTGGACCCGGTGCTCCGCGGCCGCTACCCGGAGGACATGCTCGCCCACTACGAGCGCCGCTACGGCCCGTTCGACGTGGTCCGCGACGGCGACCTGGCGCTCATCTCGCAGCCGCTCGACTTCCTCGGCGTCAACTACTACATGCCGCAGCGGGTGCGCTCGGATCCGGCCCGGCAGCCGCTGGAGCTGGGCTTCGTGCACCCGGTGGCGCCGACCACGGCGATGGGCTGGGAGGTCGACCCCGACGGCCTGCACGAGCTGCTCGTGCGGTTGAAGCGCGACTACGGCGACATCCCGATCTACATCACCGAGAACGGCGCCGCGTTCGACGATCCGCCGGTGGTGAACGGGACGCTGGAGGACCCGCGGCGGGTCGAGTACCTCGCGAGTCACCTCGCGGCCCTGTCGCGGGCGCTCGCCGACGGGGTCGACGTCCGCCGCTACTTCGCCTGGTCGATGCTCGACAACTTCGAGTGGGAGCACGGCTACGCCAAGCGCTTCGGCCTCGTCTACGTCGACTTCTCGACGCAGCGCCGCGTGCTCAAGCGCAGCGGCCTCTGGTACCGCGACTTCATCGCGAGCGCCCGTGGCTAGCATCGCGTTCTCCGGCGTCTCGAAGGTGTTCCCGGACGGCACCGCGGCCGTCGACGGCCTCGACCTCGAGGTGGCCGACGGCGGCTTCACCGTGCTCGTCGGCCCGTCCGGCTCGGGCAAGTCGACCGCGCTGCGGATGGTGGCCGGGCTGGAGGAGGCGTCGCGCGGGGAGATCCGGATCGGCTCGCGCGTCGTGAACGACGTGGCGCCCAAGGACCGCGACGTGGCCATGGTCTTCCAGAGCTACGCGCTCTACCCGCACATGAGCGTCGAGGACAACCTCGGATTCGCGCTGAAGATGCGCGGCGTGCCGTTTGCGACGCGGGTCGCGTCGGTTGCGCGGCGACTCGGGATCGGCGACCTGCTGGCCCGGCGGCCGCGGCAGCTGTCCGGCGGGCAGCGGCAGCGGGTGGCGCTCGGGCGCGCGATCGTGCGCGAGCCGGCCGCGTTCCTGATGGACGAGCCGTTGTCGAACCTGGACGCCAAGCTGCGGGTCGAGATGCGCGCGTACATCGCGCGGCTGCACCAGGAGCTCGGCACCACGACGCTGTACGTCACGCACGACCAGACCGAGGCGATGACGATGGGCGATCGCGTGGCGGTGATGCGCGACGGCCGCCTCGAGCAGGTCGACCCGCCGCAGGCCCTGTACGACCGTCCCGCGAACCTGTTCGTGGCCGCGTTCATCGGCTCGCCGGCCATGAACCTGCTGCGCGCGCGGCTCGAGTACGTCGGCGGACGCGTGATCGCCGTGCTGGGCGGCCGGCGGCTCGTCCTCCCCGACGAGCTGCTGGACGCCCGGCCGGCGCTCGGCGGCTGGGTCGACGAGGAGGTCGTCCTCGGCGTGCGTCCCGAGGCGGTCTGGGTGGGTGGACCGTTGGAGCTGGAGGTCGTGCTCGTGGAGGCGCTCGGCTCGGATCTGCTGGTGCACCTGCGGGTGGAGGCGGAACGCGTGACGGTGAGCGAGGCGTTCGACGGCGAGGAGGCCGCGCTCGAGTCGCGGTTCACGGCGCGGCTGCCCCCGGATACACGGGTGGCGGTCGGCGACCGGCTGCCGCTCGGGATCGACTTCTCGCGCCTGCACGTCTTCGACCCGGAGACCGGGGTGGCGCTGCGGTAGATTTCGCCCGCGAGTGAGTTCTTCCCGGCCTCGCGGGCGCCGGCCGGGCGCCAGCGACACGCGCGACACGATCCTCGCCGCCGCGCGCGAGCGCTTCGCCCGGTTCGGGTACGACCGCACGCGGATCCGCGACGTGGCGGAGGACGCGGGCGTCGACGCCGCCCTCGTCCACTACTTCTTCAGGTCCAAGGACGGGCTGTTCGCGGCCGCCATGCAGCTGCCGTTCTCGCCGGCCGAGGTGCTCGGCCCGGTGCTGGCCGAAGGGCTCGACGGGCTCGGCGAGCGGATCGTGCGGAGGCTGCTGGGCGTGTGGGACGACCCCGCGAACCGGATGGCCCTGCTGGCGCTCCTCCAGGGCGCGAGTGCGCACGAGGGGGCGGCGACGGCGCTGCGCGAGTTCATCCGGCGGGAGATGATCGGGCGCATCGCCGGGGTGGTCGAGGCCGACAGGGCGGAGCTGCGCGCGAACCTCGTCGCTTCGCAGATCGTGGGGCTGATCTTCGCTCGCTACGTGGTCCAGGTCTCGCCGCTGGCGGACCTGCCGGCCGACGAGATCGTGCCGCTGGTGGCACCGACCTTGCAGCGCTACCTGGACGGTAAGTTGCCGCCCCTATGACCACAGCAACCGCGCTCCCCCGCCGGGCCGTCCTCGCCGACGTCATCCCCGGCGACCGTGTCCGTGACGCCGTCCTCGTCCTCAGCGGCGCCCTGCTCACCGCCCTGTTCGCGCAGATCTCGATCAACGTGCCGCCGTCGCCGGTGCCGATCACGGGCCAGACGCTGGCCGTCGGGCTGGTCGGGGCTTCGTTGGGCGCGCGGCGCGGGGCTTCGTCACTGGGCCTGTACGCCGCGCTCGGCCTGTTCCTCCCGTTCTATGCCGACGGCGAGTCGGGCTGGGACGTGATCTGGGGCGCGAGCGGCGGCTACATCGTCGGCTTCATCGTCGCCGCGGGGGTGATCGGGTGGCTCGCCGAGCGGGGCGCCGATCGTCGCGTGCTCGCCGCGTTCGCCGCGTTCGTCCTCGGTCAGCTCGTGATCTTCGCCTTCGGCCTGGCCGGGCTGAAGCTCGCGGTCGGCGAGTCCTGGGACTGGACGCTCCACAACGGGTTCGCGATCTTCATCGTCGGCGGGCTGGTGAAAGCGTTGGTCGGGGCGCTCGTCCTTCCCTCGACCTGGGGTCTCGTGCGACGATTCGAGCGATGATCGTCGAGCTCGTCATCCGGCTGGTCGGCAATCTCGCCGCGCTGTGGGTCGCGAGCGAGATCTTCGACGAGATGACCTACGGCGACTCGTTCTGGGTCCTGCTGGCGGCCGCGGCCGTCTTCACGGTCGTCAACTGGTTCGTCAAGCCCGTGGTCGCGATCCTCTCGATCCCGTTCATCATCGTCACGCTCGGCGTCGCGTACTTCTTCGTCAACGTGCTGATGCTGCTGCTCACCAGCGTGGTCGTCCCGGACTTCGCGGTCGGCGGGTTCTGGACCTACGTCGGCGCCACGATCGTCATCTGGCTCGTCAACCTCGTGATCGGCGCGGCCAGGCGCGACATCGCTAGCTCTCGGGCTCGCCCTCGAGGCGCTGGCGAGAGGCTGTACTAGACCCGTCGCCCGGGTCGATCTCGATCAGGTCCGCGGCCAGCGGCTGGAAGGTCGGCTTGGTCGTGTAGATCAGCCGCGCGAGTCCGTAGTCGGTCGTCTCGGTCAGGTTGCCGGTGCCGCCGGCGCCGACCGAGCCGCCGTTGATGACGGTCACGCCCGCCTGGCGGTCGAGCGCGGCCTTGTGGGTGTGACCGGTGATGATCACCAGCGGGCGCTCCGGCGGGGCGTCCCGGAGGATGGCGAGCGCGGGCTCGATCAGTGCGGGCTCGTGGACCATCACGACGTCGACGTCGCCGACCAGGTCCATCAGCCAGGCGGTGAAGGCGTCCTGCATCGCGGGCGACGGGGCGGGCTCGAACCGGTCGCGGTAGTTGTCGGCCGCCTGGCGCTCAAAGGGGTCGCTGTAGCCTGCGACCCGGAGGCCGTCCACGTTGACCACCTTGTCGCCGTAGTCGCCGCCGGGCTTGAGCTGGCCGTACTGGGTGAGCACGATGGCGCCCCGGCGGGCGAGGTCGCGCTGGAGGCTGTCGGAGTCGTGGTTGCCGGAGACGAACACGAACGGGTGGCCGAGGTCGGTGACGCGGCTCACGAGCCTGGCCTCGAGCGGCGACCCGCGATCGGTGAGGTCGCCCGCGAAGAACAGCGGGCCGTCGCCGGTGGCGCTCTCGAGGATGTTGGCGGCGAGGAAGTTGTTGTGGAGGTCCGAGGCGATCGTGATCGTCGGGCGGTTGGTGAGCGGCGTGAGGTCGGCGGGGTTGGTGACCAGGCGGGCGAGGCCGACGAGCTGCGCGTCGAGCTCCTCGTCCAGCGCCTCGGTCGAGCGCTGCGCGGCCTCGACGGCGTCGAGCGCGCGCGGGATGTCGGGGCCGAAGGCGTAGTAGGAGGGGTCGTCGAAGCTGCCGCGCGGGGGGAAGAGGACGACGAGCGCGATCGCGATCGCGACGGTCATCATCCCTGCCGCTCCAATGGTGTACCTGAGCCTCGGGCCGTAGCGGTTGCGGATGGCGAAGGCGACGAGCAGGCCGATGGCGAGCGAGCCGAGCAGCGCCAGGCCGATGAGCTTCTTGAGATACGACGCGATCGCGTCACGGGCCTCGGTTCTGACGTCCCGCAGGTCGAGGCGGCCGCCCTGCGCGACCCGTGCCACGACTTGTCGGTCGACGGTGCGGAGGTCGACGTTGAGCCGGATGGGGAGCCGGATCGTGTCCTCGAACCGCACGCCCCAGTCGACGAGCGGGACGTAGAGGTCGAGCGCGCCGTGGTTGCCGGGGTCGGCGGACAGCTCGATCTGGCCGACGGAGAGCTGGCTCGTCTCGTCGTAGGTGTCGAGGGCGGCGTAGGCGCCGGCCAGCGAGGCGATCGCCACTGTGATGATGACCGCCGCGTGGCGGGCGAGCTGGATCAGCGTGCGGCGGCGCTCGCCTCCGCGAGGCTCAAGTAGTCGCGCAAGGCGCGACCGTCGCTCCAGAACGCCAGCTCGTCCCATGGGATGGTGGTCGGCCGGAAGGCTTGGACTTCCAGCGCTTCTTCGGTCCGGGTCGGCGTGCCGTCTGTGTGTGCGGCGTACACGACGACCACGATCCGATCACTGCTTCGAGAGTAGACCCCGACGAGGTTCTCGATCTCCGCTTCGACGCCGATCTCCTCTTTCGTCTCGCGGATCGCGGCGTCTTCCACCGATTCGCCCAGGTCGACGAAGCCGCCGGGCATGGACCATCGGCCGCGTTGCGGCTCGAAGCCTCTTCGGAGCAGGATGATCTCGTCGTTGGCGTTGCGCGGGATCGTGCAGGCGACGGGCTTGGGGTTGTAGAAGGCGCCGTAGCCGCAGTTGTCGCACGTGAGGGAGCGGGGGAAGGCGATCGTGGCTTCGTTGCCGCAGCGGGGGCAGAAGCGGACGTCCTCGAGCGACGGGTTGAGGCTCACGGTCGTCGCTCCCAGAGCTGCATGACGGTCAGGTGGCGGTAGCCGAGGTTGGTGTACAGCCGCTCGCCGACGTCGGTGGCCTGGAGCGTGGTCGTCGTGCAGCCGTGTTGCCTGGCCTTCGTCAGCGCCTGCTGCATCACGTTCGTGGCCAGGCCCTTGCGCCTGGCCTTCGGGATCGTGGCCACGAACGAGATCCCGGCGTCCTCGTGGTGGTGCAGGGCGAGGGCGACGGCGGCCGGCGAGCCGTTCAAAGTGGCCAGGTAGCCATGGAGCACGCCGTTGGGGAGCGGGGTCAGCGTGCGCTCCAGGCGGGCGTCGAAGTTGCCGTAGGCGAGGTCGTTGACTCTGCCGACCGTCGCGAGGTCGGCCTCGTTTGTGTAGGCCTCGCCGGCCGCGATCTCGTCGATCGCGGCGCCCATCCCAGGGCTGGCGGTCGTCACCACCATGCCTGCGTTTGTCAGCGCCTGCGCCGCGAGCGCCGCGTGTCCGTCCAGCCAGATCCCCCAGCGCCGGACCCTGGCCTCCTGGTAGAGGGTCGAGAGCTCGTCCAGGTGCTCCGGCGCCCGGTCCGGCTCGAGCGCCACCGCCGCATTCAGCGTGGGGCTGTCGGGGGCATTCGGGACGATCGAGGCGACGATCCCGGGCCGCTCCAGCGTCTGCCCCTGGCCGGCATGGCCGCCGAGCAGCAGCTGCAGCCGGGCGAACCCGTCCCAGAGCCGCACGCGCAGCGTCCCCTCGTCCATGGGTTTGAGGCTACCCGCGCGTCAGCGAGGCGTCAGCGCCGTGTCAGCGGTGGACGTTGAACTGGGGCCATGCACCGCACTCTGATCCTCCCCATCGTGTTCGCCGGCATCCTCATCGCCGCGCCGGCGGCTCAAGCGGCCGGCTTCGTGACGCGCTCGTACACCGGGGTCGGCGACCACACCTGGATCGTCCCCGAGGGCGTCGACGAGGCGACCATCGTCGCCTTGGGCGGCAGCGGCGGCAGCGCCCGCTCCGGCTCGACCTCGGTCGCTGGAGGCATGGGCGCGCGGGTCGAGGGCGACGTCGCCGTGTCGCCGGGCCAGGAGTTCGCGCTGCGGGTCGCCGGCGCGGGTGCTCACGGGAACCAGGGCGGCGGGGGCGGGTACGGTGGCGGTGGCGAATCCGGCTATCGGTACTCGAACCCGAACGCCGCCGGGGGCGGAGGCGGCGCGTCGCGGGTGGTGCGGAACGGGGTGGAGCTGTTCGTCGCCGGAGGCGGAGGCGGGGCCGGCTCATGGGGCGGCGGGGGCGGGAACAGCAGCGAGGCCGGCGCCCAGGCGTCGGGCTGGGCCGGAGCCGGCGGCTCGCCCGGTCTTGCCGGCGCCCGCGGCGCC
>Ga0081538_10001017_pt1 | contig 29941 bp, 36 predicted proteins | sample TabmetS5T2R1_FD_71022 | JGI IMG/M metagenome (GOLD analysis project Ga0081538, IMG submission 71022) | Tabebuia heterophylla rhizosphere microbial communities from the University of Puerto Rico - S5T2R1 | ecosystem: Host-associated > Plants > Roots > Rhizosphere ...
GCCCGAGCTTCGGCCCGTTCGGTCCGCCCCCGAGCCAGTTTCGCTCGCGGTTAGCGGGTGTCGCGACGTACGTCTTCATAAGGGAGCCGCCCCGCCTTGCCGCAAGCACTCGGCTCGGCCGAGTGCGCGCGGACAGTTTCGAACGGCCGGGCAGACAGTGTAGAGCTTCGATCCGCCCATCGCGGGTATATAGTGCCCGCCGTCAATAAGCCTGCCGAGTCCCCACCGGCGATACGCCGTAGCCGGAGGGGAGCGGGGGAACCGTTCGGAGGCCGTCGAACCAGGTCTCCGAGGGGGCGAATCCGCCGGACTGTCCCGGCGGTAGCGCCGCTCTTCAGGCGCGAGCCCGTCAGCTAACCCCGTAGGCCGGAGGAAGAGAGGCCGGAGGAGTTGCGAGACATCCACCTTGTCGCGCGGCGCTGCGCGGGCGCGCTCGTCCTATGCACGAGCGCCCTCGCCCCGACCGCGGCGGCGGCGGAGAACTCCGGCGGTGGCGTCTACGTGGCGCAGCCGAAGGTCGCCAAGGTGACGTGCGTCAGCCGCTGTGCCTCGAAGAAGCGCGCTCAGGGCGGCAGCACCATCGCGATCCGCGGCACCGGCCTCGCCTCGGCCGAGGCGGTCCTGTTCCACGGCAGCTACGGCGAGCGCGACGACGTGTCCATGCCGGTTCACCCGGGCAGCGACACCCGGCTGCGCGCGCGTGTGCCGGGCGGCGCCGTGACCGGCCCGGTCAGCGTGGTCACCACGCAGGGCGCGACGTCGCGGCCGACCGCGCCGGTGGCGATCCTGCCCCCGCCGCCGCCCGCCCCGAACGCCGTTCTGAGCCCGGTGCCCGGCCCGCGTGACGCGGGCGCGCCGGACATCGAGACCGGCACCAGCCGGACCAAGGCCTACGTCGGGGCGCGCCGGGCGGTGACGTTCTCGTATCGCGTCAGCGGCGCGCTGGCCTCTGCGCTCACCGTCGAGCTCGTGAGCGGGGCAGACGGCACCGTCGTGAAGAGCTGGGCCCCCGCTCCCCCGCCGCCGGGGGAGGTCCAGAGCGTGACCTGGAGCGGGCAGATCAGCCGGGCCACGGCGGCGGCACCGGGCCGCTACTCGTTCCGCCTGACCGCGGCCGCTCCGAGCGGAGCCGTGGCGCGGAGCGCGCAGACCGGCGACCTGGAGCGCGACGCGTTCGACCTCTACGACCACAGGTTCCCCGTGCGGGGCCGGCACGACTACGGCGGCGCGGGTGCAGTCTTCGGCGCCGGCCGAGCAGGTCACTCGCACCAGGGCCACGACGTGTTCGCGAAGTGCGGCACCCGCATGGTCGCCGCGCGCGGCGGTCGCGTGAAGTTCGAGCAGTACCACGCCGCGGCCGGCCACTACATCGTGATCGACGGGGCCGGCACGGACCTCGACTACGCCTACATGCACCTCGCCGAGCCGTCGCCGTTCCAGCCGGGCGACCGCGTCTACACGGGCCAGCAGATCGGCGCGGTCGGCGACTCCGGCAACGCACAGGGATGCCACCTCCACTTCGAGCTGTGGAGCGCCCCGGGCTGGTACGACGGCGGCGAGCCGTTCGACCCGTTGCCCGCCTTGCAGGCCTGGGACTCCTGGTCGTAGCCGGCGCGCGCCCTTAGGGTCACGTCCATGACCGTGGACGCCGATGCCTTCAAGGCGTTCGAGGCCGAGCGCTGGGGTGCCAAGGCCGGGAGCTACGACCGGCTCACGGGCAAGGTCACCCGCCGCCTCGTGGAGCCGCTGCTCGATGCGGCAGCCGTCGATGAGGGGGCGCGCGTCCTCGACCTTGCCACGGGTCCGGGGCACCTCGCCGCCGCCGCTGCGGAGCGCGGTGCGGTGACCACCGGTGTCGACATCGCGCCGGGCATGCTGGCGGTCGCTGCTGCGCGGCATCCGCACGTCGAGTTCGTCCGCGCCGACGCCGAGTCGCTCCCCTTCCCCGACGACACCTACGAAGCGGTGGTGGGCGCATTCGTCCTCAACCACCTCCCGCGACCCGAGACCGCTCTGGCCGAGATCGCGCGCGTGCTCGTACCCGGCGGACGGACGGCGCTCAGCGTCTGGGAAGGCCCGCCGCGCTCGCGGTTGGTCAGCCTGCTCGGCGAGGCGGCCCGCGGCGCCGGTGTGGACCCGGCCAGCCAGGTCCCAGCGGGACCCGATCCGTTCCGGCTCGCCCGCGACGAGGAGTTCGCGCAGCTCCTCGCCGGCGCCGGGCTGGAAGGGGTCCACGTGGGCACGATCGAGTTGGAGCATCGCGCGGAAGACCCTGACGAGCTGTGGCGCGGCCTGCTCGGCGGCAGCGTGCGCGGAGCGGCCCTCGTGGAGTCCCAGGACGAGCCGACGCGCGCGCGAATTCGCGCCGAGTTCGGGCGCGCGCTCGAGGAGCTGCGCACCGGCGAGGGCTACGCGATCCCTGCCGTGGTCAAGCTGGCCAGCGGCCGCGTACCACCGGCGCCATGACGCCCGCGGCGCTCGCGGGCCGGCTGCGCGACTGCGTGGCCGCGGGCGAGTTCGCGCCGCTCACCGAGGCGTTTGCGGATGACGCCCTCCTCGATGCATCGCTCCCGGGCTCACGTCGCAAGGCGCGGGGGCCTGTCGCGATCGCGGCGGTCCTCACCGCGTGCTTCCCGGGACCTGGGCGCCTTGTCGAGTGGACGCCTTCGGTCCATCCCGAGGGGATCGCCGTCTGGCTGGAGCGCGTAGCCGAAGCCGGGGACGTCGTGCGCCAGCGACACTACCTCCGGCTTGGCGAGGGCCGGGTGACGCGGCACTGGCTCTACGCCGCCCGACCCCACACCGCCGCGCCAGCCCCGCCGGCCGCGGCCGCGGAGCAGCTTTTCGCCGGGCTGGGGCCAATCGCCGAGCGCGTCACGCTGGCCTCCAGCGGGTGGTCGGGCAACCGCATCGACAGGCTGGTGCTCGCCGACGGCGGAACGCTGATCGCCAAGCGGATCGTCCCGGGCTCCGACTGGATCGGCCGCGGGACGAAGGACCCGGGCCGCGAGGCCGTCCTGTTCGCGGATGGCACCTTCGCCCGCCTACCACGCAGCGTCGACCCGGCGGTGGTCGCCGCCGAGCGGGAGGGCGATGCCTGGTGGGTCGTCATGCGGGACGTGTCGGCAGACCTGCTGGACGACGACTCGCTGTTGACGCGCGACCAGAACCGCTTCGTTATGGGCGCTGCGGCGGCGATGTGGGAGGAGTTCTGGGAGGACGCACCGGCGAGCGCCGGCGCCCTGACCGACCGCCTGGGGCTGATGGGGCCCGCGACCGCCGAGCTCGAGCGCGGTGGCCTCGACGTCCTGCCCAAGCAGATGGAGGCGGCCTGGGAGGCGTTCGCGGAGGCGGTGGACGACGACGTGGCGGAAGCGGTGTTGGCCGCGCACGAGGACCCGGGGCGGCTGGCGTCCGCGCTCGACGAGCGGGGCACCACGCTGATCCACGGCGACCTGCGCGATGAGAACATCGGGCTTCCGGAGGGACGGCTCGTGCTGCTCGACTGGGGCCTCGCCACCCGTGCCCATCCGGCCGTCGAGCTCGCCTGGTACATGGTGCACGACGTCTGGAGGCTCGATGCGGCCCACGACCAGGTCGTCGGCGACTTCCGCCGCGCACTGGGCGAGCGCGACGACCCGCACGCGCTCGACCTGGGCATGATCGCCGGCCTGATGATGTACGGCTGGATCTTCGGGCACAGCGCGGTTGTGCACACCGACCCTGCCGAACGAGAATGGGCCCGACAAGAGCTGGCGTGGTGGGTGCCGAGGGTTCGGCAGGCGCTCGACAACTGGAGGTGATGGATGGCGGACTATGCGATCAAGCGGCTCGAGGAGATCCCGGACGTCCTTGGCGACTACCCCGGTGAGATGCGGATGACCGCGGCGAGCGACATCGGGAACGAGCAGGTGGCGTTCAGCTGGCGCCGGATGCCGGCCAAGACGGGCGGCAAGGGCAGCTACGGCCACCGCCACAGGACGCAGGAGGAGATCTATTTCGTCGCGTCGGGCACGCTGCAGTTCAAGCTCGAGGACGAGGTGATCGACGTCGGTGAGGGGACGGTCGTGCGCGTCGCGCCCGCGGTGTGCCGCTCGGTGTGGAACGAGGGCCCGGACGACGCCGTCCTGATCATGTGCTCGGTCAAGACCGCGGACCTGCGCGAGGACATCGAGACGGTCGAGGACTTCTGGCCCGAGTGAGCTACTGCCGGTACTCGCGCAGCCCGTCCCCGTTGGGGAGCGCTTCGAGGGCGGCGCGGCAGACCAGCCCGAAGACGACGAACACGAGCAGCGCCTCCACCGCGCCCTCGGATCGCACGGCACCGTAGGTGACGACGAGCGCCGCAAGGATCCATCGCCACACGCGCCAGTTGGGCTCCCACGGTCTCGGCCCTTCAGGGCGAGGATCTCGATCCTCGGCGTGGACGTAGGCGATGAACGGCATCGCGAAGGGTCAGGATACTCCTGTCATGGGGACTCCTGCCGAGCACGTCGTGCTCGGGTTCGCGAACGCGATCAACCGAGCAGACCGGGCCGCCGCGGTCGAGTTCTGCGACCCGGAGATCGAGTTTCTGTCCGTCCTCGCGGTGAGCGGTCGACGGTACATCGGCCACGACGGCATCCGCCAGTACTTCGAGGACGTGGCCCAGGCTTGGGCGGAGTGGAGGGTCGAGGTGCACCGCACCGCGCCCGCAGCCGACGGCAGGGTGGCGATCGTGATGACCATGCACGTGCGCGGCAAGGAGAGCGGGGCGAGCCTGTCCGAGCAGACCGGGCACGTCTGGACGCTCAGGGACGGCAGGCTGCGACGCAACGAGCCGTATCGCGACCCGGACGCGGCCCTGCGCGAGGTGGGGATCGAGCCGTGAGCACGGTGGTGGTCGGCGCAGGCCAGGGCGGGCTCGCGGTGAGCCGCGAGCTCGGGCGCGCCGGGATCGAGCACGTGGTCCTCGAACGCGGCCGGGTCGGTCAGAGCTGGCGCGACCGGTGGGACAGCTTCTGCCTCGTGACGCCGAACTGGACCGTCCAGCTGCCCGGCCACCACTACGACGGGGACGACCCGGACGGGTTCATGCTGCGCGACGAGGTCGTGTCCTACCTGGAGCGCTACGCGGCCGGGGCAGGTGCTCCGGTTCGGGAGGGCGTCGAGGTGACGGCGCTGCGCCCGAGGGCGGGTGGCGGGTTCGAGCTCGACACGTCCGACGGGCGAATCGAGGCGGACGCCGTCGTGCTCGGCACGGGCGCCTACCAGCGACCGCACCGGCCTCCGGGAGCGGCGACGCTCCCGCCGGACGTGCTGCAGATCGACGTGGCGGACTACCGAAGCCCAGCCCAGCTACCCGACGGCCGCGTCCTCGTGGTGGGGAGCGGACAGTCCGGCGCTCAGATCGCCGAGGAGCTCCACGAGCACGGTCGAGAGGTGTTCCTGTCCTGCGGCAAGGCCCCGTGGCTGCCCCGCCAGATCGGCGGTCGCGACCTGGCCTGGTGGGGGCTCGAGACGGGCTACTTCGACAGGCCGCTCAGCTCGCTCCCCAGTCCCGCCGGCCGACTGAACGCCAATCTCCTGACGACGGGGCGCGACGGCGGCCACGACCTGCACCTGCGCACCCTGCGGGCGATGGGCGTCACGCTGCTGGGCCGCTTCGCCGGGGCCGAGAACGGCCGTGCGCGATTCGCGCGCGACCTGGCCGAGAGCGTGGCCTGGGGGGATGAGCGCCGCGCCGACTTCGTGCGCCTCGTACGAGACTTCGCCACGGAGCAGGGGCTGGCCCAGCCCGAGCTGCCGGACCCGGAGCCGTTCGATCCGAGCGCGCCCGAGGAGCTCGATCTGCGCGGCTTTGGGGCGGTCATCTTCGCCGGCGGCTTCCGTCCCGACCACGCATCCTGGGTGCACTGCCCCGGCGCCTTCGACGAGCTCGGCTTCCCCGTGCACGAGGACGGGGCGAGCACGGTTGCGCCCGGCCTCTACTTCATCGGCGTGCACTTCCTCCGCAAGCGAAAGTCCTCGCTGTTGATCGGCGTTGGCGAGGACGCCGAGATCGTGGCGCGCCAGATTGCGGAGGGCGGCTAGGTGGCGCTCCGGCCCGTCGTCGTTCCGCCCGGGGAGGGCCACCGGGTGGGCAACGTCGAGTTCCTGGCGCGGACCGTGGACACGCCGCGCTTCACGTTCGGCATCATCGAGATCGCGCCCGGCCGCGAGCTCGAGGCACACGTCCACGAGGACGAGGACGACGCCTTCTACATCATCGAGGGCGACATGACGTTCACGGTCGGCGACGACGAGATCGCGGCGCCGCCGGGCACATTCGTGCTGGTGCCGCCCGGCCTCGAGCACGGCTTCCGGAACGACGGCGAGCGGCCCGTGCGCATGTTCAACATCCACGCGCCCGCGGGCTTCGACCGGCGGATCGGCCTATACGATCAATAGGTGCCCGACAGGCTCTACTTCACGGACTCGGACGAGGCCAACGCGCTGATCGCCTCGGACCCGATGGCACTGCTGATCGGCTTCGAGCTCGACCAGCGGGTGACCGTGCGGGCGGCGTTCGCCGGGCCGCTGGCGCTGCAGGAGCGCCTCGGCGCACTCGACGCCGCCACGCTGGCCTCCACCGATCTCGAGCCGGTCTTCCGCGCTCGGCCGGTGATCCACCGCTACCCGAAGGTCATGGCCAAGCGCGTGCAGGAGCTGGCCGCGCACGTGCGTGACCGCTACGACGGCGACGCCGAGCGCGTATGGAAGGACGCCGCCGACTCCGACGAGCTGCGAGCGAACCTCGCCGCCCTCCCCGGCTTCGGGGAGATGAAGATCAAGTCGATGGGCGCGGTGCTCGCGAAGCACTTCGGGGTCGAGGCGGCTCAGGACCTCGTGCCATGGCACCCCACACTCGGCGACGTGGACTCCCCGGAGGCCCTCGACCAGTACGAGGCCGCCAAGCGCGAGCACAAGGCCGAGTGGGCGCAGGCGCCGGCCCGGAGGGCATAGGCGACGTTCCAGGCGGCGGACGCCTACGACAGGTACATCGGCCGCTACGGCCGCGAGCTCGGCCGCCAGCTCATCGCCGCGGCCGGCGTGCGGCCCGGCGAGGACGCGCTCGATGTGGGCTGCGGGCCGGGCCCGCTGACGACCGAGCTCGTCGCGCAGCTCGGTCCCGGCCGGGTGAGCGCGGTGGACCCGTCGGGCCCGTTCGCCGAGGCGTGCTCTGCCCGGCTGCCGGGCGTACGGGTCGAGGTGGCGCCGGCCGAGGCGCTGCCCTTCGATGACGCGGCGTTCGACCACGCGCTCGCCCAGCTCGTCGTCAACTTCATGGACGACGCGCACGCGGGCGCCGCGGAGATGGCGCGCGTGACGCGTCCGGGCGGCACGGTGGGCGCCGCGGTCTGGGACTACGCAGGCGAGATGACGCTGCTGCGCCGCTTCTGGGACGCGGCCGCCGCGCTGGACCCGTCCGCCGCCGAGCTCGACGAGGGGCGCTCGATGCGGTTCTGCACCCCTGGCGAGCTCGGCGACCTCCTGTCGGGCGCGGGTCTCGCCGATGTGAGCGTCGCGCCGGCAGTGGTCACCGCGGGGTACGAAGACTTCGAAGACCTGTGGCATCCGCTCGAGCTCGGCGTGGGACCGGCGGGCGCGTACGCAGCCCGGCTTCCGGCGGAGCGGCGGCAGGCGCTGAAAGAGGAGCTCCGGCGACGGCTGGCGGTGACGAGCGAGCCGTTCCGCCTGATGGCGCGCGCGTGGATCGGCACCGGCCGCGTGTGAGCTTCACCCTTCACGACCTGAAGGTGCCGTGCCGTTCTAACGTGCGCACCCTGGACGCGCAGGTTCTCGCCATTCCCGCCGGTCCGCACGGCCTGTCGGAGGGTCGCGGCTTCATCGACCGCGCGCTCGCGGCGGCGGGCTTCGCCGCGGGCGAGCGATACCAGATCACCGTCGCCACCAACGAGGCGGTGTCGAACGCCATGGAGCACGGCGCCCCGTGCGACGACGGCAACTTCCACCTGGCGGCTGCGGTGGAGTCCGGCGCGTTCGTGTTCTCCGTTCGCGATTGCGGCGAGTTCGAGCACGCCGTCTCGCCGGAGCCGGATCCGGTGGCAGAGCGCGGCCGCGGCTTCGCGTTCATGAATCTGCTGATGGACGACGTGCGGCTCGAGGCGCTCCCGGGCGGGACGGTTCTGCGGCTCGTGAAGCGCCTGCCGGGGACGTCGCCGGCCGCCACCGAGGCGGACCCTGCGGGGACCGACGAGAACCGCCGCGTGGTCCGCGACCTGTTCGACGCCTTCGCCGCGCGGGACGTGACGCGGACGGTGCAGCTGGTCGATCGGGGGGTGATGCTGGAACCGTTGTCCACCCCGGTCGAGCGGCGCACGCCATACCTCGGAGTCAGCGGGCTGAAGCGCTATCTCAAGGACCTCGACGAGACCTGGGAGGAGTTCGACGTGACGATCGGGGAGACGCGCGCCGAGGGCGACTACGTGGTGGCCCTCGGGCGCATCTACGCCCGCCAGGCGAGCTTCGTCGCCGACGACCCCGCCGCCTTCGTCTTCAAGCTCCGCGACGCGAGGATCGTCTGGGCGAAGGTCTACCGGAGCGAGGACGAGGCCCTCGCCGCGGCGGGGTGGCACTGAGCCGGCTTCAGTCGGGGTACTCGTCCTTGCGCCAGGCGCGGGGCTCCTCGGGCTGGGCCTTCGGCGTTCGCGCGAGCAGGAAGGAGTTGTATGGCGCGACGAACGGATCGGGAGCCGACACCGTGTAGGTGTGGTAGACGGTCCCGTTGTCGCGCGCGAAGGCGATGAAGCTCGGGTTCTCGCGCAGGCCATCCTCCAGCTTGGCTCCGACCTGCCGCCCCCAATCCTCGAGCCACCCAGGCGGGTTGGCGAGTATCTCCGTGACCTCGGGGATCTCCTGCGCCTGCTCGGGCGTGAGGGCGAGCCCGAAGTCGAACGGGAAGTCCGTCCCGTTGGTGGAGACGTACGGGAACCCCCAACGCATCCGCTGCTTGTAGGCGACGAGCCGATCGATCGGCGCGCGCGAGAAGCAGATCAGCGTCACGTCGCGGTGGTTCAGGTGCACGCGCGTGGCGTCGAGCTCATCTCCCAGGTTCGAGCACCCGGGGCAGGCGCCGACCTCGTAATCCGGCCCGTACATGATGTTGTAGGCGAGCAGCTGAGAGCGCCCGTCGAACAGCTCGGAGAGCGTCCTCTTCCCGTCCTCCGTGTCGAACTCGTACTCCTTCTCGACGGGAACCCAGGGCAGCTCACGCCGCTGCGCGGTCACCTTGCGGCCGAGCTCCGCCTGCTCGGCCTCGAGCTTCGCGAGCTCGTCGCGCGCCGCCTGCCACTCCTCGCGGGTTCCGATCTTGTGCTCGGGCATCGTGCCTCCTTCGACCGTTGGTCACCACAGCGTAGGCGGCGCGTCGATGGCGGCGGGCCTCCTCCGGCCCCTCGGGGCCCCAGCCCCGCAGCGCTCGGTTCATGGCGGTCGGCACTTCGATGAGTGAGATGGGGTTCATGGCCAAGAGTGTGGTGTGGAGGCTGCATAGATTCAAATAATGGATTTCGTACTGGCATAATTTGGACTTATGCTGGATCCACGCCGGCTGCTCACGTTCCGCGAGGTCGCCGAGCGCCGTTCGTTCTCCCGGGCCGCCGAGGCGCTCGCGCTGACGCAGCCGGCCGTGTCGCAGCAGGTGGGGGCGCTCGAGCGCCAGCTCGGCGCCGAGCTGCTCGAGCGGGGGCCGGGCGGGCTCGCGCTCACCGAGGCCGGCCAGTTGCTGCTCGAGCACGCCAACGCGCTGTCCGACCGGCTGCGCCTGGCCGACACCCAGCTCAGCGAGCTCGTGGCGAGCGCCGGCGCACGGCTGCAGGTGGGAGCGTTCCCGAGCGCGCTCGCTTCCGTGATCCCGGACGCCATCGGCGCGCTTCGCGCCAGCGAGCCGGACGTGCTCATCGAGGCCCAGGAGGGCTTCCTGGCCGACCTGGCGGCCGGCGTCCTCGCCGGCGAGCTCCACGTGGCCATCTGCTTCGAGGCCGCCGGCGCCGAGCCGCGGGCTCACCCCGGCCTCCAGCGCCACGAGCTCGGCCGCGAGCCGATGGACGGCGCGGTGGGCCCGGACCACCGGCTCGCCCGCCGGCGCTCGATCCGCCTGGACGCGCTGGCCGGGGACACGTGGACCGCGCCGTCGCCCGACGGCCTCGTCCACCGCACCTGCCTGGCCGCCGGCTTCGAGCCGCGCATCGCATACATCACGCGCGACCCGCTCGCCATCCGCGGTCTGGTCGCGGCCGGGCTCGCGGTCACGCTCGTCCCGCGGCTGCTCGCCGGCCAGCTGCCCGGGATTCGCACGCTGCGGCTCTCCGGCGACGTGGCGCACCGCCGCCTGTACGCGCTCACACCCGAGAGCGGCACGCGGCCGGCGGCGGTGGCGTTCGTCGAGGCGGTGGCGGAGGCCGTCGCCGACCGCCTCTAGCCCGAGCGCCGCGCGACCGGCGCTACACCGAGCTTGCGTCGCTGCCCCTGGGGGTCGGGGGCGTAGGCGGCCGGGAATCCCTCACGCCAGCTGCGGTAGCGCGGCTCCCAGCCGAGCTCGCGCTTGGCCTTGGCGTTCGAGGCGCCGCGCGACTCGGTCCCCATCACGACCGCGACGTCGCCGGCGAACAGCCGGGCGAGCCAACGCGGAACGCGGCGGGGCGGGCGGGCGCCGAGCGCTTCCGCGAGCACCGGCAGCCAGTCGCGCACCGGCGCGGGCTCGTCGTCGACGATGTTGAAGATCGCCGGCCCGTCGTGCTCGAGCGCGAGCACCGTCCCGGCGGCGGCGTCGTCGAGGTGGATCCACGAGGCGAAGCCCCCGCCGTCGCCGACGATCGGGAACTGCCGCTTGCGCACCGGCTCGATCAGGCCGTCGTTGGCGGCGCCGTAGAAGATGCCGTATCGAAGCGCGATCCCGCCGGCGTTCGTGACCGCCTCCTCGAGATGCCGCATCGCGGCGCTCGACTCGCGCGCCTTCGCGGGCGGCGCCGGATCGAGCGGGTCGTCCTCGGTCTTGACCCACGCCCCCTCACGTGCAGTCCGGTTGCTGGCGAAGCTCTGAGCTACGAACCGGTCCACCCGCCCCTCGCGCGCGGCCGCGAGCAGGGCGTCGGTGCCCTCGGCCCGCAGCCGGTTCGTCTCGGCGAAGGTGCGGTCGAAGTTGCGCGAGAAGGTCAGATCGGCAAGGGCCGTCGCCTGGTGGACGATCGCGTCGGGGGCGGTCTCGAGGACGGCCCGGCGCACGGCCTCGCGATCGAGAAGATCGAGCGCGAGCGGCTCGGCGCCGAGCGCGCGTACCTGATCCGCTTTCCCGGCCGAGCGCGAAGTGCCGATCACCTCATGCCCTCGGTCGACGAGCTGGGGGACCAGCCTGCTGCCGATCGCACCGGTCGCTCCTGCCACGAACACTCGCATCGTGCTCTCCTTTCGTCACATCGGCTGAATCTCTGGCGTCTACTTCTATGACCGACCCTGACGACCGGATGTGACAGATGGATGAGTACGACTTTCTGGCCGAGCAGTTCGAGGAGCACCGAGCCCGGCTGCGCGCCGTGGCCTACCGGATGCTCGGCTCGCTGACCGAGGCGGACGACGCCGTCCAGGAGACCTGGCTGCGCCTCAGCAAGACCGACGCCGACGAGGTGGAGAACCTCGGGGGATGGCTGACCACCGTCGTGGCGCGCGTCTCGCTGAACATGCTGCGCTCGCGCCGATCGCGGCGCGAGGAACCCCTCGATATGCGCATGCCGGAGCCGATCGTCGACCGTGCCGACGGCACCAACCCCGAGCACGAGGCCCTCCTGGCGGACTCCGTCGGCCTGGCGCTGCTGGTCGTCCTCGAGACGCTGAACCCGGCCGAGCGGCTCGCGTTCGTCCTGCACGACATGTTCGCGGTGCCCTTCGACGAGATCGCGCCGATCGTCGACCGGTCGCCCGAGGCGGCGCGCCAGCTCGCGAGCCGCGCCCGCCGCCGCATCCAGGGCGAGCCCACGATCCCCGACGCCGACCTCGACACCCAGCGCGAGGTCCTCGATGCCTTCCTCGCCGCTGCGCGCGGCGGCGACTTCGAGGCGCTGCTCGAGGTGCTGGACCCGGACGTCGTACTCAGAGCCGACCGCGCCGGCGTCTCGGCCGGCGGCCCGAGGGTCGTCCGCGGAGCGGCCAACGTGGCCCGCGGAGCGCTCGCCTTCTCACGCCTCGACATCGAAGTGCGGCGGGCGCTCATCAATGGCGTGGTCGGCACGGTCACCTTCCGGGACGGTCAGCCGTTCGCGATCGCGGGCTTCACGATCCGAAACCGGAGGATCGTCGAGATGGACATCGTCGCCGACCCCGAGCGCCTCAGCCAGCTCGACCTGACGGTCCTCGACTGACCCGGACTCAGCGCCGGACGCGGTAGTGCATGTGGGTGACGCCGTTCTCCCCCTCGAGGACACGGGTGCGCTCCAACTCGATCTGCTCGGGAGGGAGGCCCTCGAAGAGGCGGCGCCCCTGGCCGAAGAGCACCGGGACGACATGGAGCTCGATCTCGTCGAGGACGCCGGCGGCCAGTGCGAGCTGCGCGGTTCCCGCGCCGTGGACCAGCACGTTCTTGCCGCCCGCAGCCTCCTTGGCCCGAGTCATGGCGGCCGTGACGTCGTCCACGTACGTGACCAGCGGCCACTCCTTCAGATCGGCGGGGTCCTGGCGGGTGAGGATGAAGATGGGCACGCCGTCGTGGTGGTCGCCGCCCCAGCCTCCAGCCGGCTCGAAGGTGCCCCGGCCGGCGACGACCGCCCCCGTGGTCATGAACTCGTCGACCAGCTGGCCGTTGACGCCCCCCAAGGCGCGGACGTCCTCGACACTGCCGGCGCCCCCCGGCAGCACCCAGTCGTGCAGGCGTTCCCCGCCGTCGCCGAGGCCGTTGTCCGGCCCCTCGTTCGGGCCGGCGATGAAGCCGTCGAGGGACATGGACATGTAGAGGACGGTTGCGGACACGGCGTCTCCTTTCTCGTTCTGTCGAGTGCCTTCTACTCGCACGTCGAGCGAGGCGGGGTGAAATCGACAGGCAACTTGACCGCTACCCCAGGCCGCGCTAACACCTGCGGCATGTCCGAGGAGAAGATCGTTGACGTGGTCAACCAGGCGCTCGCCACCGCCGGGATCGAGGACACGGTGATCGCGGCGGGAGAGTTCAATCCCCGCGGCCATTCGGGCGCGGGGTTCGCGGGAGGCCTGATCGGCGGCGACATCGGCGACTTGATGCCCTCTCCGGTGGACGGCGTCGCGACAGTCGGCGGGTACGTGGCGGGCACACGGGCTCACGACGCCGCCACCGGGCTGCCGGAGCGCATGGTCGTGGGCGTGTCGGAGACCACGGTCTACGGATTCGCGGGCAACCGGGCCCACCCGAAGGCGCTCGCCTTTCGCGTGCCACGCGACGGGCTCGAGGCGAAGGTGCACCAGCGCGTGAACGTCCGGGTGCTGGAGCTGATCGAAACGGAAAGCGGCTCCCGCATCGAGCTCGAGGGCATGCGCCTGCCGATCACGCACTCGAAGGATGTGATCCAGGAGCTCACCTAGCCCGCCCCTTGGCGAGACTGTACGGTTAGCCGATGAGCGCCAACACCGAGACCGCGGTACTCGCGGGAGGCTGCTTCTGGATCATGCAGCAACTGCTGCGCGACCGCGACGGAGTCATCTCCACCCGCGTGGGCTGGACCGGCGGCGAGAACCACAACCCGACCGAGGAGAACAATTCGGGCCACGCCGAGGCGGTCGAGGTCATGTTCGATCCGGAGCGGATCTCCTATCGGGACCTACTCGAGTTCTTCTTCCAGGTCCACCGAGCGGACCTGGGCGAAAGTGTTGTCGGCTCCGGTTACCGCTCGGAGATCTTCTACACGAGCGAGGAGCAGCGCAAGGTGGCCGAGGAGACAATCCGCGACGTCGACGCGTCGGGCCACTGGCCCGGCAAGGTCGTGACCGCGCTCAGCGAGGCCGGCACCTTCTGGGAGGCCGAGGCCGAGGATCAGGACTACTTCCAGCGCTATCCGGACGGCTGCGCGCCGCCCTTCCCGCGGCACGACGTGGAAGCCGCCACAGCGGCCCCCGGGCGCGCCTAGCTCCGCCTAGCCGCCTACTCCCACTCGATCGTCCCGGGCGGCTTCGACGTGATGTCGAGCGTCACCCGGTTCACCTGCGCGATCTCGTTGATCATCCGCGACGCCACGCGCTCCAGCAGGTCGTAGGGCAGCCTCGCCCAGTCGGCCGTCATGGCGTCGTCGCTCGTCACCGCGCGGATCACCACCACGTAGCCGTAGGTGCGCTCGTCGCCCTGCACGCCGACGCTTCGCAGGTCGGCCGGCAGCACGCAGAAGGACTGCCACAGCTCGCGGTAGAGGCCGGCCCCTCGGATCTCGTCCTGCAGGATCGCGTCCGCGTCGCGCAGGATCTCGAGGCGCTCCTTCGTGACCTCGCCCCCCACCACCCGGATCGCCAGGCCCGGGCCCGGAAAGGGCTGGCGCCACACGAGCTTGTCCGGCAGCCCGAGCTCCGCCCCCACCTGGCGCACCTCGTCCTTGAACAGCATTCGCAGCGGCTCCACCAGCTCGAACTCGAGGTCCTCCGGCAGCCCGCCCACGTTGTGGTGCGACTTGATCGTGGCGGTCCCGGTGCCGCCGCCGGACTCGATCACGTCGGAGTAGAGCGTCCCCTGCACGAGATAGCGCGGGTTGCCCAGCCGCTCGGCCTGCTCCTCGAAGACGCGAATGAACTCCTCGCCGATGATCTTCCGCTTCTGCTCGGGCTCGCTCACGCCGGACAGGCGGCCCAGGAAGCGCTCCTCGGCGTCGACCGCGATCAAGGGCACCTTGAACTCGTCCCTGAAGGCGGCCACCACCTGGTTGCCCTCGTTCTTGCGCATCAGCCCGTGGTCGACGAACACGCAGGTGAGCTGATCGCCCACGGCCCGGTACGTGAGGAGCGCCGCGACCGACGAGTCGACTCCGCCCGACAGACCGCAGATCACCTTGCCGTCCCCGACCTGCTCGCGGATGCGCGCCACCTGCTCGTCGACCACCGACGCCGCCGACCAGCCCATGTCGCAGCCGCAGATGTCGCGCAGGAAGGTCTCGAGGATCTGCGTCCCGTACGGCGTGTGGACGACCTCCGGGTGGAACTGGATGCCGTACAGGCCGCGCTGGGCGTGCTCGATGGCGGCCACCGGCGACTCGGTGGACGCCGCGAGCGCAGTGAAGCCGGGCGGCGGCTCGTAGACCGTGTCGCGATGGCTCATCCAGCAGGACTGCTCGGCCGGCGTGTCAGCCAGCAGGCGCCCATGCCGGGTCACCGTCAACCGCGAGCGCCCGAACTCCCCGACCTCGGCGCCCTCGACCCGCCCTCCGAGCTCCAGCACCATCGCCTGCATGCCGTAGCAGATGCCGAGCACCGGAACGCCGAGCTCGAGCAGCTCGGTGCGAAGCCGCGGGGCGTCGTCGGAGTACACCGACGCCGGGCCGCCGGACAGGATCAAACCGCGCGGCCGCCGGGCGGCGATCTGCTCGAGCGGCACGTGGTGCGGCAGCAGCTCCGCGAACACCCCGCACTCGCGCACGCGGCGGGCGATCAGCTGCGAGTACTGGCCTCCGAAGTCGAGTACGAGGACCTCATCGGTGGCAGCCGCGGGGGTGCCCGCGGCCCCCGCCTCGCTCACCGCCGAGGTGCTCACTCGATGACCAGCGCCGCGTCCGGGGCGGGTGCCGCCGCCGAGGTCGCGCCCATGCCGATCTCCTGCTCGCGCTGCAGCTGCTTGCCCTCCGATTGGAGCGCGGGCGCCACCATCACCTCGGCCTTGTGGAAGGCCGGGATGTCCTCGTAGCCGCACGTCGCCATCGAGGTGCGGAGGCTTCCCATCAGGTTGAAGGTGCCGTCGTTCTCGTGCGCCGGGCCGAGCAGGATCTGCTCGAGCGACCCGTTCTGAGTCGTCTTCACGCGCGCGCCGCGCGGGAGCGAGGCGTGGAACGTCGCCATCCCCCAGTGGTAGCCGCGCCCCGGCGCCTCGTAGGCGCGAGCGAGCGGCGAGCCGATCATCACGGCGTCAGCCCCGCAGGCGAACGCCTTCGACACGTCACCGCCGTTGCGCATGCCGCCGTCGGCGATCACCTTGACGTACTCGCCCGTCTCCAGCATGTGCTGCGAGCGCGCCGCCGCGACGTCCGCGATCGCGGTGGCCTGCGGCACCCCGATGCCGAGGACGCCGCGCGTGGTGCAGGCTGCCCCGGGCCCGACGCCCACCAACACGCCCTCCGCGCCGGTTCGCATGAGGTGCAGGCCGGTGGCGTAGGAGGCGCAGCCGCCCACCACGACCGGGACGGGCATCTCGCGGATGAACTCCTTCAGGTTGAGCGGCTCTGAGCGGGCGGAGACGTGCTCCGCCGACACCACCGTTCCCTGGATCACGAGGATGTCGAGCCCCGCCTCGAGGGCGGTCTCGTAGTAGCTCCGCACCCGCTGAGGGGTGAGCGAGGCGGCCGCCACGACGCCCTCCTCCTTGATCTCCCGGATCCGCTGGGCGATCAGCTCCTCCTTGACCGGCTCGGCGTAGATGCGCTGCATCTCGACGGTCGCCATCTCCTTCGGCTGGGCGGCGATGCGCTCGAGCTCGGCGTCCGCGTCCTCGTACCGGGTCCAGATGCCCTCGAGGTTGAGCACGCCGAGCCCGCCGAGCTTGCCGAGGATCGCCGCGGTCTCGGGCGACACGACGCCGTCCATCGCCGAGGCCAGCAGCGGCAGCTCGAAGCGGTAGGGACCGAGCATCCAGGTGATGTCGATGTCGTCCGGATCGCGCGTTCGGCGGCTCGGCACGATCGCAATGTCATCGAAGCCGTACGCGCGGCGACCCTTCTTGCCGCGTCCGATCTCTACTTCCATGAAGGCATCCTAGGTTCGCGGGCGGACCGAACCGGACGATACCGGCCAGGCATCAGCGGGGGGTTCGGGGGCGTGAGCCCCCGGCTGGCACCTAGCCCACCTGGATCGCGGGAGCCTCGAACGTCTCGACCTGGACCTCCGGAAGCAGCCGGTTGACCTCGCGCTGCTCCAGGACGCCGGCGCCGAAGTGCTGTGTCGACTCGGCCCCGCAGGCGACCGCGAAGCGCAGGCAGTCCTCCGGATCGCGGCCTCCGTAGCGAGCCGCCACGAGCCCCGCCAGCAGGGCGTCGCCCGACCCGACCGACGAGACCGGCTCGAGCGGCTCGAGCGTCGCCCGGTAGAGGCGGCGCTCCCCGCTCTCGCCCAGCACCGCCAGGCAGCCGTCGGCCAGGGTGATGATCGCCTCGCGCGCACCCAGCTCGACCATCTCGCCGAGGGCGCGGCGCCTGTCCTCCTCGTCGGCGAACTCGTGCCCGACGAGCCCCTCGGCCTCGAGCTCGTTCGGGCTGACGACGTCAGGGCCCCTGCGCGTCGCCGACAGGAGCGGCTCGCCCTCGGAGTCGAGCACCGTGGTCACGCCGAGCCGGCGCATCTCCTCGATCAGGCGTCCGTAGAGCCCGGTGTCGATGCCGCGCGGCAGGCTCCCGGCGAAGACGCAGACCGCGGCGCCCTTCGCCAGATAGAGCAGCTTGTCGATGAAGAGCTCGAGCTCCTGCGCGGAGACGTGCGGGCCGTGCTCGTTGATCTCGGTCTGGTCGCCGCTCGTGGGGTCGACGACGGCCGTCGAGGTCCGCGACTCCTCGCGGATGCGCACGAAGTCGTTGAGGATCCCCTCGTCGGTCAGATGCTCGACGATCCGGGTCCCCGTCGGCCCGCCCGCCACGCCGGTGGCGATCACGGGCTGGCCGAGCGCCCGCAGCGCGCGGGCTACGTTCACGCCCTTGCCGCCCGCCATCGAGGTCTGCTCGACCGCCCGGTGGCGCCGTCCCAGCCGGAAGTTCGGCACAGCCAGTGTCTTGTCGATGGCGGCGTTGAGCGTGACGGTGATGATCATCTTCTGACCAGCCTGAACCGCACTCGGAGCCTCATTGCTGCGAGCGCGGCGCCGAGCAGGATGGCGAGCGCAAGTAATACGGTCAAGGGGACCCCCAGCACCGAGAAGAGGACCCTCAATGTCCCCGGCTCGGGGACATCGGCCGCCGTGACCAGGGGAATCCTGCGGACTCGCTCGCCCTCGACGAAGACCGCCACCGTGCCCACCCGGGCGCCGGCGTCGAGCGGCCCCTCCACCTCCTCGGGGGCGTTGACGCGTCGCCGCACGCGCTCGCCGTCGCGCAGGGTCAGCACCGCATCGCGGGCCGGAACGAGCGCCACGCGATCGTCGCGATACTCGATGTCGGCGCGGGCCATCGCGCGGCGCCGGTCCACCACACGCACTCGCTGGAAGCGCCGGATGCCCCAGCGGAGCAGCGCGAGCGTCTCGGCGTCGCGCGCCGCTTCGCTCGGCTCGCCCATCACGACCGACACCACCCGCGCGCCGCCCGCCCCCCGAGCCGATCCGACCAGCACGTAGCCGGCCCCGAGGGTGTGGCCGGTCTTCACGCCGTTCACGAACGGGTGGGCGGCCACGAGCGTGTTGCGGTTGTCGATCGTGCGCGGGCGCAAGCCCGACTCCAGCTCGGCGACGGGCATGTCGACCACGCGGGCGAACCTCGGGCGGCGAAGCAGGCGGCGTGTCAGCGTCGCGAGGTCGCTTGCGGTCGTGTACTGCCCGGGGTCGTCGAAGCCGATCGGGTTCGCGTAGCTCGTGTCCTCGAGCCCGAGCTCGGCGGCGCGCTCGTTCATGTCCGCGACGAACTCGTCGACCGAGCCGGACACCCCCTCGGCGAGCGTCGCGGCGGCGTCGTTGGCGCTCTCGAGCAGCAGCGCCTCGAAGAGGTCGTGCACGGTCATGCGCTCGCCCGGGCGCAGGCCGATCTGCGACTCGACCGGCGCGGCGTCGTAGTCGGCCGCCGTGAACACCGCGCGCGGCCGCGTGCGCTCGAGCGTGAGCAGCGCGGTCATCAGCTTCGTCGTGCTCGCCATCGGGCGGCGCTCGCCGGCGTTCTTGCGGAACATCAGCTCGCCGTTCCGGCCGTCCACGACGATCGCCGCCTGGGCGCCGGGCACGGGCGGCGGCCGCTCGGCGGCATGCGCCGGGGCCACCAGGGCCACCAGCGCGAGCAGGGTCGCCGCCGCCGTGCGGGTCACTCGCGCAGCCTGATCCGCTGACCGACGATCAGGTTCTGGGGATCGAGCTCCGGGTTCAGCTCCTCGAGGCGCTCCACCGGGACATCCGTCTTCTCGGCGATCAGGCCGAGCGTGTCGTTCAGCTTGACGCGGTAGAAGGCCCGCACCCGCCGCCGTCGCTGCTGGTTCTCCTGCCGCGGGCGCTCCTGGGCGCTGCGATCGGCACTGTCGCCACCGTCGCCGTCGCCGGAGTCCGTGGAGGTGGTGATCACATAGCCGACGGCCCCGGCCACCAGCAACAGCGCCACCGGGGCGAGCAGGCGAGCCGGGCTACGTCGTCGTCGTCCTACGTGATCGGGCATCTCACCCCCAGGGGGGCGGAGCTTAGTGGCCGGTCAGGCGGCCCACGCAGTCGTGCGCAACTCCTCGGCGGCGGCGGCCGCCGCCTCGGCGGGATCGCCGCCGCGCTCGCGGTAGGCGTTGACGATCGAGCGCGAGGCGGTCACGAGACCCGCCGCCGGGTGGGGCTCGAAGGCCGCACCTAGGCCCTCGACGCGACCCCCCTGGGCCCCGACGCCGGGCAGGAGGAAGACGGCACGGGGCATCAGCTCGCGCAAGCGCCCGAGGAGCGCCGGCTCGGTCGCTCCCGTCACGGCGCCGACGAGGGACAGGCCGGAGGCGCCGGACTGGCCGGCGCCGAGCTCGTCGACGAGCCGCGCGAGACGCTCGTGCAGCGGCGGGTCGCCCTGGTCCTGCAGCTCGGCCGCGCCCGGGTTCGAGGTGCGCACCAGCACGAAGCAGCCCGCGCCCGCGGCAGCGGCGGCCTCCACGAGCGGCTCCAGGGAGTCGCGCCCGAGGAGCGGGTTGGCGGTGAAGGCGTCGGCGCCGAGCCCGGCCACCGGGCCGAACGGGCCGGCGGTCTCCCCCACCAGGGCCTGGGCGTAGGCGCGCGCCGTGACCGGCACGTCGCCCCGCTTGCCGTCGGCGATCACGAGCAGCCCATGGTCGCGTGCGATCGCGACGGTCTGCTCGAGCGCCTCCCACCCCGGCGCGCCCAACCGCTCGAAGCAGGCCAGCTGGAGCTTGACCGCGACGCAGGCCGGCCCCGCCGAGACGATCGCCGCGCGGCAGTGGTCCACCACCGCCTCCGCGGTGTTGGCGCGGGCGAAGCGCCCGCCCTCGCCGGCGCTCCCGAAGCGCTCGAGCGCCTCGGGCCAGAGCGCGGCGGGATCAGGATCCAGCCCAAGCACGACGCGGCTGCGGCGCTCCTCTACGAGCGCCGCGAGCCGGTCGCAGAAATGGTCGCGTCGCGAACCCCCGGTCAAGAGTTGCGCGACAGAGGTGTGGGCGCGATCAGGCGCCCTTCACGGCCTTCTTGAGGCCGGAACCCGCGCTGAACCGCGGCACCCTGCTCGCCGCGATCTGGATCTTCTCGCCGGTCTGCGGGTTCACGCCCTGGCGGGCGCCCCTGTCGGCGACCGAGAACTTCCCGAAGCCGGTGAAGTTGATGTCTCCGCCGCGGGTCAGGACCTCCTCGATGGTGTCGAGAACGGCGTTCACGGCCTTGTCGGCCTCGCCCTTGCCGAGGCCGGAACGGTCGGCCACCTGGTCCACGAATTCTGACTTCGTCACGATCTCCTCCTTGCCGGGGGAACTGAAACGGGCGCAACGTAACAACGCCCGCGGACGACAGAAGGCAGTTTTCCACTTCTAGAGCGAAAAACTGCGCTCCTTACGACCGTTTCCAGGCCTCAGGAGCCCGAAACTGACATCTCGCCGATCAATATCGGGGGCGCCTTCACGCTGCCGCCGAAGGGCACCCAGCGCGCTTCGGAGCCCACCGCGCGCACCGCTTTGAGCATCGAAACGAGGTCGCTGGCGATGGTCAGCTCGCGCACGGGACCGGCCGGGGCCCCGCTCTCGAGCAGGCGCCCGGACGCGCCGACGGAGAACGTGCCGGAGACCGGGTTCACACCGGAGTGGAGTCCCGCGACGTCCGTGACGTAGAGCCCGTCGCCGGCATCGGCGAACAGCCCCTCGAGATCGCGCTCACCCGGCTCGAGCACCAGGTTGTTGGTCCCCACCGACGGCGGCGCTCGGTAGGACCCGCGCGTGGCGTTGGCGGTGGTGGCGCGCCCGGCCTGCCGCGCGGTCCGGGCGTCGAACAGGAAGGTCAGGAGCCGGCCGCCCTCGATCAGCGGCGTGCGGCGGCTCGGCGACCCCTCGCCGTCGAACGGCGCGCTCGACGGGCCGTCGGCCAAGGTCGCGTCGTCGGCGAGCGCGAGTGCGGCGTCGGCGATCTCGTCTCCCTCGCGGTCGGCGAAGAGCGAGCGCCCGCGCTGAACGGCGTCGGCCGAGAGCATCGAGCCGATGAAGCCGATGAACGAGGCGGCGACGAAGGCGTCGAGCACGACCGGGCAGCGCCGGCTCTCCGGCTGCCGGGCGCCGACGAGGGCCAGCGCCCGGTCGGCCGCCTCGGCGCCGATCGCCTCCGGGTCGAGCTCGCCCGGGTCGCGGCCGAGCCCAACGCCGAGCCCGGTCATCAGGTCGGTGCCCTCGCCGGCGAAGGCGGAGGCATAGGCCCAGGCCTGGGTGGCGTCATAGCCGCCGGCGAACCCGCGCGAGTTGGCCAGGGCGACGCTGCCCTCCGCGTCGGAGTACACGGCGTTCTCGACCTGCGTGACGCCGGGCCGCTCGCGCGCGGCGCGCTCCACGGCCAGCGTGAGCTCGACCTTGCGCTCCGTGGACCAGCCGGCGAGCTCGGGCGAGGCGAGCCCCTCCACGGCGGCGGCGCCGAACTCGTCCGGCAGCCCGCCGTACTCGTCGGGGTCGGCCACCTCGGCCGCGGCGCGCGCGGCCGCTGCCACGCCGCGCACGCCGTCCTCGGACAGGTCGGTTCCGTAGGCGTAGCCCGAGCGGCCGTCGACGAACGCCCGCACCCCGACACCGCGGCCGCCGGCGTCGCTGAGGCTCTCGACCTCGCCGTCGTAGACGCGCACGCGCCGGCTGACCGCCTCCTCGGCCCAGGCCTCGGCGTCGGTCGCGCCGGCGGCCACGGCGGCCTCGACGCCGTGCCGGGCGACGTCCTCGAGGGTCACGACGCTGTGCCCCCGACCGTGAGCTCGCGGATCCGCACGTGCGGCTGCCCGACGCCGGCCGGCACGGTCTGGCCGGCCTTGCCGCAGTAGCCGCTGGCGATCTCGAGGTCGTCCGCGATGCCGTCGACCGCCCGCAGCGCCTCGAGCCCGTTCCCGACCAGCGTGGCGCCGCGCACCGGCGCCGTCACCTTGCCGCCCTCGATCAGGTAGCCCTCCGAGACGCCGAAGACGAAGTCGCCGGTGGCGGGCTCGACCTGCCCGCCGCCGAAGGACACGGCGTAGAGCCCGCGCTCGATCTCGCCGATCAGCGCCTCGGGCGTGGCGTCGCCGGGGGCGAAGAAGGTGTTGGTCATGCGCGGGACCGGCAGGTGCCGGAACGACTCGCGCCGGCCGTTGCCGGTCGACTCGACCTGGTCCTTGCGCGCCCGCACGACGTCGTACAGGTAGGAGACGAGCCGGCCGTCCTCGATGACGGTCGTGCGGCGGGTGGGCGTGCCCTCGTCGTCGATGCCGTCGCTGCCCCAGTCGTTCGCCCGGCTGCCGTCGTCGTAGGCCGTGACGAAGGGCTCCGCGAGCTGGTCGCCCAGGTGGCCGGCGTAGACGCTGGCGCGCTTCTGCACGGCGTCGGCCTCGAGCCCGTGGCCGACGGCCTCGTGCAGGAGGACGCCGCCGAACCCGTTGCCGACCACCACGGGGAGGCGGCCGGTCGGGGCGTCCACCGCGTCGAGGAGGGTGAGCGCGCGCTGTGCGGCCTTGCCGGCGACCGCCTCGGGGTCCGCCTCCACGAGCTCCCAGCCGGCGTGACCGCCGCGTGTGTCGCTGCCGGTCTCGACGCGGCCGTCGCGGCGGGCGACGACCTGCACGCCGAGTCGCACGCGTGTGCGGTCGTCGGCCGCGGCCCGGCCCTCCGAGTTGAACACCTCGACCTCGCGACGCGACTCGGCGTAGCCGACCCTCACCTGCGTGATCTCCTGCCCGGCTGAGCGGGCGCGCTCGTCGCAGGCGCGCAGCAGGTCGGCCTTGCGCGCGGCCTCGACCTCCTCGGGGCGGGTCTCGATGGCGTGGCCGCCCGCCGGGGTGGCGGCCCCGAGCGCGGCCGGGCCGCGGGCCTCGCCGCGAACCGCCTGCGCGACCGAGCCGGCCACGCGCAGCAGGTCTTCCTCGCCGTGGCCGTCCACATGTCCGTAGTAGGAGGACTCCCCCTGGACCACCCGCACGCAGGCGCCGCGCTCGCGGCCGTCCTGCGGGCGCTCGACACGGCCGTCGTCGAGCGATATCGAGAAGCCGTGGCGCGCCTCGGCATACAGCTCGGCGAAATCGCCGCCGCGCGAGAGCGCGCGCTCGAGGACGGTCGTGGCGAGCGCCGGATCGACGAGGCTCACGCGTCGTCCTCGCGGGGGGCGCGCCCCGTGCGGCGTGGCTTCGCGCCGCGTCTGGCGGCCGCTTCGCTGCGGCGCGCGACGCGCGGCTTGCCACTGCCTCCACCCGTCTTGGCGCGGCGCGGCTTCTCCTCCGCCTCGCCGGCCGTCTCCGCGCCGCCGACAGCAGGCCGCCGCGGCTTCGCCTTCTCCGCCGTCTCGACCTCGTCCACCAGCGCGACCATCCGCTCGGCCGTCTCCAGCAGGCTCTCGTAGCCGCGGCCGTCCGGCTGCACGAGGCGCGCGTAGCCGGTCTCGTCGTACACGAGCACGCGCGGCTCGCGCTCGCGCTGCATGCGGCGCACGGTCGCGGCCAGGCCCTCCGCGATGCCGGCGGCCCGCCCGATCGGTCCCTTCCGCTTCTCCTTCATCCCCCGAGCTCCGGGATCGGCGACTCGCCGGCGGCGGCCTCCTCCGTCGCCGGCCCGGCGGCCCCCTCCTCGTCGGCCGCGGTCGAGCGGCGAACCTGAGGTCCCCCCTCGAGCTCGCGTAGCACCGCGCGCAGGTCCATCAGCATCAGCGATGACAGCGCGCCGCGGCGGCCGACCACTGCGAGCGTCCAGTGCGGCGTGCGGGAGGCGTAGACGGTCCCTCGCTCGACCTGCGCCTCGACCTGCTCGGGAGGCCCGCCTGGGATGTCGCGATGAGCGCGGTCGACCGCCTCGAACAGCCCCCGGGCGAGCTCCGCGAGCTCGCCGGAGCGCTCCTCGGACAGCCCGTACGCACCCGCCGGAGACCCGGCGGCGTCCAGCAGCACGGCCGCGCGGGCATCGGCCGACAGCTCGCAGAGCCGCTCCGCGGTCCGCTCGGGAGTGAGCGTCCCTGCCATCCGTGATGAGAATACCGGCGTGCCCCTCTCGCGAATTTCGTGGCTGGTCACGGTCGGCGTCTGCCTGATCGCGGCCCTGCTCCTGCTCCTGAACGGCTACTACGGCTACTCCGGAGTGCTGCTCGCGGTGGGTGCCGCGGCGGCCGTGAACCTGCTCTAGGGCACGGCCGCGTCGGCCGGCTCGGTGTGGACGATCACGTCGGCGAGACGGGGGCAGCGCTCGCGGACGGCCTCCTCGATCGCTCCCGCGTGGCGGTGCGCGGACGGCAGCGGCTGGTCGCCCGGCAGGGTGACCGTGACGAGCGCGACGCGGCCGGCCTCGCCGTCACGGAACCCGACCCTGAGCGGCGCCGATCCGGTCACCCGCCGGACGGCCTCTTCGATCGCCCGCCGCTCGGTCTCGGTCTCGTCCGTGGCCGGCGTGGTCGCCCAGTCCGTGCGGGAGAGCGGCTCGAAGTGGGTGTGCACGTCGCGCAGCTCTGGAACCTCGGCATGCACCCGCCGCTCGAGACGCTCCACAACGTCGTGCGCCTCCGTCAGGGACAGCTCCCTAGGAAGCTTCACGTGCAGGGAGAGCTCGTAGCCGCCGGGCACGTGCATCACGCGCACGTTGTGGACCTCCCTCACCTCGGGCGCAGCCGACGCCGCGGCCGTGGCCCGCTCGCGCAGGTCGCCGGCGGTCGCCACGGGCTCGACGTGCACGACCACGTCGGCCGCGCCGAGCTCGGCGGCCACGGCGTCCTCGATCGCATCGGCTGTTGCGTGCGCCTGGGTCACGCCCGCGTCCGGGGCCACGCCGACGACGAGGTCGACGAAGTACCGCCCGGCCGCGTGCCGAACGCGCACGCGGCGCAGCTCCACGTGCTGGCCGATGCGGGCGAGCGCCTGGCGGATCCGCTCCTCCGCGTCCACGGCGGCACGGTCCATGAGGACGTCCACCGACTGAACCGCGAGCCTCAGCGCCGCGCCGACCACTAGCGCGGCCACGAACAGGGCGGCCGCAGCATCCGCGGCCGGCTCGCCGGCCGCGACGAAGATCATTCCGATCAGCACCGCCACCGACCCGGCCAGGTCCGACGCGAAGTGCAGGGCGTTCGCGCCCAGCGCCGCCGACGCGTGGCGCCGCGCCGCCCGGCGGCTCACCACTGCGCGCGACGCGTCCACCCCGATCACCACGACGATCACTGCGATCGCCCACCAGGTCGCCTCCACCCCGTGTCCGCTGCCGTCGATCAGCCGCGAGGCCGACTCGACCGCGATGAACAGCGACACGAGCAGCAGGAACGCGCTCTCGCCGAGGGCCGCGAGGTGCTCGGCCTTGCCGTGGCCGTAGTGGTGCTCCTGGTCCGGCGGCCGGACCGCGACGCGGACCGCGAACAGCGTGAGCAGGGCGGCCACGAGGTCGGTACCGGAGTGGACAGCCTCGGCGACGAAGGCGAGCGAGCCCGTGATCAGGCCCGTCACCAGCTTGACGGTGACGAGGAAGACCGCGGCGAACACGCTGACGAGCGCGGTGCGCTGCATCGCTCGGGCGTCGGCGATCTCCTGCGTGGCCACGTTCACAGTGTGCCCGGCCAAGCGGCCGCGCCGATCACCGGCGGCTGCGCCGGCGGAACAGGTCGGTGAGCGGCCCGCGCGGGCGCCCCGCCTCCGCTGCCTTCAGCAGCTCGAGCTTGAGCTCGCGTGCGGCGCGCCCTCGGTGGCTGATCGCGTCCTTCTCCTCAGGGGTCAGCTCGGCCATGGTGCGCTCGTCGCCGGGGTAGTCGTCGGGTACGAAGGCGGGGTCGTAGCCGAAGCCGCCGCTTCCGCGTGGGTCGTGGGTCAACCGGCCCTCGCAGTGGCCGTGCACGATCTGCTCGTGCCCGCCCGGCTCGACATATGCGATTGCGCAGACGTAACGCACGCGTGTGTCGCCGTCGGGCGGGACCTCCTCGAGCAGCTTGGCGAGGTTCTGCTCGTCCGTGGCGCCGTCGCCGGCGTAGCGGGCAGACCAGACGCCGGGAGCGCCGCCGAGGCCGGCCGCCTCGATGCCGGAGTCGTCGGCGATCGAGACGCGGCCGGTGGCCGCCGCGGCGGCACGCGCCTTGCCGAGGGCGTTGTCGGCGAAGGTGGTGCCCGTCTCGGGGGGAAGCGTGATCGCGGCGGGAAGGGGATCGAGCTCGATCGGGCTCATGAGGGCGGCGAGCTCGCGCAGCTTGTGGTCGTTGCGGGTGGCGAGGACGAGCCGCACCGCTAGTGGTCTCCGACGGAGATACGGTCGCGGCTCGGCGAGCGAGAACCGAGCATCGGCGTGCACGCGAGCGCAGCCAATGCATCGCATTGGCGAGCATCGCGGGTGTCCGCTGCGCGCTGGCGACGGCGATAGCCGTATCCAGCGAGCAGCGACGGTTCGCAGCCGCCGAACGCGGACGTATCTCCGGAGGCGACCACGACTACGCGGTGGCCGCGCCGACCGCCTCTTCCTGCGCGGCCCGGAGGCGCTCGATGCCGGCCGCGGCCAGCGCCAGGAGCTCGTCGAGCGAGGCGCGCGAGAGTGGCGTGCGCTCGGCGGTCGCCTGGACCTCGACGAGACCGCCGTCGCCGGTCATCACCACGTTGGCGTCGACCTCGGCCGTGGAGTCCTCGGAGTAGTCGAGGTCGAGCAGGGCCCGCCCGCCGACGACCCCGCACGACACGGCGGCGACCGAGCCGCTGAGCGGCAGGCCGTCCAGCTTCCCCGCGCTCACCAGGCCGCGCAGGGCGAGCTCGAGCGCCACATAGCCGCCGGTGATGGCGGCGCAGCGAGTACCGCCGTCGGCCTCGAGGACGTCGCAGTCGATCCAGACCGTGCGCTCGCCGAGCGCCTTGAAGTCGATCACCCCGCGCAGCGAGCGGCCGATCAGGCGCTGGATCTCGACGCTGCGGCCGTCGAGGCGGCCCTTCGAGACGTCGCGCTTCTTCCGCTCGCCGGTCGAGGCGGGCAACATCCCGTACTCGGCCGTGGCCCAGCCGCGCCCCTGGCCGACCATCCAGCGCGGCACGTCCTCGTCGACGGTCGCCGTGCAGATCACGCGCGTGCCGCCCGCCTGGAACAGGCAGGACCCGCTGGCCGTGCGCACGAAGCCCGGGGTGATCACGACCTCGCGAAGCTCGTCGGGCGCGCGTCCATCGCGGCGGTCGCCGCTCATGCGGCGCTCCGTTGGGCGGTTGCCACGTCCACGTGCTCCACGTTCCCGATCGGGAGCTGGAGGAACCGCGTCCCGAGCGCGCGGAAGTCGCCGGGGTCGCCGGTGGCAAGGAAGCGGTAGTCGCCGCGCCGCCGGTCGTCGTTCTCGAGACCGGCCGCCTGGAGGCGAGACTCGACCTCCTGGGCGATCGCCTCGCCCGAGCTGACGATCGTCACGCCTCGCCCGAGCTCCCGCTGGAGCACCGGGCGGACGAGCGGGTAGTGGGTGCAGCCGAGGATCACGGTGTCGACGCCGGCGCGCTTGAGCGGCCGGCAGGCCCCCTCGACACACGCGATCGTGCGATGGTCGACCTCGCCTCCCTCCTGAATCAGCGGCGCGAGCTCGGCCGATGCGACGGCATGCAGCTCGGCCTCCGGGGCTGCCTCGGCGAGCGCCCGCGCGTAGGCGCCGCTCGTGACGGTGGCCGGCGTGGCGATCAGCCCGACGCGCCCGGTGCGCGTGGCGGCAGCCGCGAGCCGCGACTCGGGCCGGACCACCCCGACCACCGGTACACGACGCTCGAGCTCGTGCCTGAGCGCGGGGAGCGCGGCGGCGGTGGCCGAGTTGCAGGCCACGACGAGCAGCTTGGCCCCGCGCCCGAGCAGGATCGCGGCGAGCTCGCTTGCGAAGGCGCGGAGCTGGTCGGCGCCGCGGTCGCCGTAAGGGAAGCGAGCGGTGTCGCCGAGGTAGAGAAAGTCCTCATGCGGAAGCGACACGAGGCACTCGTGCAGAACGGTGAGCCCGCCGACGCCGGAGTCGAAGACGGCGACGGGCAGCGAGCGATCAGATGCCGCCACGGGCGCGTAATGGTGCCAGGCCGCCCGGAATGCGCCGCGCGCCGGGTTGCCGCGTCCGGCCGGGTCAGGGTTTGAAGTCGGAAGGCGGCCAGTCCTCGGGACGCATCGAGCCGATCATGCGGAACTTCGGCTTGCGGTCGACGTTCCGCCACGCCGGCCGGGATTCCGCTCCGAACAGCGGGCCACCGATCGCCGCGAACAGCAGCGCCGCTGCTAGGACGAGCACAATGGTCCCATCGCTCTCCGAATCCGCCGGCGGCGAACTGTGGGAACTGGGCTGCTCCGCGAAGGTCGTGCCAGGAGCTCCTGGGAGCGTCGTGCCCGGGCCCCCGGAATCGGCTGCGGCTGGCGCGGCCGCGACAGCGAGGGCGGCGACCGCGAGGGCCGCGACCGCAAGAGCGGCACTGAGGCGCTTCATGGCGGCTCCTTTTGTTCAGCCTGCTGGGCCGGTGCGGCTCCCTGAAGTATGCGGGTACTTGACCGTAATCTCCACAGCGCCCCTCAAAGCGGCGGCTTCGACCTGAGCTGTCCTGCCCCGTGGCCCGTATAGGGCACCTAGGCAGGACAGTCCCGATCAGAACTGCACCTTGCGCACGGCCTCCTTGATCTTTCCGATGATCACGTCGCCGAGCTCCTTGCCCTCGTCCGTGCGGAAGCCCTTCATGGCGGCCACCACGCCGGCCATCACCAGGGCTACCAGCAGGATCAGCGCCACGTACTCCACGGTGCCCTGGCCGGCTTCGCGGCCGGCGGCAGCGAGCCGGCGGCCCGCCGTCGCCAGCGCGGCGTGGATGCGTCCCATCAGGCGGTACATCGATCGACCTCCCAGTCCGGTGGATGAAGCGAGGCCGATCGTCCGCTTGGGCGGCGCACGGTTCTAGACCCGCGGGTGAAGGAAGTGCGACAAGTTCGCGGCGTCCCGCCGCGCCCGGGCGCCCTGCCAACATGGCGGGCGCATGTGCGGGATCGGCGCAATCCTCGACCCGGCGGGCACCTCCGCACCGGAGGCCGCCCAGCGGATGGTCGATGCCCTTCGCCACCGCGGGCCGGACGGCGAGGGGGTTCGCAGGGCCGGGCCGGTCTCGCTCGCTCACGCCCGGCTGGCGATCATCGACGTGGCCGGCGGCGACCAGCCGCTCGACTCCGAGGACGGCGCCGTCACCCTGATCGCCAACGGCGAGATCTACAACCACCGCACGCTGCGCGCCAAGCTCGAGCAGCGCGGCCACCGCTTCGCCACCGGCTCCGACTGCGAGGCCATCCTCCACGCCTACGAAGAGAACGGCCCGGCCTGCGTACGCGAGCTCAACGGCATCTTCGCCTTCGTCCTGTGGGACGAGCGCCGCCGCAGGCTCCTCGCCGCCCGCGACGAGTTCGGCGTCAAGCCGCTCTACTGGTGGGGCGAGGGCACCAGGGGGGCCGTCGCGTCCGA
>Ga0081538_10001018_pt1 | contig 29923 bp, 27 predicted proteins | sample TabmetS5T2R1_FD_71022 | JGI IMG/M metagenome (GOLD analysis project Ga0081538, IMG submission 71022) | Tabebuia heterophylla rhizosphere microbial communities from the University of Puerto Rico - S5T2R1 | ecosystem: Host-associated > Plants > Roots > Rhizosphere ...
TGGGGATTTCGACCCCATGGCGATATTGCCGCGTATCCAAGCTGCCTTTCGGGATTTTCAGCCACAGAGGCTGCCGACGTTGGAGATCCCGCAAGAGCCGGCGCAACGCGAACTGCGCATGGTCATTCTCGCCGATGATATCCAAGAGACCCTCTTGGATGTCGCCTATCACGTCCCAGGGGTGCTGCACAGAGATAGCTATGCCATCGATCTCCTGGCCTTTATCCTCGGCGGTGGTGAAAGCTCACGTCTCTACCAAAGTGTAAAAGCTGAGCAGGAGCTGGTGCACGCCGTCTATACCTACCCCTTCTTGCCCAAAGACCCTGGGCTGCTGGTGATGGGTGCGACCTTGCGAGAGGAACATTGGCAGAACGCGTTGGCGGGCATGCTGGCCGAAGTCGAGCGTGTGCAACGCGACGGGATCACGACAGCTGAGCTGGACCGCGCGAAGCGAAACTTGGAAAGCGACTTCATCTATCAGCGCGAGACAGTCCAAGGGCAAGCCTCGCAACTAGGCTACTTCGGAGCCATCCTTGCCGATCTCGCCTACGAGCCGCGATATCTCAAGGCGATTGCCCGGACGACCCCGCAAGATATCCAGCGGGTGGCGCGGACGTATCTCACGCCAACGAACCTCACCGTGGGGTTCTTTGTGCCATGCGCCGACGGTGCACGTGTCACGCGTGAGCGCATCACGCAGACGATCCAAGCGCGTACCCAACTGCCGGGACGGCGGCGACCGTCACGCCTTGCTGCAGAGAGGCGCACCCGAAAATTCCTCTTGGATAACGGCATGACGCTTTTGGTGCGCGAGAATCCTGCCGTCCCCTTAGTCGCGATGCAGGCTGTATTTCTCGGCGGCCTGTGGGTGGAAGATGAGGCGCACAACGGGGTGATGAATTTTGTCGCCGAAATGGTGACGAAGGGGACCGCGAATCGACGGGCCCGCGCTCTGGCCGAGGAAATCGAGTCGATGGCCGGGGAGCTCAGCGGCTTCGCTGGGCGGAGCAGTTTTGGGGTGGCGGCTGAAGTGCTCCATCGCGACCTGGGGCAGGGGCTTGAACTGCTGGCCGACATTTTACGTGAGTCCACTTTCGAGCCTGATGAAGTGGAGAAAAAACGGGCTGATCTGCTGGCGGCGTTGAAGCACGAAGAAGACGACCTGTTCAAGGTAGCATTCACGCTCTGCACCCAGAGCCTGTTCCCGGCTCACCCATATGGCCTCAGGGTTTCGGGTACCCTGGAGTCCGTCGCGCAGTTGACCCGCGACGATTTGCTCCACTGGTACCGACGCTACACCATCCCCAACAACCTTGTCTTGGCCATCGTCGGCGGTGTCGAGGCCGACAGCATCCACCATGCCGTCAACCGGCTCTTCAGGTCGTGGCAGCCGGCGCCTCTGGATCTCCCACCTCGGGGCAGACCGAGTCGTTCAGCCGTGACTGGTCCGGTGATCTGTCAACGTCACAAGGAGCAGACGCATATCATCGTCGGCATGCGGGGGACCAGCTTCCAGCATCCCGATCGTTATGCGCTCAGGGTCCTCGAGTCGATTCTCGGCAGCCAAGGCGGTCGATTATTCGTCGAGCTACGCGAGAAACAAAGCCTCGCATACACGGTGACGGCGCGGTCGTTAGAGGGGCTCGATCCGTTCATCTTTTTCGTCTATCTCGCCACCAGCCCTGAAAAGACCGAGGTTGCCCTCGATGGCATCCGGGAGGAGTTGCTTCGAATGCGGGAGGAGGGGGCAACCGTCCGAGAGGTCGAGCGTGCCAAGCGCTATCTGGTAGGCAGCTATGAGATCGAGTCCCAGAAGAACAGCGCGTTGGCTGCCATGCTGGCATTCGACGAACGCTATGGTTTGGGTTGTCATGAGGTGGAATCTTACGCCCAGAATATCATGGCCGTCACTCCAGAGATGGTCCAGCAGGTTGCCCAGACGTATCTTGCCATCGATCAGTCAGCGGTGGTGATCGTCGGTCCATCTCCCGCCGGAGGTACGGTGATCAAGCCTTCTGCGGAGAGGGTCGTATCTTGACTTGGCCGGGGGCCTATGTTACTTTTTAGGAGAAGAGAAGACCCTTGAAAGGTGCCAAGGCCTGAAGAGGAGATGAGGAGGTATGGATAACCCAAACGATCAGGAAAAAAAGGGTTTCATCAAAGATACTATGCGCAAATTTTCCCTACATATCCCTGGGAGCGAGTCCTCTCTGGCCAGTAAAATCAGCCAATATGAAGCGGAAATCGGAAAGCTACAGGATCAAATTAAAACGTTAGAGGATGAATCGGAGGGCCTTCTACGTAATCTCGAAAAAACCATTAACCAATATGAAGTGTTGAAACGTAAGTACTATCAAACGAGTGAGCAGATGAATAGCGGTCGGAAGCAAAATGAGAAGCTCGCCGCGGCTCTCCAGGAAGCTAAGAATCAAATTGTCGCTCTCAAAGAAGAAATCGATAAGCTCTGTGCACCTCCCAATAGCTATGGAACGTTTCGTAAATCTAATGAGGATGGCACTATTGATATCAGTGTGGATGGTCGAACACTGAAAGTTAATGTGCACCCAAAGATCAACATCAAAGATCTGCACGAGGGACAACTGGTCATTCTGAACGAAGCCTATAATGTGATCGAGGTGTCCGGCTACGAAGTGAAAGGCGAAGTCGTCCATATTAAGGATTTCATCGACGAAGATCGTGCCATTGTCATTGGCCGTGCCGACGAAGAAATGGTTATCCAGCTCTCAGACCCTCTCAAACGTGATGGCATGAAGATCGGCGACAACGTGCTGCTCGATCCACGCTCGGGTTATGCGGTAGAACGTATACCCAAGTCCGACGTGGAGGAGGTCGTTCTCGAAGAGGTTCCCAACGTCACCTACGACGATATCGGCGGCTTGGGGGATCAAATCGAAGCCCTGCGCGATGCCATTGAACTGCCCTATCTCTATCCGGATGAATTTAGGGAACATCGATTGAGTCCCCCGAAAGGGATTTTGTTATACGGACCTCCCGGATGTGGGAAGACGCTGATCGCTAAGGCCGTCGCCAACAGTCTGGCCGGCCAGATCGAAAAACGTACCGGCAAGAAAACCGCGGCCTACTTCCTCAATGTCAAGGGCCCAGAGCTCCTCAATAAGTATGTCGGTGAAACCGAGCATAAGATCCGCGAGGTCTTCAAGAAAGCCAAGGAGAAGGCCAAGGAAGACCAACCAGTGATCGTCTTCTTCGACGAGATGGATTCGATTTTTCGCATGCGCGGCTCCGGCATCTCCTCCGACGTCGAGATCACGGTTGTGGCGCAGTTCCTCTCCGAGATCGATGGGCTCGAAGCCTTGCGCAATGTCATCGTGATCGGGGCCAGCAATCGCCAGGATTTGATCGACCCCGCCGTCCTGCGGCCGGGCCGGCTCGACCTGAAGATCAAGATCGACCGCCCAGATAAAGAGGCAGCGCGCGATATCTTCTCCAAATATCTCACCGCCAACTTGCCGATCCACCCGGCGGAACTCGAGCCTGTCGGTGGGGATCGGGAGAAGGCTGTACAGGTGCTTACCGACCGCTTGGTGGATGAGATGTACGCGCCGACGGAACGCAATAAGTTTCTGGAGGTGACATACGCTAAGGGCGACAAGGAGATCTTCTATTTCAAAGATTTCGCCAGCGGGGCGATGATCGAAAACATCATCGCTCGGGCCAAGAAGGTCGCACTCAAACGCTTCATCGCCGGGGGAGAGAAAGGCCTTTCGTTTGTCGATCTCCAGGAGGCGGTTGAGGGTGAGTATAAGGAAAATGAAGACCTCCCCAACACGACGAACCCGGATGATTGGGCCCGAATCTCGGGTCGTAAAGGCGAGAAGATCATTAACGTGCGCACCTTGATGGGTGGGAGTTCGCCGAAGTTGCGTTCGATTGAGGACATCTCCGGGGGGCAGTATCTATAAGGCAAAGGTGCAGAGCGACGGCCTCACGTGGGGCCAGTTGCTACTCTGACATTCCTCCCAAGGAGGATGTATTAACCAGTGGTTTCCGGACCCTTGTACGGCAGAGGGCTGAGCCATGGCTATTCCGAAAATTCTGGGGACGGAGACCGAATACGGTATCATCGGGCGGCATGACCCTGATTTCGACCCGATCTCGCGTACGCTATTGTTGATCAACAGCTATCAATGCGAGACCCCTCCCCCTTCTCTTTGGGACTATACCCAAGAAGCGCTACGTTTCGATCCGCAGGCGATGTCCTTTGATGATCTCTACGATGTCCCAGATCAACTCGACCCGTTGAGTATCAACAAAGTCCTGCCGAATGGGGCACGGTACTACCTGGATCACGCTCATCCTGAGTATTCGACGCCCGAATGCACAACTATCCAAGACCTTGTTTGCTATGAAAAGGCTGGGGATCGTATTCTTGAGCACAGCCGTATCGCGGCGGAACAGGTTCTGACGAGCGGGCAGCAGATTCTACTCTACAAGAACAACAGTGATCACAAGGGCAACAGCTACGGGTATCACGAGAATTACCTGCTGGATCGCAATACCCCTTTTCGGCTGATTGTCGAGCAGTTCACCCCTTTCATCGTCAGCCGCCAGATCTTTTGTGGAGCGGGCAAGGTTGGGGCCGAGAATGGCACGGCGCCAACGGCCTATCAAATCTCGCAGCGTGCCGATTTCTTCGAGACGGAAGTGGGCTTGGATACCATGGTCAAGCGTCCCCTCATCAATACCCGCGATGAACCGCATGCAAGTCGCGAAAAATACCGGCGGCTGCATGTGATCGTCGGCGATGCCAATATGTCAGAATATGCGCTGTACCTGAAGCTGGGTGCCACCGCGCTCGTGCTCGCCATGATCGAAGACGAATTTCTTCCCCGAACGTTCACGCTGCGCGATCCGGTTGCGGCCCTGAAGGCGGTCTCGCGTGATTTGACCTGCCGGAAGCCAGTGCACTTAGACGACGGCAGCACTATCAGCCCGATCGCATTACAATGGGAGTATTGCGCCGCTGCGGAGCGATACTGTGCGACGTTCTCTGTAGAGCCCTGGGGGCTCGATGTCGTGCGGAAATGGGCATACGTGCTCGGTCATCTGGAACAAGACCCGTTGGCGCTGGCTCGGGAACTCGACTGGGTGATTAAGTGGCGACTCCTCACCTCCTACATGGACCGTCATGGATATGCCTGGGACAGCGCCCAGGTAACCCTGCTCGATTTGCAGTATCACGATATTCGCCGCGAGAAAGGGCTATACTATGTGCTTGAGCGTAGCGGCGAGGTGGAGCGCATCGTCACTGACGCAGAGATCGACCGCGCTGTCGACGAGCCACCAGGCGATACGCGTGCCTATCTCCGGGGGATGTGCCTGAAAAAGTTTCGACAGCAGGTGTTCAGCGTCAATTGGGACTCGTTAGCCTTTAATCTCGATGAAGGGGACATCAGGCGCATCGCGCTTGACGACCCCTTGCAAGGGACCAAAGCCCAGGTTGCCAAAGCGATCGAGGGGGCAGCGAGTGCGGCGGAGTTACTGGCGACGCTTTCTGGAACCTAGTGGAACAGAAGGAGAAAGCAATGACGATCAATACACGGAACTCACGGATACGGTCAGGAGAGGTGTTGGAAGCTATCGCCTCCGAGGAGCATCGCCCCCTGGCCATGGTAGTCGGAATGGCGGCAGGGGATCAGAAGCAAGCCCGGCGCTCGGATACCCCTCAGGACACAGCGGAGACCCGGCCCGCCAGCAATATCAAAGAACGCGGTGAAACGCTGAAGGAGGACCTCGATCGCATCATCGATGAGATCGACGAAGTGCTCGAGGAAAACGCGGAGGAATTCGTGAAAAACTATGTCCAACGGGGAGGAGAGTGAGGTGGAAATCAACCTCACAGGGCATGGGTCAAGTTTTTACGATTTCATCCGGGTTGAGCATGATTATCTTCTGCCTCGCTTTCAGGTACCTGAGGGGGTTGTTACTTCGTCCTTTGTCCAACCCCCTCACGGCACCACTATCTTGGCGTTGAAATGCCTGGAGGGGGTCATTATCGCCGCTGACCGGCAGGCAACAGAGGGCTATCAAGTTGCCTCACGCCACATCGAGAAGGTCTACAAGGCCGACGAGTACTCCGCGATCGCGATCGCCGGAGCTGCCGGTCCATGTATCGAAATGGTCAAGCTGTTTCAGGTTGAGCTCGAGCATTACGAAAAATTGGAAGGGGAAGTGCTTGCGCTCGAAGGCAAAGCCAATAAGCTAGCGCAGATGGTGCGACAGAACCTTCCTGCGGCCTTCCAGGGATTAGTCGTCATCCCCATCTTCGCGGGTTACGATCTCCGCAAGAACGAGGGGCGGATTTTTAAATACGATATCACCGGCGGCAGGTACGAAGAGGGCGACTATTATTCGACCGGCTCAGGGGGCAAGGACGCACGTAATACCCTGAAGAAATTCTTCCGTCCGGGCATGACGCGGGAGGAAGCCGTGCGCTTGGCGCTCGAGGCGTTACTTGATGCGTCTGAAGAAGACGTCGCTACGGGGGGACCGGATCCGGTTCGGGGCATCTATCCCAGCGTGAAGATCGTTGCGCAGAGGGGCACTAACGATCTGCCTGAAGACGAGATTCGCCAGATCTGCGAAGCCCTGCTGAGTGAGCGGAGAAGGTGAGACGATGGCTATTCCGTTTTACGTCGCGCCTGACCAGATGGTTCAGGATAAGGCTGAGTATGCTCGGAAGGGTATCGCCAAGGGGAAATCGATCGTGGCCATGGAGTCTGGCGTAGGGATTACCCTCGTGGCGGAAAATCCCAGTGCCTCGCTCAACAAGATCTCGGAAATCTATGATCGTATCGCCTTTGCGGGCGTCGGCAAATACAGTGAGTTCGAAAACCTGCGCAAAGCCGGCATCCGTTATACGGACCTCAAGGGATACGCCTACAGTCGCGAAGACGTCTTTTCGAAATCACTGGCGAATGCCTATTCCGAAGTGATCGGCAACATCTTCACCCGTGAAATCAAACCATTGGAGGTGGAGATCCTGGTGGTGGAAGTGGGGGAGACGCCGGAAGAGAATCAGATGTACCGCATCCTCTTTGACGGGAGCATCAGCGACCACCATGGTTACGTGGTCATCGGTGGGCAAGCTGACAAGATCTCGCAATTCCTCCGCGACCGGTTCCGTGACGACCTCGAGTTGGCAGAGGCCATCAAACTTGGGAAAGAGGCGTTGGAGACGGGACAAGGGGGCCCGATTCGCGAAAACACCCTTGAGGTGGCGATACTGGACCGTGCCCGCCCTGGCCGTAAATTTCGGCGATTTTCCGCTCTCGACCTCCGGGAGCTTCTGGCGAAAGCGAGCCTAGGATCATGAAGAAGCGCATCTACGGCCTTGAGAGTGAATATGGGATTATCTTCACCTCGGATGGCAAACGGACGCTGCCGGCGGAAAAGGCGGTTCGCTACCTCTTCGAGAAGCTGATTACCACGGAGGGGTTCCTGAACGTCTTTCTGGAAAACGGAGCCCGCTTTTACCTGGACACGGGTTGCCATCCCGAATATGCCACCCCGGAGTGCGCGAGTCCACTGGATCTGGTGATATACGACAAAGCTGGCGAGCGCATTCTTGAGGACCTCCTATATTATGCCGAGCAACGGCTGCGTGAGGAGGGCCTGAGTGGTAACCTGGCAATTTTCAAGAATAACACCGATTTCGTGGGCAATTCCTATGGGTGCCATGAAAACTATCTGGTGGAGCGCTCCGCTGACTTCTACGACCTTGCCGAGCAGTTGATCCCCTTCTTGGTGACGCGCCAGATCTTCGCCGGCTCTGGAAAATTCTTCAAGACCCGGCGGGGCCTTGAGTATTGCGTCTCACAGCGCGCTCAGCATATCCGTCAGGAAATCTCCGGCACTACTACCAACGAGCGCAGTATCATCAACACCCGAGACGAGCCGCATGCCGACAAAGAAAAGTATCGCCGCCTGCATATTATCGTCGGCGACTCAAACATGTCGGAATATACGACCTTCCTCAAAGTCGGCACGACGGCTCTTGTGCTCGAAATGATCGAGGACAATTTCCTGACCAAGGACTTTTCGCTCCGCAATCCCGTGCGCGCCTTGAAGGAGATCTCACGCGATCTGACGTGCAAGCGCAAATTGCAGCTCGACGACGGTCGTAAAGCTAGTGCTTTGGAAGTTCAACAGGCATATCTCGAACAGGCGTTCACCTATTACGCCCGCAAGGGAGCCGATCCAGACGTCACGGACATTCTGCAGAAGTGGGAGCATGTCCTGCATTGTCTCGATGACAATCCCATGGAGCTACGGCGCGAAATCGACTGGGTCATCAAGAAGCACCTGGTGGAGCGGTATCTCGAGAAGCACGATCCGGAGTCCAGTGAGGACAAAGTCCTCATGCTTGACCTGCAGTATCATGACATTCGCACCAACAAAGGGGTCTATTACCTGATGGAGAAGAATGGGCAGGTCGACCGCGTAGCAACTGACCCTGCCATTCAGCTGGCTACCACCCACCCGCCACAGAACACCCGCGCCAAACTTCGAGGGGAACTGATCAAGCTGGCGCGTCAAAAGCGTATTCCGTACGACTTGGATTGGAATTATATCCGCTTGGGGTATCTGCTGAACCTCTGGGTGCGCTGTAATGATCCGTTCCAGGAAGAGAACGAGAAGGTCACGCTCCTGAAGCGTCGCCTGGAGAAGACCAACTTCAAGTATGGGTACCTGCTGTAGGCTCTCCGTAGATGCGATAACATCCCCGTCGGCCCCGGGGCCGGGACAGTCCTCATCTCAAGGTCGTCGTCTCGAAGGCCTATAACTGCGGTCACTAGGAAGAAAATCGTGCGCAGAGAAAGTCGTCGTATCACCTTTGCGGCTGGTGATGTGACTTGCGAGGGGATCTTTGCAGGCTCTGTTGCAGATGGTCAAGTGCCAGGGATCGTTATCTGCCATCCACATCCCCTGCGTGGCGGCGACATGCTGAACAATGTCGTCAGGGCTCTCGCAGAAGCTTTTGCCGAAATAGGATTTGCCGTCCTGCGGTTTAACTTTCGTGGGGTAGGGAGCAGTACAGGGCAATATGCAGAGGGCATTGGCGAGCAGGAAGATGCAAAGGCAGCCCTGTCATGGCTGATCGCACAGCCTGGGATCGATGCTGATCGCCTGTTTCTGGCGGGTTATTCCTTCGGGGCACGGGTGACGCTGGCGGTGGCCTCGACCGATCCCCATGTCGGTGGTTTCGTCGTCGTCGCGCCGCCAGCTCTCCTCGGTGCCTGGCCATCGCTGGAATCTGCTCGCGGACCAAAGATCGTCCTCTGCGGTGATCGCGATCCGGTTGCTCCGCCCGAAGTACTTACAGACCTGGTGAGGAGCTTCCCCGAACCCAAACGACTGGTCATTTTCCCGGATGCCGATCATTTTTTTGTCGGACAAGAGCGTGCGTTGGCACGGCGTTCCGCCCAGTTGCTGCAAGAACTAGCCTGACCCTGCCCCCTCCTTCAATACGACGCATCAGCTTCCAGACTCTCTAGGGCCCATGACCCTCACGCCACGGGATGGCGTTAGAACACCGCCAGGAGATTTTGATTGATCAAAATCTCCTGGCGCTCCTCCGCCTGCCGACGGAGCGCATTGGACCACTGGGAGAAGGTCTGTTCCCGTTTCTGGCGCAGCACCTGTTGCTTCATCTGGGCTTTATCCTTCTCATAGCCTTCTGCGTCGAATTCCTTGTGTTCCGTAAGGACGACGACAGCTGGTTGCTCCAAAAGGTCGACCACGCGCCCCTCACCCACGCGCATGCGGAAGACCTCGCGGATGAACTCCTGCGGACGGCCCAATTTCGGGATGGCGCCATTTCGGGAAAATAAGCCGGTCTGCTCTGTCTGTGTATTGAATGCCTGGGCTAACTGCTCGAGCGATTGTCCCGCCTGCACCTCAGCGAGCCATGTGTCGGCTTTCCGCCGTGCCAGTGTGTGGGACCGGTCTCGTACCAGGGCGTCCCGGACCGCGTCTTTGGCCTCTTCAAGTGGTGGAATATGCGATGGCTTGCGCTCGAGAAGTTTCCCAACCGCGTACTGGTTTCCGATTAACGTGGGTCGGCTGACCTCCCCGTCTTGTAGGGCAAATGCAGCCCGCATGAAGGCAGCGGAATTTTCAATTCCCTCTACCACCTCACCCTGCGCGGCAAAAGGTGTTTCCCGCGGCACCAGTTCGAGGGCCTGCACCGCTGTTTTCCATTCGCCCCCGCTGGCGACCATGCTCTCATAGACTGCCGTTGCTTTGGCTTCTGCCAATCGACGTGCTTCCTCCTGAGCCAGTCGCTCACGCAGCTCAGCCCACACCGCTTCAGGCGGTTCGTATCCAGCTTCCTGCAATTCCTCGGTTTTAATGACATGGTACCCAAAATCGGTGCGTACAGGTTCGCTTACCGTCCCGGGCTTGAGCGCAAAGGCCACCTCCTCGAAGGGTTTCACCATCTCCCCGCGCTTGAAAAACCCAAGATCCCCCCCCTGCTGGGCGGAGACAGGATCTTGGGAAAGCTCGCCTGCTAGCGCGGCGAAATCTTCCCCCGCCTGAATTCGCTGCAGCGCGGCCTCAGCCTCGCCTCGTACCCTGGTTTCTTCCTCCGTCCCCGCTTGCTGAGCGAGTTTAAACAGGATGTGGCGCGCCCGTACCTGTTCCTCCCGGCGGAACTCTTCTTTGTGCTGTTCGTAATACTGCGCAAGCTGCTCGTCCGTCAGCTCTACTTGTGCGGCGAACGATTCCGGATCGACGACAACGTAGGCGATGCGCGCTTGCTCGGGCTTCCGGAACCGTTCCAGATGCGTTTGGTAGTAGGTCGACAGATCGTCATCGCTCACTTCCACCTGCGCGACGAACTGCGCCGGATCGACACGCACGTACTCTGCACTCACCTGCTCTTTGTCGTGGATGAACGCTTGCTTCACTTCGGTCTCTGTCACCTGGACGCCGTCTTTGATAAGGTTCTCGAGTTTCCCCAGCAATATCTCCTCACGTTGATTCTGTTCGAAATCTCCCGGCGTCAGCCGCGACAGGCGGAGGACTTGCAGGTATCGGGAATGGTCAAAGTGGCCATTCACCTGGAACACGGGGTAGGCTTGCACCTTCTCGATGAGCTCGGCATCGCTCACCACCAGCCCTTGGCGCTTCGCCTCGCGGAGGAGAAGCTTGCGCTGTACCAGGGTGTCCAACGCCTGCTGTTTGAGGTTAAGGGTACGAGCGAAATCCTCGGTGAAACGATCCTGATAAAGCCGGCGGTAAAAATCCGTTAGATTCGTATAGGTCATCTGAAACTCATGCAACGACACGCCCTCACCGCCGAGCGTCGCCACATGCGCGTCAGGACGACCTGAGCGCTGCCATCCCCAATCGAGGAAAATGGTGGCTACAAATGCGAGGACCACAGCCCCGAGCACCCCCTTGATGATCGCCGGTTGGGCCCGACGAAAGGTATCCAGCATAGCCGTTGCACTCCTCCTTGACACGAGATGATGGGGATTAGGTTCGTACGTATCTGGTCTTGCCTAGCGCTTATTCTACGTGCAGCCCCGCGGAAACACAAGAGCCAGAGGGGACATAGCCAGCTGGGTCACCAAAATTCTGTTGCGTGCACTGGCGCAATTTCGCTAGAATGGGTCTGCTTAGCGGGGAAGCGGTCTTGCTGGTACCTTCCCGTCTTCCCCACATCTGAGATCTGAGGGAAACCAGTGAACGATCGTTCGCGTGCTCGGATCGACTCGACTTCTCCCTTGCTCACTCCTCGGAAACGCTCTCGGCGCTCAATAGCTCCCTGGTCAGGTATCGTCTGCTTTGCGCTGCTGGTAGTGGTGTCACTTACCCTTCTGACCTGGAAAGTCAAGAACCGTGTGCCAGTGGCTTTCTTCGAGAGCGCAGTCCTGTCGATGGCTCGCCCGTTCCAGCAGGCCGCGACTTGGACAACCCGGAGCCTTGGGCTGGTGTGGGGCAATTATGTCTACTTGGTGAATGTTCAGCGGGACAACCAACGGCTGCGAGAAGAGATCAAGTGGCTCCGACAGGAAAACCATCGCTACCTGGAAGCGTACCTGCAGTATCAGCGCTTACAGCAGCTATTGAATTTCCGTGAACAGACGCCACTCGACGTCGTTGCCGCCGAAGTGGTTGGCCGCAACTCGAACAGCTGGACCGAGATCATCTACATCAACCGAGGCACGCGCGATAAAGTGGCGAAGGGGTTTCCGGTGGTGACCCACGACGGCCTCGTAGGCCAGGTCATCTATGCGGCACCGGCGCTTTCCCAGGTCATGCTGCTGACCGATTTTCGCAGCGGAGTCGACGCCCTTGTACAACGGACGCGAGCCAGCGGCGTGGTCGCGGGGCGTGGACGGGATCTGGCCGCCTTGAAGTTCCTGCCTGTAGGGGCAGATATCCAACCCGGAGACCGCCTCATCTCCTCGGGCATGGGCGGGGTGTTTCCCAAGGGGTTGATCATCGGGGAGGTAAAGGATATCCCCCGCAATGGGCGACAGATGCAGCCTGTGGAGATTCTACCGAGCGTCGATTTTGCGCACCTGGAGGAGGTCCTGGTGCTTGTTAAACCCTAATGGCAGTGGGCCACGATGTTCCCGGTGATCCTGCTATTCATTGTGCTACTGAATCAGACCTATACCTCTTTTAGCCTGTTGCCGGGGGGATTAGAGCCAGACGTGGCGCTGCTGGTCGCTGTCTCCGGCGGACTCGTGTATGCGCCTTGGGGAGCGGCCGCTTTAGGGTTTACGGCAGGGCTGCTGCAGGAGACGCTCGCCGGGGGGCTCCTCGGCGTTGGGGCTCTCTCAAAGGGGTTGACCGGGTTGGTGTGGACTCGTTTGTGGCACCATGCTATCAGTGACGCCCCTGTGCTGCAACTGCCCCTGCTGGCCGGGTTGACGGTTTTCGATGGCGCGATCTTCTTTTGCACCTCCCTAGTGTTTTCCGCGCCTGCATCCTCCTGGGATGCTTTTTTCCCCTTGCTCTGGCGGCAGCTCCTGTCAAACATCTTGCTCGGACCGTTTCTGCTCATCCTGTTCACCGCTATGCACCGCAGGCTGAAGCCCCCGAAACGTTCGAGCTGGAGACGCCATGCATCAGCGATCACGTTCCAACCCGAATGATGAGACGCGCCGGCGCCTCCTCGTGCTCATGGCCGGCCTCGTGCTCGGGTTCGGCGTTTTGCTGCTTCGCGTTTGGTACCTGCAGGTGATCGAGGGCGAGCGCTTTGCCACCTTATCGGAGAGCAACCGCATTCGCACGATCCCGCAGCGTGATATTCGTGGCCAGATCCTGGATCGTTCCGGCCGAGTGCTGGTCGATAATCGGACCTCGTTCACGCTATCCGTGCTCCCTGATGAAGCGCCGAAACTAGACCTCCTAATCCCGCGGCTTAAGGACCAATTACCCATTCGTTGGGATGAAGTGGAGCCCAAGCTGAAACAGGCATACGCCTATCGTACGATTCAACTGCTTAAGGATTTGACACGGGAGCAGGTGGCCTATGTGGCGGAGCATCGATGGGACCTACCAGGCGTGTTCTTGGACGTCGAACATGTTCGCCACTACGCCCATGGAGAATTGGGTGCTCATACCCTGGGCTACATCGGTGAGATCAACGAGGAGCAGTTGAAAGACGCCCGCGAGCATGGGTACCGGATGGGCGATTATATCGGACAATCGGGAGTCGAAAAGCTCTATGAGCGGGCCCTACGCGGTATGAAAGGGGCTAGAGAGGTCGAAGTTGATGCTCTGGGGCGCGAGCTGCGGCTGGTAGAGGAACGCGAGCCTGAACCAGGGATGAACCTCGTGCTCACCCTCGACCTGGGACTCCAGCAGTTGGTTGAAGAAGAGATGGCCGGCCAGGCAGGCTCCGTAGTGGTGATGGACCCCCGCAATGGCGAGATCCTCGCGATGGTGAGTAAGCCGTCGTATGATCCCAATCTCTTTGTGACTGGCATCTCTGTCCCGCACTGGGTACACCTCCTCAAGGACCCCAGAAAGCCATTGCAAAACCGCGCCATCCAGGCTCAGTATCCGCCAGGGTCGACATATAAGATCGTCATGGCGATCGCTGGCTTGGAAGAAGGACTTATCACCCCCAAAACGACGGTCCACTGCACTGGTCTATTCCCCTTTGGTAATCGGGTATTTAAGGACTGGAGGAAAGGCGGTCACGGCCCTGTCAATGTGCACTCAGCGCTGGTGCAATCGTGCGACGTGTTTTTCTACACCTTGGGCCATCGTCTCGGGATCGATACCATCGCCCGCTACGCTAAGGGGTTTGGTCTAGGCATGCCATCTGGGTACGATCCGGTGCATGAGAAGCCCGGGCTGGTGCCCTCGACGGCATGGAAACGACAGGCGCGCGGTGAACCATGGTATCCGGGGGAGACGATCTCCGCCTCCATCGGCCAGGGGTACAACCTGGTCACGCCCATGCAGTTGCTCAATGTTATGAGTGCTGTCGCCAATGGGGGGGTCCGGTATCGGCCGCGTATCGTCAAACGCCTCGAAAGTCCCGATGGGAAGGTGATTCAGGAGTTTGAGCCGCAACGGATGGGAGAAATCCCGGCTCGTCCTGAGACGCTCCGCATCGTACAGCAGGCCTTATTTGGCGTGGTCAATGAGCCTCGGGGAACGGGCTGGCGGGCACGCCACGAACAGGTGAGCATCGGCGGGAAAACTGGGACTGTGCAGGTGATCTCCAATTCACCCAAAGGTGATAAATTGCCAGAGCGTTTCCGTGATCATGGCTGGTTCGTCGCTTTTGCTCCGGTTGAGAACCCACAGCTCGCCATCGTCATCCTCGGCGAACATGGTGGGCGAGGCGGCTCGACGTATGCCCCGATCGCTCGCAGGATCGTTGAATACTGCTTGAAGCTGCCACCGACACCTGCGCCGCAATCGCCTGCCGTGGCGCAACGTTCCGTCGTTCGGCAGCCCGTAACCGCCACGAATTTTGTCCCGCCACCCACAGCAACCCAATAGGAAGGAGATATCTCTCCTACGATGATCGATCGTCGCATGCTCATAAACATCGATTGGCTGCTTCTCCTGCTGGTCTTTGGCATCGTGACCTGGGGGCTTGTGACGGTCTATAGCGCCACCCATGGGCGTTTAGAGACACATCTCGATGATTTCTACCTGAAGCAACTCTATTGGTTTTGTGCCGGCCTCGTGATGATGGTGTTGGTAACCTTCATAGACTACCAACTCCTGAGCCGTGCTGCCTATCCCCTACTGGTCATTGGGATTCTCTTGCTGATCGCGGTTTTTCTGGTTGGGCGTGTGGTGTCTGGAGCACGCCGCTGGCTTGTGTTCGGCCCTCTCTCCTTTCAGCCATCGGAACTGGTCAAAGTCTTCCTCGTGCTCAGTTTTGCGCGGTACTTTACCGAGACCCGACGGGAGGGTGGTCTGCGGTTCCGCGATTTGCTCATTCCGTTAGTGATGGTCGTGGTACCCTTCGCTCTTATCGCCAAGCAGCCCGACCTCGGGACCGCGCTCGTCCTGTTCTTTGTGGCCAGCGCCCTGATCTTTACCTCGGGCTTCCCACTGAAGATTCTGACATTGATTACGGCTGGGGGCGTAATCGCCATGCCGATCGGCTGGACCTTCCTCAAGGACTATCAAAAGGTCCGTGTCATTACGCTGCTGAACCCCGACTTCGATCCTTTGGGGGCAGGCTATCATAGCTGGCAGTCAAAGATCGCCATCGGTTCTGGCGGGTTTTGGGGCAAGGGGTGGCTGGCTGGGACGCAAAGCGGATTAAATTTCCTCCCGGAGAAGCATACGGACTTCATTTTCGCGGTGTTCGCCGAGGAATGGGGTTTCGTCGGCACGGCGGCCTTGATTGTGTTGTATTTGATCTTGGTGCTGCGTGGCATCAACATCGCCTACGCGTCGAAAGACCGCCTGGGCTCCTTGATCGCCACTGGCGTGGTAGCCATGCTGAGTGTCTATATCCTGTTCAATATCGGGATGACCGTTGGACTGACCCCGGTGGTGGGGTTACCCCTGCCGCTGTTTAGCTATGGTGGTTCGTCCATGTTGGCGACAATGGTCGCTATCGGCCTCCTGCTTAACATCCGCATGCGCCGCTTTCTCTACAGCTGATCGACGGACACATGTCTCAGTCCACGATGGGGTGGATAAACATCGGCAGGCAAAGTGAGAGCTTCTGACGGCGTGTCCCTCAGTCGGTAGCACGGCAGATCACCTGGGTTTCGACGTCAACGGGTGATCGTTGAGTGTTCAACGGAGCATTGCAGGGGAACCCCTATGGGGAGCGAGATCCTGATCGACACGACTTCCCACGAAACCAGAGTGGCACTCTTAGAGAATGGCTCAGTTTCTGAGCTCTACATGGAGCGGGAACGCGATAAGGGCATCGTTGGCAACATTTATAAGGGGATCGTGACCAAGATTCTGCCCGGCATGCAAGCGGCTTTCGTGGATATGGGGCTACGACGTGCAGGATTTCTGTACGTCGCGGATGTCGAATCACTCGACAGCGGGGAATCGCTGGAAAAGTTCGCCGAGGACGAACCAGCCGAAGAAGACGACAAGCTTTTGGCCGATAAACGCCGCCCAGGAAGACGCCTGCTGGATTCCCCCATTGAAGACCTCCTGCAAGAAGGACAGGAGATCCTGGTGCAGGTATCGAAGGAGCCCATCGGCACTAAGGGGGCCCGTCTCACTTCCTATATTACTTTACCGGGGCGCTACCTGGTCTTCATGCCGATGGTGGACCACATCGGCGTCTCACGTCGCATTGTCAATGAGGAGGAGCGCCAGCGCCTCAAAGAGATCGTGCGCGAGGGGAAGCAGCCTGGTGTGGGCTTCATCGTCCGCACCGTGAGCGAAGGGGTCGATCGCCACGAACTACATTCGGATATGACATTTCTGACCAAGTTGTGGGAGGATATCCAGCGCAAGGCCTCTGCCGCTCCCGCCCCGGCCCTAGTGCATCCGGACCTGAATATCATCTTGCGCACCGTACGCGATCTGTTTACCAGCGAGGTGGACCGCCTTATTATCGAGAGTGACCAGGACTACCAAACGTGCCTGGAATTCGTGCGTTCCTATCTCCCCCACCTCCAGCCGAAGATTCAATTGTACCAGGGCAAGGAGCCGCTGTTCGAGGCCTATGGTGTGGAGCTTGAAATCGAGCGCGCCCTCGGGCGCAAGGTCTGGCTGAAATCGGGGGGATATATCGTCATCGACCAAACCGAGGCGCTGGTGGCGGTGGATGTCAATACCGGTCGTTTCGTGGGCAAACGCAATCCGGAGGAGACGATCCTGCAAACGAACCTCGAAGCCATCAAAGAGATCGTCTATCAGCTCCGGCTGCGCAATATCGGCGGGATCATCATCATCGATTTTATCGACATGGAGCGTGAGGAAAGCCGCGAGAAGGTGTACAATGTTTTGTTGAATGCTCTGCGGAGTGATCGTTCACGCACCAGAATCTCGAAGATCTCCGAGCTGGGGCTGGTCGAGATGACGCGCAAGCGTGTGCGTGAGAGCCTCGGGCGGGTGATCTGCCGGCCATGCCCGTACTGCGATGGCAGTGGCACCATTAAGTCTGCGGCGACGATTTGTTACGAGATTCTCCGAGAGATCCGCCGTGCCGCAGCGACCTCGCAGAAACGACGCAAGATTTTGGTCAGGCTCCATCCGATAGTTGCCGACCTTCTTTTGGAGGAAGAAGGCGGGTTTCTGGAAGCGCTCGAGCAAGAATTCCAGAAGCAGATCATCGTGAAAGGTGATTACGACCTGCATGAGGAGCAGTACGAAGTGATGTTGCTATCATGATACCGGCCGGGGATCGGGGAAATTCACGCCGCTGCTTCTACGATGGAGCACAACCTGAGGCGTTTCCGGGCTCTCAGCAGCCGATGTCCCTGGGGAAACGGGTCTGGTTCGGGTTTTCCTGGCTGATCCTCGGCGTGTTTTTGGCCGGACTGAATCGACTCAAGGTGACGGGCGCGGAATATGTCCCCCCGGGTGGGGGGGTGCTGCTGGCCGCCAATCACCTATCGCTTATCGACACGCTCCTCATCCCCTGGGTGAACATCGCGAACGTGCGTTTAGAGGTGGTATGGGCTCCGGCGAAGGCAGAACTCTTCGACATTCCCGTCATTAACCACATCATCGCCAGCTGGGGCGCTTTTCCGGTGCAACGTGGTGGCCGCGATGTACAGGCCATGCGACGTCTCGTTGAGTTGATGCGGCGCGAGAAGGTTATGCTGTTTCCTGAGGGGACCCGCAGTCCCGACGGCTGGTTGGGCAGGGGCAACCGGGTGGTGGGCAAGCTGATATATCTGGCGCGACCCACCGTCATCCCAACGGCTGTCCTGGGGACTGACCAATTGTTGGCCAAGGGGCGGCTTCTGCCGCGGTTGTTTTCGAAGCTAGAGGTTCGCTTTGGTCCTCCGCTCGATCTAGAGCACTATTACGCTGCCGAAGACACCAAGGCCACCGCCGAAGCGCTTATGTCCTTCGTGATGCGAAGTATCGCCCGCCTGCGTGGCGAGGAGGCTCTGTGGCTGAAGAGATTTCCAGCCTGAGAAGGGCACTGGAACGATCATTGCGCGATCTCGGTCTTCAGAAACGCTTGAAGACCGAGCAGCTCGCCATGCGGTGGCCAAAAATCGTCGGGGCTGGTGTGGCGAAAATCACCTCCCCAGCCCAATTTCGTAATGGCACCTTGTTCATCGATGTCGCCGATCACGTCTGGATGCAGGAATTAAAGCTGCAGGAAGTGGAGTTAATCGGACGTCTCAACGAAGCCCTAGGCGAGCCGTTGGTGCGACGTCTTTTTTTTCAGTTGGCACGTACCTCACCACCAGAACCCAGTTCACCGCGCGAGTCAACAACTGCACCGCCTGCCGTAACGCCACTTGACCCGCAACAGGAACTTGCGCTTGAGCAAGAGGTGGCTAATGTGCGCGATCCCGAACTGAGAGAAGTCCTCAAAGATTTTCGGCGTCGGCTGTTGCAGGCCCGCCCTACATCGTAACCCTTATCTGGGGCGGCTAGGAAGGATATCACATGGATGGGTGTGCAGGACAAACGGCGAAAGGATCTGGGCTGCCCTTCAGACTGGTGCTGGTCCTGCTCCTCGTCGCTTTGCGACTTGAAGTTGTCTCGGCCGGCATTGCGGATGACGTTCCCCCTCCCATACCCCAGCGCGCCAGTGAAACTCAGGCTGGTGAGGCGAAGGACACACCGTCGTCACCTGCGGCCTATTTTTTCTTTATGGTAGGATATGATCATGAGCTTAACCACCGCTTTTCAGAGGCATCAGCGGCCTATCGGGTAGCGCGCGAATACGATCCTGACTCTGTGGTCCTGATCACCAGCCTAATCTCTGTCATGGGAAGGGGTGGTGATGTGCGGGGCGCCATCGACCTCGCTGAGCAGGCCGTTCAAAAACATCCCCGGACCACTGCGCTCCGGATGCTTCTGGGTAATCTGTATTCGAGTATCCGTGAGCGTCAGGCTGCCATCACGCAATTTCAAGAGGCCCTCCAACTCGACCCGATGCTTGAGGATGCCTATTTATCGCTCAGCACCCTCTATCAGGAAGAGCGCAACTACACGGCGGCTCGGACCCTCCTGGAATCACTCCTCATGCATCATCCTGAATCGTTCCTGGGCTATTTCCATCTGGCACGCATCATGGTTGAGTTGAAAGATGACGTTACGGCCGAAGCGTTGCTCCAGAAGGCCGTCGCGTTAAACCCAGACTTCGATCGCGCCTGGATCGCGCTAGGTGGCGTGTATGAGGCGCAAGGCAAGGATCAGAACGCCATCCAGCTCTATCAAGAGGCCCTGAAAGCCAATCCCACCAACAACGAATTGCGTATACGTCTGGGCCAAGTATTCATCAGACGGGAGAACCTCCCCGCCGCGCTCCATGAGTATGAAGTCATGCGCAAGGTCGATCCCAATAACCTGTGGCTCCGCACCCGTATCGGCCTGATCCTGCTGGAACAACGCGAGCCGCAGAAAGCCCTCCTGGAGTTTGAGAGCATCTTAGCCTCATATCCGGACGATCTCATGACTCGTTTCTATCTCGCCCTTACCCTTGCAGAATTAGGAGAGCAAAGTCGTGCCGTCGAGATACTCGACCGCATTCGGGACGCTGACCCCACCGATGTAGACCTTCTCCTGCGGATGGCACAGCTCTACGAAAAGCTCGATCAGTCGGTCTATACCCTACCACTGCTCGAGCGGGCCCAGGCGCAGGATCCTGACAATCCGCGCGTCAATTTTTCAATCGGTTTGCTTCAATCGGGGGCCAGACGCTACCCGGAGGCGATCGAAGCGCTGAAACGCGCCGTGGCACTGGACCAGACGAACGATCGGTATTATTTCAATTTGGGAGCCGCATACGAGCGCTTGGGAGATTTCGATAACGCCGTAACGGCCCTGCGCAAATCCATCGAACTGAATCCAAAGGGGGCGAATGCCCTCAATTACCTAGGCTATATGTACGCCGATCGTGGTATCAATCTGGACGAATCGATCGAGCTGGTGAGGCGAGCACTCAGCATTGAGCCGGAGAATGGCTATTACATTGATAGCCTGGGCTGGGCATATTTCAAAAAGGGGATGCTGGACGAGGCGGTGCGGGAGTTGAAGCGCGCGGTGGCCTCCGTGCCTGACGACCCAGTTATTGTCGAACATTTAGGTGACATTTACTTTGATCTCAAGATGTTCCGTGAAGCCCAAGAGGCGTGGGAACGATCCCTACAGTTGCAGCCTGAAAACGAGGCGGTTGACGGGAAGCTGAAAAAAGTCAACGGCCTGCTGGAGCATCGTATGCAAAGCCAGCAATGATCTGCTTGCGAGCTGGGGCGCTGGCCTTTCTCCTAGTCGTGGGTGTCGTCGCCTGTACACCCCGCCTCTCCTCGCGTGAACCGCTCATGCGGCCAGCTGCTGACGTTTCCCCTGAGGGCATTCTGGCGTTGTCTGATAGGCGCTGGCAGCTCGCTGAGTCGCTGCGAGCGCTCACCCGTGTCACCGTCACCTCTGCCCAGGGGCGCTACAGCACACGGCAGACGTTCCTCTGGCACCACCCGGCCCAGCTCCGACTCGACACCCTCAGCCTCTTCGGCCAGCCAATCATGAGCCTGGTCGCCGACGCTGCGCAGGCCTCCATCTACTATCCGGCGGAGGGAGCTTTCTTTCAAGGCCCCGCAAGCGCTGCAACTCTCGCACACGTCATTGGTCTACCACTGGACGTCGAGGAGGTCGCACCGCTGTTGATGGGATACATCCGGCCGCCGGCGGCACACCAGGTCTCAGCCGTTTATCTTCAGGCCGATGAAGGCATGCATCTCCTACGCTTTCTCGACAGGGAAGGAAGGCTGGTCCAAGATGCGTGGGTCGACCTCGACCAATTCCTCCCCAGGCGAGTGCTCCGGTATACCCAGCATGGCGTTGCCACTGTCGACATCGCATACACCGACTATAAACTGCTCACGGAAACCTTCCCCGTTCCCCATGCGCTGGCGATTTGGCTCCCACTGGTGGAGACGGAAGTCCGCATTCAGTTGCTGACAGTGGATCTCAACCCTGCTCTCTCTCCCGCCGTGTTCCACCTGTCACCCCCGGCAGGGGTGCCGATCCGTCCGCTGCCGTGACCCGGAGGTCATCCCCCATGCATTCTTTCCACGGGCGGTTTGCTGCACCAGCCAAGGTAAATTTCGGACTGCGCATTCTCGGTAAGCGACCCGACGGATATCATGCCATTCAGACGATCCTCCAGATGCTCGACCTATGCGATTGGCTCACCTTTTGCGCCAACGATGCCGGAGCCATCCGGCTCACCTGCAGGCCGTCGACGCTGCCGACGGACGATGGCAACCTTGTCGTACGGGCCGCCAAACTCTTGCAGCAAACATGTCAGGTCCGACAAGGGGCGGAAATCACCCTCGACAAGCGCATTCCAATCGCCGCTGGGCTCGGCGGTGGCAGCAGTGATGCGGCGACCACCCTCCTCGTCCTTAACCATGTGTGGCAGCTGCATCGCCCCCAGGCCATTTTGCATCACTTGGCGGCCCAGTTGGGAAGCGATGTGGCGTTCTTCCTGAATGGTCCGACAGCACTCGCGTGTGGCCGTGGCGAAGTCCTCTCACCCCGCTCGCCTCCACCCCCGCTGACGGGGGTGTTGGTGAATCCTGGGTTTGGTGTGTCGGCGGGCTGGGCTTATGGGCAATTCAATGGGCAATCATCGGCGACAGCCTTGACGATGCCTAGTATTCTGCAGGCGCTCGGAAACGGCGATCTGACATCGCTGGCCGACGTCATGGTGAATGACCTCCAACCTGGAGTGGCGATGGCCTACCCCGTCATACGCCAGGCGCAAGAGGCCCTACACACGGCGGGGGCGCTGGTCACCTTTATGTCGGGGAGCGGGCCGACGGTCGGAGGCATCTTTCCCCCAGTCGTTGATCGGCAGATCGCAGTGGCCTCATTGCGCCGACATTCAACTTGGACTGTCATCCCCTTTACAACGCTCTCAGAGAGCTTCCATCCTGAACTACGGTGTTGACATGCAAATCCAATCAGTTTATCCTACCCATACTTCAGGAGCGTGGGGCTGAGGTCGGGGCCAGTGATTCGTGGGTGGGGAGTCGCCAAGTGGCAAGGCACGTGGCTTTGGACCACGCATTCGGAGGTTCGAATCCTCCCTCCCCAGCTAAGCCTGCCTCAACCGACTGCGACGGCACTAGCTGTACCGTAGCCCTCAGTGGCCCACTTTCAGCGGGATCGGGGGGAGATTGGCCTGTCGTTCCCCAGTAAGCGCCTTGGAGTGTCCCTTTCAGTTCACGTTAGGCTGCCGATGGTATTCTGGCCAATCATGCTAGGGTGACAGTCAGTACGGAACCGATGTTTTGCTGTTGAGGTGTGAGCTCTAGTCAGCCGCGATATCAAGCACCTCTGTGGACCTAATGCCGTGATTTTGGAGTATCGGGACTGGAGGAGCGTGGCATGCCACAAGGATTGGCCATCTTCTCGGGGCGTGCGAATCTGGCCCTTGCGTCGAAGGTGTGTTTGTATGTTGGGGTGCAACCCGGCTGCATCGAAGTCTCGAACTTTAGCGATGGCGAAATCTATGTCCAAATTAAAGAGAACGTACGCGGTCGAGATGTCTTCGTGATCCAGTCGACCTGCCCGCCGGTGAACGAGAGCCTGATGGAACTGCTCATCATGATCGATGCCCTGAAGCGCTCTTCTGCACGACGGATCACGGCGGTGATCCCTTACTTCGGCTATGCGCGCCAGGACAAAAAGGATGCCCCGCGGGTACCGATCTCAGCCAAGCTGGTGGCAGATCTCATCGATGCTGCTGGGGCGGACCGCGTGCTCGCTATGGACCTGCATACGGCACAGCTACAGGGATTTTTCGATATCCCAGTGGACAATCTGTTCGCCAGTCCGGTGCTCTTGCAGTACATCAAACAGCGCCATGACCTCGATCTCATGGTCGTCTCCCCCGATACCGGTGGCCTCGCCAGAGCGCGGGCCTTCGCCCGTTGGCTCGATGCGCCCCTGGGGATTATCGACAAGCGCCGCGAGAGCAAGAACGTTGCCCAAGTGCTGCATATCATCGGCGATGTCGCTGGTCGTGATGTTTTACTGCCCGACGATATGATCGATACCGCTGGGACCATCGTCAACGCCGCCGAGGCCGTCATGAAGAACGGCGCGCGCAGCGTCATGGCCTGTTGCACACATCCCGTCTTCTCCGGACCGGCCATCGACCGTATGATCAACTCCCCTTTGCGCGAAGTGATCGCCACGGATACGATTCCCTTGCGTGAAGAGGCTCAGAGCTGTGAGAAGATCACCACACTGTCGGTATCAGGGCTCCTTGGGGAGGCGATCCGGCGTATCCATAACGATGAGTCGGTGAGTTCGCTGTTCGAATAGGATAGGTAGGAGATCTCCGATGGAAGTACCGGTATTACAGGCCTGGCGACGAAACCGGTCAGGGAAGGGCGTCGCCCGGAAGCTCCGCGCCCAGGGCATGATACCCGCCGTACTGTACGGCAGTGGCGAAAACATCCCCCTGACGCTGCAGCCGAAGGAGCTGCTGAAGATCCTCACCTCTGGAGAAAACACCATCTTTCGGCTCGAAATCGACGGCGAGTTGGGAGGGGATCGCCAAGCCATCGTTCGCGACTTACAACGGGACCCGTTGAAAGAAACCTTGCTCCATGCCGATTTATACCGCATTTCGATGGATGTGGAGCTCACCGTCTCGGTGCCCATTGTGTTGCAGGGCATGTCCCGTGAGGTGAGCGACGTCGGCGGCGTGATCAATCAGCTCTTACACGAGATCGAGATTCAGTGCCTGCCAAGTCTCATCCCGCATGAGTTGACCATCGACGTTGCTCACTTGGGAATCGGCGAAGTCTTACATGTGCGCGATTTGCCGATCCCGCAGGGGATTCAAGTCTTGGTCGCCGCCGATGAGGTGGTGGCGTCAGTCAGCGTCCGCGGTGAAGAGGTCGCCGCCGAAGCGCCATCTGCGGCCGAGGACCAAACGTCCGAAGCTGAGGTGGAAGAAAAGTGAGAGAGTAGGCGGGACGGTGAACCAATGTGAAACTGATCGTGGGTTTGGGCAACCCGGGCTCGCGCTACGAGGACACTCGCCATAATGTGGGCTTCCGGGTAATCGATAGCCTGGGGGTAGCCCATCGCATTGTCCTGCGGAGCCATCTCCCAACGGCAACATACGGGGAGGGAACGATCGCCGTCCAACCGGTCGTGCTCGCTTTGCCGCTGACCTATATGAATGCTAGCGGCAAGGCGGTGCTGGACCTTTGTACCCATTTCTCGATACCCGCTAACGATGTGCTCGTTGCGCACGACGATCTCGATCTATCTCTCGGCCGTGTCAAATTCAAAATGAAAGGGGGGGACGCCGGCCACTACGGTGTGCGATCGATTATCGAACACCTGGGAACCGGAGAATTCCTCCGAATCCGCGTTGGTATTGGGCGCCCTGCCACCCGCGACGAGATTGTCACGTACGTGCTCAGCCGCTTCACGCCTGATGAGTTCCCACTACTTCATGACGCAGTGCGCAAGGCTGTGGAGAAAATCGAACACGTCATGAGCTTGGCCTGAAGCTCGGCGAGGCGGTCGGCGATACCCTCGGCGATCCCTTTAAGGACACCTTTCGATCATCGATGAATATCCTCATCAAGCTCATCTCCGTAGTTTCACTCGTCCCGGCTCCCATCTTGCGCTAGAAGCGTCCCACCAGGATCCATGCGAATGTTCCGGCCCGAGGACCGTCACCGATATCCGCCTCGTCCACTCTCTGGCAGGGTGGAGGGGCCATCCTCCAGAAGCCCCGCCCCTGTGGAGGGGCGGGCTGAATCGCTGACAAGCTGGGCATGGAGATCGGCTGATGGGGTCAGCAAGGTGGTCAGTGCCTCACGCGGGCACGCCGAACATTGACGCGTGTCCTAGACCATGAATCGCGTCATCAGAAATAGTGTCAAGGCTTGATTTTGTTTCGTATCTATGGTACCTTGCGGCGCATAGGTAGGCCATCACAGGCAGGGTATGAGCCACAAGGGGGTATGATACAGATGCCGCTGTATGAAACGATCTTTATCATCCATCCGGAGCTGAATGAAGATGACGTCGAGGAACACATCAAGCGGGTTGAAAATCTGATCACCCGGTTCGGTGGCGAGATCCTCAAGACCGAGCGTTGGGGCAAGAAACGCCTGGCCTACGAGGTCGACAAGCATCGGTACGGGTTTTATGTACTCCTGCGACTGCAGGGAGGCTCTACCATCCTCCCCGAGTTAGAGCGACACTATCGCCTCACCGAGGGGATCATCAAGTCGCTGGTCATCCGTCTGCATGCAGAACCAAAGGAAGAGCCAGTGCTGGTGGCCCACGAAGGGGTGGGTGAGGAGGAAGAGCGCTTGCCGCAGGATGACGAGGAGGATGAGGAGGGCCGCTGATGGCCAGTTTGAATAATGTCGTACTCCTGGGTAACTTGACCCGGGATCCGGAGGTACGCTACACCCCGTCAGGGACCCCAGTTGCAACCTTGGGGCTGGCGGTGAACAATCGAATGAAACAGGGAGATGAGTGGAAAGACGATCCCTGCTTCATCGATGTGGTAGTATTTGGAAAGCAGGCCGAAAGCTGTGGGGAATATTTGAGTAAGGGGCAGCCAGTGCTCGTTGAAGGCCGTCTGCGCTATCGTACCTGGGAGGGACAGGATGGGCAGAAGCGCAGCAAGCATGAAGTTTCAGCCTTCCGCGTCCAATTCATGCCTAAAGGCGGCCGAGCTCCAGGGAGTGGGGGATTGCCGGGCGATATGAGCGAGGGGGAGTCGATGGACGATGATGACGTACCCTTTTAGAAACGTCCATCTGCCATCGGCGTGATCGACAACGCAACAGGCGCCAGCACGCGCAGGAGGCAATGACAGGGTGGCGACGAAAAGGCGTTTCCCACGTAAGAAGATTTGCCGTTTCTGTTCGGATAAGATTACGGACATCGACTATAAAGATATCAAACGCTTGCGGAACTTGATCACCGAGCGCGGGAAAATCATCCCCCGCCGCATCTCCGGTAATTGTGCTCGACACCAACGTCAGCTTGGTACAGCCATCAAGCGCGCCCGCAACATCGCGCTCATGCCTTTCACGGCCGAGCGCTGAGAGTCCACGAACACGGGCGGCAGCATCCCCTACCGGATTGCCCGACTGGCATAATCGACCCACCCCCGAGGCATTGGCACCCCTGATGATACACGGCGCAGAGGAAGGGATCGATGGGCGACTCATTCTCTGGGACACGGGTAAGTGTTCAGGTGCTAATGTTGGCGGCATTGACAGTGGCGCTGTTCGCCGCAGCCAGGTACCTCCCAGTCCTTGGCATCGTGGTTAGCTTGCTGGCTCCTACCCCGATTCTGCTCGCAACACTTCGCTGTGGTTCACGCACAGGCTTGCTCGCCGTAGGTCTGTCAACCCTATCTCTCGCCCTGTTGTTTGACAGCCTCCAGGGCGGCATATTCTTGGCTGAATACGGCGTCATGGCGCTGGTACTGGCTGAAGCCATCAGGCGCCAGTGGTCCGTCGAAAGGACCATTCTCGCATCGGCTGCCGTGCCGTCGATGACCAGTGGTGCCCTCATCGTGGCGCTGATCTGGTCCGTCGACCTCAACCTCGGCGCTGTGAAACAGCACTTTCATGAGGATCTCGGTCAAGCGCTACGCCCGTTGTTGAGCGAAGGGGGAGGGCTGAGCGATGAAGCGTTGCGTGCCTACGTCCAGGAGGCGTTTGGAACCGTTATGCAGCTGCTTCCCTCACTGTTCGTGCTCAGTACGGCGGCGGGAGCTCTGCTCAATTACGGCGTCGTACGCATCATGTGGCGTCGTCTGGGGGGTCAACCACCACTCCCTGAGATGAAGCTCGCGCAATGGAAAGCCCCGGAAGTTTGCGTCTGGGTATTGATCGCTAGTGGTATCTGTTCTTTCGTGCCGCTTCCCGGCATACGGATCGTCGGGCTGAATGTGCTGTTCCTCGTCAGCCTCGTCTACCTGGTCCAGGGGCTTGGCGTCATAGCGTTCTATTTGCAGCGAGCTTCGGTGCCGCCGATCTTGCGCAGCCTCGCCTATGTTGTTCTGGTGATCCAGCCCCTATTCCTGCTGGGCGTGGCTGCGTTTGGACTCTTTGATCTGTGGTTTGATTTTCGACGCACAGACAACAAACAGGAGGACATGCCATGAAGGTGATTCTCACAGCCGACCTGCCTCATATCGGGGAGGTCGGTCAAGTTGTCGACGTGGCTGATGGTTATGGGCGCAATTTCCTCATTCCACGGGGCTTCGCCATCCTTGCCACCCCCGGGAACGAGCGCAGCCTGGCCCAGCAGCAGAAAGCGCGGTTGGCGCGAGAGGTCAAAAACAAAGCTGAAGCTGAGGCTCTAGCAACGCAGTTGCAAGCCTTGCCGCTCAGCATCGCCAGGAAAACTGGAGAAGGGGAGCGGCTGTATGGCTCTGTCACCTCCATGGACATCGCCGACCTCATCAAAGCACGAGGCATCTCGCTTGATCGGCGTCGCATCATGCTCGACACTCCCCTCAAGACCCTAGGAACGCACAAAGTCCCGATTCGCTTGCATCCTGACGTTGTTGCTGAGGTCGAAGTGGCCGTGACGAAAGACGCCTAACGAGGGTATAACGCAACCACGGGAGGGAGATGCGTGCAGTCATCGGAGCTGGCGCTTCACAAGTTACCACCCCAGCACATCGAGGCTGAGCAGTGTGTCTTGGGGGCGATCCTGCTCGAAAACGATGCCTTGCTCAAAGCCTTAGAAGTTCTCAAGCCGGCGCATTTCTACCGCGACGCCCACCGCAGGATCTTTGAGGCCATCTTAGAGCTGTTCGAGCGTAACGAGCCCATCGATCTCTTGACTGTCAGCGAGTCACTGCGGAAACGCAACCAACTCGACGAAGTCGGGGGATCGACCTATCTGGCCACTCTGCTGGAGACTGTGCCGACGGCGGCAAATGTCCGCTATCACGCTCGGATGGTGCGTGAAAAGGCGATCTTGCGCAGTCTCATCAACGTCTCCACCGAGGTGATCGCCGAGTGCTACGAACATACCGAAGACGTCGAAGATCTCCTGGACCGAGCCGAGCACATGATCTTCGAGATCTCGGAGCAGCGGGTCAATGCCGCTTTCGCCAATCTCAAGGAGCTGCTCAAAGACAGCATTCGCTACACCGAGCAGCTCTACGAACGCCACGAGCTGATCACTGGCTTGCCCACAGGCTTTCGCGATTTCGATCAATTGACCGCAGGCCTACAGCCCTCGGACCTCATCATCATCGCCGCGCGTCCCGGGATGGGGAAAACCTCCTTGATGCTGAACATCGCACGCAACGTCGGCGTGCGGGTGCGAGAGCCGCGCCAGGCAGTGGCCATTTTCAGCCTGGAGATGTCGAAAGAGCAGCTGGCCATGCGGATGCTGTGTGCCGAGGCGCGTATCGATTCAAGCCGCCTCCGCCGAGGATATCTGGACAAAAATGAATGGGGACGTCTCGTCAACGCCGCCAATGACCTGTCCGACACGCCAGTGTTCATTGACGACAGCCCCGGGCTCTCGGCTCTGGACATCCGTGCCAAAGCCCGACGGTTACAGGCGGAGCATGGGCTTAGTCTGATCATCATCGATTATCTGCAACTCCTGCGCGGTCGAGGGCGCATTGAAAACCGCCAACAGGAAATCTCCGAGATCAGCCGCTCACTGAAAGCTCTCGCCAAAGAGCTTAGAGTCCCAGTTGTCGCGGGCTCTCAGCTCAGCCGTGCCGTGGAGCAGCGGGGCGACCGCATCCCGCAACTGGCAGATTTACGTGAATCGGGAGCCATTGAGCAGGACGCCGACCTGATCGCATTTATCTACCGCGATGAGGTCTACAACAAGGACTCCAATCAAAAGGGTATTGCCAAGCTCATCGTCGCCAAACAACGCAATGGGCCGACCGGCGACGTGGACCTGACCTTCCTCAGGGAGTACGCTAGATTCGAGACCCTCGAAAAGCGCAGGGACCCATTGTAAAGGCCATTAGATACCCTACCTGTCATGTCCCCCCGGCGGGAGGCCAGCCACCAGTGGTGGTGCCATGTTTCCGAGACCGCTATCCACCGCTTGCCATGGCATCCCTGCACTGTGTATACTCGTAGGTCTTGTAGAGGAAACGTTGATAAACATGGCACTTGGACCGGTGGCAGCCCTGTGGAGGATGCCCCAGAACCAGTTGATCTGAGCATGCGCCTATGCCATTCCGCTTTGAGATTCTCGCACGCGACGTGCCAACACAGGCTCGGCT
>Ga0081538_10001019_pt1 | contig 29895 bp, 34 predicted proteins | sample TabmetS5T2R1_FD_71022 | JGI IMG/M metagenome (GOLD analysis project Ga0081538, IMG submission 71022) | Tabebuia heterophylla rhizosphere microbial communities from the University of Puerto Rico - S5T2R1 | ecosystem: Host-associated > Plants > Roots > Rhizosphere ...
CGGGGCCCCGGCCGATGACCCCCGGGGCCCCGAGTAAGGCGCCTCTCACAGCGGCTCGCCGTCGCCCTGGACGAGCGTCGTGCCCCGCGCCGCCTCGGCGACGGGGTCGCCGGACAAGGCGAGGGTGCCGCTGCCCTCCAGTGCGGCATTCTCCGCGGCTGCGCCGGCGAGCGCGAGCCGGTGCCGGCCGGCGAGGGCCTGCAGCTGCGCCACGACCGGGTCCACGCGGTCGCTGCTGACGGCGGCCAGGACCACGAGGGTCGGATCGAGCTGGCGGCTGACCTCCTCGACCGTCTCGATCGGCGAGTCGCTGCCGAGATAGACGATCCGCCAGCCTCGCGAGCGCAGCGCCAGCCCGAACGCGATCAGGCCGAGGTCGTGCTGCTCTCCGGGGAGGCATGCGAGCACCGCCCTGGGCCCGACGCCGAGACCCCAGCCCCGCGCCAGGCCGAGCAGCCGCCCGCGCACGACGCTGGAGGCGAAGTGCTCCTGTGCGACCGAGGCCTCACCGCGCACCCAGCGCTCTCCCAGCTCGTGCAGGTACGGCAGGACGACCTCGCGCAGCAGCGTGTCCACGGTCGCCACGGCGAGCAGCCGGTCCAGGATCGCCTGCGCCCGCGGCTCGTCGTAGCGGTCGAGCGCGTCGGCGAGATCGTCCCGCACCTCCTCGGGACTGAGCGCCATCGGTGTCGCTGCATCGCCGACCCCTGCCCGCAACGCCAGCGCCGCCGCCTCGGCGGCGGCCAGGCCGTCGGCGAGGTGCTGACGCATGACACGCACGCGCTCGACGTCGGCGGGCGTGTAGAGGCGGAGACCGCCGGCCGAGCGCACGGGGCGAAGCAGCGCGTAACGGCGCTCCCACGCGCGCAGCAGCTCGGGGCTCACCCCCGTGCGCTTGCTCAGCTCTCCGATCCGGAGGACTCCGTCGCTGTCCATGCCCGGACTGTACAGCACCTGAACAAAGACTTGACAACGCGGCCGGTCGCGGCTACCGTGCAATACATGGACAACACCCGTACAAGAGGTGAACAATGAAGGGACTGAATGCAGTCGCCGCCGCCCTGCTCGTCGTCGGCGGCCTCAACTGGGGCCTAGTCGCGCTCGCCGAGTTCGACCTCGTCGCCTGGATCTTCGGCGAGGAGTTCGGCACGACGAACGCGGCCAGCCGGATCGTCTACGGCCTCGTGGGGCTTGCCGCGATCTATGCCATCGGCGCGCTGCTGGCGCAGCGCCGGACCACGGACGCGCGCCGGCCGGCGGCCGCGCAGCGCTAGATCGGAGGCTCGAACATGAAGATCCGCAGCATCTCCGCCCTCACCGCCCTGGCGGCCGCGTCCGCCGTGGCGGTCGCAGGGCCGGCAAGCGCCGGACCGCAGGAGAGCGCCGTTTCGGCGGGCGCGAAGAAGGACATCGTCGAGACCGCGGTCGAGGCCGGGCAGTTCAACACCCTCGCCTCCCTGCTCAAGAAGGCCGGCCTGGTCAAGACCTTGAAGGGCAAGGGCCCGTACACCGTGTTCGCGCCGACCGACGCGGCGTTCGCGAAGGTCCCGCAGGCGACCCTCGACGCGCTCGGCCAGGACAAGGCGAAGCTCCGCTCGGTCCTGCTCTACCACGTCGTCGGCCGGAAGCTGACCGCGGCCAAGATCGTGAAGCGCCGCTCGGTCAAGACACTCAACGGCCAGCGTGTCCGCATCCGCGTCCGCGGCGAGACGGTGCGCGTCGGCGGCGCCCGTGTCACGACGGCGGACGTCGGCGCCTCCAACGGCGTCATCCACGTGATCAACAAGGTCCTGATCCCCCGCTAGTACCGCCTCCGACGCCCGGCGCGGCCCCGCCGCGCCGGGCACGGGTCGCCGGTTCGGGTCAGGCCGTCGGCCCGCTAGCTCTCGCGCCCGGCCCAGACGGTGACCCGCTCGAGCGGCAGCCCGACCTTCGTCGCCACCAGCCACGCCGCGTGGTCCTCGTTCTCGGTCCACACGTCGCGGACGGCGATGACCGCGCCGGCCCGCTCGATCGTCCACCCCGCCTTCTTGGCGGCGTCCTCGAGCGTCGACTCGTGCTCGCCGAGCTGGAAGCCCTCGGGCAGCGTCACGTCGAAGGGCTCAGTTCCCTCCGGATGCTTAGACCTCGCCATGGCGCGAGCCTACCTTCGCCCTCGAAGTCCCGCCGGGCGTGGACCACGGGCTCCCGCGACGGGGCCGGCGCCGGGGCGGCGGCCCGGGAGCCGGTGCGGGCCGAGATGTCGTGGATGTAGGAGGCGACGACCCCGGCGGAGACGAGGCGGATTCTCTGGGCGTGCGTCATGCGGCTTGCTCCTCCATGGCGAGGCGGGCGGGGATGCGGTCGGCGGGCTCCGCCTCGAGGCGCGGGTCGCGCGGACGCAGGAGCGCGAACGCGAGGACGATCCCGACGCCGATGGCGACGGCTCCGGCCACGAAGGCGACGTGGTAGCCGCCGAGCAGCGAGCTCGTGAGCCCGTCGCCGTCGGACAGCAGTCCCTTCGTGTGGTTCGCGGCGACGGTGCTGAGGACGGCGAGCCCGAGCGCGCCGCTGATCTGCTGCGAGACGTTCGTGATCCCCGATGCGAGCCCGGCGTCGACCGCCGGGACGTGCGCCATGGCGAGCGTCAGCAGCGGCATGAACGCGTTCCCGATGCCGAGGCCGATCAGGAACGACGCGAGGAAGATCGTCGGGAAGTAGGCGGTGTCCGGCCCCACGGTGGCGAACAGCAGCAGGCCGCTGATGGCGATCGCCATGCCCGTCGTGAGGACGGCCAGCGCCCCGAACCGCTCGACCAGGCGCGCCGTGATGCCCTGGGAGAGCACCGCGACCGTGAGCGTCCAGGGCAGGAACGCGGCCCCCGTCTCGAGGGCGCTGTAGTGGCGGACGTGCTCGAGGTAGAGCGTGGCGAGGAAGAAGGTCGAGTACATCCCCGTCACGAGGAAGCCGCGGATCAGGCTCGCGTCGATCAGCCCGCGCACGCCGAAGATGCGCGGCGGCACGATCGGGTTCTCGATCCGCACCTCGAGGGCGACGAAGGCGGCCATGAGGATCGCGGCGAGGGCGCCGGTGCCGAGCACGTGGGCTGACGTCCACCCGTGGGTCGTCGCGGCGACGATCGCGTAGATGGCGCTCATCAGCGAGGCCGTGACGAGCAGCGAGCCGAGCCAGTCGACCCCGTGCCGGAGTCCGAGCCCGCGATCGGCGCGGATCATGGCGTGGCCGAGCGCGAAGGCGACGACGCCGATGGGGAGGTTGACGAAGAAGACCCAGTGCCAGCTCAGCGCCTGGGTGAGGAGCCCGCCGGCGAGGAGGCCGAGCGAGCCGCCGGCGACCGAGACGAACACGTACGCGCTCATCGCGCGGGCGCGCTCGACCGCGCCGGGGAACTCGGTGACGATGATGGCCAGGATCACGGACGCCTGGGCCGCGGCGCCGACGCCCTGGAGCAGGCGGGCGCCGATCAGCTCGGCCTGGGTCGAGGCGACGCCGCAGAGCAGCGAAGCCACCGTGAAGACGACGAGGCCGGAGAGGAAGACCCGGCGCCGGCCGAGGAGGTCACCGAGCCGGCCGGCCAGGAGCAGCAGGCTGCCGAACGTGACGAGGAACGCGTTGACGACCCACGACAGGTTCCCCTGGCTGAAGCCGAGGTCCTGCTGGATAGCGGGGAGCGCGACGTTCACGATCGTGACGTCGAGGACGATCATGAGCTGCGCGAAGCAGACGATGATGAGCGTCGCCCAGCGGCGACGATCGCCGGTGGGGTTGGGAGCGGGGAGGGACGCGAGGTTCAAACTGACTCCTCTTGTCGCTGGGGAGGATCCGGACTAAAATGGAGGCCTCCTCCGAAATAAGTGGAGGCGACCTCCAGAAACTATACGGAGGCACCCTCCGGTTGTCAACCGAATTTTGCCCGTGAGCGTCACCGAACCCGCCACCGAAGCTCTCGTCGCCCGGCCCAAGCGGGCCGACGCGCGGCGCAACTACGAGAAGGTGCTGGCCGCGGCGCGCGAGGCGTTCGCGGAGGGCGGCGAGTCCACGGCGCTCGAGCAGATCGCGCGCCGGGCCGGAGTCGGGATCGGCACGCTCTATCGCCACTTCCCGAATCGCCAGGCGCTGGTCGAGGCCCTCTACGTCGACGAGGTCGAGGAGATCTGCTCGGCCGCCGAGCTCGACGCCGCGGACCCGTGGGAGGCGCTCAGCGGCTGGTTCGAGCGCTTCATCGGCTACATGGCGACCAAGCAGGCGCTCGCCAACGAGCTGCTCAACTACCTCGACCGCGACGCGAAGCTCTTCAAGGTCTGCCGCGCGTCGCTGTTCGAGGCGGGCGAGCCGCTGCTCAGGCGCGCCCAGGAGGCCGGCGTCGTCCGCCCAGACGTCGAGATCGGCGAGGTGATGCAGATGGTCATGGGGATCGCCAAGATCCCGGCCGGCGACGCGGCCCAGACCCAGCACATCCTCCGGGTCGCGCTCGACGGGCTGCGCTATCGCCCGGAGGCATAGCTGCAGGACCCCGCGCGGCACCTGTTCGACGCGGAGGCCGAGCGCTACGACCGGATCCGGCCGGCTTAGTCAGACGCGCTGCTCGACGTCGCCGAGCGCGCCTGACCGGCCTCGTCGAGCAGCACGGCCAGGGCGCGGCGGCGCTCGGCCGGCTCGGCGCGATCGAGCGTGAGCATGCCGTCGAGGTGGTCGATCTCGTGCTGCATCAGGCTCGCCAGCGGCCCTTCGGCGTCGATCGTCACGGCGCCGCCGTCGAGGTCGACGGCCTCGACCCGGACCGCGACCGGCCGGCGGACCTCCACCGTGACGGCCATGAAGCTCAGGCAGCCCTCCTCGAAGCCCTCCTCCTCGCGCGACGCCTCGGCCACGCGCGGGTTGACGAGCACGCGGACGGGATCCTCGCGCGTCTCGCGGTAGACGAAGAGCCGCCGTAGGAAGCCGACCTGCGTCGCCGCCAGGCCCGCGCCGTCGGCCTCGAGCAGGAGGTCGGTCATCCGGCGCACGCGGCGGCGGAGCAGGTCGTCGATGGCGGAGACGGGAGCGGCGACCTCGCGCAGCGCCGCATCGCCCCACTGGCGGATCCAGTCGTCGGGCATGCCGCAAGCCTACGCCGCGCGCGGCGGGCATCACGGCTTGCGCGCCAGCACGCTGACGCTCGCCACCCCGTACTTCTCCGCCGCGGCCTGCGCGCGCGGCGAGATGAAGTGGTACTCGGGGTTCGGCCGCACGACCTCGACCTCGAGCCCGGCGCGCTCGATCGCGTCGATGTAGTCGCCGTGCGGGACGGCGCCGGCGATGCACGCCGCCCAGAGCGAGACGTTCTCCCGCGTGCGGTCGATCAGCTCGCGTTCGCTGACGATGTCGGCGATCGCGAGCCGGCCGCCGGGCTTGAGCACGCGCGCGATCGAGGAGAAGACCGCGCGCTTGTCGGGCGCGAGGTTGATGACGCCGTTGGAGATCACCGCGTCGAACATGGCCGGCGCGGCGGGCGGGTCCTCGATCAGGCCCTGGACGAAGGTGACGTGCGGAAGGCCCCGCTCGTCGCGCAGGCGCCGTGCCTTGGCCAGCTGGGCGTCGGTGAGGTCGACGCCGATCACGCGCCCGCCCGCCCCGACCAGGTGGGCGGCGATGAAGGCGTCGGTGCCGGCGCCGGAGCCGAGGTCGAGCACGGACTCGCCGGGCGCGATGGCGGCCAGGTCGAGCATGTGGCCGACGCCGGCGAACGAGTCGAGCGCCGCGGGCGGGACGACGTCGAGCCACGCGCCGGGGTAGCCGAGCCGCTGGGCGAGCGGACGGCCGGTCTCGAAGTGGTAGGCGGCGTCCGGCCGGCGGGCGACGTCGCGGTAGACGTCGCGAACGCGCTGGCGCAGGGCGGCGAGGTCGACGACGGGCTCGAGCTGGATGGCCATTGGGTTCAGGCTCCTGGGGAGGGGCCCCGAATGTGCCCGAGTCGCGGCCGATGCGCAACGCGAGGGTTTTCCCGGCGCGACCCGAGGATTAGTGATTCCCTCGAATTGCCACCGGGTTTCGGAGGTTTTGTAGCCTGTGAGGCGTGACCTACGTGATCGTCGGCAGCTGCATCAAGGACGACTCCTGCGTCGAGGTGTGTCCCGTGGACTGCATCCATCCCAAGCCCGGGGCGCACGACTTCGAGGCCGCGGAGCAGCTCTACATCGACCCCGAGGTGTGCATCGACTGCGACGCCTGCGTCGAGGCGTGCCCGGTCGACGCCATCTACCCCGACTTCGAGCTGCCCGAGCGGTTCGCCTACGCGCTCGACCTCAACGCCGAGTTCTTCGCCGAGCAGAGCACCGCGGAGCGGACCGCGGCATGAGCCGGCCGCGCGTCGCGATCGTCGGCGCCGGCCCGGCCGGGGCGTTCGCCGCCGCGTGCCTGCTGCGCTCGGCCGGCAACGCCGAGATCGACCTGCTCGAGCGGCTGCCCACCCCGTGGGGCCTGCTGCGCGGCGGCGTGGCGCCCGACCACCAGGAGATCAAGCGCCTGCAGGACACGTTCGAGCGCCAGACGCTCGGGCGCGGCTGCCGCTTCCTCGGCAACGTCGAGGTCGGCACCGACGTCACGCACGCCGAGCTGATGCGCCACTACCACGCCGTCGTCTACGCGACCGGGGCCCAGACCGACAAGTCGCTCGGGATCCCCGGCGAGGACCTGCCCGGCAGCCGCCCGGCGACCGAGTTCGTGGCCTGGTACAACGGCCACCCCGACTACCGCGACCGCGAGTTCGACCTCTCGGTCGAGCGGGCGGTGGTGATCGGGAACGGCAACGTGGCGGCCGACGTCGTCCGGCTCCTCATGCGCAGCCCCGAGGAGCTCGAGCGCACCGACGTCGCCGACCACGCGCTGGCCGCGCTGCGGGAGAGCCGCGTGCGCGAGGTCGTCGTGCTCGGCCGCCGGGGTCCCGCCCAGGCCGCCTTCACGAGCGCCGAGCTGCGCGAGCTCGGGCACCTCGAGGGCGTCGACCTGCAGGTCGGCGACGTCGACCTCGACCCCGTCTCTGCGGCCTGGCTGGCCGAGGAGGGGACGTTCACGGCGCGCAAGAACGTGCAGCTCCTGCGCGAGTTCGCGGCCCGGGGGCCGACCGGGGCGGCGCGCCGGATCGACCTGCGCTTCCTCGTCTCGCCGGTCGAGATCGCCGGCGACGGGCGCGTCGAGCGCATCACCCTCCGGCGCAACGAGCTCGTGCGCGGCGACGACGGCACGCTGCGCGCGCGGCCGGTCAACGGCGAGCCGGAGACGATCGAGTGCGGGTTGGTGCTCCGCTCGGTCGGCTATCGCGCGGTCCCGCTCCCGGATGTCCCGTTCGACGAGCGCGCGTACGTGCTCCCCAACGAGCGCGGGCGGGTGCTGACCCCCGAGGGCGACCTGCTGCCCGGCGTGTACACGGTCGGCTGGATCAAGCGCGGGCCGACCGGCATCCTCGGCACCAACAAGCGCGACGCCGAGGAGACGATGACCTGCCTCGCCGAGGACCTGCCGGCGCTGGTCGAGCCCAAGGAGCCGATCGACGGCCTGCTCGCCGAGCGCGGGATCGGCGTGGTCGACGCCGACGGCTGGCGCGCGATCGACGGCCACGAGCTCGAGCGCGGGCGCAGCATGGAGCGGCCGCGCGTGAAGCTGGCATCCCGCGAGGAGCTGCTGGCGGCCGCGCGCCGCTAAGCGGCGCGGCTCAGGCGCAGCCGGCCGGCGGGCCGCTAGGCGGCGCCGCTCAGCCGCAGCACGTTCCAGGACCGCGCCGGCAGCTCGGCGTGCAGCACGCCCGCCTCGACGCGGGCGCCCGCGACCGCGCGGGGGAGCACGCGGTCGGGGCGCTCGACGGTGTTGGCCGCCTCCGGATCCTCGTCGGCGAGCACGGCGTGCTCGGCGACCTCGGGCGAGCCGAGCCCGTGCAGGACGGCGCGCAGGGCGAGCGGCTCGGCGGCGCGGTTGACGGCGAAGACGGTCAGCGCCTCGTCGCCGTCGTGCACCGCGGTGGCCTCGAGCACCGGCACCGCGTCCTCGCCCTCGGTCGCGTACGACGCCACCTCGGGCTCGACCCGCAACACGGTGCCGCGTCCGTGGCGGGCGACGTCGCGGAACGGGAAGAAGCTGGCCTGCCGCCACGCCGGCCCGCCGTCGTGCGTGCGGATCGGGGCGATCACGTTGACGAGCTGGGCCAGGCAGGCCATGCGCACGCGGTCGGCGTGCCGCAGCAGCGTGATCAGCAGCGTGCCGACGACGAGCGCGTCGGTGACCGTGTACGTGTCCTCGATCAGCGGCGGGGCGTGCTCGAACGGCAGCCCGCGGCGCTGGAACTTCTCGGTTGGGGTCTGGTACCAGACGTTCCACTCGTCGACGCTGAGCGACACGCGGCGGCGGCTGCCGCGGCGGCCGGCGACCGCGTCGGCCGTGGCCGCGACGGTGCCGATCATGCGGTCGAGGTCGAGCGAGGCGGCCAGGAACGCCTCGGTGCTCTCGAACCGCGCCGGGTCGTAGTAGGTGTGCAGCGAGACGTGGTCGGCGACGTCCCACGCGAGGTCGAGGACGGTGTCCTCCCAGCGACCGAACGTCGGCATCCGCGAGTGCGAGCTGCCGCAGATCACGAGCTCGATCGAGGGGTCGACGAGCCGCATCGCCTTGCCGGCCTCGTTGGCGGCGCGGCCGTACTCGGCGGCGGTCATGTGACCGATCTGCCACGGGCCGTCCATCTCGTTGCCGAGGCACCAGACGCGCACGCCGTACGGGTCGGCGTGCCCGTTGGCCGCGCGCCGGTCCGCCCACTCGGTCCCCGCCGGCGCGTTGCAGTACTCGACGAGGGCCCGTGCCGCGTCGAGGCCGCGCGTGCCCATGTTGACGGCGAGCATCGGCTCCGTGCCGGCCGCGCGGCACCAGGCCAGGAACTCGTCGGTCCCGACCTGGTTGGTCTCGATCGAGCGCCACGCCAGCTCCAGCCGCCGCGGGCGCTCCTCGCGCGGCCCGATGCCGTCCTCCCAGTCGTAGCCGGAGACGAAGTTGCCGCCCGGGTAGCGGACGATCGCCACGCCAAGCTCGCGCACGAGCTCGAGCACGTCGCCGCGGAAGCCGTCGCCGCCGGCGGTCGGATGCCCGGGCTCGTAGATGCCGCCGTACACGCAGCGGCCCATGTGCTCGACGAACGAGCCGAACAGGCGCTCGTCGACCTCCGCGACCGCGAACGCCGGGTCGATGACCAGCGTGGCCCCCTGCACGGTGGCGGAACCTAGCAGGCTGCGAGCGCTCACAGGCACGCCCCGATCGAGCGCGAAATCGGTCTGGGAATTAGATGTGAGCGCTATCAGAGATGTGGGTAGGCTCAGGCACCATGCAGGGGGAGCGCGGGGCTCGGCGGGGCCTGACGCGCCGTGAGGCGCTGGTCGGAGGCGCGGCACTCGGCGCCGCGGCGGCGCTCGGCGTCACGGTGACCGGCTCGCCGTTCGGTGGCGCAACGCAGACCGTCACCTTCTGGCACCTGTTCGGCGGCGGGGACGGCGAGCGGCTGACCGGCATCCTCGCCGACATCGACGCCGAGCACGCCGACAGCGACGTGCGCGAGCTGATCCTGCCGTGGGGCAACCCCTACTACACGAAGCTGGCGCTGGCCGCGGTCGGCGGCTCGCCGCCCGACGTCGCCGTCGTGCACGCCACGCGCCTGCCGTCGTTCGCGCCGGCCGGCCTGCTCGAGGAGCTCACGCCCGAGCTGCTCGCCCGCCACGGCCTCGAGGGCGACCGCTTCCTCGAGCAGCCGTGGAAGAGCGGCCAGTCGGGCGGCAAGCAGTACGCGATCCCGCTCGACACCCACCCCTTCGTCCTCTACTACAACACCGAGCTCTGCGAGAAGGCCGGGCTGATGGAGGGCGGCAAGCTCAAGCCGCTCGACGGCGAGACCGCGCTGCTCGACGCGTGCGAGGCGGTCAAGCAGGAGACCGGCGTCTCCGGCCTCGTGTTCGAGACCCGCGGCGTGACGCCGTGGCGGATCTTCCTCACGCTCTACACGCAGCTCGGCGGCCCGCCGATCATCGCCGCCGGCGGCGAGCGAATCGACCTCGACGACGACGCGGCGATCCGCGCGCTCGAGTGGCTCGCCGAGCCGAACAAGCGCGGCGTCGCGGCGCCCGACGTCGACTACCAGGGCTCGGTCGCCTTCTTCGGCAACCAGTCGGCGGCGTTCGCCCTCAACGGCGAGTGGGAGGTCACCACCTACCAGGCGCTCGACCTCCCGTTCGGGATGCGCACGGTGCCGACGTTCTTCGACGAGCCGGCGACCCAGGCCGACTCGCACACGTTCGTGATCCCGCGCGACCCCGATCGCTCGCCGGAGCGGCTCGAAGCGGCAATGGCCTTCATCTCGCGGCTCGTCGGCAAGGGCCTGAACTGGGCCGAGGGCGGCCACGTGCCGGCCTTCCGCGAGGTGTTCGAGAGCGAGGAGTACCGCAAGCTGTCGCCGCAGAGCGACTACGCATCGGCCGTCGAGAACCTCGTGTTCGACCCGCTCGCCTGGTACAGCGGCAGCGGCTCGAACCTCGAGACCAACGCCGGAGCGGCGTTCAAGCCCGTGGTCGCCGGCACGCAGTCGCCGCGCCAGGGGTTGGCGACGTTCCGCGAGTACCTGGACCGCATGAGCACGACCCGGAAGCCCGTCTAGGAGAGGAGCCGCCGTGGCCACCGCAGCCGAATCGCTGTCGCGCGCCGCCTCGCGCACGCGCACCCGGAGCGCCCGCGACCCGCGCTCCGGCCGGCTGGCGCTGGTCTTCACGGGCCCGTTCTTCGTCCTCTTCGTGGCGTTCCTGTTCTGGCCGGTGGTTTCGGCGCTGTGGACGTCGTTCTTCGACGACTCGCTGGTCGGCTCAGCCACGTGGGCAGGGTTGGACAACTACCGCGAGCTGGTCGAGGACCCGAACTTCTGGGCCGCGATGTGGCACACGGCGCTGTTCACGATCCTCAGCGTGCCGCCGCTCGTGCTGCTCGCGCTCGGCCTCGCGCTGCTCGTGAGCCGCGTCACGCGGATGCAGTGGCTGTTCCGGCTCGCCTTCTTCGCGCCCTACGTGCTGCCGGTGTCGGTCGTCGTCCTGATCTGGAACTGGATGTACCAGCCGGGCTTCGGGCTCATCAACTCGTACCTGACGAGCCTCGGCTTCGCGGAGGTGAACTGGCTCGGCCAGCCCGGGGTGGCGATGGTCTCGGCGGTGATCGTCACGGTCTGGTGGACGCTCGGCTTCAACTTCGTGCTGTTCCTCGCCGGGCTGCAGGAGATCCCGCGCGAGCTCTACGAGGCGGCGGCCACCGACGGGGCGAAGCCGGGCCAGCAGCTGCGCCGGATCACGCTGCCGCTGCTGTCGTCGACCACGCTGCTGGTGACGACGCTGCAGATCATCCACTCGCTGAAGATCTTCGATCAGATCTACCTGCTCCAGCTCGGCACGCCGGGCCCGGAGAACTCCACGCGGGTGGCGATCCAGTACATCTACGAGGCGGGCTTCACGCAGTACCGGATCGGCTACGCGAGCGCGATGTCGTTCGTGTTCTTCCTCGTCATCATCGCCGTCGCGCTGATCTCGATGCGCCTGGTCAGACGCGCCGGCACGAAGACGGTGGTGTCGCCATGACCACGATCGTCGCCCGGCGGGCGGCCAGCGGACTGGTCGAGGGCCCGGGACGGGGCCGCGGCTGGGTGCGGCCGCTCATCTACGCCGTGCTCGTGACGCTGTCGCTGATCTGGATCGTGCCGATCCTGTGGGCAGTCGCGACCTCGCTCAAGCCCGACGCCGAGACCACGATCGCGCCGGTCAGCTGGCGCGGCTCGACCGCGACGCTCGACGCCTACCGCGTCGCGCTCGAGCAGGGCAACATCCTCAAGTGGTACTTCAACAGCCTGGTCACCGCCTCGGTCATCACGGCCGGCACCGTCGTCACGGCGAGCATGGCCGCGTTCGCGTTCTCGCGCATGCGCTTCCAGGGCCGCGGCCTCATGCAGTGGATGCTGCTCGCCGGCCTGATCGTCCCCTTCCAGGCGCTGATCGTGCCGCTCTTCATGCAGATGAAGGCGTTCGGGCTGGCCGACAGCTACTGGGGGATCATCCTCCCGCAGCTCGCGTCGCCGATCGCCGTGCTCGTCTACAAGCGGGCCTTCGACGCGGTGCCGCGCGAGCTCGAGGAGAGCGCGCTGGTGGACGGTGCCTCGATGTGGCGCGTCTACCGGCTGATCTGGATGCCGCTGTCGCGCGCCACCACCGCGGCGGTCGCGATCTTCACGTTCGTGATCGCGTGGAACAACTTCTTCTGGCCGTTCGTGGTCACGAGCGCCGGCACGCTGTTCACCATCCCGGTCGGTCTGGCGACCGTGCAGACGTCCTACGGGGCGCTCTACGCACAGCAGATGGCGCTCGCCGTGCTCGGCGCGCTGCCGCTGCTCATCGCCTTCGTGCTCTTCCAGCGCCAGATCGTGCAGGGGATCGCCAATACCGGGCTCAAGGGCTAGCGCGGGACGAACGTCAACTGCGGCTGGGTAGAGAGGCAGCGGAGCCGGCCCGGCGGGTGGTTTCAGGACAGTGTCCTGATCTGTGGTCGCCATACGACCACAGGGCAGGACGCTTGACAGCAGACCGGCCCCGCCGGGCTCCCTGCTCCCCTACCCGGCGCAGTTGACGTTCGCCCGCGCCCTAGCCCGCCGCCAGCCGCGCGCCCTCGACCAACGCCTCCAGCTTCCCGTAGGCGGCGTCGCGCGACAGGTACTTCATCCCGCAGTCGGGCGCGGCGATCAGCCGCTCCGGCCCCACATGCGGGAACGCGCGACGGATCCGCTCGGCGACGGTCTCGGGCGTCTCGACCTCGTCGGTCGAGAGGTCGAGCGCCCCGAGGATGATCGTCTTCTCCGGGAGCGAGTCGAGGACGTCGAGCGCGAGGCCGGACTGCGCGGTCTCGATGCTCACCTGGTCGCACTCGGTCGCCGCCAGCTCGGGCAGGAACGAGTAGCCGCTCGGACGGACGTGGATGATCGCGGCGTACCCGAAGCAGATGTGGACGGCGCTCGTCCCCGGCAGGCTGTCGGTGGCGCGCTTCAGCGCCGCCAGGCCGTACTCGCGCGCCGCCTCGGGGCGTGCCTGCATGTACGGCTCGTCGACCTGCACGACGTCGGCGCCGGCCGCGAACAGGTCGAGGATCTCCTCGCGGACGGCGTCCGCGTACGCCATCCCGAGCGCCGCCGGATCGCCGTAGTGATCGTCCTGCGCCTGCTGCGACATGGTGAACGGCCCCGGCACGGTCATCTTCACCGTGCGGCTCGTGAGCGTGCGCAGGAACTGCAGATCGCGCACCTGGACGGGATGGCGGCGGGAGACCGGCCCGACCACGCGCGGCACCGGATTGGGGTGACCGCTGCGGTCGAGCGCGGTGCCCGGGTTGTCGACGTCGACGCCCTCCAGAGCGGTCGCGAAGCGGTTCGAGTAGCTCTCGCGGCGCATCTCACCGTCGGTGACGATGTCGAGCCCGGCGCGCTCCTGGTCGGCGACCGCGAGCCGCGTGGCGTCGTCCTGCGCCTGCTCGAGGTAGGCCGGGTCGACCCGCCACAGCTCACGCGCGCGCACGCGCGGGGGAAACCGGTCGCGCAGCCGTTCGCGGTCGATCAGCCAATCGGGCTGCGCATAGGAGCCGACCAGGCTCGTGGCGATCGCGGCCATCGCGGCGCGAGTCTTGCATATGACCGCAGCGCGCTACTTTGTGTCGCCGCAGCATGGACAGGGCACGGGAGGCACTATGCCGCGCATCCAGGTGGACACGGAATCTCTGACGGCGGGCGGAGCCCGCCAGTCGGCGGCAGGCGGGCAGGCGCTCGAGGCGGCGGGCGAGCTCGAGGCCGCGATCGCCGCGGCGGCGGCCGCGGTGGGCGACGGCGGCGCGGGTGGCGCCGTCGGCGACTGGGGCACGAGCTGGTCGCGCAGCCTGGCCGCGCTGGGCGACGCGACGCTGCGCACGGGCGGCAACCTGACCGCCGCCGGCTCGGCCTACCGGGAGACCGACGACGGGCAGATGCGGTACTGATGGCGGGCGGGGAGAGCTACGGCGGGATCACGGTCCCCAAGGGCGACCCGGGCGCGCTCGAGGCCGCCGCGGGCCGGCTCGTCTCGACCGCGGGCATGCTCCAGTCGTTCTCCGGTCACCTCAACGGCGTGCTCGGCGCGCTGTCGTGGTTCGGGCCGGCCAGCGCGCAGCACTCGCTTCTGACCGGCACGCAGTCGCTGATGGCCAACACGAGCGCGAACGCGCTCATCACCCAGGCGTCGGTCATCAACGGCTACGCCGAGGTCCTCCAGGCCGCCCAGCGCCAGGCCCAGCGCGCGATCGAGCGCGCCAAGGACGCCGACGAGCGAATCAAGCAGGCGAAGGAGGACATCCAGCAGGCGATCGACGACCAGGGCGCCGCCAACCTGCGGATCATCGCGGCGCAGGCCGCCCAGTCGCGCGTCTTCTCCAGCGCCGTCGACCTGCTGTCGGGCAGCGCGGCCGCCGTGGCCGACTGGGCTGCGGCCGAGGAGGCCGACGCCCGCCGCGACCTGCACGCGGCCGAGGAGCGCGAGCGCCAGGCGCGCCGCCGGCTCGAGCGCGCCGAGGAGGACCGGCGCGAGGCCCAGCAGGACGGCCTCGACGCCGAGGAGGCCGTCAACATCGCCCGCGTGAGCCTCGTCGCCGCCGCCCAGGGCGCCGGGCTCCTGCCGACCGCGCCGGGCGGGCCGGCCAACGCCGCCTTCGCCGAAGCGGCCGGCATCACGCTCCCCAAGCCGCCCGAGCCCAAGGAGGACGAGGGCAGCTGGCTCGAGCGGCGGTTCGACGACGTCAAGGGCGCGGCCTCGTGGACCTGGGACCAGGCCAAGCAGGTCCCCGGCGGTGTCTGGGAGGGCACCAAGGGGATCTACGAGGGCGGCAAGTTCATCGTCGAGCTGAACCCCACGAACCCGTGGAACTGGCGCGACCCGGGCGCCATGATCGACCGCTACGAGCAGCTCGGCCAGGCCGGGAAGTTCGCGTGGGAGAACCCGGGCGAGTTCGGCAAGGCGCTGATCAACTACGAGGACCTGGCGGCCGGCCGCTACGGCGAGTGGGCGGGCAACCTGGTGCCCGACGCGATCGCCGCCGTGGCCACCGGCGGGGCCGGCGCGGCGGTCACGCGCGGCACGCGGATCGTCAAGGCGACCGACAAGCTCGCCGACGCGAGCCAGGCCTACAAGCGCGCGTCGGACCTCAAGTCGAGCATGCCGACCAAGGAGTTCCGCGACAAGACGTTCGCGACCCAGGCCGGCGACCGCGGGGGCATCTCGATCAGCGGCGACCAGTTCGAGAAGGGCAAGGGGTACCTCGAGCGGGTCGGCGAGGATCCCTCGCTGCTCAAGCAGCAGCCGTCGGAGTACATGCAGAAGGTGATGGACGAGCGCTTCGGGCACGAGATGCCGCCGTCGTGGATCGACAAGGCCCAGAAGCAGCCGGCCGGCTGGTACTACGGCACCCACGCCGAGCTGCGGCTGCTGATCGACGATCCCGACGTGCCGATCGGCATCACGAAGGCGCCGTGCGGCCCGAGCTGCGACCCGGGCATCTCGACGATGGCCGACAAGCTCGACACCGACATCCTCGTCCACACCGACGAGGGCCCGGTCGTGTACCGCGGCAAGGACGGCCAGGCGATCCCGATCACCAAGCCCTCGGACTACCCAGGCGTCAACAGCAAGTGGCCGGGCGCCCTCTGGGGCGCGGGCGGCGGCGCGGCCGCCACCGGCATGTCGGCCGCGGGCCCGTGAGCGACGAGCTCCCCGACGAGGCCCGGCGGGCCGTCGAGGCGGCGCTCGAGGCGCTCGAGGCGGCGCCCGACGGCTGGCTCGACCTGCCGGACCGGCGCCGGCTGCGCGCGGCCTACGGACCGTGGACGCCGCCGGACCAGGGAGGCGGGCCGGACGCCGGGCTGCTGCGGCGCGCGGCGCTGCAGGTGGCCGCCGTGCAGCGCGCGGTGCCGGTCTGGGAGCGGCAGTACCCCGACGACCCGCGCCCGCGCGAGCTCACCGACGCCGTCCTGCCCGCGCTCCGCGGCGAGGTACCGGAGGAGCGCGTCGACGCGACCGCGTCCGCGCTGCGCGACGTGGTCGAGCCGCTCGGCGCCGAGGTCGAGAGCGACCCGCGGCCGTTCTTCGCCGGCCTGGCCGCCGTGCGCCTCACCGTCGAGGCGTGGGACGGCGACCTCGATCCCGAGTTCGACCCGCCCGAGCGGCGCGACCAGGAGCTCGACGAGCCGCGCGCCGAGGCGCTCGCCGCCCACGCCCTCGCCTGGGAGGACCCCGAGGCGAGCCGCGCCTTCTGGCGCTGGTACGTGACCGAGGCGTTCCCGGCGGCGTACGCTGTCGCGGCGTGAGGCTGCGCCGCGGATCGCCGACCAAGGGGCTCGAGTTCGACCTCGAGATCCCGGAAGGGCTCAACGTCTACCGCGACGTGCCCGGCTTCGAGCTCGTGGTCAGCGCCGGCGAGCAGCACGATCCCGCCGCGACGGTGATCGGCGTCGCCGCGCGGCGCGAGGGCGGCCCGCTGACGCGCGACGAGCACGTGCGGCTCGAGCGCGCCGCCGTGCAGGGACACCTGGTCGACGAGGGCCTGGTCCCGCTCGCGGGCCTCGAGTCGTGGTGGACCTTCGACGCGATCGTGGCCGGAGGGCGCTCGCTCGTGCTCGAGCGCTGGATGCTGGAGCGCGACGGCGTCGGCTGGACGGCGTCGGTCCGGATGCCGTGGCTCGACCTGCACAACCTGCGCGACGGGGCGATCGCCGTGGTCTCGACCCTGCGGTTCCGATGAGCACGCCGGCGTTCGACCCGGGCACCGGCCTGCTGACCGCGCCGCGCGACACGATCGGCACGCTGGCCACGCTCGTCACGGGGGCGGGGGAGGGCGACGCGGCGGCGGTCGACGAGGCGCTGGCGGCGGCCGGCGCGGGGTCGCTCGCCGATCCCCACCCGAAGCTCGCGGAAGCGCTGCTGCCGATGGGCACGCCGCTGATCGGGATCCGGCTCGGCAAGACCGGCTACGTCATGCCCGGCTGGGTCGGGCAGGGCCGCTTCACGCTGCACGTCTACCGCCACGGCGACGACGACCAGCTCGTGACGATGCCCGCCGAGCACATCGTCCACTTCCTGCTCTGGCTGCTCGACATCGGCCCGCGCCCGCGTGGCCCGCGTCCCGCCGAGACACGGGTGGAGGGCGCCGCGCTCGACCGCGCCGTCGCCCTGCGGCTTGGCGACCGGCCGTCGGAGGGCCTGCTCCCGGAGCCGCTCGACGACGCGGTCGCGCACGGGTTCCGCGACTGGTGGCTGGCCAACGCGCGCTGGACGCCCGCGCCAGACGCACCCGGGGAGATCATGCTCGAGGCGATCGACACCGACGCCGGCCTGTGGTCGGTGGAGCGACCCGAGGAGGGGCCGGCGATCGTGCGCCCGGTCACCCCGCTCGCCACGATGCTCGCCCTCGGCGACCTGCTGCCGGACAACAACCTCATCGACCGCGGGGCGCCGCGGCTGGCGCTGGAGTCGACGCCGGTCCTCGGCGGGCCGGCGCGCTGGGTCGCGGACGTGCTCTCGGGCTGAGGCGTGGCGGTCTACCGGCTCGATCCGCTGGGGATCCTCGAGACCGAGCCGGTCGTCCTCGACGACGGGTCGGCGCTGCACGAGCTGGTCGAGCCGCTGCGGGCGCCGGGGGCGAGTCGCGCCGGCCTGTCGGTGCTCGCCGAGCCGGTCCCGGAGGACGAGGAGGGCCGCGACCTGACCGCGGCGGCGCTGGCGATCGGGCCCGACGAGCTGCTGATCGACTGGGAGGCGGCCGAGCTGGCCGGGGAGCCGGCGGTGCGCACGCTCGTGCTCGTCCAGCTCGGCGGCGTGGCGACGGTCGTGCTCGAGCAGTGGCGGCTGCTGGCCGCCGGCGAGCGCTGGATCGTCACCGCGACCGCGGACCTCGCGCTCTGGCCGCGGCTCGCGCCGGGCCTGCGCGCCGCGGCGGCGACGCTCGAGGTCGAGGCATGAGCGGCGGCGCCGGGCACGATCGAACCGGGGCGAGCGACGGTGCTCCGGCGCGCGGCGTCGTCGTGGACCCCGAGCGGGCCGAGGTCCGCGGCTCGCCGGAGGCCATCCGGGCGTTCCTGGCCGGCGCCGACGAGCCGGACCCGCCGCTGCTCGCCGCCGGCCTGCGCGCGGCTCGCGCGCCGCTCGCGCGCTTCCGGGTCAGCGGCCTGAAGGAGCCGCTCGAGGCGCTCGTGGACGGCCACGCCGCCGTGCTCGTCCTCCCCGCCGGCGGCGGCGAGACCGCGCTGCGCGCGTGCACGCCGAGCGGGTTGCTCGGGCTGCTCGTCCGCGCCGTCGGGCTGTGCCCGCGGCCGCGGGCGGCGGGTGGCCCGGTCGTCGTCGACGTCGCCCGCATGGCCCGCATCGTCACCGAGCGCACCGCCGCCGACGCCGGGCTCGACGAGCGCGATGAGGAGCGGCTGCAGGCGCACCTCGACGCCCTCGCCGGCCACTGGCGGATCGAAGGCCACGCCCCCGGCATCGGCTGGTACCTCGAGGTGCTCGACTCGGAGCTCGGGCTGTGGACGGTCGAGGACCGGCCGGAGAAGCACCTGACGCTGACGCCGACCGACGCCACCGCCGTCCTCGACGAGCTCGCCGCCCTGCCGGGGCACGTGGGGCTCGGGCCGCAGGCGTGAACGCCGCGCGGCGGGCACGGGCCGCGGTCGCCGCGCTGTTCCTGGCCAACGGCGCGCTGTTCGCCAACCTCGTCCCGCGCTTCCCCGACCTCAAGGAGAGCCTCGGCCTCTCGAACGCCGCGTTCGGCAGCGCCGTCGCGCTCTACGGCGTCGGCGCGCTGATCGCCGGGGCGGTCGCGGGGCTGCTGGTGAGCCGCTGGGGCTCGCGCGTGGTCGCGCCGGCGACCACGGTCGCGGTCGCCGCCAACCTCGTCCTCGTCGGCCTCGCCCCGACGTGGGCGACGTTCGCCGCCGCGCTGTTCGTCGCCGGCGCGCTCGACTCGATCGCCGACATCGCCAACAACGCCCACGGCCTGCGCGTCGAACGGCTCTACGGACGGTCGATCCTCAACTCGCTGCATGGGCTCTGGAGCATCGGCGCGGTCGTCGGCGGAGCGATGGGCGCCGCCGCGGCCGGCCTGGAGCTCCCGATCGCCACCCACCTGGCGATCGCCGCCGCGGTCTTCGCGGCGCTCGCGGCCGGCGTCTGGCGGCTCATGCTCCCGGGCCGCGACGACGCCGAGCTGCCGGCGGCCGGCCTGCCGCGGCTCGGCCTCGTCCGCATTGCGCGCACCGTCGTCGCGCTCGGCGTGATCGCCGCCATGGCGCAGGTCATGGAGGAGATCACCTCCACCTGGGGTGCGCTCTACCTGCGCGAGGACCTCGGGGCGGCCGCCGGCGTCGCCGGCCTCGGCTTCATCGCGCTGCAGGCCACGCAGACCGTCGGCCGGCTGCTCGGCGACCGCGTCGTCGAGCGCTACGGCGACCGCGCCGTGGCCCGCGCGGGCGCGGCGCTGGCCGGGACCGCGATGACCGCCGCGCTCGCGTTCCCGGCCACGGCGACCACCATCGTGGCCTTCGGGCTCGTCGGCGCCGGGATCGGCACGCTGATCCCGGCCGCCCTGCGCGCGGCCGACGGGCTGCCCGGGCTCCCGCGCGGCGTCGGCCTCTCGCTGGTGGGGACGGTGCTGCGGCTCGCGATCCTCGCGTCGCCGGCGCTCGTCGGCTTCACCGCCGACGCGCTCAGCCTGCGCGCCGCGCTGCTCGCGATGCCGCTCGCCGCGGCGCTCGTGCTGCTGCTCTCGCCGATCCTCCCGGCTAGCCGGCGGCCTTCGCGGCCCGCAGCTCGGCCTTCTGCGCGCGCTTGAACGCCTGGTACTCCGCGAGCGCCTCCGGCGAGTCCACGTCGCCCAGCGTCGGATGGTCCGGGAGCAGCGGCTGCGCGAGCTCGAGGCCGTAGCGCTTGGCGAGCACGCCGAGCAGGCCGGAGGCCTTCACCTCGCCGAAGCTCGGCAGGGCGCGCACGTTGGCGTCGAGCTCCTGCGGCGTCGACGCGTCGGTCCACACGCGCGCCGCGTCGCCGTCGTAGCGCTCGACGAGGTGCGCGGCGACCGCGTTGACCTTCTTCGCCATCGAGGCCGGGAAGCGGTGGATCGGCGGCCGCTCGCGGAAGGCCGGTTCGAGGTCCGTGGTGGCGAGCTCGCGGGCGTCGAGCCGGCCGAGCCGCTCCTGGAGGGCGAGCGGGCCGGCGAACGCCTTCTGCACGGTCACCTGCTGGTCGAGCGTGAAGCCGATCAGCAGCGCGAGCGGGTCGCGCGCGATCAGCGCGTTGGCCTCGTCGGATTCGGTGAAGTGGAGCGTCTCAGGCTGGGGCATGCCCACATTGTTCACCGCAACGCCTCCAGCGGCGTGACCGGCTCCTGCGCGTGCCCGTGCTTGCGCCGGGCGACGCCGCTCGAGACCGCTGCCGCGGCGACCGCCTCGGCCACCGACTCCGCGACCCGGCGGTTGAAGACGCTCGGGATGATGTAGTCGGCGTGCAGCTCGTCGCTCGGGATGACGCCGGCGATCGCCTGCGCGGCGGCGAGCTTCATCTCCTCGTTGATCGTCGTCGCCCGCACGTCGAGCGCGCCGCGGAAGACGCCGGGGAACGCGAGCACGTTGTTGATCTGGTTCGGGTAGTCGGAGCGGCCGGTGGCCATCACCGCGACGTCGCCCTGCACGTCCTCGGGCTGGACCTCGGGGACCGGGTTGGCCATCGCGAAGACGATCGCGTCGTCGGCCATCGTGCGCACGGCGTCGGGCGTGAAGGCGCCCGGGCCGGACAGCCCGAGCACGACGTCGGCGCCGGCCAGGGCGTCGTTGGCGTTGCCGCGCATCCCGTGCTTGTTGGTGCGCTCGGCGAGCTCGCCCTGGGTGAGGATGCCATTGCGGTTGCAGACGAGGATGTCGCCGATGCCCTGCGCGAGCATGATCTCCGTGCAGGCCACGCCGGCGGCGCCGGCGCCGACCACGGCGACCTTGACGTCCTCGGGCCGCTTGCCGACGACCTTGAGCGCGTTGAGCAGCGCGGCGAGCGCGACGATCGCGGTGCCGTGCTGGTCGTCGTGGAAGACCGGGATGTCGAGCTCCGCGCGCAGGCGGCGCTCGATCTCGAAGCAGCGCGGGGCGGAGATGTCCTCGAGGTTGATGCCGCCGAACGTCGGGGCCGCGGCCTTCACGAACGCCACGATCTCGTCGACGTCCTTGGTGTCGACGCAGAGCGGGAAGGCGTCGACGCGGGCGAACTCCTTGAAGAGCATCGCCTTGCCCTCCATGACCGGCATGGCGGCCTCAGGGCCGATGTCGCCGAGCCCGAGCACGGCGGTGCCGTCGGAGACCACCGCCACCGTGTTGCCCTTGATCGTCAGCGCCCACGACTTCGGCGGGTCGTCGTGGATCGCCATGCACACGCGGGCCACGCCCGGCGTGTAGGCCATGCTCAGGTCGTCGCGCGTCTTGAGCGGCAGCTTGGCGTCGACCTCGATCTTGCCGCCCTTGTGCATGAGGAAGGTGCGGTCGGAGACGCTGTCGACCTGCACGCCCTCGAGGTCGCGCACCGCGCGCACGACCGCCTCCGCGTGGTCGCCGTCGCCGCAGGCCACGGTGACGTCGCGCACCACCTGGTTGGACTCGACGCGGACGAGGTCGATCGCGCCGAGCATCGCATGGGTCTCGGCGATCGCGGTCGCGACGTCGGCGAACGTGCTGCCGTGCTGCGGCATGCGCAGGCGCATGGTGAAGCTGTAGGACGCCGAAGGCTGAAGGCGCCGCGGAGACTCCTCTGACATGGCCGGGATTCTCGCGCAGTCACCCGGCCGCCGCGAAGTGGACGAGCCGGCGCTCGGGGTCGGCGGTCTCGAGCCGCACCTCGAGCTCCTGCCCGGGCGCCAGCCCGTCGCCCTCGCAGCGGGCACGCACGGCGGGGTCGGCGAGCTGGACCTCCACCGCATCGCGTCCCTTGCGGTCGACGACCGTCGCCGGGAAGCGCTCGCCGACGCGAGGGGCGAGCAGGAGCGCCTCCACGAGGTCGACGCACGCGCGCTCGACCGCGTTCGCGGCGCGACCGCCGGCGGCCATCTCGGCCGCCAGTCCGGGCAGGGCGTCGAGCAGCCAGCGCGGGGGCTCGTCGAACAGGCAGGCGGCGGCCGCGTAGCGGTCCGCGAGCCGCCGCAGCGGCGCGGTGACGTGCGCGTACGGCGCGGCGACGCCGGCGTGCCCGGCGTCCGCCGGCGGGTGGCCGTCCGCGAACGCCGCATAGCCCGCTCCGCGCAGCAGCGTGGCGGCCTCCTCGAGCAGGGCGGCGTCGCGCGGGCGGCGGGCGTCGAGCCGGCGGATCAGCTCGCCGACCGGCTCCTCCGCCGGCCAGTCGACGGCCAGCGCGGAGGCGACGCGGCGCAGCCGCTCGAGCTGCTCGGGCGAGGCCGCCGGCAGCGTCCGCAGCAGGCCGATGCCCCGCTCGAGCATGAGCTCGGCGGCGGCCATCCCGGTGAGGAGCGAGATCTGCGCGTTGGCCTCCTCGATCGGCTGCGGGCCGCGGTAGGCGAGCGCGTAGGCACCGTCGCGGAGCACGATCTCCTGCTCGGGGATCGGCAGGTTGAGCGCGCCGCGCGCCCGCTCGCGCTCCTGCAGCACGCCGCCGATCTCGCGCAGCAGGAGCAGCCGCTCGTCGCCCGCGCCGGCGTCGAGCCGGGCCTGGACGGTCGCGTAGTCGAGCCGCTCGCGGCTGCGCACGAGCGCGGGCCGGACGGCCAGCGACGTCCGCTCGCCGTCGGCGTCGAGCTCGAACGACCACAGCACGGCGAGGCGGTCCTCGCCGGGCAGCAGGCTCGCCGCGCCCTCGGAGAGGACGCGCGGGTGCAGCGGCGCGTTGCCGTCCGGCAGGTAGCGGGTCACCACGCGGCGGTGCGCCTCGGCGTCGAGCGCCCCGCCGGGCTCGACGAAGGCGCCGACGTCGGCGATCGCGTAGTCGATCCGGTACCCGCCGCCGGGGCGCCGGGCGAGCGCCATCGCCTGGTCGAGGTCCATCGAACCTGGCGGGTCGATCGTGAACAGCGCGAGGTCGCGGCGGTCGTCGCGCGCCGGCAGCGGCGCGCGCGCCACCTCCTCGGCCTCGCGCAGCGCGGCGCCGGGGAAGTCGCCGGGCACCTCGAGCTCGTCGCGGACCGCGGCCAGGCCGGCGACGAGGTCCGCGGGCGGGTCGGGCGCTCTCAGGCGGCGGGCCACGACCCCGTACTGCCCGCTGCCGGCCGAGCTCGAATCGGCCGCCGTCCGCGAAGATCGAATCGGCCGCCGCGGGCCGAGGTCCGATCGGGAGTACAGTTGGCGTGAGGAACCCGGGCAATGACCGCCCTGATCGTCGCGCTGCTGGTCGCGGGCGCCCTGCTGTTGGTAGCCGAGGCGCACGTGGCCTCGTACGGCGTTCTCGGGGTCGCCGGGGTCCTCGCCCTGCTGGCCGGCGGCGTGCTGGCCGTCGAGACGGCGGGCGGCAGCGTCGTCCTGGCGCTCGCGCTGGCGCTGCCGGTGGCGGTCGCGCTCGTGGCGCTGATGGTCGTGGCCGGGCGCAAGGCGCTCGCGCTCCGGCGCCGGCGGCCGAAGGGCGGGGCTGCGGGGCTGATCGGCCGCGTGGGGGTGGTCCGGCACGCGCCGGCGCCGCTGGGCGACGTGCTGGTCGCGGGCGAGCTGTGGCGTGCGCGCACCTCGTGGGCGGACGGAGAGCCCGCCCTGCGCGAGGGCGAGCACGTGGTGGTCGAGCAGGTGCACGGGCTGACGCTCGCAGTCCGGCGCGCCGAGGAATGGGAGGTCATGCCATGACGGCCGTGATCGTGTTCGTGCTGACGCTGGTGGCCGTGGCGGCGACGCTCGCGGCCTGCTCGGTCCGGGTGCTGCGCGAGTACGAGCGCGCGGTCGTGTTCCGGCTCGGGCGACTGCTCGGGGAGAAGGGCCCGGGCCTGTTCCTGCTCATCCCCGGCATCGACCGCATGGTGCGGGTCGATCTGCGGACGGTGACGCTCGACGTCCCGCCGCAGAACCTGATCACTCGCGACAACGTGCCCGCGAAGGTGAACGCGGTCTGCTACTTCCGCGTGATCGACGCCTCGCGTGCCGTCGTGGACGTCGAGAAGTACCTGCGCGCGACGTCCCAGATCGCCCAGACGACGCTGCGCTCGGTCCTCGGCAAGGCGGAGCTCGACATGCTGCTGGCCGAGCGCGAGCAGCTCAACGAGGCGCTCCAGCACATCATCGACGAGCACACCGACCCCTGGGGGATCAAGGTCACGACGGTCGAGATCAAGGACGTCGAGATCCCGGTCGCGATGCAGCACGCGATGGCCCTCGGCGCGCAGGCCGAGCGCGAGCGGCGGGCGAAGATCATCCACGCCGAGGGCGAGTTCCAGGCCTCCCAGCGCCTGCGCGACGCCGCCGACGTGATCGCCGACAACCCGGCGGCGCTGCAGCTCCGCTACATGCAGACGCTGACCGAGATCGGCGCCACGCAGAACTCGACGGTCGTGTTCCCGCTGCCGCTCGACATGATCAAGCCGTTCGTCGACGCCGCTTCCGACGATGACCAACGGCGGCGGCTAGCGGTTGGCGACGACCATCGCCGCCATCGCCTCCATCCCGCGCCGGTTCGGGTGCAGCGGCGCCGCCGCGTTGCCGGGGACGTAGGGCTCGACCCAGCGCGTGCCCGACCCCGCGCACGCGTCGCGGCCGCGGCTGGCGCCGTAGACGTCGACCAGCACCGCTGCGTTCGCCGACGCCTGCGCCGCCAGCATGGCGTTGAGCTCCTCGTGCTTGGAGCGCAGCCAGGCGACGTCGCGCGGCGTGACCGGCATCTTCGGCCAGCAGCCGCTGCCCGAGTGCGGCACGATCGCCGAGTAGTTGACGACCAGAACGCGGGCGTTCGGCGAGCGCGCGCGGATCCCGTCCAGCACCGCGTCGACGAGCGGCGCGGTGGCGCTGATGCGGCGGCTGATCTCGTCGCCGTTGCGCGTGTACTGGTCGCGGCACGGCGACCCGAAGGGCAGGATCGCCACGCAGTCCTGCGCGAGGTCGGAGAAGCCGATGTCGTTGCCCCCGATGGTCAGCGTGACGAGCCGCGTGTCGGCCGACAGCGAGTCGAACTGCGGCGGGTTCGGCCCGGGCGAGACGTTCTGGGGAGCGGTCATGTCCTCGGTCTCGGCGCCGCTGCAGGTGGCATCCCGGTACTCCGGGAAGGCCAGCGTGCGCTGGGCGATGCGCGCGTAGTTGTTGCTCGACTTCAGGCAGCCGAGCGGAGCGAGCGGCGCCGGGATCAGCGGCCCCGCCGCGAAGGAGTCGCCGAGCGCCGTGAAGCGCGGCGCCGCCTGCGCCGACCCTGCAAAGACTGCGGCCGCCGTGACGGCGGCGAGAACGACCCGTATCCGCATGCTCCCCTCCCAGGAGGACGTGACGTTGCGCACGAGCGTACGCCATGCTTGTCGCGTGCGCGACACCGTCGTCTTCATCCCCGCCTGGAACGAGGCCGCCTCGCTTCCCGACCTGCTCGCCGAGGCCCGCCGCGAGCTGCCGGATGCGGACCTGCTCGTCATCGACGACGGGTCGACCGACGACACCGCGGCCGTCGCCCGCGCGGGCGGCGCGCAGGTGGTCAGCTTCCCCGAGAACCGCGGGCTGCGGCTGGGCATCGCCGAGGGCTACCGGCAGGCGTCGGCGCGCGGGTACGCGCTCTGCGGCCGGCTCGACGCCGACGGCCAGCACCCGCCCGCCGAGCTCGAGCGGATGCTGGCGATGGTGCGGGCCGACGAGTGCGACGTCGCGGTCGGGTCGCGCTTCCTGCCCGAGTCGGGCAAGGACGGCGAGCGCTACAAGCCGGCGCCCGAGCGCGTGGTCGGCACCGCGCTCCTGCGCCTGCTCATGCGGCTGCGGCTCGGCCAGCCGATCTCCGACGGCACGAGCGGCATGTACGCGGTCAACCACAAGGCGCTCGACCTGCTCGCCGACCCGTACGTGTGCGAGGCGCCCGAGGTCGAGGCGCTGATGCGGATCACCGACGCCGGGCTGCGGCTGGTCGAGGTGCCGGTCCACATGCGCCAGCGCGAGCACGGCGAGTCGTCGTTCCGCGGCCGCCGCGCGGTCGAGCTGGTGGTGACGATCGGCCTCACCCTGTTCGCGGGCGAGCTGTACCGGCGCCGCCACCAGCGCCGGCAGCAGACGGGCCTGCGGAAGCTGCTCCCCGGCGGCTGAGGGCCCAGGAGCCGAGCGCCAGCGCCGCGATCCCGGCCGCCGCCCGGCTCCGGCCGATCTGGCGCGGCGAGGCCAGCGGCCAGGCCAGCGGCGTGGGGGCGGCGTCGTCGCTCGCGTCGCGCAGGAGGTGCGAGGCGAGGCCGGCGAACGCGGCCCAGCCGTGCACGGGACCGCCGAGCGCCGTGGCCGCGGCCCCCAGCGCCACCGCGCCGAGCAGCGTGTGGCTGCGCGGACGGGTGTCGAGGCTGAGCATCGCCCGCGGGTGCGCGGAGCGGGCGGCGACGACGTGGTCGACGTCGATCGCCGTGCCCGCCACCACCGCCGTCGCCATCGCGCGGCGGCCGAGCGGCGCGACCACGGCCGCCGCGAGCAGCGCGTGGGCGAACGGGTCGGCGGCCGCGACCGCGTAGCGCCGCAGCGTCACGCGCGCGCGGCGGCGGCCTTCTCGACCAGCAGCGAGGCGCCGATCGCCCCGCCGAGGTCGCCGAGCGCGGCAAGCTCGACGGCGGGCGGGCGGGTGTCGTTGAACAGGTGCGGCATCATCGCGTCGCGGATCCGCTCGACGTACGGCTCGCCGAGCCGCAGCCCGAGCCCGCCGCCGATCACGATCGCCTCGACGTCGAGCAGGTTCTGCGACGAGGCGATGCCGGTCCCCAGCGCGCGCACGGCGCGATCGATCAGGCGCCGCGCCAGCGGATCGCCCTTGTCGAGCGCGCGCGACCAGACGCCGCTCGTCAGCCGCGTCCGCCCACGCTCCTCCATGATCTTGAACAGCACGGTGTTCTCGCCGCGGTTGTGCCGTCGGCGGGCGCGCGCCTCCATCGACGCGCGGCCGGCGTACGCCTCCATGCAGCCGCGGCGGCCGCAGCCGCACAGCGCGCCGCCCTGGCGCACGACCACGTGGCCGATCTCGCCGGCGGCGTCGCGGCCGGTCCACGGCTTGCCGTCGAGCACGATGCCGCCGCCGACGCCGGTGCCCCAGAAGACGCCGAGCAGCGAGCTGTAGTCGCGCGCGGAGCCGAGCTCGAACTCGGCGTCGGTCGCCACCTGGACGTCGTTGCCGAGCGAGACCGGCGCGCCGCACGCCTTCTCGAGCGCGCGCCGCAGGTTGTAGCTGCCGCCCCAGTCCGGCAGGTTCTTGGCGCCGGCGACGGTGCCGGCGTCGTCGTCGACCTTGCCCGGGGACCCGATGCCGACCCCCTCGAGCTCGGACGTCTCGACGTTCGCCTCGGCCGCAGCGTCGCGCAGCGCGCCGGCGATCTCGTGCGCGACGTCCTTCGGACCGCCCTTCGTGGGCGTCTCGCGGCGCGACTGCCCGGCGACGCTCCCGTCGTCGCCGAGCACGACCGCCTGGATCTTGGTCCCGCCCAGGTCGATTCCCCCTCGGTATGCCATGGGGAAGGAATACCCGAGACGGGGAGAGCCAGACGTCGCCGCCGTGCACCGACCGCCGGCATCGGGGAACCTCCTCGTGATGCCGGTCGTCCTGATCGCCGACTGCGACCACGCAACGATCGACCCCGAGCGCGGGCTGCTCGAGCCCGCCGGGGCGGAGGTGCGGCTCGGCGGCGGCGGGGACGCCGACGTGCTCGTCGTCCAGTACGCCACCGTCGACGCCGCCCGGCTCGACGCCATGCCGAGCTGCCGCGCCGTGATCCGCTACGGGGTCGGCGTCGACACGATCGACGTCGACGCGGCGACGGCGCGCGGCGTGTGGGTCGTCAACGTTCCCGACTACGGCACCGAGGAGGTGGCCGACCACGCGGTCGCGCTGATGCTGGCGCTGCTGCGCGGCGTCGCCGTGCTCGACCGCTCCGTGCGCGCCGGCGAGTGGGACGACCGCGCGGCCGGCGAGCTGCGGCGGCTGTCGGAGCTCACGCTCGGCGTCGTCGGCTGCGGGCGGATCGGGACGGCGGTCGCCGAGCGCGCGGCGGCCCACGGCCTGCGCGTGCTGGGCTTCGACCCGGCGGGCGTGCGGCCGCCCGCCGAGCCGTCCTCGCTCGACGGGCTGCTGGCGTCGTCGGACGCCGTCTCCCTGCACGCGCCGCTGGTCCCGGCCACGCGCCACCTGATCGACGTCGGGCGCATGCGGCCCGGCGCGTACCTGGTCAACACCTCGCGCGGCGGGCTCGTCGACGCCGCCGCGGTGCTCGGCGCGCTCGAGGGCGGGCGGCTCGCGGGCGTCGCGCTCGACGTGTTCGAGCACGAGCCGCCGGAGGGGGTCGAGCGCGAGCTCGCGCGCCATCCGCGCGCGATCGCCACGCCGCACGCCGCCTGGCGCTCGCGCGAGTCCGAGCTCGCGCTCAAGACCGAGGTCGCGCGCGAGGCGTTGCGCGTGCTCGAGGGTCGCGTCCCGCGCTCGCCCGTCAATAGGATCGCGGCATGAAGCTCGTGCACACCTGCATCCGCGTCCGCGACATCGACGCGTCGCTGCGCTTCTACGAGGCGCTCGGCTTCGAGCGCCGCGGCAAGCTCCAGTTCGAGACCGCCTACAACGTCTACATGGGCCTCCCGGGCGACGGCGACACGCTCGAGCTGACCGTCAACGTCGGGCGCGAGGAGCCGTACGACCTCGGCGACGGCTACAACCACGTCGCCGTCACGGTGGGAGACATCGACGCGGTCGTCGCGCGGCTGGCCGAGCAGGGCATCGAGCCCGAGAAGCCGCCCTACCACCCCGGTGGGCGGGAGGAGCTCGGGCCGATCTGCTTCGTCGCCGATCCCGACGGCTACCGGGTCGAGCTCATCGCCGGCGAGACGTTCCCCACGCCTCAGGACTGAGCCAGGTACCGCAGCCCGTTGATGCCCGGCGCGAAGTAGTACTCGCCGCCGCGCATCGTCACCACGCGCGAGAGCGGGCCCATGAAGAAGGGCGGGCGGCCGGGGATCGTCATCTTCGGCGGCCCGTCGGTGTCCTGGGGGCCGATGATCGGGTCCTGGTCGTCGCCGATCCGGAACGGGTTGCCGGTGTTCGCCCACTGCGCCTGCACGAACTCGAACTGGCGGGCGAGGCTGGCCTGGACGGTCATGAAGATCACGCCGCGGTCATTGCCGTCGTCCTCGGTCGCGCCCTCGGGCAGCAGCTCGCCGTAGGTGATGCCGCGCCGGATGATGCGGTGGCGGTTCACCAGCTTGCCGTCGAACGGCATGCTCAGGCGCGGGTTCATCCGGCGGATGTGCGAGCCGACCGGGCAGCGCAGCCCCTCGGGGTCGCGCGCGTAGTCGAACGCGTTGTTGCGCGACTTGTCGGCCACCAGCGCCGGGTCCTCGCGGCCGGGCGAGCTGTCGAGCGGCGTGCCGTCGCGCCAGCGCCCGACCAGCTTGGCGGCGAGCAGCTCCTCCCCGCCGGGGTAGTGGGCCGCGGCCTCGCGCAGCTGGCGCCTGAACGTGGCGACGTCCTGACGCAGCTTGCGGTAGACGACGTAGGAGCCGTTGCGGCTGAGCTCGGGCGGCTCGGGAGCCCGGGGCAGCGCGCCCTGCTCGTCGGGGTAGCCGAGGATGAACTCGCCGGCGCGGATCGGGCGCCACTCGCCGCCCTTGGCCGGCGCGCCGGCGCCGGGGTGGTCCTCGAA
>Ga0081538_10001020_pt1 | contig 29895 bp, 26 predicted proteins | sample TabmetS5T2R1_FD_71022 | JGI IMG/M metagenome (GOLD analysis project Ga0081538, IMG submission 71022) | Tabebuia heterophylla rhizosphere microbial communities from the University of Puerto Rico - S5T2R1 | ecosystem: Host-associated > Plants > Roots > Rhizosphere ...
GTTGGTGGGGCTGTCGCGGCTGATCATCCACACCGCCTCGGCGGGAACCGACGCCACCATCCCTGGCATCGCGGCCGAGGAGGCCGAGGAACTGCGGCACGTCATCCTCGCCAGGGCCGGCACCGGCGACGCGGTCTGAGCATCGATGGACCCGACCGACCAAGGCACCCCTCCGGGGTTCCCCGGAGGCCCCCGGCCCAGCCCCCCGCCGGCCGGCGAACCCGTCGCCGCCCAGGCCGTCCCGCCGGAGGACGGCGGTCCCCGGCACCTGCACGTGGTCAGCCCGCTGTTCTTCGCGGCCGGGCATGCCCGCCGGCTGTGGCCGGTGGCCATCGCGGTGCTGGCCGGGCGGCGGCTGTGGCTGCTGGGGGTGGGCGCCGTCGCGCTGCTGGCCTGGGCCACGCTGGAGTGGTGGCGCTACACCTACCGGGTGGAGGCGGACGCGCTGCGGATCGAGGAGGGGGTGCTGGCCCGCAAGCTGCGGGTGATCCCCTTCGACCGCATCCAGCAGGTCGACCTCATCCGCAAGCCGCTGCACCGGGTGCTCGGGATGGCGACCCTGCGGGTGGAGACGGCCGGGGGCAGCGGCGCCGCCGAGGTCGACCTGGACGTGATCCCCCTCGACGAGGCGCAGGCGCTCCGGTCGCAGCTGCTGCGGGCCAAGGCCGGCGCCGCGGCGGTGGCGGCGGGCGACGAGGGCGGCGAGGGTGCCGTGGCCGCCCCGATCCAGGCGGCGCCGCCGGAGCGGGCGCTGCTGCGCCTGTCGGTCGGCGAGGTGATGCTGGCCGGGATCACCGGCACGCGGGCGGCCGCCGTGCTGGTGGTGCTCGGACCACTCAGCCAGCTGGCCGACTGGTTCCCCAACCTGTCGGACTGGGTGCTGCGCCGCTTCAACCCGGAGGCGGTCGCGCCCACCACCCCGGCCGCGGTGCTCGCCGTCGCGGTCCTCGCCGTGGCCGTTTGGCTGGGGCTGGCCGCCGCCTCCAGCATCGTCACCGACTACGGTTTCACCCTCGCGACCGCCGGCGGCGGCGACCTGGTGGTGCGTCGCGGGCTGCTGGAGCGGCGCGAGGCGGTGATGCCGATCGCCAGGCTTCAGGTTGTCCGGATCGACGAGTCGCTGCTGCGCCGCGCGCTGGGGCTCGCCTCGATCCGCATCCAGAGCGCCGGGCGGTCCGGCGGCGGGGACCAGACGGCCAGCCGCCTGTCCATCCCGGTGCTGCCCCGGTCGCGGGTGGACCAGGTCCTCGGCGAGCTGCTGCCGGGGGCGGACCCGCTGCCCGTGCTCCAGGCCCCGCCGCCGGCGGCCCGCCGCCGGTCGGTGGTGCGCGGCGTCGTCCAGAGCGTCCCGCCGATCGTCGTCGTGGGCGCCGTGCTGTGGCTCCTGCTGAGCCCGCCGGCCGCCCCGGCCGCGCTGCTGCTGGTGCCGTTGGGCGTGCTCGGCGGTCTCGCCGCCTACCGGAACCTGGGCCACGCCAGGCGCGACGGCTTCCTGTACGCCAGGCGGGGGGTGGCGATCCGGGTGACCACGGTGGTGCCGGTGGCCAAGGCGCAGAGCGGCAGCGTGCGGTCCACGCCCTTCCAGCGCCGGGCCGGGCTGGCCAACCTCCACGTCGACGTCGCCGGCGGCGGGCCCACCCCGAAGGTGCTGGACGAGGCCGGGGACACCGCCGAGGAGCTGCTCCAGGTGGTGCTCGGCCGCCGGCCCTCCGGGGTCGCCTGACGCGCCGGTCAGGCGTCGAGGGCGCGGACCGCCCGGGTCAGGGCCGCGGGGACGTCGCCGACCAGGAGGTGGCGGCCGCCCGCCACCACGGGGCGGCCGCCGACCAGCACGTGGGTGACGTCGCCGGCGGTGGCGGCGAAGACCAGGTGGTCGACGAGGTCGGCGGGGTTGGCGCCGGCGAGGCGGGGCGAGTCCAGGCCCACGGTGACGAGGTCGGCCAGCTGGCCGGGCGCCAGGCGGCCGGCGTCCCAGCCGAGGGCGCGCATGCCGGCGTCGGTGGCGGCCGCCAGCAGGTCCTCGGGGCGGTGGTGGCCGCGGCGCTCGGTGGTCAGGCGCTCGTCCAGCTCGACCGCCCGCGCCTCCTCGAACAGGTCGACGACCGCGTGGCTGTCGGAGCCGAGGCACAGCGGGCTGCCGGCGGCGGCCAGGGCGCTGGCCGGGCCGACGCCGTCGGCCAGGTCGCGTTCGGTGGTCGGGCACAGGCAGACCGTGGTGCGGGTCGCGCCGAGGCGGGCGACGTCGTCGCCGCCCGGGTGGGTGGCGTGGACCGCGGTGGTGCGCGGGCCGAGCACCCCGGCGGCCTCGGCCAGCGCGGCGGGGGTGCGGCCGGTGGCGGCCAGGCACGCGTGGTTCTCGGCCCGTTGCTCCGACAGGTGCAGGTGCAGCGGGGCGTCGCGTTCCCGGGCCCAGGCGGCCACCAGCGCCATGCTCGCCGGGTCGACCGCCCGGACGCTGTGGATGCCGGCGGCCACCCGCACGGCCGGGGCGCCCTCCCCCCGGCGGGGCGCGGACTCCTCCAGGGCGCCGGCCCGCTCGGCCCAGGCGGCGGCGTCGGCGTCGCCGAAGCGGCGCTGGGGGCCGGTGAGCGGCTCGCCGTCCAGCCCGGCGCGCAGGTAGCAGGTGTCGATCAGGGTGAGCCGCACGCCGGCCTGGGCGGCGGCCTCGACCAGCGCGTGGCCCATGCGGTTGGGGTCGGCGTAGGGCCGGCCGGCGGGGTCGTGGTGGAGGTAGTGGAACTCGCCCACGGCGGTGACGCCGGCCAGCGCCATCTCGGCGAAGGTCGCCCTCGCCAGCTCCAGGTACCGGTCGGGGTCCAGCCGCGCGGCGACCTGGTACATCGCTTCCCGCCAGGCCCAGAAGTCGCCCCGCCCACGGTGGGTGCGTCCGCGCAGGGCGCGGTGGAAGGCGTGGGAGTGCGCGTTGGCGAGGCCGGGGATGGTCAGCCCCGGCAGCCGCGCCGCCCGGGGCGGCGGGTCGGCGCCCTCGCGGACCGCCGCGATGCGGTCGCCGTCGACCTCCACCAGCACCCGTTCGGCGACCCCGTGGCCCGGCCCCAGCCAGGCCAGATCCGCGTACCAGGGGGTCACGGCCGGCCCGCCGTCCGGCCGGCGGTGCCGGTCAGCGGCATGCGAGCTCGTCGAGCACCGCGGCCAGCGCCGCCGCCCCGGCGACGCAGTCCTCGGGCTCGGCCCGCTCGGCCGGGCTGTGGCTGGTCCCGGTCGGGTTGCGCACGAACAGCATGGCGGCCGGGACCGACGCGGCGAGGACGCCGGCGTCGTGGCCGGCCGCGGTGGGGAGCTCCACCGGCTCCAGGCCCTGGTCCCGGAGGCGGCCGGCCAGGCGGCCGGTCAGGTCGCGGTCGAAGGCGACCGCGGGGCTGCGCGACTCGGGGGCCAGGTCGACGGCCAGCCCGTGGCGGCCGGCCGCCTCCTCGACCGCCGCCTGGAACGCGGCCAGCAGCCAGTCGAGGGTCCGGTCGTCCTCGGCCCTGGCGTCGAGCCAGGCCGTGGCGCGCGCGGCGACCGCGTTGGTGGCGTTCGGCTCGACCAGCACCCGCCCGACGGTCGCGACCCCGCCCAGCTCCTCGGCGGCGGCCCTGGCGGCCAGGACCGCGGCGGCCAGGCCGAACATCGGGTCGTGGCGGTCGGCGAGCCGGGTGGTGCCGGCATGGTTGGCCTCACCGGTCAGCGTCAGCCGCCAGCGGCCGTGCGCCCAGATCGCCGAGGCCAGCCCGACCGGAGCGCCGCGGTCGACCAGGCCGCGGCCCTGCTCGACGTGGAGCTCGACGAAGGCGGCCAGGCCCGCCAGCCGCTCCGGGTCGGGGCCGAGGGCGGCGGGGTCGAGGCCGGCGTCGCGCAGGGCGGCGGCCAGCGTGGTCCCGGCCTGGTCGGTGCGGTCCAGTGCCGAGGCCGGGTCGAGCGTGCCGGCGAGCACGCGGCTACCGAAGGTCGGCAGGCCGAAGCGGCCGCCCTCCTCGTCGGCGAACGCCACCACCGCCACCGGCCGGCGCGGCGTCACCCCCCGCCTGGCCAGCTCGGCGACGGCGACCAGCCCGCTGACCACCCCGAGGGCGCCGTCGTAGGCGCCGCCGTTCGGCACCGTGTCCAGGTGGCTCCCGACCGCCACGGCGCCCGTCTCCGGCCGCCGCGCCGCGGGCGGCTGCTCCGCGGCTGGCGGCCGGTCGCCGTCCGGCGGCTGGTCCGCGGGTGGCGGCTGGTCCGCGCCTGGCGGCGGGCCGGCGCCCGTGGGCCGCCACCACGCCCAGAGGTTGCCGGCGGGGTCCCGCTCGACCTCCAGGCCGAGCGCCTGCGCCTCGGCGCGGAACCACTCCCGCGCCGCCCGGTCCTCCCCGGTCCACGCCAGCCGGGTCCACCCGCCGGCGGGGTCACGCCCGATCGCGGCCAGCCCGTCGAAGCAGCGCCCGAAGTCGGCCCGCAGCCGGTGCTCGCTCTTCGCCATCCGCCTCCCATCCCGACGCTCCGGCGATGGACGATACGCGACTGTGGCCCCGCCGGGGGGGTCGGCCTCGGCCGCGGCGGCCTCCTGGGGCAAGGGGGCGACTGTGGCCCCGCCGGGAGGCTCGGCCGCGGCGGCCTCCTGGGGCCAGGTCGTCGTCCCTGGTCAGGCGCTGGGGAGGGGGGTGGGCACCTGGCCGGCGGCTTGGGCGCGGCCGAACTGGGTCTCGTACAGCTCGGCGTACAGGCCGCCGGCGGCCAGCAGCTGCGCGTGCGGGCCCTGCTCCACGATGCGGCCGCCGTCGACCACCAGGATCCGGTCGGCCTCCACGATGGTCGAGAGGCGGTGGGCGATGACCAGGCTGGTGCGGCCGGCGAGGGCGGCGGCGAGGGCCTCCTGGATGTGGACCTCCGCCTCGGAGTCGAGGTGCGCGGTGGCCTCGTCGAGGATCACGATCGCGGGGTCGGCCAGCAGCAGCCGCGCGATCGCCAGCCGCTGCTTCTCCCCGCCCGACATCCGGTAGCCGCGCTCGCCGACCATCGTCTCCCAGCGCTCCGGCAGGCCCTCGACCAGGTCGAGGATGCGGGCCGCGCGGCAGGCCGCCTGGATCTGCTCCATGGTGGCGTCGGGGTTGGCGTAGCGGAGGTTCGCCAGGATGGTGTCGTGGAAGAGGTGCGGGTCCTGAGTGACCACGCCGATCGCGCCCCGCAGGCTCTCCAGCTGCAGCTCGCGCACGTCGACGCCGTCCACCCGCACCGCGCCCTCGGTGACGTCGTAGACGCGCCCGACCAGCATCGCGGTGGTCGTCTTGCCGGCACCCGACGGGCCGACCAGGGCCACCAGCTCCCCGGGGCGCACGTCGAAGGAGACGTCGCGCAGCACCGGCTCGCCGGTCGCGGCCGCCGTGGCGGCGTCGCCGGTGAGGCTCGCGATGGTGGCCTCCTCGGCGGTCGGGTAGCGGAAGCTCACGTGGTCGAACTCGACCCGGCCGGCGGGGCGCTCCAGCGGCCGCGCGCCGGGGGCGTCGGTGATGGGGCTCTTGAAGTCGAGCACCTCGAAGACCCGCTCGAAGGAGACGAAGGCGGTCATCACGTCGACGCGGGCGTTGGTCAGGGCGGTCAGCGGCCCGTACACCTGGGTCACGTAGGCGGCGAGGGCGACCACGTCGCCGACCAGGAGCGTGCCGCCGAGCACCAGCCGGCCCCCCAGCCAGTAGACGGCCGCGGTGCCGACGGCGCCGACCAGGCCGAGCACCACGAAGAAGGTCTGCCCGTAGAAGGCGGTGCGCACGCCGATGTCGCGGACCCCGGCGGCCTTGCCGGAGAAGTTGGCCAGCTCCCGCTGGCGGCGGCCGAACAGCAGCACCAGCAGCGCCCCAGCCACGTTGAAGCGCTCGTTCATGGTGGTGTTCATCGACGCGTTGAGCTGCATCGACTCCCGCGCCAGCGCCTGCAGCCGCCGCCCGACCCGCTTGGCGGGCAGCAGGAACAGCGGCAGCACGGCCACCGCGATCAGGGTGATGCGCCAGTTCAGCAGGGCCATGGCGACCAGCGTGGTGACCAGGCTGATGACGTTGGAGAAGACCGACCCGAGGGTGCCGGTGAGCGCCCGCTGCGCACCCACCACGTCGTTGTTGAGGCGGCTGCTGAGCGAGCCGGTCTGGGTGTGGGTGAAGAACGCCAGCGGCTGGCGCTGCACGTGGTCGAACAGGGCGGTACGCAGCTCGTAGATGAGACCCTCGCCGATGCGGGCCGACACCAGCCGCTGGGCCAGCGCCAGGCCGGCGTTGGCGACCGCCACCGCGACCGCCAGCAGCCCGATCAGGTTGACCAGGCCGTAGCTGCGCCGCGGGATGGCGACGTTGAGCAGCTCGCGGACCAGGAGCGGCGGCACCACCGCCGCCAGCGCCGACAGCCCGAGCAGCGCCAGGTAGGTGGCGATCTGCCAGCGGAACGGGCGCGCGAACCCCCAGACGCGGCGGACCACGCCGCGCGACAGCTTGGTGCCCGGGTCGATGTCCTGCCGGGCGTACCAGTAGTACCTCATCCTGCTCGGCCCAACGGTCCGCGGTGGTGGCGCATTCCGGTCAGTCCCCTGCCGGCTCGGGCCGGGGCCGCATGCTGCCGCCGGGCTGCGGCGCCGGCCGTTGGCTGGGCTCGGCCAGGGCGGGGCGGCGCAGGCGGACCAGCAGCGCCGCGGCGACCACGGCGGCCGCCGCCAGCAGGAACACGGCGTCGGTGCCGGCACGGTGCACCAGCGCGCCGCCGCTGGCGTTGCCGGCCGCGATGCCCGTCCCGAAGGCACTGTTCACCCAGGTGAACGCCTCGGTCACGGTCCCCTGGGGCGCCAGGCGGTCGATCAGCAGGTACAGGCAGGCGATCGCGGGGGCGATGCCGAGCCCCGCCGCCACCATGCCGGCGCCCAGCTGCAGGCGGCCGGTGACCAGGGCCAGCACGGCGATCCCGGCGGCGACCAGGCCGAGCAGGCCCACCAGGCGCCGCTCCGCCGGCCGGCCGGCGCCGCTGCCGCCGAACGCCAGGCCGCCCACCATGCTGCCGACCGCCCACAGCGCCAGCAGCGGCCCGGCCAGGGTCCGGGACCCGAGCCGCTCGGCCGCGGCCGGGACGGCGACCTCGACCGCGCCGAAGGCGGCCGCCAGCACGACGATGCAGGCCAGCACGGCGCGGACGCCCTGGCTCCGCAGCGGTCCGGCCCAGTCGGCCGCCCGCCGCTTCCCGCGCCACGCCCGCGACGCCGGGGCGCTGGCGAACGCGCCGATCCCGGCCAGCAGCAGGACCGCGATGCCGACCATGGCCGCCGCCGGGGCGAACAGGGCGGCGAGCAGGGCGACCAGCGGCGGCCCGGTGACGAAGATCAGCTCCTGCACGATCGCCTCGACCGAGAAGGCGGCCTGCAGCTCGGTGCCGCGGCCGAGCAGCTCCGACCAGAGCGCCCGCAGGCAGGCCGCCACCGGCGGCAGCGACGCGCCCCCGAGCGCCGCGAACACCGGCAGCAGCGCCGGGGAGCCGGCCTCGGCGGCGAGCGCGAGGGCGACGAACGAGGACGCGCTGACGACGGCGGCGGCCAGCAGCACCCGGGTCTGCCCGACGCGGTCGATCAGCCGGCCGAGCAGCGGCGCGGTGAGGCCGAGCGAGATCGCGTAGGAGCCGGCCACCAGCCCGGCGGTCGCGTAGGAGCCGCCGGCCTGGCGGACCAGCAGGACGATCGCGAGGCCGGCCATGCCGATCGGCATGCGGCCGAGGACGGCCGAGCCGAGCAGGCGGGGGACCCCGGGCGTTCGCAGGACGTCGAGGTAGGGGCGGAACCGCATGTCACGATGGTGCCAGAGGACCACGACGGGGCATCATCGCCGGGCGACGGCCAGGAGGGTGGATGAGCGAGCGGTACGACATGGTGGTGGTCGGGTCGGGCCCGGCGGGCGAGAAGGGCGCCGCGCAGGCCGCCTACTTCGGCAAGCGGGTCGCGGTGGTGGAGCACGCCCCGCGGCCCGGCGGGGCGCTGGTGAGCACGGCGGGCGTGCCCACCAAGACGCTGCGCGAGACCGCCTTGTACATCACCGGCTTCCGCCGCCGCGACGTGTACGGCGTCAGCCTCCACCTCGACCCCGAGGCGACCCTCGAGCACCTGCGCAGCCGCACCGCCGAGGTGATCGAGACCACCACCGCGGCGGTCGAGCGCAACCTGGAACGCCACGGCATCGAGCTGGTCCGCGGCCGCGCGAGGCTCGGACCGGACCGGACCGTGGTGGTCGACGCCCCCGGCGGCGGCCAGCGGGTCCTGGCCGCCGAGGTGGTCCTGATCGCCACCGGGTCGCGCCCCTTCCACCCGCCCGGGGTGCCGTTCGACGACCCCGACGTCCACGACTCCGAGCAGATCCTCGCCGTCGAGCGGCCGTTCCGGAGCCTGGTGGTGGTCGGCAGGGGCATCGTCGGCTGCGAGTACGCCTCGATCTTCACCGCGCTCGGCGTCGAGGTGACCATGGTCGGCGGCGGCCCGCTGGCGCCGATGCTCGACGCCGAGCTGTCGCGGCTGCTGGCGGAGGCGCTGGAGCGCGCCGGCATGCGGCTGTGCCTCGGCAGGGGGCGGGCGACGGTGGCGCGGGACGGGGGCGGGCTGGCCGTGACCCTGCCCGGCGGGGAGGTGCTCCGCCCCGCCAAGGTGCTGATGGCGACCGGACGGGCCGGCAACACCGACGGGCTCGGGCTGGAGGCGGCGGGGGTCGCCACCAACGGCCGCAACCAGGTGGTGGTGGACGACACCCTGAGGACCAGCGTGCCCGGCGTCTACGCCGCCGGCGACGTGGTGGGCCAGCCGGTCCTCGCCTCGGTGTCGATGGAGCAGGGGCGGGTGGCGGCCTGCTACGCCTTCGGCATCCCGTTCAAGGAGACCGTCGACCCGCTCGCCCCCTACGGGGTCTACTCGATCCCGGAGGTGGCCATGGTGGGGCTGACCGAGGAGGCGGCCGCCGAGCGTGGCGTCGACTACGAGGTCGGTCGTGGCTGGTTCGCCGCCAACACCAGGGCGACCATCGCCGGCGCCACCGACGGGCTGGTCAAGCTGGTGTTCGCCCGCGCCGACCGGCGCCTGCTCGGCGTCCACGTCCTTGGCGACGTGGCCGCCGAGCTGATCCACCTCGGCCAGGCGGCGCTCCACTTCGGCGCCACCATCGACTACTTCATCCACACGACCTTCAACGTCCCGACCCAGAGCGAGGCCTACAAGTACGCCGCCTACGACGGGCTGCAGCGGCTGCAGGGACGGGTCGCCGGCCGGCCGGGGGTCGGCCGGCCGGCGAGTCCGGGTCAGGCCGGCTGACCGCCCGGGCCGCGGCCCAGGTCGGCCGCGCCGGCGCGTGGTGGTTCGAGCAGCTGTGCCATCGTCGGTCCCCTCAAGCGTGGAGCGGCTTGCCGGTCTCCAGCAGCGACTTGAGGTCGCTGAGCACCTCGCTCCAGCCGCCGCCGGCGCCCTCGCCCTCGAGGTCCCCGCGGACCATGGCCGCGAGCTTCGGCGCGCCCTCCAGGTCGTGGGTCACCGTGAGCCTGCTGACGCCGTCCCTGCCCTCCTCGATCTCCCAGGTGAGGCGCGTGAAGCCTTCCTCGGCCATGGCGGGGTCCATGAGCATCCGCCAGGTCTGGACCAGCCGGCGCGGCGGGTCGACCTCCACGACCTCGCCGTCCACGACGACGTCGGGGATCGGGAAGCCCAGCTCGGCGCCCTCGCGGCGCATCGCCTCACCGGGGAACGCCCGGGCCACGCCGCCCGGGCGCAGGTCGAACTCGGCGACGCCGCCGTAGCCGTAGCGTTCGGTCCACTCGGGCTTGGTGATCGCGTCCCAGATCGCCTGCGGGGTCGCCTTGATGTACACCCGGTAGACCTGCGTGGTCGCGCCGGGCTCGGTCCTGGTCGTCATGCCTGCCCCTCCAGTTCGGCCTTGAGGTCGGCGAGCGCCGAGGCCTGGCGCTCGGTGAACTTGTCGATCCACCGGTCGTGGATCAGCCGGATCGGCACCGGGTTCAGGAAGTGCAGCTTCTCCCGGCCTGACCGGCGGGTGACGACGAGGTCCGCGTCCTCGAGCACGCGCAGGTGCCGCATGACGCCGAAGCGCGTCATCTCCAGCTCGGACTCCAGCTCGGTGAGGGTGCGGCCGTCACGCTCGAAGAGCCGGTCGAGCAGGAAGCGCCGCGTCGGGTCGGCGAGCGCCTTGAACACACGGTCGTCGTCGGTCATGCGCCCATGATAGGTGACAGAATCATCACGTGTTAATAGTGTCACGTGTTGGTTTGATCACGTGTTGGTCAGCCCCCGTGCGACGGGGCGGTCGAACGCCTGAAGGGGCTAGGACCAGCGGCGCAGCAGGCGCTCGGCGCCGGAGGCCAGCTCGGCGATGACCTCGGCGGCGGGCCTGACCTGGCGGGTCGCGCCGACGCCCTGGCCGGCGTAGTGGACCATCGCGGCCACCGTCCCGGTGGTGTCGCGGTTGGGGCAGGGCACGCCGAAGCGGGGCACCGGCAGGGTCGTGCCGCCCATGCGGGTCTCCCCCACCACCTCGCCCTGGAACGCCTCGGCCGCCTCCAGCGCCACGCGCAGGGTACGGTGCGGCTCCGGGCCGTTGGGCCACATCACCGAGAAGGCGTCGGTGAGCACGGCGTCCTCGGCGCCGGCGTCCAGCAGCGCGGCCACGTAGCGCGGGTGGGCGCCGGACTCCTCGGTGGCCAGCAGCCGCGTCCCGACCCGCACGGCGGCGGCGCCGGCCGCCAGGCAGGCGGCCACGCCGCGGGCGGTGGCGATCCCGCCGCCGGCCACCACCGGCACCTCCACGGCGTCCAGGACCTCGGCCAGCAGGGGCAGCAGCGCCACCCGGCCGCGGATGCGGCCGCCGCCCTCCACGCCCTGCACGGCGACCAGGTCGCAGCCGGCGTCGGCCGCCGCCAGCGCCTCGGCCGCCGACCCGGCCTGCCAGGAGGCCAGCGCCCCGCCGGCGTGCACGGCGGCGACCAGGGCCGGGTCCGGGTCGCCGTAGTAGAAGTCGACCAGCCGCGCCTTGGCGGCGGCCACCTCGACGCAGGCGGGGTCGGCGCCGAACGGCAGCAGGAAGGTCACCCCGACCACCCCGTCGGTGCGGCCGGCCAGGTCGTCGAGGAGCGCGGCCAGCGCCTCCGCCGGAAGCATCTGGGCCGGCACCATGCCGACCGCGCCGGCACCGGCCACGGCCGCGACCAGCTCGGGGGTGGTGACCCCGCCCATCGGCGCCTGCTGCAACGGCAGCCGGCAGCCGAGCAGCTCGGTGAACGGCGTGGTCAGCATCGTCGCCTCATGGCCGGGTCAGCGGGGCGTAGCGGAGCAGCAGGCGCTTGCGGCCGAGGCCCGGGAACTCGACCTCCGCCATGGCCCGCTCGCCCTGTCCCGACACCGCCATCACCGTCCCCTGGCCCCACTGGCGGTGGACGACCTCGTCGCCCGGCACCAGGCCGAGGTCGAGGGCGCCACGCTGGCGGTCGGCGACCCGCTCGGCCGGGGTCGGCGGGCGGCCGGACGACGGCTGCGGCCGGGCCGGCCCCAGGGTGCTGCGCCCCGCCCCGAACGCGGGGCTGGCGTCGCCCCAGGTGGCGGCCGCGCCGGCCCGGGCGGGCGAGCCGCGCCCGTTGCCCTTGGCGACGCTGACCAGCTCCTCGGGGACCTCCTTGAGGAAGCGGGAGGGCAGGTTGTAGCTGGTGGCACCGAACAGCGTGCGGCTCCAGGCGTTGGTCAGGTACAGCCGCTCGCGGGCCCTGGTGATGCCGACGTAGGCGAGCCGGCGCTCCTCCTCCAGGTCGCGGGGCTCGCCGATGGAGCGCACGTGCGGGAAGACGTTCTCCTCCAGGCCGACGATGAACACCACCGGGTACTCGAGCCCCTTGGCGGTGTGCAGGGTCATCAGGGTGACCGACTGGCTGCCGCTCTCGACCTGGTCGGCGTCGGTGACCAGCGCGATCGACTCCAGGAAGCCGGCGAGGCTCGGCGCCTCCTCCAGGTCGCGCAGCTCGTACTCCTCGGCGGCCGACTGCAGCTCGCGGACGTTCTCGACCCGGCCTTGCCCCTCGATCGAGGGGTCGGCCTCCAGCTCCCGCAGCAGGCCCGACAGGGTCCAGGCGTCCTGCACCAGCACGCTCGGGGAGCGGCCCTCCTGCACGCCGGCCGCCAGCTCGTCGAGGACCGCGACGAAGTCGGCCACGGCCCTGGCCTGCCTGGCGCCCAGGCCCGGCACCTCGCCGGCCCGGCGCAGCGCCTCCCCGAACGAGATGCCCTCCTCGGTGGCGAAGCGGTCGATGGCCCGCTCCGAGGTGTCGCCGATGCCGCGGCGCGGCACGTTGAGCACCCGGCGCAGGCTCACCGTGTCGAGCGGGTTGACCGTCGCCTTCAGGTAGGCGAGCAGGTCCTTGACCTCGCGCCGGTCGTAGAACTTGACCCCGCCGACGATCTTGTACGGCAGGCCCGCCTTGACGAACACCTCCTCCAGGGCACGGGACTGCGCGTTGGTGCGGTAGAAGACCACCACCTTGCCGTAGCCCAGGCCCTGGTCGTGCAGGCGCTCGACCTCCTCCACCACGTAGGCGGCCTCGTCGTGCTCGTTCTCGGCCTGGTAGCGCACGATCGGGTTGCCGGAGCCGATCGCGGTCCAGAGGTTCTTGGGCTTGCGCTCCAGGTTGTTGGCGATCACCGCGTTGGCCGCCGAGAGGATCGTCTGGGTGGAGCGGTAGTTCTGCTCCAGCAGGATGACGTTGGCCTCCGGGTAGTCGGCCTCGAAGTCGAGGATGTTGCGCACGGTGGCGCCGCGGAAGGCGTAGATCGACTGGTCGCCGTCGCCCACCACCGAGAGGTTGCGGTGCTCGGCGCAGAGCAGCTTGAGCAGCTCGTACTGGGCCGGGTTGGTGTCCTGGAACTCGTCGACCAGCACGTAGCGGAAGCGCGCCTGGTAGCTGGCGAGCACGTCGGGATGCTCGCGGAACAGGCGCACCGTCTGCATGATCAGGTCGTCGAAGTCCAGCGCGTTCGACTCCACCAGGCGCCGCTGGTAGAGCCGGTACGCCTCGGCGGCCTTCTTCTCGAAGAAGCCGCGCGCCCGGTCGGCGAACTCCTCGGGGCCGAGCAGCTCGTCCTTGGCCGCGCTGACCATGTTGCGCATCGCCCTGGGCGCCAGCCGCTTGGGGTCGAACTCGAGCTGCCGGCAGACCTGCGCCATGAGCCGCTCGGCGTCGCCCTCGTCGTAGATGGAGAACGTCGAGCTGTAGCCGAGCGGCGAGCCGCTGCGGCGCAGGATGCGCACGCAGGCCGAGTGGAAGGTCGACACCCACATCGCCTTGACCACGGGACCGACCAGGTGGCGCAGGCGCTCCTGCATCTCCTTGGCCGCCTTGTTGGTGAAGGTGATCGCCAGGATCGCGGTCGGCGGCACCCGCTTGTCCTTCACCAGGTGGGCGACCCGGTGGGTGAGGACCCTGGTCTTGCCCGACCCGGCGCCGGCCACGATCAGGGTCGGGCCGTCGGTGGCCAGTACCGCCCGCCGCTGGGCGTCGTTCAGCCCGGCGAGCAGATCGGGGGAGGCGTCATCCGCGCCCTGCAGCGGCGAAGGGTCCACGGACGCAGTATACGAGCCGCCCCGTCACGCCTCCTGCTCGACCCCACCATCGCCACCGGGCCTCTTGCTTACCGTGACACGGTGAGGCGTCTCGTCGAGGGTTCGAGATGCCTGCGCCAACAGCTCGACCGCGTCGCTGAGACCTCCGGTCCCATCCGTGGTCGCGGAACTCCTGACGACACGGGCGGATGGGCCCACGGTGGAGAACGAGCCGAGGTCCGCCGGGACGAGAGAGATATCGGCCTCCAGGCGCAGCAGTCGGATCCCCAGCAGACGGCCGAGCACCGACGCCTTGATGACCACCGGAGAGGCACCATGCTCAGCGCGTTCGCTGGTTGCTGAACGGCGTCGGCTTTCGGCCGCACTCGTCCAGGTTCTGCTCATGACGCTGACGCCCTGCCTTGCTGCCGGGGAGTTACCCCAACGACGAACGCTGGCAGGCTGCGCAATCTCACGCGTTCGTCTTCCGACGGTAGGACGATACTGCCGCGCTCGCCGCGGTGAGCGCGGCGACGCTCGTGGCTGCGGCGGCTCCGCGCCTGATCAGCTTCTCCCGCAGCCGTTGCCACCTGCTCTTGCGATGGAAGATCCTCACGTCACCCTCCTTGATCAGGAACGCTGTCTCGCCCGGGATGCACTCCGTACGGCTCGCACCAGCTGGTCCTTGGTCATCCTCGAGGCGTCCTCAACCTGCAGGGGTTGTGCAAGCTCCACCAGCTCCGCCTTGGTGCGCTCGCTCAGACCTGCCGACGTCGGCTGCTCCTGCTCTGCCCGTACCGCGCGGGCCGCCTCGTTGGCGAGCGCACTCTCGGCCCGGCGCGCGTCCTTGACGACCTGGTCCGCCGACCCCGTCTGTTCCTCCGCCTTCTCGGCCACCGCCCGCGCATGTGCGTGGGCCTGGTCGGCGGCCTCCTGAGCAGCCTCGGTCGCCTCCGCGGCCAGCGCTCGAGCTTCTACCATCTGTTGGTGCGCGTCCTCGATGAGCGCCTGTGCGTGCTCAGCCAGTCGCTCGGCCTCGGCTCGCGCCCTCTCGGACTCGGCGTTCACGTCAGCGGTGATCCGCTCGATCCGTTCGGCGACCTCTTGCTCTGCCGTCTCGCGCTCCTGATCGACCAGGCGGGCGACACGCTCGCGAGCCTCCTGCGTACGCCGTTGGACCTCCTGCTTCCCCTCGCGGCTCGCCTCACGCACGCGCCGCTTCCCGTCCTCGCCCACAGACTTGGCCGCGTCGGCGTGCTCGCTCGCGTTCTGCGCCTCGGCCAACGCCCGTCGTTCTGCCTCCTTCGCCTGGGCGACTGCCGTCTCGGCCCGCTTGAGCTTCATCCCCACCGAATCGGTCGCGCTGGGAAGCTTGTCGGCGACCGCGATCGTCACTCGTCGTAAACCGTTGGAGGCGTCGTGCACGGTGGACTCCGTGGCGGCGACCGGAGGCCTGAGCGCCTTCGACAACAGCCATACGCCGTTGCGCGGCAGGTCCTTCACCCCAGACGCCGCGTGGCTTGCCACCCAACTTGCAGGACGGATTCTGGACATGCATTCCCCCGTGTGACCCCGATCTCTACGATGTCCGGCGAGGGCTAACCCCCCTGGGGGCTCGCAAACGTCATAACGGCGCATTTGCAGCTCGAGCCGGGTCACGGTGACCCAGCGCAGCCGGTCAGGACCGGTCGCCGTCGGGGCGGGCGGCGAAGGCGCGGCCGGCGGAGCCGGTGATGCTGGCGAGCAGGTTGGAGAGCTCCATGGGGACCACGAACTTGGTCGAGGGGGAGGCGCCGATCTGCTTGAGGGCCTCCAGGTACTGCAGGCTCATGGTGTTGGCGTCCACCGTCCTGGCGATGTCGAAGATCTTGGAGAGCGCCAGCGAGAACCCCTCGGCGCGCAGGATGGCGGCCTGCCGGTCGCCCTCGGCGGTGAGGATGGCGGCCTGCTTCTGCCCCTCGGCGACGGTGATCGCGGCCTGCTTGGAGCCGGTGGCCTCGGTGACCACCGCCCGCCGTGTCCGCTCCGCCGACATCTGCCTGGTCATCGCGTCCTGCACCTGCGGCGGCGGGGTGATCTCGCGCACCTCCACGTTGGTGACCTTGACCCCCCAGCGCTCGGTGACGTCGTCGAGCTTGGCGCGCAGCCACTCGTTCATCTGCTCCCGCTTGGAGAGGACGTCGTCGAGGGTCATGTCGCCGACCACGCTGCGCAGGGTGGTGGCGGCGATGTTCTGGGCGGCGCCGGCGAAGTTCTGCACCGCCAGCACCGAGGTCACCGCGTCGAACACCTTGTAGAAGACGATGAAGTCCAGCGAGATGTTGGCGTTGTCCTCGGTGATCGCCGTCTGGCTCGGGATCTCGAGGTACAGCTCGCGGAGGTCGACCCAGACCACCCGGTCCACCAGGGGGATGATCAGCACCAGCCCGGGGCCCCTGGAACCGATGCTGCGGCCGAGCCGGAACACCACCACCCGCTGGTACTCGCGGACGATCTTGACCGCGGCGCGCACCAGCAGCACCAGCAGCACCAGCGCGACGGCCAGGACGATCCACAGCGCCAGGTTCTCCATGTCACGGTCCTTTCGGTTGCCGGGGCAGCGACGGCCCCGGCTCGACGATCAGCTTGAGGCCCCTGCGGCCGACCACCCGGACCGCGGTCCCGGCCGGGATCGTGCCCCTGGCCGCCTCGGCGCTCCAGCGCTCGTGGGCCACCCGCACCTCGCCGCGCGGCTCCAGCGGGCCGAGCGCCACGCCGACCTCGCCGACCAGCGCGTCCATGCCGGCGGCGGGGACGGGCAGCCGGCGCGCCGTCACCACCGCCCGGACCACCAGCAGGAAGAACCCGGCCAGCATGGCGGCGACCACGGCGAGCAGCCAGGGCGAGACGCGCGCGCCCTGGCCGGGAAGCTCCGGGTCGAACAGCAGCAGCCCGCCGAGGATCAGGCAGGCGAGCCCTCCGGCCAGCGGCAGCCCCACTCCCGGGTGCTGCAGCTCGACGACGAACAGCACCACCGAGGCCAGCAGCAGCGCCACGCCGGCCAGGCGGACCGGCAGGATCCCGAAGGCGACCACGCTGACCACCAGCAGCAGCCCGCCGACGATCCCGGGGATGGAGATGCCGGGGTGGAGGACCTCGACCAGGATCAGGATCAGGCCGAGGTAGAAGAAGACGAACGCCAGGTTGGGGTCGATCAGGCCGTGCAGCAGCGCCACGGCGGCGCCCGGGTCCCGCTCCTCGACCACGGCGCCGGCGGTGTTCACCGTGACCGGACCGGCCGCCGTGGTGACCTTGCGGCCGTCGGCCTTCTGCAGCAGCTCGGTGGCGGACGAGGCCAGCAGGTCGGCGACGTTCTGGTCGACCGCGTCCTCGGCCGACAGGCTGACCGACTCGCGCACCGCCTGCTCGGCCCAGTCGGCGTTGCGGCCGGTCCGCTCCGCCAGCGAGCGGGCGAACGCGGCCGCGTCGTTGGTGACCTTCTCCTCCTGGATCGCGCCGCTCACCCCGACCGGATGGGCGGCCCCGATGTTGGTTCCCGGTGCCATCGCGTTGACCGGGCAGGCGAGCATCACGAACATCCCCGCCGAGGCCGCCCTGGCGCCCGACGGACCGGTCCAGCACAGCACCGGGGTGCGGGCGGCCAGGATCGCCTTGACGATCGTGCGCATGGCCGAGTCGAGCCCGCCCGGCGTGTCGATCCGCAGCAGCACCGCGTCGTCGCCGCGGTCGTCGGCGGCGGCGATGCCGTCCTCCAGGTAGCCGGCGACGAACGGGTCGACCGCGCCGTCCAGCTCCAGGGCGGTGACGGCCGGGGCGGCCTGTGCCGACCGGGCCGGCGCGTCCGCCGCCCAGACGGCCAGCAGCGACCATCCGAGCAGGGCCGCGAGCGTCAGGCGCGTGCGCATGTGCCCATGATCCTCCGACTCGGGCGGACGGGTAAGGGCGACGGTAGGCTGTCGCCCGTGACCGCCGGGAGCCCGCCGCAGGCCGACCGCTCGCCGACCGCGCTGACGGTGCGGGGGCTGCGCAAGGCGTTCGGCCCCAAGGTGGCGGTGGCCGGCATCGACCTCGACATCCCCCACGGCTGCTTCTTCGGCCTGGTGGGGCCGAACGGGGCCGGCAAGACCACCACCCTCGGCATGGTGACCGGGCTGCTGCGCCCGGACGCCGGGCTGGTGGTGGTCGACGGGGTCGAGGTGTGGCGCGACCCGCCGGCCGCCAAGCGGCGCATCGGCGTCCTGCCGGAGGACCTGCGCCTCTTCGAGCGCCTCACCGGCGCCGAGCTGCTCACCTACAGCGGGCTGCTGCGCGGCCTGCCGGCGGCGACCGTCGAGGAACGCGCCCGCGAGCTGCTCGACGTGCTGGGCCTGGCGGAGGCGGCCGGCACCCTGGTGGTGGACTACTCCCACGGCATGCGCAAGAAGATCGCCCTGGCCGCCGCGCTGCTGCACGCACCCCGGGTGCTGTTCCTGGACGAGCCGTTCGAGGCCATCGACCCGGTGTCGGCCAGGACCATCCGCGGCCTGCTGGAGCGCTACACCGAGGGCGGCGCCACGGTGGTCTTCTCCAGCCACGTGATGGAGCTGGTCGAGCGGCTCTGCGACCGGGTGGGGATCATGCACCTCGGCCGGCTGATCGCCGAGGGCCCCACCGAGCGGGTGCGGGCCGGGCGGAGCCTGGAGGACGCCTTCGTCGAGCTGGTGGGCGCGGAACGGACCGGCCCGGAGGAGCTGGGTTGGCTGGGCACCTCGTCCGCCTGAAGCTCGCCCTGCTCCGCAACGGCCTGCGCCGCAGCGAGTGGCAGCAGCAGGTCGGGCTGGTCCTCGGCGCGCTCGGCGGGCTGCCGCTGGCCGCCGGCGGCTTCCTGCTGCTGGCGCTGGTGCCGCGGGCCGAGCCCCGCTTCGGGCTGCTGCTGGTCGAGGCCGTGTTCCTGGGCCTGTTCCTCGGCTGGCTGCTGTTCCCGCTGCTCAGCTTCGGCGGCGACGCCAGCCTCGACCCCGCCAGGCTCGCCCTGCTGCCGCTGCGGCCCGGGGGGCTGATGGCCGGGCTGTTCCTGGCCGGCTGCGTCGGCGTCGCGCCGCTGTGCACGCTGGCCGCCCTGGCCGGCGGGGTCGTCGGCTTCGCCCCGCTGGGGCCCGGCCTGGTGCTGGCGGTGGCGGCGGTGCTGGCCCAGTTCGCGCTCTGCGTGGTCGGGTCGCGGGCGCTGCTCACCGCGCTGTCCCGCCAGCTCCGCTCGCGGAAGGCCAGGGACCTCGGCATCCTGCTGGTCTCGCTCGCCGGGCTCTCGGTCAGCCTGGCCGTGCAGGTCGGCGCCCGGATGGCCGAGCGGTGGGAGCGGCTGGACGTGGAGGCGCTGCGGCCGCTCGGCCGCGTGGTCGGCTGGCTCCCGCCCGGCCTGGCGGCGCGGGCGCTGGTCGACGCCGGGCGTGGCCGCCTGCTCGCCGCGACCGTCGAGCTGCTGGCGGCGGTGGTCGTGGTGCTGCTGCTCGGCTGGTGGTGGTGGCGGAGCCTGGACCGCGTGCTGACCACCGCCGAGCCGCCCGCCAGGGCGCGGTCCAGGCCGGCCGCGGGGCTCTTTCCCCGCGCGGCCCGGCCGTTCCTGCGCGCCGACCGGCGCGGCGCGGTGGCCGCCAAGGAGCTCCGCTACCTGGCCAGGCACCCGCGGCTGCGGGTGGCGTGGCTGACCAGCGGCCTGCTCGCCCTGGCGCTGGTGGTGGCCGCCGCGCTCGGCGGCTGGGACCACCCGGCGCTGGTGCTGGTGGCGCTCGTGGTGGTGTTCATGCTCAGCCAGAACAGCCTCAACCAGTTCGGCTGGGACGGACCGGCGTACTGGGCGAACGTCGTCTCCGGCGCCGACCCGCGCGACGACCTGGCCGGCAGGAACCTGGCCGCGATGCTGGCCGGGCTGGGGGCGACCGCCGTGCTGGCGGTCGCCCTCGCGGCGGTCACCGGCGGCTGGCCCTACCTCCCGGTCGCCCTGTGCCTGGCCGCCGGGGTCATCGCCGTGGTCCTGGGGGTGTGCGACGTGGTCTCGGTCCGGTTCCCCTACCCTGTGCCGGAGGTGACCAGCAACCTCTGGGCGGTCCAGGGCACCGGCCAGGGATGCCTGGTCGGGCTGATGCAGATGGTCGCCTTCGCGGTGGAGGGCCTGCTGCTGCTGCCGGTGTTCACGCTGGTCGGGGTGGGCGTGCTCGTCTGGCGGCCGCTGCTGGCGGTCGCCTGCCCGGTCGCGGTCCTCTACGGCCTGGTCGTCTGGCGCGTCGGGCTCGGCATGGGCGCCCGCTGGCTGCGCGACCACCAGCCGGAGCTGCTGGCCCAGCTCAGCGCCCGCCGCGCCGGGTAGGGCGCGGTACCGGCGTGCCCGCTCTGGTGGGATACTGCCCCCGGCCCCACGGGGAAAGGAGCCCGCCCATGGCGCTCACCCGCCAGACGATGACCGACGAGCAGCGCAAGTCCGTCGCCGTCGAGTACCTGAAGGCGTTCGACCGCGCGGGCGTCACCACCGACGGCGGCAGCATCCTGGACCTGTTCGCCGACGACGCCCAGGTCTACTTCCCCAAGTGGGGCGTTGCCACCGGCAAGGAGCAGATCGGCCGCATGTTCGGCGACGTCGGCGCCACCCTCAAGGCGATCGAGCACCACTACCCCCAGTTCAACTGGGCGTTCGCCGGCGACGTGCAGGACACCGCCCGGTACCCGTGGCTCGCGGACCGCTAGCGCCCTGGCGCGTCGCCGTCCTCGGCCCCGGCGCGGTCGGAGGGCTCCTCGGCGCGCTGCTGGCCAGGCGGGGCGCCGAGGTCATCTGCCTGGCGCCGCCCGCGACCGCCGCCCACATCGCCCGCCACGGCCTGGAGCTGCGCAGCCCGATGCTGGGCGACGCCAGGGTGGCGGTGCGCGCCGCCGGCCGCCTCGAGGAGCCGGTCGACGCCTGCCTGGTCACCGTCAAGGCCACCCAGCTCGAACGGGCCGTTGGGGCGGTCCCGGCCGAGGCGCTCGGCGGCGGCCTGGTGGTCCCCTTCCTCAACGGCGTCGACCATATCGGCTGGCTGCGGGGGCGCTACCCGGCCGACCAGGTGGTGGCCGCCACGATCGCGGTGGAGTCGACCCGGGTCGCCCCCGGCGTGATCCAGCACGACTCGCCGTTCGTGATCGTCCAGGTCGCCCACGGCCCCGCCGACCCGGCCCGGGTCGAGGAGCTGGCCGCGCGGCTGACGGAGGTTGGGCTGGACGTCACCGTCCGCGACCGCGAGGCCCTCGCGCTGTGGACCAAGCTCGCCCTGCTCGCCCCGATCGCGCTGCTCACCACCTGGGCGGCCGCCCCGATCGGCGAGGCGCGGCGCCGCCACCCCGACGAGCTGGTCGCCCTCGTCCGGGAGGCCGCCGAGGCCGCCAGGGCCGAGGGGGTCGAGCTGGACGCCGAGGCGACCATCAGGACGCTGGAGGGGCTCCCGCCGGGCATGCGCTCCTCCATGCTGAAGGACGCCGAGGCCGGCCAGCCGATCGAGCTCGACGCCATCGGCGGGGCGGTGCTGCGGGCGGCGACGCGCGGCGGCATCGACGTCCCGGTCACCGCCAAGCTGGTCGCCGACCTGCAGGCCCGCACGGGCTGAGCGGCCGAGGCCGCGAGCGCGCCGTCGAGCAGGCCAAGGCGCCGGCGGGCGGCTACTCCCACTCGATGGTGCCGGGCGGCTTGGAGGTGACGTCGTAGGCGACCCGGTTGACGCCGGGGACCTCGCCGACGACCCGGGTGGAGATGCGCTCCAGCACCTCCCACGGCAGGCGCGCGAAGTCGGCGGTCATGGCGTCCTGGCCGGTGACCGCCCGCAGCACGATCGGGTAGGCGTAGGTGCGGCCGTCGCCCATCACCCCGACGGTGCGCACCGCCGGCAGGACCGCGAACCACTGCCACAGCACCCGGTCCAGGCCGGCGCGGCGGACCTCCTCGAGCACCACCCGGTCGGCGGCCCGCAGCGTCTCCAAGCGCTCGGCGGTGACCTCGCCGATGATGCGGACCGCCAGGCCCGGGCCTGGGAACGGCTGGCGCTGCACCACGTCCTCGGGCAGCCCGAGCTCGGTGCCGACCCGCCGGACCTCGTCCTTGAACAGCAGCCGCAGCGGCTCCACCAGCTCCAGGTGCATGCGCTCCGGCAGGCCGCCGACGTTGTGGTGGGTCTTGATGGTGGCCGTCCGCCTGCCGCCGGACTCGACCACGTCCGGGTACAGCGTCCCCTGGACCAGGAAGCGGGCGTCGCCGTGGTCGCGGGCGACCTCCTCGAACACGCGGATGAACTCGGCCCCGATCGCCTTGCGCTTGGCCTCCGGGTCGGTCACGCCGGCCAGGCGCTGGAGGAAGCGGTCGGCGGCCTTGACGTGGACCAGGTTGACCTTGAAGTCGCGCCGGAAGGTCTCCTCCACCTGCTCGGCCTCGCCGTGGCGCAGCAGCCCGGTGTCGACGAAGACACAGGTCAGCCGGTCACCGATGGCGCGGTGGACCAGCAGCGCGGCCACCGAGGAGTCGACCCCGCCGCTCAGGGCGCAGAGCACGCCGCCCTCGGTGCCCACCTGGGCGCGGACGGCCGCCTCCTGCTCCTCGACGATCGAGACGCTGGTCCAGTTGGGGCGGCAGCCGGCCGCCTCGTAGAGGAAGTTCTTGAACAGGTCGAGCCCGCGCTCGGTGTGGGCGACCTCGGGGTGGAACTGCACGCCGTACAGCCCCCTGGCCGGGTCCTCGAAGCCGGCCACCGGGGCGGCGTCGGTCGCCGCGACCACGCGGGCCTCCGGCGGCGGCGCGGTGACGGTGTCCCCGTGGCTCATCCAGACGACCTGCTCGGCGGGCAGGTCGCGGAAGAGCAGGCTGCCCTCCGGGTCGGCGCGGAGCCGGGTGCGCCCGTACTCGCGCACCCCGGTCGGCTCGACCCGGCCGCCGAGCGCCCTGGCCATGGCCTGCTGCCCGTAGCAGAGGCCCAGGACGGGGATGCCGAGCCCGAGCAGCCGCGGGTCGAGCGCCGGCGCGCCGTGCTCGTACACCGAGGAGGGGCCGCCGGAGAGCACCAGCGCCCTGGCGCCGCGGGCGCGCACCGTCGCCGGGTCGACGTCGAAGGGGACGACCTCGGAGTAGACGTGGCACTCGCGGATGCGCCGGGCGATGAGCTGGGCGTACTGGGCCCCGAAGTCGAGGACCAGGACGGTGTCGTGCCCGGCGGGCGCGCTCGGCATGGGCGGCAGGATAGCAGGCGCCGGCCCGCCGCAGGGCCGGTTGCCCGCCTCGCCGGTTGAGGAGTACGGTGGCCGGCGGAGAGGCGCAGCGGCCTCTCCGGTGCCCAGACCTCGCACCACACACCATCGCGTGTGTGGTGCTTTTTTGTTGCCGAAGGAGCACCGCGGTGGCCGAGACCGACGACCTCATCGACGACACCGACGGGCCCGCCGTCGCGCCCACGCGTCGCCGTGCGCCAGGCGCCGACCCCGAGGTGCGCTCCTTCGGCAAGGCGCGGGTGTGCGCCGCCGAGGACTGCGAGACCAAGCTGTCGCGCTACAACCCCGACGAGTACTGCTCCCTCCACCGTGGGTGGGACCGGCAGGTCGTCACCCGTCGTCGCCGGGACGACGACGAAGGAGCCTAGCCCATGCCGACGCCCTGGGAGCGCTGCAGCAGCTTGCCCTCGGTCTGCAGCGCCGGGGCGACCATCACCTCGGCCTTCTGGAACTCCTTGACCGTCTGGTAGCCGCAGGTCGCCATCGAGGTCCGCAGGGCGCCGAACAGGTTCATGCTGCCGTCGTTGACCGGCGCCGGGCCGAGCAGGATCTCCTTGAGCGTGCCGAGGGTGGAGGTCCGCACCCGCGTGCCGCGCGGCAGGTCCGGGTGGAAGGTCGCCATGCCCCAGTGGTAGCCGCGGCCGGGGGCCTCGACGGCGCGGGACAGCGGCGAGCCGACCATCACGGCGTCGGCGCCGCAGGCGATCGCCTTGGCCACGTCGCCACCGGTGCGCATGCCGCCGTCGGCGATCACCTGGACGTAGCGGCCGGTCTCCTCCAGGTGGCGGGTGCGGGCGCCGGCGGCGTCGGCCAGCGCGGTCGCCATCGGCACGCCGATGCCGAGCACGCCCCTGGTGGTGCAGGCGGCGCCGGGGCCGACGCCGACCAGCACGCCCGCGGCGCCGGTCCGCATCAGGTGCAACGCGGTGGAGTAGGAGGCGCAGCCGCCGACGATCACCGGCAGGTCGTAGTGGGCGATGAAGGTCTTGAGGTTGAGCGGCTCGGTGCTCGACGAGACGTGCTCGGCCGAGACCACCGTTCCCTGGATGACCAGGATGTCCAGGCCGGCCTCCAGCGCGACCCGGTGGTGGCGGGCGACCCGCTGCGGGGTCAGGGAGGCGGCGGCGACCACCCCGGCGTCCTTGACCTCGGCGACGCGCCGGCCGATCAGCTCCGGCTTGATCGGCTCGGCGTAGAGCTCCTGCAGCCGCTTGGTGGCGTCCTCGTCGGGGAGCGCGGCGATCTCGCTGTAGATCGGCTCAGGGTCCTCGTAGCGGGTCCACAGCCCCTCCAGGTTGAGCACGCCGAGGCCGCCCAGCCGGCCCAGCTCGACCGCGATCCGGGGCGAGACCACCCCGTCCATGGCGGAGGCGAGCAGCGGCAGCTCGAAGTGGTAGGCGTCGAGGTCCCAGGAGATGTCGATGTCGTCGGGGTCGCGGGTGCGCCGGCTGGGCACGATGGCGATGTCGTCGAACCCGTAGGCACGGCGGCCGCTCTTGCCGATCCCGATCTCGACCTCAGCCACGCGGCAGTCCTCCAGACGGTCCGGGGAGGAGCCCGGTCGGACGCCCCCGGCCAGTATAGATAGCGAAACGGACCCGACCGGGGGGCGGCGGGTCCGGGGAAGGATCGACGCCGACGCTAGCAGCGCCCCTTTGTGGAGGTCAAGGACAGCGTGGTCGGCAACCGCGGTACCATGCAGGGTGAGCTTTTGGACGACCGACCACGAGGTAGCCGTGCCCGACCCCCTCGACCCGTTCGAGCCCGACGAAGACTCCCAGCCTGAGCCCATCGACGACGAGGAGCGTGCCGCGCTCCTGGACGACCTGGCCGACCTGGCCGAGTTCCGGGCGGCCTTGGAGCCGCGCGGCTTCCGCGGTGTGGTCATCTCCTGCCCCGACTGCGAGGAGGACCACTTCTTCGGCTGGAGCCTGCTGCGCGAGAACCTCGAGCACATCCTCGAGCATGGCGAGCCGCGCGTGCACGAGCCCGCCTTCGAGCCGGCGGTCGACCACTACGTGACCTGGGACTACGCCAAGGGCTTCGTGGACGGCGTGCTGGAGGGCGAGGAGAGCGGCCCGCTGCGGGACGGCTGGACCTCCCCGGCCGAGGCGGCCCGGCGGCTGCGCCGCGCGCTCGCCACCCGCGGCCTCTCCGAGGACGAGGTCGCCGCCGTGCTGAGCGAGGGCGGCCTGCCGCCCGGCGAAGCCGCCGGCGACGGCCGCGCCCCGGCCTAGGCCGCGCGGCGGCGGGAGCGTGCCTGCTCGCGGGCCCGCCGGTCGCGCGCCGCGGCGCTTCCCCGGCGCCAGGCCCACAGCCGCTGGGCGACGACGGCGGCCACGGCGGCGGCGGCGAGCGCGGCGGTCCCGCTGGGGAGCCAGATCAGCCAGAAGCGGCGGCGGCGGCGGAAGTCCTGGACCGGCCAGCCCCGCTCGGCCGCCAGCTCGCGAAGCATCCGGTCGGGGTTGACCGCGACCGGGTGCCCGACCCCCTCCAGCAGCGGACGGTCGTTGACCGAGTCGGAGTAGGCGCTGCTGGCACGCAGGTCGATGCCCTGCTCGTCGGCCAGGCCGACCACCGCGTCCAGCTTGGCGGGCCCGTGCAGCACCGGCCCCACCAGCCGGCCGGTGTAGGTGCCGTCGACCAGCTCGGCCTCGGTGCCGAGGGCGCCGTCCATGCCGAGGTAGGCGGCGATCCGCTCGGCGAGCTCCCTGGGGGCGGCGGTGACCAGGAAGGTCTTGTCGCCGTCGGCGTGGTGGGCGTCGATCACCCGGCGCATCCCCGGGTAGATGCGCGGGCCGATGACCTCCACGACGATGTCGTGGCCGATCTGCCGCAGGTCCGACTGCCGCTTGCCCTCGATGAAGGCGAGCGCGTGCTCGCGGGCGGCCTCCATCCCCCGCCTGCCCTCGGCGCCGGTGAGCCGGAAGGTGAGCTGGCCGAACGCGAAGCCGAGGACGTCGCGCAGGTCGTAGAAGCCGCGCCGGTACAGCCCACGGGCGAACAGGTACAGGCTGGAGCCGGGCAGCAGGGTCTTGTCGACGTCGAAGAACGCGGCCCGGAGCGTCCGGGTCCCGGTCACGGTGGTGGTCATCCGGCGGTCTCCAGCGCGCGGCGGAACCAGGGCAGGGTGCGCCGGACGCCCTCCTCGAGGCTGACCTCGGGCTTCCAGCCGAGCTCGTTGACCGCCCTGGTGATGTCGGGCCGGCGCACCTCCGGGTCGTCCACCGGCCGGGGCAGGAACCGGACCGCGCCGGGGTCCGCCCCGGCCGCGCCCGCCACCATCCGGGCCAGCTCGAGGATCGTCACCTCCTCGGGGTTGCCGAGGTTGACGGGGCCGACCAGGTCGCTGCCGAGCAGCCGCCAGATCCCCTCGATGAGGTCGTCGACGTAGCACAGCGAGCGGGTCTGGCTGCCGTCCCCGTGGACGGTGAGCGGCTGCCCCCGCAGCGCCTGCACCGCAAAGGTGCAGAAAGCGCGACCGTCGTCAATCCGTTGGAACGGACCAAACGTATTAAAGATGCGGGCGATGCGGACCGGGACGCCGTGGCTGCGGTGGTAGGCCATGGCGAGGGCCTCGGCGAAGCGCTTGGCCTCGTCGTAGACGCCGCGCGGGCCGATCGGGTTCACGTGGCCCCAGTAGCTCTCGGGCTGCGGGTGGACCTGGGGGTCGCCGTAGACCTCGCTGGTGGAGGCGAGCAGGAAGCGGGCGCCCTTGTCCTTGGCCAGGCCGAGGGCGTGGTGGGTGCCGATCGCTCCGACCTTGAGCGTCTGGATCGGGTACTTGAGGTAGTCGATCGGGCTCGCCGGTGAGGCGAAGTGCAGCACGGCGTCCAGCGGCCCCGGCACGTGGATGAAGTCGGTCACGTCGACGCTGACCAGCCGGAAGCGCTCGCCGGCCAGGTCCTCGACGTTGCCGGCGCGGCCGGTGAGGAAGTTGTCCATGCAGACGACCTCCCACCCCTCGGCCAGCAGCCGCCGGCAGAGGTGCGAGCCGAGGAAGCCGGCGCCGCCGGTGACCAGCGCGCGCGGCACGCTACTCCCCCCCGCGACCGGGGGCCCGGACCGGCCGCCCGACGCCGGCGACCGTGAACCCCTCGGCCACGAACGCGTCCGCGTTCAGCGCGTTGCGGGCGTCGACCAGGATCGGGTAGGCCATGCGGGCGCGCAGGTCGGCGGGGTCGAGGTCGCGGAACTCCTCCCACTCGGTCATCACGACCAGGGCGTGCGCGCCGTCGGCGACGGCGACCGCCTTGGTGGCCACCTCGAGGCCGGGCACCAGGTCGGCCGCGCGCTCGCCGGCGACGGGGTCGTAGGCGACCACCTGGGCGCCGTCGGCGAGCAGCTCCCTGACGACGTCGACGGCGGGCGCGTCGCGCAGGTCGTCGGTCTCCGGCTTGAAGGCCAGGCCGAGCAGCCCGACCCGCTTGCCGTCCAGGTGCCAGAGGGCATCGCGCACCTTGCCGACGATCGCGTGCCTGGCCTCGTGGTTGACCTTGGCCACCTCGTTGAGGATGCCGAACTCGACCCCGAGCTCGCGTGAGCGGTGCGCGAAGGCGGCCACGTCCTTGGGGAAGCAGCTGCCGCCGTAGCCGGCGCCGGCCTTGAGGAAGCCGGCGCCGATGCGGGGGTCGAGGCCCATGCCCCTGGCCACCAGCTCGACGTCGGCGCCGGCCCGCTCGCAGACCCGCGCCACCGAGTTGATGAAGCTGATCCTGGTGGCCAGGAACGCGTTGGAGGCGTGCTTGATCAGCTCGGCGGTGGCCCGGTCGGTGGCCAGGAACGCCGCCCCCGAGCCCTCCAGGATGGGGGCGTACAGCTCGCGCATTACCGCCAGGCCCCGCCCGGAGGTGGTGCCGACCACGACCCGGTCGGGGGCGAGGGTGTCGACCACGGCCGACCCCTCGCGCAGGAACTCGGGGTTGGAGGCGACCTCCCAGTCGGCGCCCGCGGGGGCCTCGCGGGCGATCACCTGGGCGACCCGGTCGCCGGTCTGCACCGGCACGGTGGACTTCTCGCAGACCAGGCGGAACTCGCCCGCCGGCAGGCTGCGGGCCACCTCGCGGGCGACCGACTCGACGTAGGCCAGGTTGGGGCTGCCGTCGCCCCGGCTGGGGGTGCCGACGCAGACGAACACCACCACCCCGTGGCGGACCGCCTCGGCCTTGTCGACCGCGGTGCGCAGGCGGCCGGCGCCGATCACCTCCGCGAGCAGCTCCTGCAGCCCCGGCTCGTAGAACCAGGGGCGGCCCTGGCGGATCAGCTCCAGCTTGCCCGGGTCGTCGTCGTCGACGACCACGTCGTGCCCGACCTGGGCGAAGCAGGCGGCGGTGACGAGACCGACGTGACCGGCGCCGATGACGGTAACGCGCATCGCTGAGGGCTCCTGGACGGTGGCGGGAGGGCGGGAATGCCCGGGTGATTCTAGTGGAACTCGGGGCGGGCGGAGCCGGTGCGGGTCGCTTGTCGGGCTGGGCGCCGGGTGCGAGACTGCGGCCCCCGGCCCCACGTCGCGGCGAGGTCCAGGACGCCCATGCGCGCACGCCCCACCCTGGCGGTTCTGGTTCTGCTGGGAGCGGTGCTTGCGGCGGTGCCGGCGCGGCCCGCCGCCGCCGTCGGGTCCCCCGCGCCGGGACCGCGGGTCGCGGCCAGGTCGGCGATCCTGGTCGACGCCGGCAGCGGCGCGGTGCTGTGGGGCCGTCGCAGCCGCACGCCGCGCCCGCCGGCGAGCCTCACCAAGATGCTCACCGCGCTGGCGGTACGCGCCAGCCTCGACCTCCGCGGGCGGGTGTCGGCCTCGCGGCTGGCGGCCAGGCAGCCGGCCCGCCGGCTGGCCGTCCGGCGCGGCCAGCGGCTCACCGTCGGGCAGGCGCTGGAGGCGCTCATGATCGCCTCCGCCAACGACGTGGCGGTGATGCTGGCCGAGGGCGCCGGCGGCTCGGTCGGGCGCTTCGCGCGGGCGATGGACGCCGAGTCGGAGCTGCTCGGGCTCCGGCACTCCCGCTGGCGCAACCCGCACGGGCTCGACGCCCCGGGCCACCGGTCCAGCGCCTTCGACCTCGCCGTCCTCGCCAGGGCCGTGCTCCAGGACCGCTGGCTGGCCAGGGTCGTGCGCGCGCGCCGGGTCGCCTTCACCAGCCCGAGCGGGCGCCGGCACACCCTCACCGCGCGCTCGCGGTTCCTGCTCGGCTACCGTGGCGCCGTCGGGGTCAAGACGGGGCTGACCGACGACGCCGGCCACTGCCTGGCGGCCGCCGCGACCCGGCACGGGCGCACGCTGATCGCGGTGGTGCTCCACAGCCCGGACAACGCCGCCGACGCCGGCAGGATGCTGGACTGGGGGTTCGGCCGTGGGCGCTCGGCCCGGACGGGCCTGCGCCTGCCCGCCTACGTCGCGCCGGCCGGCGTGGACGCCCTGCTGGTGCGGCGGCCACGGACGGTGGAGCGCCACCGGCCGCTCGCCGCCCGGCCGGCGCCGCGCGGGCAGGCCCAGGTCGGGCAGGTCCCGCCCGGGCGGGCGGCAGGCGGCGGGCCGCAGGCGAACGGCGGGCCGGAGCGGGATGGGCCGGCCGCGCCCTGGAGCCTCCGGACCGCGCTGCGGGCCGCCACCGGCGCCGGCGCCGCGGCGGCGCTGCTGGCCGCCGCCGGGCTCGTCGTACGGCGCCGCCGCCACGCCGGGCGCTGAATCCACAGCCTCCGGCGCGGACTTGACCGCGACCCCACCATGATCGAACATGTGTTCGACAGCGGGTGGGTCTCGGAGGGGAGGAGCCAGCGGATGCTCAGGACGACGATCGGCCCGGACGACGCGGCCACCGTGGGGGAGCTGCTGCGCGAGCTCGGCCAGGGCGTGGGCACGCCCGAGGAGCTTCGCGACGCCGCCGTCTACTGGTCGGCCGCGATCGACCCGGACATGGAGTGCGCCGACCTGCAGACGATCGCCTGGCTGCTCCGGGACGCCAGCGCCCAGCGGCGGGTGCCGGCCGCCGAGCGCGACCGGGCCCGCTACTGGGCCGCCTACCTCGAGGGCCGCATGGCGAGCTGACCAGCCAAGCCAGCCGGACGC
>Ga0081538_10001021_pt1 | contig 29878 bp, 35 predicted proteins | sample TabmetS5T2R1_FD_71022 | JGI IMG/M metagenome (GOLD analysis project Ga0081538, IMG submission 71022) | Tabebuia heterophylla rhizosphere microbial communities from the University of Puerto Rico - S5T2R1 | ecosystem: Host-associated > Plants > Roots > Rhizosphere ...
CACTAGCACCCCTCTAGCATTGCCGTCATGCCGGATCGCCACACACTCGCCGAAACCGAGAAGGCGATGAGCGACCACGTAAGTGACCTGCCATTGAACTTTCCCGCCTCTGCCGCAGTGTCGAGTCTCTACCGCGCCGCCAACGCAGTGCGGGTCTACCTCACCAATTCAGTGCTACGGGAGCACGGACTTACCTGGACAGGTTTTGTGGTGCTCTGGGTTGTGTGGATCTGGGATGGGGTGGAAACCCGCCATGCAGCCGAGAATGCTGCGATCTCTAAGGCGACGCTCACCGGCGTCGTCAAGACACTTGAAGCGCGCGGCCTCATAACCCGGAGAGTCGGCGACAGCGATAGGCGGCTGGTAAACCTGGAACTGACGCCCGCAGGTGCGGCCCTGATGAAGGAGCTCTACCCGGCATTCAACGCTGCGGAGGCGGAAGTGGTGGCGGCGCTTTCGCCAAGAAAGCTGGCTGATCTCACCAACAGCTTGCGATCTATCGTCACTGAACTAGAGGCGAAGCCGGCGGCCTTGATTACTGACGCGGAGGAATTCAGCGTTCAGTGATCAGCTGGCGCGCTTCGACAAGCTCAGCGCACATATTTTGATGCTCAAGACACATGATCAAATTCACACCTGAGCGCTACCAGATGTGCCCTGAGCCTTACCAGATGTGCCCTGAGCCTTGTCGAAGGGCACACTCCGCAGAGGCTCAAGCTAAGCCCAGCCTTATACAGTTCAGCGCGCCATAACAGTTGTTTGAGCACGTGCGGCAGCAGCATCGACGAAATGCCGGAAGATCTCAGCCTGTACCGGATCCGTACCAGCCGAGTCTTCCGGATGCCACTGCACCCCGAGGTACCAGCCAGCGTGATCTTGCAACGTCACCGCCTCAATTACCCCATCCGATGAGTACGCCGCTGGAGTGAGCCCGGCCCCAAGCGTGGCAATGCATTGGTGGTGGTAGCACGAGATAGAAGTACGCCGACCAACGATCTCGCCGAGCGGAGACGCCTCGTCCACTTCAAGATCGTGAATGCGGTTTCGATGATTGCCTACCGTGTCGTCCATGTCTTGAACAAGATCACCACCGAGCGAGACATTGACGATCTGGGTGCCCCGACAGATGGCCAGCAGTGGCAGATGATCGGCAAGGGCAACGCGTGCCACGGCAATGTCGAAGGCGTCCTGCTCCTGGTCGACTCCATACTCAGTCGGATGCGGCTGTTGGCCCGACCAGCGGGCCGCGACGTCACCACCGCCGGGTAGCAGCACACCGTCGGCAAACCAGATCCGCTCTCGGGTTGCGTCGACGTCGACTTCAATGCTTGGAGCGTACGGGTGAACCACGATCGGCTCTCCACCAGCCACAAAAACCGCCTCGACAAGGGCTCGGGCGGTCACTTCGGCCGTGTAGCGCAGGGCGGTGGCACCCGGAGAGAACCGAGCTGGGATGACGATCAGTGGGCGTCGGGCATCAACGGCTTTCTCAGTCATATCGGATCCAGGTCGTCTTTAGGTAGGTGTACTCCTCGAGGGCATGCCGAGACTTATCCCGCCCGAAGCCAGAAAGCTTGACGCCTCCGAAGGGAACAGCCATGTCACCCTCCTCGTAGCAGTTCACCCAGACGGTCCCGGCCCGCAATGCACGCGATACCCGATGCGCGGTACCCAAATCAGAGGTCCAGACGGCGGCCGCCAAACCGTACGGCGTATCCCCCGCGACCTGTATGGCCTCGGCTTCGTTGTTGACAACTTGTACAGCAAGTACGGGTCCGAAGATCTCGTCGCGGACGATGGGATTGCCCGAAGCTGCTCCCGTTACGACGGTGGGTTCCAGATAGCTGCCACCCGTCTCGGCAAGCACCCGGTGGCCCCCAACGCGCAGTGCGGCACCCTCGGCAAGGCCGCGCTCCAGGTGCCCGAGCACCCGCTGCAGACTGCGCTCATCCACTAGTGGTCCCATTTTGGTGTCCGGTAGCAACGGATCGCCCGGGAACCAATGAGCCGATGTCTCGACGATCCGCTCAACCACCCGGTCGGCGACATCGGCATGAACCACCAACCGGGAACCAGCGGTACACATCTCACCGGAGTTGAAGAAGATCGCCCACGCGGCGGTATCGGCAGCAGCGTCCAAATTCGGGGCGTCCGGCAAGATAATGTTGGGCGACTTGCCACCGAGTTCGAGGTAGACCCGTTTCAGGTTGCTGTCTGCCGAATATCGCATGAAGTGGCGACCCACCTCGGTGGATCCAGTGAACGTGAGCACGTCTACGTCTGGATGCTCGCCCAGATGCCGACCGACGACCGGCCCGTCGCCACTCAGGACATTGAAGACACCAGGTGGCAGACCGGCCTTAACGCCCAACTCGGCAACCCGCTGCATGGAGAGAGGTGACTGCTCCGCCGTTTTCAGCACCACGGTGCAACCGGCAGCGAGCGCGGGCGCCAACTTCCAGCCCCCAAGTGTCAGCGGAAAGTTCCATGGAACAACCGCCGCGACCACGCCTGCAGGCTCATGGGTCACGAGAGCCAGTTCGCCTTCTTCGGTCGGTGATATTTCGCCAGATTCCTTGTCAGTCAGTTGGCCGTAGAAGCGCAGGCACCGAATGATCGCCCGCAGTTCGATTTCGTACGCTGCTCGAATCGGCTTGCCCATCTCCAGGCTGATCAGCAAGGCAATCTCTTTGCGATGCTGCTCGATCAGGTCGGCGAAGTGTTGCAAGACCTCGCCGCGGGCTCGGGGATGTAGCCGAGGCCAAATACCATGATCAAAAGCGTCGCGAGCCGCCGCAACGGCAGCATCTGCGTCAGCTGGCTGGGCCCATGCGAGCTTTACCAAAGTGGACCCGTCTCTCGGAGAGTTCACGGCACGAGTCGAGCCGTCGAGGGCTGGTCGCCGCTCGCCACCAATGAAGATGCCCTCCGGAATGGGGGTATCGGCTGCAAGTTGCCGCCAATCAGTGGCGACAACCGGGTCCGAAACCATGCTCATGTCCAGCCTTTAAGGGTGGTGACCGAATAGGTCAGCGTCATACGTTTGGGCCCTAACGATAGCCGGTCGTGGAGGCGACAGGTCAACTACGGTCTCCCCACGGCTGCCGACTGCGCCGAGTCGACCGAGACTTGCCCCTGATGGCTCCAGTTATCAGCGCTTCCGGGCCGCCATCGCCTCAATGCCGGCGAGAAGCAGATCGAGGCCGAAGGCAAAGTAGGCGTCGGGCTCAACACCCTCGCTCAAGGGTCTCGCGGCCTCTATGAGCCGCGGGTAGCGTTCTGGCGGCAACGACTCCAGGAAGAGTCGACCACGCCGACGGGCGTCTGTTAGCTTCCCGGATTCTTCTCTGACGACCACGCCTGGCTCCCGGCCGACGAGGTTGGCAACTGCGCTTAGCGCGTGGCGGGCGATCTGGGTCGCCTCCGCCGGTGAGAACCCTGCGCGCCTCAAGATGTCCAGCGTCACCTCGGTAGCGCGGAGGCCTTGCTCTGTTGAAACGGTGCGAGTCGCGACAAGGGCTGCAGTTGAGGGATGCGCTCGAAGCGCGTAGAGAATCGAACCTAACAATGCCCTGAGCTGCCCCGGCCAGCTCGCGGTCGTGTCCACCGATAGGTCGATTTCCTCGAAAACACTCGCGGCCATGCCGTCGAGCAGCTCATCCTTGCTGCGGTAGTGCCAATAGAGGGCCATGGGTGTCACGCCGAGATCCTTGGCGAGCCTGCGAATCGTGACTGCTTCCAACCCATCCGCCTCGGCCAGCGCCACCGCCCGCTCGACTACCGCACGTGGGGTGAGCGTTGTCTTTTCGGGAGCGCGTCGGCGGATCTCGGCCATGACTGTACATCGTACAGTTCGACCTGTACGATGTACAGGTACTGCGTACATGAATCACAGGAAGCAAGATGAGTCTGAAGAAATGGTTTTACCGTGACGGGCGACCCAACCGCCTGGCCCGCGCCCTCGACCGAGGCACCGCTGCCCTTTATGCGCTCGGTGTCGCTCCGGGCTACCTGGTAACCCTCGAATTGCCTGGCCGCCGCTCGGGTCGCACCATCGCTGTCCCACTCGTCATGGCCGTCGTGGGAAACGAGCGCTACTTGGTGTCCATGCTCGGCGAGGGCAACTGGGTGAAGAACGTCAGGGCTGCTGGGGGCGCCGCCACGATACGTCACGGTCGTCGCGAAGAGGTTCGGTTGGAAGAGGTCCCGGTCGACCGTCGCGCGCCAGTCCTAAAGGCCTACCTGCAGCGGGCTCGCAACGCCCGGGCACACCTGCCCGTCGATAAGGATGCGCCGCTGACCGAGTTCGAGGGTGTGTCGCCTAGGTGCCCGGTGTTTCGAGTCCTGCCGCGGCAACGACAGCGGGCGACATCACAGCATTCAGCTGAACCAGGCCTCGTGCCGGCACAACTCGAGACGTCGTCATTAGACAGCTGATCAGGTCCTCTCCTCGGGCCTTGACCAATCGTGCGAACTTAAATACGTTTGGGCCCTAACGATGCGGGTCTGACCTGCGGCGCGTTGACCGCTGTCGACCTACGTACCTCCTCCAGCAGACAGGGGCACGGATGACGACTGCGACGGTCGAGGGTGTGGAGGTGGACACTCGGCATTGGATCGGCGGCGAGCGGGTCTCTTCACAAACAACCTTCACCGACATCTCGCCTATTGACGAGCAACCGATCGCTGAGATCTCGGCAGGTTCCGCTGCGGAGGTTGATGCTGCGGTCCAGGCTGCACAGCAGGCCTTTCCTGGTTGGGCAGCTATGCCAAGGGGGGAGCGCGCCAACTTGCTACGCAGAGTGGCAGACGGAATCGATACACGCGCGGAGGAGCTAGCCAGAGTCGAGACTCGAGACAATGGCTCCCTGCTGCGGTCCCACCGGCGAAGCGTAATGCCTCGGGTCGGTATGAATTTCCGGTTCTTCGCTGACTATGTCGAGAAGCTCGAGCATCCGGGCGCCGAGATCCGCGGCCACCGCGAACGAGTCACATATGACCCGGCCGGCGTCACTGCGATCATCACCCCCTGGAATGCGCCGCTCATGCTTGCTACCTGGCGCATTGGGCCAGCACTTGCCGCGGGCAACACGGTCGTCGCCAAGCCACCAGAGTGGGCTCCCCTTACCGCATCGCTGCTCGCTGACATCACCCACGAGGCTGGGCTCCCACCCGGCGTTTTCAATGTGGTCCAAGGCTCCGGCACCGAGGCTGGCGCGCCGCTCACTGCGCACGCCGGCATTCGCAGGCTGGCATTCACTGGATCTGTCCCGACTGCTGGAGTGATCGCCAAGGCAGCGGCCCCGAACATCGTCCCACTGTCCTTCGAGCTCGGCGGCAAGTCGCCCCTCGTGGTCTTCGCCGACTCTGACTTTGATCTTGCTGTCAATCTGGCAGTCGAGCAGTTCGACAATTCCGGGCAAGTCTGTCTGGGCGCCTTCCGGATTCTGGTCGAGGACTCAATTGCCGACCGGTTCACTGAAGCCGTTTTGGCCAAGGCCAAAACGATCGTGCAGGGTGACCCGCGAGACGAGCAAACAAACATGTCGTGCTTGATCACCCGGCAGCACTTTGAAAGAGTCGACGGCTTCGTACACCGCGCTCTTGAGTCTGGCGCCCGGGCGATTCTGGGTGGCGGACCGAATTCTGAACTCGGCCGCCTTTACTACCTGCCGACGATCTTGGTTGATGCCGAGCCGGGAAGCGAGATCCTGACCGAGGAGGTCTTCGGCCCTGTCCTGACCATCCAGACCTTCGCTGGCGAGGACCAGGCGGTGGAGATGGCCAACAACACTCGGTTCGGCCTGGCAGCGACCATGGTGACCGGCGATCCGGATCGCGCCGAACGCGTCAGTGCCCGGATCAATGCCGGAACAGTGTGGATCAACTGCTTCTTCGTACGCGACCTGGGCGCACCATTCGGCGGCAACGGCAGGTCCGGGATCGGGCGCGAAGGCGGCATCTACTCCTTCGACTTTTACTGCGACATCAAGAACACCGTGTTCTCACCGAACGGCTGGACCGCCGACAACTAGCACTGAACGAAACAAGGGACATCGACTAAGAACGAAAGGAAACATGATCATGGGCGAGGTGGTGGGCGCGGGCCTGATCGCGCATGTACCAACGATCGTGCTACCAGAGGAAATTCGCCGAGAGCTCAACAACGGAGAAGACACCACATTGGTGGCTGGTCTGCATCAGCTTCGCAAGGAAGTCTTCGACGGTCTCGACTACGACACCGTGGTGGTGCTGGACTCCCACTGGGCGACGACGGTGGAGTTCGTGGTCACCGCCCAGGAACGTCGGAAGGGCCTCTTCACCTCCGAGGAACTGCCGCGCGGGATGAGCCAGCGGCCGTACGACTTTCTTGGAGATCCGGAACTCGCTCAGCTGATCGCCTCCAAGGCCAAGGACCATTCGACCTGGATTACTGCGATCTCCGATGATCATTTGCCGATCTTCTATGCCACAACCAATCTCTGGGAGTTCCTGGGACAGGGCTTCCCGGACAAGAGGTGGATCTCCATCGGCGTCTGCCAGACCGCCGATACCGAAGACAATCTGCGGCTAGGACGGGCGCTGGGTGATGCCATTGCAGACAGTGATCGCAAGGTGGTGCTGCTGGCTTCCGGGGCACTTAGTCACACCTTCTGGCCGTTGCGAGAGTTGCGCAAACATGAGGCTGCTGGTGTCGAGCACATCTTTACGCCCGAGGCTGCTGCGGCTGATGCTGAGCGAATGCAATGGTTCGAGGCCGGTGATCATGCACGGGTCCTGGACACGATGCCGGAGTTCTACCGATACAAGCCAGAGGCGCGGTTCGGGCATTACCTGATGATGATCGGCGCCATCGGGGAGGGCGACTGTACCGCAACTGGGCGCCGTTACGGCGAGTATGAGAACTCGGTAGGCACCGGCCAGGTGCACTACTGGTTCGACAAGCCCGACGGCGGATTCCCCCGGCCCCGGCGTACGCCCGAGGATCCCGAATACCAGCGGCTGGTCTCCGCTCCTGACTTGCCCGCAGCCGGCTAGCCAGGACGCAAAACTCGAGGAGTAGGTATGCGTCTGCGCGAAACGCGCCGGATCCTGCTGGATGGCAACATCACCGATGTGGTGCGCCATGACGACGAACTGGTAGCCGGCGACGGCCGCACGGTCGGTATCGGTCAGGCAGTCCATCTCGCGCCAGTAGTGCCATCCAAGATCATCTGCGTGCACCTTAACTATTCATCCAGGGTGAAAGAGATGATGGTGTCGCTGCCACCGGCGCCGACGTACTTCCACAAGCCGGTGTCCGCGCTCAACGCGCACGACGCCGCCGTTGTCAGACCCCTCGGCTGTAAATGGCTGAACTATGAGGGTGAGATCGCCATCGTGATCGGTCGGACAGCCCGCAACATCTCCCCCGCCGAGGCTGGCGACCACATCCGCGGTTATTCGGTTGCCAACGACTACGGATTACACGATTTTCGCGATACCGATTCCGGGTCAATGCTTCGGGTGAAGGGCGCGGACACGCTGTGCCCAGTTGGTCCTGGACTGGTAGAGGGCTGGGATTTCCACGGCAAGCAGATCCGCACCCTGGTGAATGGGCAGGTCCGCCAGGACGGCAACACCAATGAAATGAAGTGGGACATGCACTACCTGGTCGCTGATATCGCCCGGACGATCACGCTGCAGCCAGGCGACATCCTGCTGTCTGGAACACCGGCAATTTCCCGCACCGTCTACCCCGGGGATGTGGTGGAAGTAGAGGTCGAAGGTCTCGGGACTTTGCGCAACCACATTGTTGAAGGGCCGACGCCAATCCGCACAGATGTGGGTGCACAACCAACCGAATCAGAAGAAGTGCTGTCCACCGCCAAAGGTGGCGACTGGGAGTTCCGCGGCGTACGTAAGCCGAACCTCTCCGGTACGCATTAGCAGGGCCGAGAATGGAGCACTCGTGACTCACCCGCCGTCGATTCCACCCGCTGACCCATCCGCAACATCTTCTGACATCGCTCAACGCGATGCTCAACAGCTCCGGCATGGCCGCCTAGGGGTGTTTGCTGTCGCCTTCTTTGTGATCTCGGCCGCTGCGCCACTGACCGCCATGGCCGGCGGAGCGCCGGTCGCCATGTTGCTCGGAAATGGTCCGGGAATTTCCCCTCGCCTACGTCGTAGTCAGCCTCATTTTGCTGATCTTCGCCGTCGGCTACACCGCGATGGCCCGTCACCACACCAGCACCGGAGCCTTCTATAGCTTTGTCTCCCGCGGCTTGCGGCAGCCCGCCGGCGGTGCCGCCGCCTTCATCGCTCTGCTCGGCTACAACGCTATGCAGATCGGGCTCTATGGATTGTTCGCCGCCGCGGCAGCCGGATTCGTCAGTGAGAACCTCGGCGTCGACCTGCCGTGGTGGGTGTACGCGTTCGCCGCCATGGCGATCATTGCGGTGCTCGGCTACCGGCAGGTTGATCTTTCGGTCAAGGTACTTGCGATCTTGGTAAGTCTGGAGTTCTTGATCGTGCTCATCCTCGATGCGGCGATCCTGATCCAAGGTGGTCAAGGCGGCACTGCGCCCTTACCATCACCCCTTTCACCTGGAGCAGCTTCATCACCGGTTCGGTGGCCATCGCGCTGCTATTCAACTTTGCCTCTTTCATCGGGTTTGAAGCGACCACCATCTACAGCGAGGAGGCTAGGGACCCCAAGCGCACCGTCCCGCGCGCAACCTATGTAGCCGTCCTGACCATCGGCATCTTCTACACGATCACCACGTACTTGATGGTCGAAGGTCAAGGCGCGGCAGGTCTGCAGGAATATCTCGGCACTCTGCAGCCTGATCCGACGGCGTTCTTGTTCGTGCTCGGCGAAACCTACATCGGAGCCGCCCTGACCATAGTCATGTCGCTGCTGTTCATCTCAAGCGTCTTTGCAGCGCTCTTGGCCTTCCACAACGCTGTGGCGCGGTACCTGTATGCGCTGGGCCGCGAAGGCCTGGTTCCTGCCCAGCTGGGCCGCACACACACCAAGCACCTAAGCCCGCATGCCGGATCACTTAGTCAGTCGGTGCTGGCGTTCGTCGTGATCTTGATCTTTGTCATTACTGGTCAGGATCCGGTACTGCGCTGTTCACCTGGCTCACTCAGCTTGGCACCTTGGCGATCATCGCGCTCATGGCGCTGGCCTCGTTCGCGGTCGTGGCCTTCTTCGCACGGCACCGGGACTTGGATCGCAACGTGGCTCGGACCACCATTGCCCCGATTGTCGGCGGCGTGGCTATGGCTGCGGTAGCGATTTACGCAGCCTCACAGTTCGGCTTGTTGATCGGTAATCCGGAGAGTCTGCTTCGATGGATTCTGCCGGCGTTGATCATCGTGGCAGCGATCGCCGGAGTCATCGCGGCGATCAGCTTGAAGAAACGCTCACCGGAGTTGTACGCCCAGATGGGACGACACCGCGACTTCGAGCTCGTTCCAGACCACTAGACCGGCTCCTTGATATCTGGTGAATTCAGCCCAAAGTCAACCCGACCCTGCTGACATCCGGACCTGGGCGGAGGAGGATACCGCTCGTGTTCAGATTGAAGTCGCCGGCATTTGACGATGGTGGGGAGATCGAACAAAAGTACGGGAGACGAGCAAAGAACATCTCGCCACCGCTGGAGTGGGAAGGTGCGCCGGAGGGAACCAGGTCACTCGCGCTCTCCTTCGTCGACCTGCATCCGATCGCTAATAGCTACGTGCACTGGTTGGTGGCTGACATTGGCCCGCAGGTCAGCTCGTTGCCGCAGGGAGCAGCCGCGAAACCGAATCCCGGTTTCCTCCAGGTTGAGCCGTACGTCGGCCCGTTCCCGCCGGCTGGGACACATGATTACGAGTTCACGCTCTACGCGTTGAACATCGACCGCCTCGGCGTGCGGCCCGGAGCAAGCTTGCCGGAGTTCAGGCAGGCAGCGGAGCGCAGCTCACTAGCAACCGCCACCTTGATCGGAAAGTTCACCAAGATCTAAACACCGAACTGCAGGAGTCGTCTACTTTCAGCTCATGAGCTCCACTTCTGGCCCGTGAGCTGTTCAAAAATCTCCACATAGCGAGCGCGGGTTTCGGCCACCACATCTGCGGGAACCGGCGGCCCTGGATAGGTGCGATTCCAGTCGCTCAATGACGAAGACCAGTCCCTCAGGTACTGCTTGTCGTACGACCATTGCGGTCGACCCGGTTGATACTCGGACACCTTCCAGAAGCGTGAAGAGTCGGGCGTCAAAACCTCATCGGCCAACTCCAATGTCCCCGCTGCGTCACGACCGAACTCCAACTTCGTGTCTGCAATGATCACACCACGCTCACGCGCGATCTCCGCACCTCGTAGATAGACTGCCAAGGTTAACCGTTCAAGATCATTAGCGATCTCAGGACTGACAAGATCGCTGACCTCCGCCATGGTCATGAATTCGTCATGACCAACCTCGGCCTTGGTCGTTGGGGTAAAAACCGGTTCCGGCAACCTGTCAGCCTCAACAAGGCCCGGCGGGAACTGAACACCGGAAATCGAGCCGGTTGCCCGGTAGCTCTCCAGACCCAGCCCGGCAAGATAACCCCGGGCGATGCACTCCACAGGCACCATGTCGAGCCGACGGCAACGAATCGCTCGGCCCTTCCACTCAGGTGGCACGTCCTCACTCAGCACATGATTCGGCACTAGATCAGCAACCTGTCCGAACCACCAGAGTGACAACTGCGTCAAGATCGCACCCTTGTCTGGAATCGGCGTCGGCAACACCACGTCATATACCGACACGCGATCTGAGGCGACCAAGATCAGATCGTCGCCATCGGCGTAGACATCTCGGACCTTGCCTCGACGAATCAGCTCCACATCCAGGGTTCTAGCACACCGTTGCCAGACTCATCGGAAGCCTCTGCAACCCCGACCCAGCTACGTTGGCCGGCTCAAGACGACCAACGTGTGCATCTCGAGGCGAAAAGACCCTCGTTGACCATCTTGAGATGACTAAGGGTGAGGGGAAGAGCAAAGGCGAGCAGCGCCCAAAAAAGTAGGGACCTGAACGTCGAGTTCAGGTCCCTACTTGCGCCCGAATTTTTACCGGGTGGTGTCTTTGTCGTCAAACTTTGTGGCACCACTCGCCGAGCGGAGCGCATCGGTAACGTCGTCGCCGCTGTCCTTGACGTTCTCCCCAGCCTGCTTGACGTCTGCCTTTGCTTCCTGCATACGCCCTTCGGCCTCGAGATCCCGGTTGTCAGTCGCGTCACCCATGGCCGCTTTGGCCTTGCCGGTGAGTTCCTCAGCCTTGTCCTTCGCCTTATCGCCGATACCCATAAGAACCTCCTCGTTCCGTGCGTCGGTCGTGCCCCGCATGCCTGGAGCGGAGCGGCTAATTCTTTCCTTACCCAATCTCGGAGCCGGTCAACATCTCACTCATAGCGTCGGTAATGACATCTCAGAGTTGGTGACGGCGACAGGGACTGTCTGAATGGTGTTGTTGGCAAACCCGCCACGACTCCATCGTTGCCCGAGCGGCTGAGTGCGGCCGCTGGCATCCGTCGCCCGGGCGGAGAGCAGGTAACTACCCGGCTCTGCCTGCCAGGTCCATGTCCAGTACGCCCAGCCGTGGGAGTCGAGAGCCGGCTCAAGATCAGCCACCTCCCAAGTGTCGCCGCCATCCAGGCTGACCTGGACCATGCTGATCGACGCCCAGCCCGACCAGGCACGACCCTCGAGCTTCACCACACCAGATCTCACGACGCGTCGACGGGACATGAAATCTGGGAACCCGGGAGGGATCAACAAGGCTCGTGGCTCGATTCGGGTCAGTGGTACGCCAGGCTCATCAGCGCTGTCACGCAGCCGATATGCCCGCATCTGAAACCCATCGAACTTCTCAGGAACCACGGTGATCCGTCTCAGCCACTTCACGTGTGCCATGCCGTACCAGCCCGGAACGATAAGGCGCAGCGGAGCGCCATGCTGCGGCGGAAGCGGCGCCCCGTTCATCTCGTACGCCAGCATGACGTTTTCGCTCATCGCCTCAGACACCGGCAGCGCGCGTTGGTAGTCCTGCTCCAAGCCCCGTTCAATGCCATGATCAGTGCCGGTGAAGACCACATCGAGGGCCCGGTCGGCAATCCCGGCCTCACGCAGCAAGCCGGCCAGCGGCGTGCCGGTCCATCGAGCCGTGCCAACCGCCTCCAGCAGCCATGGTTGGCTGACGGGACGAGGCAGCAACTGCGCCCGGCCGTTTCCGGCGCATTCCAGCGTCACAACTGATGAGACCTGAGGTCGGCTCTTGATCGCCTCCAGATCCAGAGACAACGGCCTGTCGACAAGACCGTCGACAACAAGCTGGAACCTGCTCGGATCAATGGCAGGAATGTCGTAGTGAATCAGCAAGTAGTGCAACCCCGGTGGGGTGATGTCCCATCGCAAGGACTCCAACGGCATGCCGTGGTTTCGAGCGGCGAGCTGGAGCTCCTCGGCGGAGATACCCTCCTCGGGATGCGCAACTCGGGCAGACGAACTCATGCTCTCGAGATCAGTAGTCACCGTGATCCCTCCCGACCCGTCTCACTGTAACTCGGCCGTGCGGTTGCGCGCCGCTATCCTCCCTCCAGCAGCGCCCGGCCCTCGCGCCAAAAAGCGACTAGATCGTCAGTTGAGGAGAACTCGCTGGCATTCCGAAGGGCCCCGAACGGCGCATTCCAGAATGGGTTGTCATCATGATCATATTCGCTTATGTACGCGTATGGGGTCGGGTGGAAGTCGTCTCCGGGCGATGATCCGTACGAGCGGTTATCTAGCAGAATCGCTACATCGAAGTGCTCGGGCCACAAGATCGGCTGCTGATCCTGATCGAGCTCCCGCAGCGCTGCGTCGCTGAGCGTGTACCAGTCGGTGATCAGCCGCACAGCTGCTGGGTCAAGATCAACAAAGTCATCAGGCTGGGCGCCACTGCCGTCGCTATACAGCTCCGCCGGAGCTCCGAACTCCACACCGAGCCCGGCAGCAAGATCACGGAACGTCCCGGCAACCGGTACCCGCCGAGGTCCGTGGAACAACTCCAGATCTTCCAGGCGTATGTCGGGTCCGGCCGTTGTTGCGAATCCAGCGGGCACGATGCGGAGCGCGATCTCGCCCGTCGCTCGGTGTTCAGGCCCGGCAAGCAGGCACTCGGCGATTCCATGCAGCTGGCGTCGGGTGGCGATCAAGGTGGCGCTGGCCGGTCCCGAATCGGTGGGATCCATTCGACTACCTCCGGAAGAATGCTGGCAGTTGGGGGCGGACTCGCTGCGAAAGCAACTGCCAGCAGTTTCCCAGGAAACACCTCCGGTGGCCCTAAGGGCCACTCAAATCGGCGCTAGGCCGCTGCAGCCGCCTCCAGATCAGCGATGATGATCTTCCTCATCTGGAACAGTGCCTGGGTAACGCGCTCGGCTTGCGCGGCATCGAAACTCGACATCATCTCATCGAGCCTGGTCGGCACGACCTGCCAGGAGAGGCCGAACTTGTCCTTTAGCCAGCCGCACATGGATTCCTCGCCGCCGTCCTCGATCAGCGCTGTCCAGTAGTAATCGATCTCAGCCTGCTCCTGGCATGGGACCTGGAACGAAATCGCCTCATTGAATTTGAACTGCGGGCCGCCGTTGAGTGCCACAAACCTGGTCCCGTTCAGCACGAAGTCGACTGTCATGGTCTGGCCAGCCTGCTCCGTGCCAGCAGGATACGGAGTCACCTTCTCCACACTGGAGTTCGGAAAGATCGAGGTGTAGAACTTCGCCGCCTCTTCCCCTTGAGTGTCAAACCACAGACAGGTGGTGAATGCGTCCATGCCATCCTCCTTTTGGCCTCTGCTACTTGTGTCGTTCTAGCACCTGCGGCGATTGCTAAGCATCGCGGTGCTCAACGTTGTAGACCCGACGAGGCGACCAAACTCATCGCACATAGTGGCCCGCGGACCCGTAGCCCAGGTTGAGGGAATGAAGATCCTGAGGCCGTTGGGTTCCAGGGACCGGGATCACGCTTCGAGCCTCGGGACGGGCCACAACGCGACCCGAGGCGGCATGAATCCGGCTGGACGCCACAATGACTCCATACCGCGTGAATTCCGCAACATGCCTAGGGGTGCCACAGCATGCGTATCACCTTCGTGCAAGGGGACATCACTGAACAAGAGGTCGACGCCATTGTTAATGCGGCCAATCACACCCTGCTGGGCGGTGGCGGAGTGGATGGGGCAATTCACCGGCGAGGCGGCCCCGAGATCCTGGCCGAGTGCCAAAAGCTCCGGCAAGAGAAGTATCCCGATGGCCTACCGACCGGCCAGGCCGTTGCAACTACGTCGGGACGACTCCCAGCACGTTGGGTGATCCACACCGTCGGGCCGACCTACGCAGAGTCCAAAGACAAGTCACAACTTTTGGCAGACTGCTTCCGCAACTCACTTGCCGTTGCCGATGAACTAGGAGCCACGACTGTCGCCTTCCCCGCCATCTCGACCGGCATCTATCGCTGGCCGGTCGAGGACGCCGCTCGGATTGCGGTGCAAACAGTCCGAGCTACCGACAGCAACGTAGCGGAGGTCAGATTCGTGCTCTTCGATCAGCGTGCCTACGACGCGTTCACCGCTCAGGTGGCTGACGAGGGGTAGTTCCGGGGACCGCCCTATTGCCGCGGCAGGCCGGCCAGTGCCAACCTGGACAGGTGCGTACTCTGCTCAACATCATTTGGTTCGTCCTCAGTGGCTTCTGGCTCTGGCTCGCCTACATGCTCGCTGGAATCATCTGCTGCATACTGATCATCACTATCCCATGGGGCATTGCGTCCTTCCGGATGGCGAACTATGCCGCGTGGCCGTTTGGCCGCGAGCTGGTCGACAAGCCGAATGCGGGGATCTGGTCCTTCCTCGGCAATGTCATCTGGGTGATCGTTGCGGGATGGTGGCTGGCGTTAACTCACATCGCCACGGGAATCCTGCTCTGCGTCACGATCATCGGAATCCCATTGGGGATTGCAAACTTCAAGCTGATCCCGGTTTCCCTCATGCCGTTGGGCAAGCAAATTGTCAGCAAGCCGCGGCCAGTCCAGATTCCGGTGGAGCGCCCAGCACCTACTGGCGAACCTTCTCAAATGCCGTAATCGCCTGATCAAGATCGTCCCGCGAGTGGGCGGCGAACATTTGTGTTCGGATTCTGGCCTTCCCTCGCGGCACGACGAGAACGAGAACGCATGTACGTAGATGCCCTCGGCTAGCAGCCAATCCGCCATCGCAGCCGCCTCGACCGCGTCACCGATAATGATTGGCACAATCGGATGATCAGATTCAGGAATATCGAAGCCACGGGCAACCACTTCCGCGCGGGAAGTAGGCCGTGTTGGAAGCCGCTGGCTCGGGGTCGATGTTCACCGCCCGACTGACGCCAAGCTTGCTCGCCAGTGTCAAACCGCTCGTCACTGCGATCGGTGGTCACCACGTGTCGGGCGCCTGAGTAACGACGTGGACGACTCCGAGATGTGCGCTGAGCCTGTCGTCTATGCGCCCTGAGCCCGTTCTATGTGCACTGGGCTTGTCGCTTATGTGCGCTGAGCCTGTCGTCTATGTGCCCTGAGCTTGTCGAAGGGCACGGCCACACGCTTCGACCAGCGCTGTCCTGAGCTTGAGGAAGGGCTCAGCGCGCATACGCACCGTGCGGAGGTCATTGCCCCCCGTGCGAGCGTCGGAAGGGGCGCCGCCGAGGAGTGAAGCCGAGCTTGGGCGCGAACAAAATGAGCCCTGCCGGCTCATACCCGGCAGGGCCTGGAAGGGCACTCTCAGTCTCCTGCTTGGGCCTTTTTGAGCCTTGCAGCGACACGCCCCCGGGCCCCTACTTACCTACCAATTCTTTCGGCGCGCCGTTAATTCCGGATGACATGCCTGTGACGAAAAAAAGACAGCCCAGGCCCTAGACAAGTGGTCTGCGGGGGCATATAACTGAGCTACGCCACATCGCGAGCTTCGGTTCGCACAGTGGCCAGAAGCTCCGGTCAACTCATACTTGACCGGAGCTTCACCATTTGATCTAAGGCTGTTGATCTAAGGCTGAGCTCGCGAACCGGCGCCGGAGGACCGATTCGTACGTCGCCCTTCGCCAGCGGCCGAACTGTTTCGTCTCTCCTGCCTGCTAGTCAGCAACCGTTGCGCTCATCGATCCTGCAGCCCCGACTAACGGAGCTGCGGGCATCATCCCGGCTGTCTTGCACTATGCGGTCAGATTTCGTAGCTGGCACCGACGACGATGCAATCGTGAACTTCCTGCTGGTTGTCGGTGCCCTGGCTCGATTTATCAGCAGACTGCGTCAATCTCCGGCGCCGAAGTCGGTTGTCAGGGCGAGGTCGGTACGGCGTGCTCCCTGGCGGCCGGCGCTCTCGCCGACACCAGTGGGACCCCCGAGCAGGTCGAGAACGCTGCGGAGATCGGCATGGACCACCATCTAGGACCGACCTGCGATTCAGTCGGAGGCCTCGTTCAGATTCCTGGTATTGAACGAAATGCTGTCGCTTCGGTGAAGGCGATCACTGCAGCTCGGCTCGCACTTCACGGTGACGGACGGCACACCGTAGGCCCTGACAAGGTGATCAAGACCATGATGGAGACCGACGGCGACATGAAGATCAAATACAAGGAGACCGCGCGCAGCGGATTGGCCGTCAATATCGTGGAGTGTTGAGCTCTTCAGCGGCTCGGCGACACTGCTTCCCGATGTGTCAATAGCCTTCTCTCACCGCTCGCGCTTGCCGTCGGACTCTGGGTCAGATTGCGCGGACGTCACCGCGGCGTCAACGACCTCTTCAAGATCGACCAGTTCCGTTTCCTCTTCGTTCCCCCGACCGGCTGCCACTTCGTCGCCCTCGGCTGCTACTTCCTCGTTGTCTTCAATCCGCTCCAGATGTTCGGCGATCTCGACAACCTGCTCACTAGTAGTGTCAGCGTCCGCGAGGCGCGCGTGCACACCGAACTCGTAGAGCAGGAACAGGCTCACGTCGTCGTCGTTACGATCACGGCCCACCTTGAAGGGCTTGTTGATCACATTAAGAAGTCGCAGCAGGTACACAAAGAAGAACGAGAGGAACGCAACCGTTACCAGAGTCTCGGCCGGCCCTTCTATTGTGGTGAACATCAGCAGCAGCAAGATCATGATCACGAAACTGACGATCATGGCGTACGCCGAGGGAAGGAATTCCTCGCGCTGGATGTGGTAGATGCGCAAGGCGGCCTTCCGGAGTCCAGCTTGCTCCTGCCTCAGACGTACCACGTAATTGGCCGGCACGTCGGACTCTTCCAGCTCGATAAACGAATCTGACAGGCCCTCGATGGCGGTCTGGCAATCACGAGTGTTTCCGGCATCGATATCGCGACGTAGGCCGTCAACTACCTCAACGAGCTGCGCCCGCATTTTGGTCATGTTGGGCTTGCCCCAGACCCGATCCATGGACTGGGTCTCGCGCAGGATTGAGTAAAGGCCGGCAGCAAGATCGGTGGGCGCGCGTTCGGCATCTTTGTAGTCCGAGAGTGTGCCGGCTATGACAAGACCCATAACGAAGATGCCGCCACCGATAATGCTGGAGACCAGAGCGGTCGGGGACAGTCCTTCGAATCCGAGGGCGAACAGCAGCGCCCGAACCCCCACGATGATCGCGACGATGATCAGCGTTTCCAGCGCCAGTCAGAAATTCTTGATTGAGCCGCGCATGGGATCCCTTTCTGTCTTGATTGCACTCTCATCGGGAGCCCGCCGAGTTCATCCCTTTGTCGCTCGCCAACATGCGCAGGCCTTGCACACAGCCAGCCGCGAGCTCTCCTGCAGGCGGCGATGCGGGCTGCCTGTCATAGTGCGAGGGGTTCTTTGACTGTAAGCCGGATTCCGCTCATCCGACAAGGGCGCCCGAGTGAACGGCACCGCATACCCGTCGTGCTGCCTCTGCCCAGGACGGCCGTGCTGCGCTAGTGTTCTGACAGCACGGGTCCCTGTCCCGAGCTACGAATTTCCACTACGGATCGTCGGGCACGTACCTGCCCGTGGAAAGGAAGTGTGGCGTGGCCACTGTTTCGTTTAAGGATGCAACTCGGGTCTACCCGGGTGCAGACCACCCCTCCGTCGACAAACTCAATCTGGAGATCGGCGACGGCGAATTCATGGTTCTGGTCGGGCCATCCGGCTGCGGGAAGTCGACTTCACTCCGCATGCTCGCGGGGTTGGAGGAGATCAATGCCGGATCGATTTATATCGGTGAACGCGATGTCACCGATCTTCCGCCCAAGGACCGCGACATCGCCATGGTCTTCCAGAACTACGCCCTGTATCCCCACATGACAGTGGGCGACAACATGGGCTTTGCACTGAAGATGGCTGGGGTTCCCAAGGGGGAGCGTCAGCAGCGCGTACAGGAAGCCGCTCACCTGCTGGGCTTGGAGGAGTTCCTCAGCCGCAAGCCAAAGGCACTCTCCGGTGGCCAGCGGCAGCGCGTCGCCATGGGCCGTGCCATCGTCCGCTCGCCGCAAGTCTTCTTGATGGATGAGCCACTGTCGAACCTCGACGCCAAGCTTCGCGTCTCCACCCGCACCCAGATTGCGGCCCTGCAGACCCGCCTCGGCGTCACCACTGTCTATGTGACGCACGACCAGGTCGAGGCTATGACCATGGGTGACCGCGTCGCGGTCATGAAGCTCGGCATCCTGCAACAGTGCGACACGCCGCTCACGCTGTACGACAAGCCGCGCAACCTATTCGTCGCCGGCTTCATCGGCTCGCCGGCCATGAACCTCATCGAGGGCAACGTCCAGGAGGATGGCGTCCATTTGGGTGACTACACGGTTCCAGTTCCTCGTGAGACCCTCGCGAAAGCGCCCAACGAGAAGAACCTCGTGCTCGGAATCCGGCCGGAGGCCTTTGAGCTCTCGGAGAATCCCGAGAGCGGCGAGGGCATTCCGATCGATGTCGGCGTCGTGGAGGAGCTGGGCGCCGATGCGTTCATCTACGGAACCTTGTCCGGTATTGCCGAGGACGAGTTGATCACTGCTCAGCAGATCGTCGCCCGGATCCACGGCCGGATACCGCCGCACCGTGGCGAGAGCGTGCGGCTGCTGATCGATCCAACGCACGTGCACGTCTTCTCGAAGGAGACAGAGGACCGCATCTCCGGCTAGCGCGCCGCCAAAGAGTCCAACCAGTTCGGCCTCCCGCAGGTGCGGGAGGCCGGCTTATTGTGCCCGCTTGCAACCGAGCGCGTGCGAACCTAATGCGAGGATTTGACCCATGCCAAGGTTTCTCGCGGCGCAACCCAATGCGCGGCTCATTACTCTGCCCTGGGGCATTTCCCTGGCCGATTGGCCCGCGGAAAACCTGGTCGCCCTGCCGCGCGGCCTGTCTCGGCACGTCGTGCGTTTCGTCCGTGTCGGCACGGAGGTGTACGCACTCAAAGAGGTGATAGAGCACATCGCACGGCACGAGTACCGACTGTTACGGGACCTAACCCGGCTGGACACGCCCTCAGTGGAGCCGATCGGGGTCGTCACCGAACGCGTTCAGTCCGATGGGGAGCCGCTCGACTCAATCCTCATTACCCGGCATCTGCAGTTTTCGTTGCCATATCGATCCCTTTTTAGCCGCGGTGTCCGACAGGACACCGTCAACCGGCTTGTCGACGCCATGGTGGTGCTGTTGGCCCGCCTGCATCTGATCGGCTTTCTCTGGGGTGATGTGTCGCTATCCAACACCTTGTTCCGGCGCGACGCCGGGGCCTTCGCGGCGTACCTAGTGGACGCTGAGACTGGCGAGCTCCATGACCAGCTAACCGACGGTCAACGCGAGCACGACCTGACCATCGCGCGAACCAACCTGTACGGAGAGTTCTGCGATCTGGAGGCTGGTGGGCTTTTGGATGAGGCACTGGATCCACTGGTGCTCGTGGAGACGATCGAGAGCCGGTACCGCGAACTCTGGGGCGAGCTGACGGGGGTTGAGGAGTTCAATGCCGGCGAGATGCATCGCATCGAGAGCCGGGTTCGCCGGCTTAATGCGCTCGGCTTCGATGTGGCCGAGCTGGACATTACGACTGACTTCGACGGCTCGACCATCCGAATCCAACCCAAGGTTGTGGACGCCGGGCACCACCAGCGCAGACTGATCCGGCTAACCGGGATGGACACCGAGGAAAATCAGGCTCGGCGACTGCTCAATGATCTTGACTACTACCGGGCTCGTACCGACCAGCAAGGAGCCGACGAGGCAATCGTGGCGCACGAATGGCTGACGGAGCAGTTTGAGCCAACCTTGCAGGCGGTGCCAGTGGAGTTGCGAGCCAAGCTGGAGCCCGCCGAGCTCTATCACGAGATGCTGGAGCACCGCTGGTTCACGAGCGAGAAGGCCGGTGCCGAGGTCTCGATGGAGGAAGCGGCACAGTCGTATGTGAATACCGTGCTACGCGGGCTGCCAGATGAGGAGGTCGCCGTCGCGACGTTGGAGCCGACGGGACCGCTGACCAACCCGTATGACTCGTCACCGGCTTTCGTCGACGATGATGAAGAGGAGCCATACGACCCGTGGGAGGACGAGGCGGCCGAGCCAGAGGCTGCGGAGCCGGCAGCTGCTGGTTACTTGGATATCGCCGCCCTGCGCGCCAAGGCCAACAAGTAACTGCCCAGCTCTAAGCCCCTGGTCAGCGATCGCGGCCGCTTTAGTTACCGCGGCGGCATCCGAAGCGCACCGTCGAGCCTAATGATCTCGCCGTTAAGCAACGGGTTTTCGATGATCGACGAGACCAGCATCGCGTATTCCTCCGGGCGGCCGAGCCGTGGTGGGTGCGGTACTAGAGCCTCCAAGTTTGACTTGGTCTCTCCGGGAAGGCTCGCCATCATTGGTGTCTCCATGACGCCGGGCGCGATAGTCATGACCCGGATTGCTTTGTCCGCTAGGTCTCGGGCCGCGGTCAGTGTCAAAGCGGCGACGCCACCTTTACTTGCCGCGTACGCCGCCTGCCCGATCTGTCCGTCGAATGCCGCAACGCTTGCTGTCATGATCACCAATCCGTGGTCGCCGTCGAGCAGCTGGTTATTGATCATGGCCGCAGCGGCCAGCCGCAGCACATTGAATGTTCCCACCAGATTGATGTCGATCACGGTCCGGAAGGTTTCCAGCGGCAGCGCGCCATATTTGCCGATCACACGTCCCGGTGTCGCTACGCCGGCGCAGTTGATGGCAACTCGGAGAGTTCCCAGCTCAGTTGCAGCCGCGACCGCCGCCTGAACTTGATCTTCATCGCGTACGTCAGCTGCAGCGAAACGCGCCCTCTCTCCAAGCTCGGCTGCCATTTCCAAACCGGCTGAGTTGGGAAGATCAACGATCAATGCCGAGGCCCCCTGAGCGACCACCCGCCGTACCGTCGCCGCTCCCAGCCCGGACGCACCCCCGGTCACCACTACGACATCGTTCTCGCCCAGCCTCATCCCACTCCCCCTCCACCGACTTGTCAGAATCTGGTTGAGCTACAGGTCAACCAGATTCTGACAACTCCGGTTACTTCAACTCCACGAGGCACTCGTGCCGGCGCATTCCGGTGCGGCCATGCGGCCTTCGTGGGCGAGGTCGTGACCGCCACTATGCGCCGCATCACCGGCGGCGAGATCGCAGCAGCGACCGGCCCCAGCGATGCTGAGGCTTCCACCGAGCTGGCCAAGCCTGTGGTGGCAGCCTTTCGCCGCTGACATACGTCTGGTGATCGCCCGCGACGGACCGAAAACCGAATATCCTGCAAAAATGGACGAAGATCTCAGCGCCCTTGGTGAAGATCTCATTACCACCGCCGCACGCGTGCTGCGCTGGGTGCCCAAGGACAACGGCTTCAGCATCAGCCTCGCAGCAGCCCGTTTGCTGGCCCGACTGCAGGACGACGGCCCAACGCGGATCAGCGATCTCGCCTTAGCCGAGAAATGCTCCCAGCCAACGATCACAAACCATGTCAAGCGTCTTGAGGCCACGCATCTGGTCGAGCGCACCGCTGACCCGCGCGATGCTCGAGCGTGGATGATCAAGCTGACCAAGAAGGGCAATCAGCAGCTGGCTTTGATGCGAGCTTCCATCGGTAGCAACCTCGAGCCCTATCTCGCGATGATGTCCAAGCGTGATCTCAAGGCGCTACGTGATGGCATTGAAGCTATGCAGCGCCTGATGACCGTACGGATGGAGAAACAAGCTTCGTGACGCAGCATGCAGAGCCGGGCGCGAGGTCAGACACGTTCCGGCTCCACGACACCGCCACGCAATCGGTACGCCCCTTCCAGCCGCTCGTGCCCGGCCAGGTGTCGATTTATCACTGCGGCCTGACGGTGCAATCCGGCCCACACTTAGGCCACATCCGCAAGGAAGTGGTCTTCGATGTGCTCCGCCGCTGGCTGACATGGTGCGGCTACCAGGTCACGGTAATTGCCAACATCACCGACATCGACGACAAGATCTTGATCAAATCTGCCGAGGCCGGCACTCCGTGGTTCGCGCACGCGTACCGCTTCGAGCGGGAACTGCACGACGCTTACGCAGCACTCGGCTGCCTACCACCCACGTACGAACCCCGGGCCACTGGGCACATCCCCGAAATGATCGAAATGATCACTGAGCTGATCAAGCGCGGCCACGCGTACGAGGCAGAAGACGGCTCTGGTGATGTCTACTTCGACGTAAGGTCGTGGCCCGAGTACGGCTCGCTGTCCCGGCAGAAGCTCAACGAGATGGAACCAGCAGCCGATGCCGATCCTCGTGGCAAGCGCGACCCTCGTGACTTCGCGCTCTGGAAGGGTCACAAGGAGTCCGAACCGTACACGGCGAGCTGGGATACGCCCTGGGGGCGCGGCCGGCCGGGCTGGCACCTGGAGTGCTCAGCCATGGCGGGCAAGTATCTCGGCGACGAATTCGACATCCATGGCGGTGGACTTGATCTTCGCTTCCCGCACCACGAGAACGAGCTCGCGCAGTCAAGGGCCGCCGGACGAGCCTTCGCCCGCTACTGGATGCATAATGCGCTGGTTACCGCGGCCGGCGAGAAGATGAGCAAATCCCTGGGCACCGGCGCTCTGGTCTCCGAAGTGATCAAGCGGTTCCCGGCCCGCGCCGTGCGGCTGTACTTGTTGCAGCCGCACTACCGTTCCACTATCGAGTATTCCGACGAAGCGATCGCCGAATCGGTAGCCGCATTGGAGCGAATCGACAACTTCGTCCAGCGGGCCTCCGATGTCGTCGGTGCGACGCCTGAACAAGTTCCGGCGGAGTTCATCGCGGCGATGAATGATGATCTTGGTACGCCCGCGGCTGTGGCCGTGCTGCATAACGCGGTTCGCGAGGGCAATCTGGCTCTGGACGCGGGCGATCAAGATTCGGCAGCTGACAGACTCGGCGAAGTCCTCGGCATGCTGACCATTCTGGGACTGGAGGCAGACAGCGCCGTCTGGCGGCGCAGCGGCGATGATCAACGATTGGCGGCTGCAGTCGACGGTCTGATCGCGGAGTTGCTCAAGCAAAGGGAGTCAGCACGGGAGCGCAAGGACTTCGCGACCGCCGATGCGATCCGCGAGTCGCTTGCCGATCTGGGCGTCGAAGTGTCCGATACTCCACGAGGCCCGCGCTGGAAACTCCGCTGATGCCGGGCAACAGCCAGCGCAAGGGCGCGGTACGCCGCAAAGGCAAAGGCAACACCGCCGGCTCGGGCGGTCGGGTGCGGCGAGGACTGGAGGGCAAGGGTCCCACGCCAAAGGCCGAGGATCGGCCGTACCACGTCGCCTACAAGGCTAAGAAGGCTGCTAATCAGCAAGGACCCGCTCGTCCGTCGATACCCAGGACTGGGCGTCCCGGATCAGGCCCCGAATGGGTGGTGGGTCGCAATGCCGTCCTGGAGGCGCTGCTGACCGAGATCCCGATCCGAAACGCCTACGTCGCAGCGGTAGCCGAACGCGATGATCGACTCCGCGACATCCTCAAGATCGCAGCTGGTCGCGGTACCGCATTGCTCGAAGTAACCCGTGCCGAGCTTGATCGGCTGACTGGCGGTGCCATCCATCAGGGTGTTGCGTTGCAGCTGCCGGCCTTCGAGTATGCCCATCCAGACGATCTACTCGCCGCCGCCCTCGACTCCAACGATGAACCGCTGATCGTGGCGCTGGACTCAATCACCGACCCTCGTAACCTCGGGGCGATCGTCCGGTCTGCAGCCGCCTTCGGCGCCCACGGCGTACTGATCCCGGAGCGCCGCTCGGCCGGCATGACCGCCGCAGCTTGGAAAACCTCGGCTGGCGCCGCTGCTCACATACCGATTGCCCGGGCTACGAACCTCAACCGCAGCCTCCGTGCGTACGCTGCAGCAGGACTGATGTTGATCGGGCTAGACGGCAGCGCCAAGACGAGCATCTCCGATGTGGCCGCCGCCTCCGGCCCTATGGTGTTGGTAGTCGGCAGCGAGGGCGCTGGCTTATCGCGACTAGTCCGTGAGCTATGCGACTCTCTGGCGTCAATACCGATTAGCAAGAGTGTCGAATCGCTCAATGCCGGCGTGGCAGCTGGGATCGCACTCTATGAAATCTCGCGGCAGCGTGTCGGAGAGCTGGACTAATGTAGGCGGCGCCCAGTTCCACCTCAGGAGTGCTCGTGACCGACATGATCTCGTCCGCCGCCCAATCCCCCCAAACCAAGACGGAAGGCCGCGTGACCCAAAGTCCGGGGTTCGACTATTCCGCAACTGCCACCCAGGCTTACCAAGCCACCCTCTCTGTCATTGAAACTGTGGAACCCCGGATTGCCGGTGCCATTCGATCCGAACTGAGCGACCAGCGCGGCTCATTGAAGCTCATCGCGTCGGAGAACTACGCCTCGCCAGCAGTCTTGCTGACCATGGGCAGCTGGCTGTCAGACAAATACGCGGAGGGCACCATCGGGCATCGCTTCTATGCCGGCTGCCAGAACATCGACACAGTCGAGGCAGTTGCCGCCGAACATGCTCGGGAGCTTTTCGGTGCGGAGTACGCCTACACGCAGCCCCACTCCGGGATCGACGCCAATCTGGTTGCCTTCTGGGCAATTCTTGCCCATCGCATCGAATTGCCAGAGCTCGCAGGCCTCGGGGTCAAGACGGTCAATGACCTGACCGAGGAGCAGTGGGAGGAGCTGCGGCACAAGTTCGGAAACCAGCGAGCACTCGGCATGTCGTTGGACGCTGGCGGTCACCTCACTCACGGCTTTCGGCCGAATATCTCCGGCAAGATGTTCCACCAGCGCTCCTACGGCACCGATCCTCAGACCCAGCTACTGGACTATGACGCGGTACGAACCCAAGCGCGGGAGTTCCAGCCGCTGATCTTGATCGCCGGCTACTCGGCCTATCCCCGGAGGATCAACTTCGCGATCATGCGAGAAATCGCCGATGAAGTTGGTGCCACCCTGCTGGTCGACATGGCCCACTTCGCCGGCCTGGTAGCGGGCAAGGTCTTCACCGGCGATGAGGATCCGGTACCACACGCACATCTGGTCACAACCACCACCCACAAGTCATTGCGTGGACCCCGCGGCGGACTGGTGCTGGCCACTAAGGAGTACGCCGACTCGGTTGACCGCGGCTGCCCGCTGGTGCTTGGCGGCCCACTGGGACATGTAATAGCAGCAAAAGCCGTAGCACTCGCTGAGGCACGGACCCAGGAGTTCCGGGCGTACGCACAGGCGGTTGCCGACAATGCCAAGGCTTTGGCTGACGGCATGCTGCGGCGCGGCGCGAAGCTGGTCACCGGCGGAACCGACAACCACCTCGTACTCATCGACGTGTCGACCTTCGGGTTGACGGGCCGTCAGGCGGAAGCCGCACTGCTGGATGCGGGGATCGTCACCAACCGGAATTCAGTTCCAGTCGATCCCAACGGCGCCTGGTACACCTCAGGTGTACGAGTCGGTACCCCAGCGCTCACTACTCGGGGGTTCGGTGCCGATGAGTTTGACAAAGTCGCTGAGCTGATCGTCCACGTATTGAAGAACACCAGCCCAGTCATTGCTTCCAGCGGTCAACCAGGGAAGGCTAAGTATGTGCTCGCCGACGGTGTGGCCGAAGCCACCAAGGCCGCGTCGGCAGAGCTCCTCGATGCCAATCCGCTCTACCCAGGGCTTGCTTTATAGAACAACTGCTGCCGAAGGACCCAGGCATGGAGCCGACGACCATTACGACGATCTGCATGATCCTGTTCGCCATCGGCCTCATCAGCTGGACTATCTATCTATGGTTCACTGATTGGCAGCCCGAGGTCCGGCGGTACCTGACGCCTGAAGAGCAGTTGGAGGCCGAGATCCAAGCTGCCGTACGACAGATGCGCCGGGCTATCGAAGACTATGAGCGAGGCGACCAACGCCTCTGATCCGCCACGGCGTCAATCAGGCCCACATACTCTCTGTGTATGCGCCGTGTCGTCGTTGCAACACTCCTCGCCTTCACCGCTGTATCCGGCTTAACCTCCTGTGCTCAGACAGAAGTGCAGGCGGCTGAGGTCTACAAAATCGGCTGCCCTGCCGTCGACGCGGCAGTCGGAGGTGGCTCTGCAGTCAGCAAGGTGACGGTAGCCGGACTGAAGAAGCTCAGTGAGTCAGGCCAGCTCGACCCCGAGCCGCAACGATGGGTGGACGCGGCTATCAGCCTCTTGGAGTCCGACGATCCCAAGAATCCGCCCTCTGATGTCAAGAAGTTGATCATCGACGGTTGCGCGAAGAACGGTTACCCGCTGCAGAACCTGAAATGAGCAAGCGGCCACGCGACAACCAGCTTCTCGGGGCGCCGCGCGAGCAGACACTTCAATAAGGGCGTCAGCGAGTGGTGAGGCTTCCGGAGACGGTAGTCACGAAGTTCCTCATCGAATCCGGTAGATCACTCAGGTGCCAGTGATCTGGCCCGTGATACCAGGCGAGATCGTAAGAGTCCGGGTGCTCATCAACATCGCTGGCGACGATGGCATCTAACCAACGGTCAACGCCGCCCAGCACGATCGCGTACGGCAGCACCTCCGAGATCTCTCTTAACTCCTGACCGGGTGGTATCTGGTTGGTCGGGTGGCTCAACAAATCCGAACGCAAGGCTCCCAATCCGCCCAATAAGGCAGCACCTTTGGCCGTTCGTGACGGCATCTCCTGTGCAACGAAAACCATGCCGAGTGATACCGCAATCAGCGCCAAGCCCACCAAGCCGAACGTTGTGAACGCTGCGAGTACACCCGTCAATACCACCGAAATGATCAACGCAGCCAATGACAACTGGGTCCAGCGGTTGCGGATGTCATCGGGTCGACGCTCGTACCAACCATTGCTGACCATCTCGTCGTAAAGCGCGTTCTGAACCCCGCCGATGGACTCTTGCACTCGGCTGGCTAGTTCCGAGACCCGTACGCTGCCGCCGGGCGCGGCAAGGCCATCGAGCAATTGTTGTTCGAATGGGCGCAAGTCCTCCGAGGTTTCTCCCACCCGCTTGATTTCCCAATCGGACCTGGCGAATTCATGCTCCCGGGGCAGTTCGATGATCACCAGGTGCCCACGTACAGCAAGATCAACTAGAGTCGCGGTGACGTCAATGGGATCGACGCGCTCGTCGGCCACGGTGCCGACGTGGCCAGGCCGAACGTCGTCGACCACCCGGAACTCCGACTGCCCGGCACCGGTAGGCACGAATTCGCCCACGTTGCCGACCTGACCCTCAGGGCTGATATCCACTCCGGCCCGCCGGTGAAGTCCGTACAGCGCAATACCACCGAGCACCAGCAGGCCCAGCGCCAGCGCGAGGGGTAGCGGCTCAGCCGAGAACGCCCGCCCGAGGGTCCATCGGTACTCGATCACCTCGTTCGACGCCACGCTGCCCGGAGGAAAGCCGATATCGATCGCCACCACTTCCCCCTCGCCACGCGGTCCATCGCGGAACGTCGGGATCTGAGCACCCTCGGTACCGGCGGCCGCAAAGCTACAGGGCACGGTGGAGTTCGGACTGCCGGCTGTGCACTTGATGTAACTGAATTGCGTCGGAATCTGCACCGTGGCACTGAACTCCGCGACTGAGGCGCTGAGGCCTTGCAGCATGCGCCACTGCAGCGCGGTGCCGCCGTCGATCGTGACGACCGCACCGCTGACGGTGTAGCTCATGACTACCTCGGTCGAACCATTGGTCGGCACTGTCACAGTCGTAAAGCGATCATCAGAGTTGATCGTGGGCTCTACGGCAGCACCTGCGACCGTGGCTGTGATGTCGGAAAGTGTCTGGACATATTGACGGTCGCCAACCGCATCTTGCCGGGTCTCGAATTTCTGCGATAGCTCAGCCGGCGCCGGGCCGGTGAAGGCGATGGTCTGCTTGACTCGCAGCATGCCGTCCATCGACAGGTTGCCCTCGGCAATGAATGTCGAAGCAGTGCCTTCGGCATGTGCTGTCCAGGCCAGCGGCCCGACAAGCAGGCCACACGTCAGAAGGCAGAACGCAATCATCGCTGAGATCCGATGTCGCATTCTTGGGCGGTTGGCGGGCACGAGGTACAGCCTCCCACTAGTGCTGGAGCGGTGAGCGCGCGAGCCCAAAACCGATTGCGCGAGTAGCTCAATGAAGGCCTGGTGTGCCCAGTTATCGTTGCGCGTGTGAGCCAGCAACAGTGGAGCGGTCCTCAGTACGCACCACCGCGAGGCACTCCGCAAGGTTCACCGGCCTACGCACCATACGGCCAACCCCGCGGCTGGCAGTCCGCGGCACCGACAGGTGGTTACTACCAGGGATATCCGTCCTCAGGCCTCAGGTACCCCTCGTTCGGCGGCGGAGTGCCACAGTATGGACCGCCACCGCCTATGCCTACACCGCGCCGGCGAAATCCGCTTCGGATGCTGTTGGGCGTGATCATCATCGTCACACTGATCGCAATCGCAGGACTGGCCATCACTGGCCTGGGCACCGAATCATCGAACGCGGCCTACCAAAACGAGGACTACCGGGTGCCACCGCCGGATAGGAACCCGCCGCCGATCCCGGTGCCGCAGACCTACGGCGAAGCTGAGGAATGGATTACGAGGAGTCCGTTCTATGCTCAAATCGTCCCAGCACCTGTGCGCTGCGACTCCCAACCAATCAATGTGACGACGGCCAGTGATGCCCAGCTCAAGTCACACTTTGAAGGCTTGATGGAGTGCTTGGTCCGCGTCTGGGAACCACCGATCACCAATGCTGGCTTCATCATCGTGCGGCCGACGGTCACGATCTATGGACAGGAGCTCACTACCAAGTGCGGCACTAGCGGGATCAACGCCTTTTACTGCACGGCTGATCAGCAGGTGTACTACAGCCGCCTGCTACCGGAAGCTCTGCCAACGGTGCGACGAAACAAGTGGACCGCAGACATAGTGATGGCTCATGAGTTCGGTCACGCGCTGCAGGGCCGGACCGGCATCTTGGTCTCTGCGCACGCGCTCGGCCAGGAATCCGGTACCAAGAGCACTGAACTGCAATTCACACGCCGACTCGAGACCCAGGCAGACTGTTTCTCTGGCATGTTTCTCCGGGCGGTATCCCAATCGATGGGCGTGCAGCAGCAAGACCTCGACGGAATCGAAGCCATCTACGTCGCGATTGGCGATGACACACTGTCGGGGAATCCGAATATCGTCGGCAACCATGGCCTGGCACAATCCCGCAAGTATTGGGGAGCCATGGGCCTGGCCAACAACGCGGTGGAGGTGTGCAATACCTTCGTCGCTCCATCGCGGCTGGTGCGCTAGCCGAATGTGCCCCGAGCCGCCCATATGCCCTGAGCCGCCCAAATGTGCTGAGCCCGTCGAAGGGCACACTACCGCGCTTCGACA